>Ga0213832_1000448_pt1 | contig 29849 bp, 30 predicted proteins | sample SWATP13_FD_161660 | JGI IMG/M metagenome (GOLD analysis project Ga0213832, IMG submission 161660) | Coastal seawater microbial communities from Marineland, Florida, United States - SWA TP1 #3 | ecosystem: Environmental > Aquatic > Marine > Coastal | place: USA: Florida | collected 2016-08-06 | reverse complement strand
GTAAGGCTATGTTCCCTTAAATTGTTGCTACACTGTAATTAAACACAGTGGAGGCTAGAATCATGATCCCAGCTCAGTTTAAAAAGCTTCTTGAAGAAGTGACTCATTTGACGGATCAGCAAATGCGCTATCTAGAAAAGGTGTTGCATGGGGATGAGCCGGTAGCTCAAATCATCAATGAGTTGGAGCAGCGCTTAATTGACAATCCAGAATGCCCACATTGTCATAGCAGTTTGATAAATCGGCACGGAAAGGTCGGGAAGATGCAGCGGTATCGATGTAAAAATTGTTGCAAAACCTTTATGGCGACAACCGCGACGCCATTAGCGCGGTTAAGACACAAAGAGGTGTGGCTCGATTATATGCGGTGCATGGCAGAGAGTAAGGTGCTGCGTAAAAGTGCAGAAGAATGTGGGATCAATTTGAAGACGTCATTTCGTTGGCGTCATAGGTTTTTAAAGCTTCCATCGACCTTAAAAGCTGAGAATCTCGAAGGTATTATTGAAGCGGATGAAACCTTATTTCAGCGCTCTGAGAAAGGCAATAAGCACTTAGAGCGGCCAGCTAGAAAAAGAGGTTGCCGTGCCTCAAAGAAAGGGCGCTCGAAAGAAGATTGGATACCAGTGCTGACAGTAATTGACCGAGGAAAACATACTTATGAAGCCATTCTGCCAAGCGTAACAACAAGCAGTTTAACCCAAGAGCTAATCGGAAAAGTTCAGAAAGACAGCGTATTGTGCACCGATGGCTATAGGCCATACATCAAGTTCTCTGAAAAAGCTGATTTAGTACATAAGCGGTTAGATGTCGCGGGCGGCGTCAGAGTTATTGAGAAAGTGTTTCATATTCAGAATGTTAACGCTTATCACGGAAGGTTGAAAAATTGGATTGGACGATTTCATGGTGTTGCGACTAAATATCTGGAGAATTACCTAGGCTGGTTTCGGTTTATGGAAACAACAGAAAAATTCAATGAAAACAGACTATTTCACGTTCAACAACAGTTAACGGGAACATAGCCAATAGTAAAATTAACTAATCGAGATGGGAAGGATTCGTTGGGGCTTGCCCGAGTTCGCGCCTTACTAAATGTAACAAGCCCGGAATAACAAACTGAACTCGCTTCTTGTCGAAGCGTCATACGCCAAGGAGAGCTTATGAATTACCACAAAATCTATTACGCCGTTAGAGCTTTGGCTGTTTTGTCACTTGCCATTATTACTATTGAATATTGGAATGCAGGTGCCTTAGCTCTAGCCATTCTCTTATCTCCGTATGTAACTTTGTATATTTTATCGAATGAAAATAACTACCGAGATTTCAAATTGATGGTGCTGAGAGTTGTCTCTGCCTTGTTGAGTTTTCTTATGGTACCTTGGTTGCTGTTTGGGGTAGAGGCTGATCCTCAAGCCGGAATTGGCTTACTGTTTGGGGTTATTATCCAGCTGTCGTTAATTAGTATTACAGAGCTGATTATTCTATTTATCTTCAGAAATGATGGGCGTACGCAAAATAGGTAATTGGGGGCTGGTATGGTAGCCTATTTTTGTTTCGAACTTTGTTTGGTTTAGAACAAAGCAAATTACGTTGTGATCGTTCAAGGAGGTCTTTGTGACTTGGAAATGCCAAAATTGTGATACTCAGATTGAAGAGTCTGGTTTTGAGGTATGCTGGAACTGTGGCTGTGAAAGAGGGCAAAACCAGTTACCTGAATCCAAAAGCAAAGTCTTACAATGCCTGCGTTGCGAATCGTCAATGGATAAGGTGGGCTCTAAGGAGTTTCATGAAGGCACAAGATGGGGGGCGTTAGGCAACCTTGGCGAGTTGCTCGTCGATAAACAGGCGTTAGATATGTTTGCGTGTCGAGCATGCGGTAAAGTAGAGTTTTTTTTGCCAAATACTGGTAATAAGTAAGAGTTTGTCCTGGACTTAATTTGCCAGTTTTCACTACAAGGAGTATTTGTTCTAGATGAAATTATTTACGATTTTATCCTTGCTCTTATTTTCTAATCACTTACTTGCTGAGTGTAATTGGAGCAAAGAAAGCCCAATTCGAAACCTTACAAGTGTGACGTTTGAATATTGCGAAATTAAAAACAAAATTAGAATCAATAGTAGTGTGGAGCTGAAACCAAACATACCAATTAATCTATCAAATTCGGACTGCTCGGAATGCAACAATATTTGGGCGATACAGTCTCCAGACACAGAAACCATCTACGTTTACATTGAAAATCAAGATTACCAGAGAAATGGCTGGATTGTGGATCTACTAGATAATAGGCAAGAGCATTTCGTTATTAATCAAATGCCAGTAGGAAAACAATACTTGCCTAAATTCTTGGATAACGCTCGCCTACATATCTCTTACGTAAGCGAAAGTCGCAGTAACGAACTCCTGCTAGTTAAACAAAATGGTTCGTGGGTGTCTGAAATGTGGAAATGAACCTGTGTATAACAATCAAATAGACGTTTTTAACATGAAAAAATACATTGGTAGTAAATGATCAAACAATTAGTTTTAAATTCTCTTTTTGTGACGACTGCTTTTTCCGCAAATGTTATTGCTAAATGTGACATTACTGGCCTTTGGGAGCATTCATCAAAACCTGCAAAATTGTTTGTGGATCTGGATAAAGGTGAGATTTCTGTTCAATCTCATGAGGATAACGTAAAAGCTATTGGGTTAGTCGTTCTGAAAGGTCTTAAGTTAGATTCAAGTAAGTCATTCTGGAATGGCAAAATGTACAGTGCGGCTGAAGATTCGTTTGTTGATGTTCAAATACTACCGAGTAGTTGTAATCAGCTGAGTGTTCGTTTCAAAAACGAAGAAATCTTGGGCTTGTTAAGGTAAAGGAGTGAATTGTGTTGCCTGAATTTATGGCTTCATTGACGGTTATTGGCGTTACCATGATCATATCTCTAGGTATCATCATCAAGGGTAAATCATTAAGGCAAAACAAAAACTCGATTGGACCTTCTGCGTCGAGTAATAACACGTCAATTAGTACCTCGTTAATGGTCTGTGGGTTATTGCTTTTTCTTACTCAAGTATTTAAGTTAATTGAATTAATTGCCTAATTCGTTAGAAAGGTTTGTAAAAGGAAGGTTGTTTGTTAATGCGCCGTGATTTAGATTGGGTAGTAGAGTTTAGCTTTATTATGAGTTGCAGAACGTAGGGTCAAAATGGATATAGCCTTCCCCATTCAATTACATCTATTGGTCGTTATTCCAGCGATAGTTCTGGGTTTTCTAAACTTGGTTCTAGAAAAGGGAACCCGTTTACACATGCTTAATGGAAAGTTATGGGTGTTATTAATGCTGATAGCTGCGCTTAGTTCCTTTTTTATAATGCCGACAGGCAGTTTGACCTGGCTTCACCTGTTTTCTATTTTGGTCATCGTCACAGTTATAGTCGGTTTGTTAGCCATTCAAAGACAAAACAAAAGAGTTCATATTGGTTGCATGTTTGGCGCCTATGTCGGTACAGTGATTTCCGCGGTAGTTGCTGCGAGTATTCCAGGGCGTTTGTTACATAGCCTGTTGTTTTAAATATCTAAAACAATATTTACTTTAGTTTTAACCAGCGTCTATTCGCCTCTAGTGACAGTAGATTTAAGGAGACTTAGAAAGTGATTTCTCATTTAACACTAGGAACAAACGACTTAGAAATAGCGGTTCAATACTACGACCAAATCTTAAATTTAATTGGCGCTAAACAAGTCGCCAAAACGGACGAAGTTACCTTTTATCAATTCCCTGATTCGCCAACTAAGTTAGCGATTTCCAAACCTCACGATGGCAATGTCGCGACGTTTGGTAATGGAACTATGCTTGCGCTGAAAGTAGATAATGAGCAGCTTGTTAGAGACATTTATCAGCTTGCAATAGATTTAGATTCAAAATGTGAAGGTCAGCCTGGCCCTAGAAATGACGGTGCCTATTTCGCTGCATATTTTCGTGATTTAGACGGCAACAAAATAGCAGTTTTTTATCGAGAAGACGGAAAATAATAAAAACAGAGTTGCAAATGAATAGCAGAAGACTCCCGTTAATCTACATTCTACTTGGTTGTGTGTCTTTGATCCTTGGACTCATTCTGGGATTAGTATTTGAGCCAATGTGGTTTGCTCGTATGGGGGCGGTTGTGGTGTTGTTTGGCGCGATGAGTGAATACTCATTGTTAAAAATGGAAATGGCGGCGCTGTACCAGCAACTAGAAGGTGAGACCACAAGTAAAAAGCTTGCCCCTTCTTTTTGGCACCAAAACAAAGCAAACGTGTCCCATATCTTGGTTGTCATCGGTACCTTGGTTTGGGGCTTTGGTGATCTGTTGCTCTAAGCACTCATTTCATTACCAGACTACCGATTGTTTTATTTATGATGTTTTGCCAAGTATTCCTCGGTGAGCGCTCTTAATCTGTTTTTTTCACTGTCAGAAATGAAACTCGCTTCTATCGCATTAAGAGTAAACTGAGCAAGTTCATGTTTTTCCAATTCAATAGCATCGTGCACGGCTAAAAAGTTATCCGTCATGTATCCGCCGAAATAAGAGGGATCATCCGAGTTGATGGTGACGCACAGCCCATTTCTTAGCAGATCAACGATATTGTGTTGCCCCATGTGTTCAAAAACTTTGAGCTTAACGTTCGACAGTGGACAAACTGTCAGTGGAATACGCTCATTGGCCAGATGTTGAACCAAAGCTTCGTCTTCTGAGCAACGTACCCCGTGGTCAATTCGGGCAACTTGCAATAAGTTTAATGCTTCGTGGATATTGCTGGCTGGCCCTTCTTCGCCCGCGTGGGCTACGGTTAAGAAGCCGTGTTCGATGGCTTCTTTAAATACTCGTTCAAATTTACTTGCTGGGTGGCCGACTTCTGATGAGTCTAAACCAACCCCTATGATCTTATCTTTGTGGGCGTGAGCAGCCTCCAAAGTTTCGAATGCGGCTTCTTCATCTAAATGACGTAAAAAACACATGATGAGGTTACTGGATATACCTAATTCTTCCTTTCCTTTTTCTAACGCTCTGTGAATGCCATTGATGACGGTATCGAAGTGCACGTCGCGTTCTGTATGGGCTTGAGGATCAAAAAAGACTTCGGTGTGCACTACGTTGTCTTTGCGGCATCTCTGCAAATAGGCCCAGGTCAGATCAAAAAAGTCTTGCTCGTTGATCAGGACATTGGTTCCCTGATAGTAAATATCCAGAAAAGACTGGAGGTTATGAAAATTGTAGGCCTCGGTGACTTCAGAGCAAGAATTAAACGGGATAGCAATATTATTGCGTTGCGCTAACTCAAACATGAGCTCGGGCTCAAGCGTGCCTTCAATGTGAAGATGCAACTCAACTTTCGGTAAAGATTCAATAAATGCTTTCATAATTTGGGCCCTGAACACTTCTTTCTTAATAAAAGATAATGCAAACAAAACGAAAAGCACAATATCGTTAGTTTTGAGTTGCTCCAGAAGTTCCATTTTTTGAAAAGACTGTAACTTGTTTAAGCCCTGCTGCAATTGGGTTGCGGTTAGTTAGGCCCTTTTTCACTTTGCGTGTTCCAAAATATTTAATTTGACACTTGTGTCAGGTTTTGTTCTGCTATATTAAAATCATTAAAAATTGATCCTTCGTAAGAAGTAAGATCTGCCATGGAACAAGTCATGACAAATAACACTGTATGTTTTTTGCTAAACGATGAATTGGTGACGATAGAAAACCTCGATCCCAATTTAACGGTCCTCAACTATCTTAGAGAAATTCGGTTCAAACCCGGAACAAAAGAAGGTTGCGCATCTGGGGATTGCGGGGCATGCACTGTGGTATTGGCGGAGCTCGATGGAGAGAATTTAGACGGGCTTCATTATAAGTCAATCAACTCCTGCATTACGTTTGTGGGGAGCTTACACGGCAAACAGTTGATCACAGTGGAAGATTTAAAACAGGGCAAAAAATTACACCCTGTACAGCAGACCATAGTAGACAACCATGGCACCCAATGTGGTTTCTGTACACCTGGCTTTGTTATGTCTTCCTTTGCTCTGCACAAACACAATCAATCGCCAAACCGCGCAGAGGTGCTAGAAGCCTTAGCGGGTAATTTATGTCGTTGTACGGGTTATCGTTCCATTATCGAAGCGGCGATTACCTCTAGCCTTGGGGATGACGATGATGTTTTTGCTAAAAATTATCAGACGACCGTTGCCCAATTGACTGAACTGAAGAAACGACCTGCTCCCAGGTTGACGGGTAACCATCATGATTTTGTGGCTCCCAAGAACATTGATGAACTGGCGTATGAACTTAAGAGCGAACCTGAATCAACGTTAGTGGCGGGCGGAACCGATTTGGCGTTATCCGTCACGCAAAGCCTAGCGACGGTCGACAAACTGGTGTACGTAGGCAATGTCGAAGAGTTAACAACACTTGAAGAAACCGACACCGAAATCGTGATTGGTTCCGCGGTGCCTTATTCAAGATTCATCGATATTTTACATCATCATTACCCGGAATTAGGGGAGATGATTGAAAGAATTGGCTCCAAACAAGTTCGCAACACGGGCACCTTGGGCGGCAACATTGGTAATGCTTCACCGATTGGGGATATGCCTCCTGCTTTAATTGCTCTTGGCGCTACGATAACGTTGCACAAAAATGGTAGTGAGCGAACCATCTTGGTTGAAGACTATTTTGTTGATTATAAGAAGACGTTGTTAGAACCGTCAGAATTTATTAAATCGGTTCATGTCCCTAAGCCTACCGAAGGGCAAGTCTTAAAACTCTATAAGATATCCAAACGTTTTGACGATGACATCTCAGCGGTCTTGGCGGCGTTTTTTATCGAACAAAAAGATCAGAAAGTCAGCAATGTTCGAATGGCATTTGGCGGCATGGCAGCCATCCCCAAGCGGGCACCTAATACCGAAGCTAAGTTGTTAGGAAAATCTTGGTCGCAATCCACTATTTCTGAGGCAAAAGAAGCGTTAGAAACTGATTTTCAGCCAATCACCGATGTTCGGGCTTCCGACAAGTATCGAATTCGTGTCGCGCAAAACCTGATTGAAAAGTGTCATCTAGAGCTTCAAAACACAAACTCAAGAAAACCGATTGAAACACGAGTGCTTAACTATGCGTAGTCTTATTGATATTAAAAAAGCGAGTTCCAACACTGATAAAAGTGTCGTAACCGGACAGGCTAATGTGGGGCTTGGCGGTGTTGGTCGTTCTAAAAAACACGAAAGCGCAGATAAACAAGTTTCGGGTGAAGCGGTTTATGTTGACGATCGTGCACCGTTGCGAGGTGAATTGCATGCAGCTGTTGGGCAGTCGACTCAGGCGCACGGGAAAATACTCTCAATGGACTTATCCGCAGTTAAGGCGGCGGAAGGCGTGGTGTCTGTCATTACCGTTGACGATGTACCCGGCCATACCGATATAGGTCCGGTTTTTCCGGGAGACCCGGTGCTGGCTGATGGCAAAGTTGAATTTGTGGGGCAGCCATTATTTGCTGTGGCGGCCACCAGTTACGAGTTAGCTCGTAAAGCGGTCAAATTAGCCAAAGTAGAATACGAAGAACTTGAGGCGGTGTTAACGGTTAAAGATGCACTCGCTAAACAAAATTTTGTACGACCGCCGTTTACCATGAAACGGGGTGACGCCGACGCGGCTATCGAAAAAGCAGAACATCAGCTATCCGGCCAAATATCGGTTGGGGGCCAGGAGCACATGTACCTGGAAGGTCAGGTCTCTATGGCTGAGCCAACGGAAGATGGCGGGATGAACATCTATTCCTCCTCACAGCACCCGAGTGAAGTGCAAAAATTGGTGGCCGAAGTATTGGATGTTCCACTGAACAAGGTGCTCGTTGATATGCGCCGAATGGGAGGGGGATTTGGCGGCAAAGAAACGCAAGCCGCCCCGTGGGCCTGTTTGGCGGCGTTGTTAGCAAATAAAACAAAACGTCCTGTCAGATTTAAATTGGCGCGCATGGACGACATGATCATGACGGGTAAACGCCATCCTTTTGAAAACAACTACCGAGTTGGCTTCGATAACAATGGCCAAATCAAAGGCATTAATATTGAAGTGAACGGTAACTGTGGTTACTCGCCGGACTTATCCGATGCAATTGTGGATAGAGCCATGTTCCATTCGGACAATGCTTACTTTTTAGATCAGGCCACGGTTACGGGCAATCGCTGTAAAACCAATACCGTATCTCACACCGCATATCGAGGTTTTGGTGGTCCACAAGGCATGATGACCATTGAAATGGTGATGGACGATATTGCGCGTCATCTAGGCAAAGACCCACTGGAAATTCGAAAAGTAAATCTATACGGCGGAGTGGGGCGCGATGAAACTCACTATCACCAGACAGTGGAACACAATAACTTACAAGAAATCATCGATACGTTAGAAACAAGTTCTGATTATCAAGCAAGACGTAAAGCCATCAGTGAGTTTAATGCGAACAATAACATCCTGAAAAAAGGCATTGCTTTAACGCCAGTGAAGTTTGGTATCTCGTTTACTGTACAGCATTTGAATCAAGCCGGTGCGCTGGTTCATTTGTATACCGATGGCACCATACATTTAAATCACGGTGGCACGGAAATGGGTCAAGGCTTAAATACCAAAGTGGCGCAAATCGTTGCCGAAGTATTTCAGGTGGATATGGAAACGGTGGCCATTTCGTCTGCACGGACCGATAAAGTTCCTAACACCTCACCCACCGCGGCGTCGTCCGGTACTGACTTAAACGGTAAAGCGGCAGAAGCAGCGGCGAAGACAATTAAACAGCGACTGATAGATTTTGCTTGCGAGTCATATGAAGTAGAAGCCTCTCAAGTTAAGTTCGAAGATAATCAGGTGCTAGTGGCCGAGCAAACCTTTAGTTTCGCTGAGTTTTGTCAGTTGGCTTATATGGGCAGGGTGTCCCTGTCTTCTACTGGATTTTATAAAACCCCTAAAATTCATTTTGATCGCAATACCGCGAAAGGCCGACCATTTTTTTATTTTGCCACGGGCGCTTCGGTCTCTGAAGTGGTGATCGATACACTAACGGGCGAATACAAAACCTTGCGTACCGACATCTTACAGGATGTCGGGCATTCCATTAATCCGGCCATAGACATAGGTCAGATTGAAGGCGCCTTCGTACAGGGCATGGGCTGGTTGACGACCGAAGAGTTAGTTTGGGATGACAAGGGAAGGTTACTTTCGAATAACCCGGCTACATACAAGATCCCTGCTATAAATGATGCACCGGAGGACTTTCGTGTCGCCTTATTACCTGATGCACCTAACCGCGAGCACACCGTTTATAACTCAAAGGCGGTAGGGGAGCCTCCGTTTATGTTGAGTATGTCGGTTTGGTCGGCACTTAAGGATGCAATTTCCAGCGTTAACGATTACAAACACAGTCCTGAACTGGATACGCCAGCAACACCTGAGCGCGTACTTTGGGCTATTGAAGCTGCGAAAGCATCTAAACAATGATGCACTGAGAAGGTGGTAATCATGAAATCGTCTAACCGTAAACTGAACTGGAATCAAGCTAGCCTCGCTTTGGCGCAGGAAGGGGCGGCATATGTTTTAATAACGATTCTTGGCGTTGGCGGCTCAACACCGCGCAATAGCGGAACCAAAATGGTTGTTGCTCTGGATGAAACCTTTGACACCATAGGTGGCGGACACCTTGAATATAAGGCGATCAAAAAAGCTCAGGAATTATTACAGAAAAACACCGATAGTCAGTTGATAGAGCATTTTCAGCTGGGTAGCCAATTAGGGCAATGTTGTGGCGGTAATGTAAGTGTGTTGTTCGAGAGTTTTGCTTCAAACTCTGTGCATATTGCCGTGTTTGGCGCAGGACATGTCGGTCAGGCATTGATACCTATGCTGGCCGGACTGCCTTGTCGAGTAACCTGGATAGACAATCGAGAATCTCAGTTTCCAGAATCTCTAGAGCAATACCTCAATGTTACAAAACTACTCACTGATGACCCCGCATCAGAAGTGTCGCTCATGCCAAGCAATACCCTATATGTAGTGATGACACATAATCACCAGCTCGATTTTGATATTACCCATGCCGTTTTAAAACGCGAAGATTTCCATTATTTAGGACTTATTGCCTCAGATACGAAATGGCGTCGTTTCCAGCAAAGATATAAACATCGAGATATTGAATCTTCATTGGTTGAGCGTATGAATTGTCCGATTGGTTTAAAGCAGGTGGTGGGCAAGTGGCCAATGGAAGTGGCGGTGAGTATCGCGGGAGAGTTAATCGAGAGTTATCAAAGTTTGTTGCCAAGCCCAGAGCAAAAAACAAATAAAGGCATTGCTTGGAATGAGCTTAAACAACTTATTTCAGAGCAAGAATTTGGTTTATCGACGCAACAAGTAGATTCGAATATAGCTGAAGTGAGCACTGTAACAGGAGCGGTAAAATGAATCATTTTGCTCTAAAGAGTAAAAACGTGGTGGTGGATAACCAAGTAAAACCTGCCTGTATCGAGGTCAAAAATCAATTAATCCACGCGATACATCCTTATGATCAAGAGCTTGATTGTGATATTCAGGATTATGGTGAGTTGGCCATATTACCCGGGTTGGTGGATTCACATGTCCACATTAATGAGCCGGGCCGCACCGAATGGGAAGGTTTTAATACGGCGACGCAAGCCGCCGCTGCTGGTGGTATTACCGCTTTGGTGGATATGCCACTTAATTGCATTCCCGTTACTACAACTACCGCAGCGTTTCAGGAAAAACTCGATTCCGTTCACGATAAATTATGGGTGGACTGCGGTTTTTGGGGGGGCGTGATCCCTCAGAATATTGAAGACCTTGACGATTTGCTCAATGCTGGCGTATTAGGTGTAAAGTCCTTTTTGATTGACTCTGGCATCGAAGAGTTTCCGCAAGTAGAGCCAAAAGATATACGTGCCGCCATGCCAATTTTGGCCAAACACGATGTGCCTTATTTGATCCATGCCGAGTTAGACTGTGGTGGTTTTGACGATGTCGTCATAACAAAAGAATACAACAGCTTCTTGGCTTCAAGGCCCAAGAAGTGGGAGAACGATGCTATTACTTTAATGGTGGACATGGCTCGTGAATCTAAAGAAAACGGCGCAAATTGCAAGGTTCACATTGTGCACCTTTCTTCCGATGAAGGGCTGGATATTATTTCTCAGGCTAAAAAGGAAGGTTTGCGTTTTACTGCCGAAACTTGTCCGCACTACCTTACTATCGCTTCTGAAAACATTCCTGATGGAAAAACCCTATTTAAGTGCTGCCCACCGATTCGTGAAAATAAAAACAGAGAACATCTGTGGCGAGCGGTAGAAGATGGACGACTGGATTTTATCGTATCAGACCATTCCCCTTGTACTCCGGAACTGAAACATATAGACACCGGGGATATTGAAAAAGCCTGGGGCGGCATCTCCGCACTTCAATTTGGTATATCTCTTATCTGGACGGAAGCGAAAGAAAGAGGATTCACATTGGCCGATATTGCACGTTTGATGTCGGCAGAAACCGCTAAATTTGCAGGATTAGATGGCATAAAAGGGGCGATAAAAGTGGGTCTCCACGCCGACTTTTTGGTTTTAGATCCGAACAAAGAATTCACCATCACTAATGAAATGATCAAACATCGCCACAACATCACGCCTTACGCGGGGAGAAGGGTTGTGGGGCAGGTTGAAAAAACGTTTGTCAGAGGCGAGCTGGTGTATCAACAAGATGAATTTATGAATGCGCCTGTCGGCAAGCCTTTATTAAAAGGTAGGTTGAAGGACTTAGATTAAAGGCAACAAGTTTAGAGAATCAAAAAACGTATTTACGAATAATAAAAATAGGAACCCATGATCATGATGTCAGAAATAGACACCCAGGCGCAGAACAAGTTAAGCGGTGAAGCGCTTGAACTGGAGCAAAAATTAAAAACACATTTTGTTGATTTGGCCAGTGAACGTGTCGGTGGTGAAACCCTGTGTTGCAGCGATGATTTTTTTGCAGGCATGGAGAATCTGTTAAAGGCGGGTCGTGGTGTTTTTATTGATGGCAAATTTACTGACCGTGGAAAATGGATGGACGGTTGGGAATCGCGCCGTAGTTATGGGCGAGACAATGGCAGAGAATACGATTGGTGCATTATTCGCTTGGGCATAAAAGGCGTGATTCGTGGTTTTGATATTGATACCAATTATTTTCGTGGAAATGCGCCGCAAACGGTTTCGGTAGAAGCTTGTATCAGCGACAAAGAGCCCGATGAAAGTACGGTTTGGCACACGGTGTTAGAACCGTCTTCGGTGGAACCTCATAGTCAAAACCTGTTTGAAGTTAGTGAAGACAGAAGCTGGACTCATGTTCGCCTGAATATGTTTCCTGATGGTGGTATCGCTCGTTTTCGCGTTTATGGCGAAGCGGATGTTGATTGGAACCAGTTTGTGGACGGCGAATTGATTGACTTGGCCTACATTAAAAATGGCGCAAAAGCCTTGCTGGTGAGTGACATGTTTTTCAGTGACAAAAACAATCTAATTATGCCAGGTCGCGGCAAAGATATGGGAGACGGGTGGGAAACCAAACGTCGTCGAGATCCGGGACCAGACTGGTCAATTGTGAAATTGGCGAGCCTCGGCAGCATTGAAAAAGTGATCATAGATACTTGTCACTTTAAAGGAAACTTCCCGGATACCTTTAAGTTAGAAGGGCTAACATCAGATGATGACGATTTTACCGATGGTAAACAAGAAGATAAATGGCAGCCCATTATTGCCCAAACTAAGCTGTACGCGCATCGCGAACATTTATTTCTGAATGAAATTGTGCCTGAGACTTCGGAACAGTTCACTCATGTCCGTTTGAGTATTTACCCTGATGGTGGGGTTTCTCGTATGAGAGTATTCGGCAAGCGCAGTGTGTAAAGGGAAGTAACATGAATCTCGAACAGTTGAACAACTTAACCGAAGAACAGGCAAGGCATGTCTTTATGCAATGTTGTACTTCCGCTAATTGGGTTGAAGCCATGGTTAAGGCCCGTCCCTTTGATAATCGTCAGGCAATAACTCACCAAGCCGATGTTGCTTGGCAAGGGCTCAAAGAGGTCGACTATCTGGAGGCTTTTGAAGGGCACCCTAAAATTGGCGATGTAAATAGCCTGCGCGCCAAATACGCGAATACCAAAGAGTTAGCGGGTAATGAGCAAAAGTCGGTGCAGGATGCGGATGATGCCGTATTGGAAGCGTTAGCGAAAGGTAATAATGATTATGAAGATAAGTTCGGTTTTATCTTTATTGTTTGCGCGACTGGCAAAAGCGCAAAAGAAATGTCCGACTTACTTCAAGCCCGCTTGCCTAATGATAGAAAAACCGAATTAATCAATGCCGCTGAAGAACAACGAAAAATATTTCATTTAAGATTAGAGAAATTATTATGAGCCAGATCACTACGCATATTCTCGATACCACGCGTGGTTTACCCGCGTCAAATGTGCCTATTACCTTGTTTGCAAAACAAGGTGGCGATTGGCAAGAATTAGGCAGTGGCCTCACCAACACTGATGGTCGTTTGCCCGGGCTGCTGGAAGAAAATGTAAAACTGCCGGCAGGCGTTTATCGCATGCACTTTGAAACCAGTGTTTATTATAAAGCTAATGATGAAACTGGTTTTTATCCGTATGTCGACATCGTGTTCGAATTAGATGACAGCGGCGCGCATTACCATGTTCCACTTTTATTAACCGCATTTGGTTATTCGACATACCGCGGTAGTTAATTATGACTAACAACGTAAGGGCTAAAGTACTAAAACCAAAACCGCTAACAAAAGCGGCGTTTCGTGCTTTTGGTGATGTGATTGAAGCCACCGCCGATACTAAGCATTTTGCTATTAATGATGGTTATACCCAGCGTTTTCACGACTTGGCTAAGGTCGATGTGAACGACAATGGCGGCAATACGTTAGTCAATATTTTTCGTTCAACCCCCTTAGAACAACCCATATCGATAAAAATGATGGAGCGCCATCCACTTGGCAGCCAGGCATTCGTGCCAATGGGCGATAATCCGTATTTGGTGGTCGTGGCGCCCGCTGGTGAATTTAAAGTTGAGCATCTGGAAGTATTTCTCGCCCAAGCTAATCAAGGGGTGAACTATCATAAAGGAACATGGCATCACTATTGTCTGGCATTAAATTCAGAGAGTGACTTTCTGGTGATTGATAGAGGTGGAGCAGGCGATAACTGCGACGTCATTGAGCTTGATGGTTCGCTGCAAATAGAAAAGTGTTAAAGGTTAAACACTAAATAAGAAGGTGTTTAAGTATGGAATTAATTAGATAAATAATTGAGTAAGACCACTGTCGAAGTAAACATTGGCAGTGATGATTAAATAGGTAAAAACAATGTTAAAAGTATATCGTGGCGAACTTCTGCACTTTCTGGCAGATCCAGCCAAAGTCGCATTAGAAGACAGCTATCAGTATTTTGAAGATGGTTTGTTGATCATAAAGGATGGCTTGGTTGATCAGGTAGGAAATGCAGCGGAGTTGTTGGCAACTTTAGATCAAGATGTCGAAGTCACGCATTATGAAAATGGTTTGATGATGCCGGGTTTTGTTGATACCCATGTGCATTATCCGCAAACGGAAATGATAGCGTCTTATGGCGAGCAATTGCTGGAATGGCTGGAGAATTACACTTTCCCGTTTGAACGTCAATTTAATGATTTTGAACATGGTAAAAGTGTTGCTGAGTTTTTCTTGTCGCAATTATTAGAAGCTGGCACCACCACAGCATTAGTGTTTGGAACGGTTCATAAAGAGTCGGTGGATGCGTTTTTCACTGTGGCTCAACAGAAAAAACTGCGCATGATCTGCGGCAAGGTCCTGATGGATCAAAATTGTCCTGATTACTTGTCTGATACGGCGCAATCTGGTTATGACGATAGCAAGGCGCTGATTGAAAAATGGCATGGTACCGACCGTTTGCAATACGCCATCACGCCTCGTTTTGCACCGACCTGTTCAAGTGAACAACTTAACAAAGCTGGACAATTACTTGCCGAGAACCCAGGCGTGTATTTACACACCCACTTAAGTGAAAACAAGGATGAAATAGCCTGGGTAAAAGACTTGTTCCCAGACAGTGATGGTTATTTGGATGTATACGACAAGAGTCAGTTATTAGGTCGTCGTAGTGTGTTTGCCCATGGCGTTCACCTGCATGATTGTGAATGTCAGCGTTTGAGCGAGACGGACTCTGCTATCGCATTCTGCCCAAGTTCCAATCTGTTTTTAGGAAGCGGTTTATTTAATTTAAAACAGGCCGAAAAGTTTGACGTGAATGTCGGTTATGGAACGGATATTGGCGCGGGAACGACCTTCTCCATGTTAAGTACATTGAACGAAGGGTACAAAACACAGCAACTTCGCTCGGAAAAACTTAGTCCGTTTAAGTCCTTTTATCTGGCAACTTTAGGCGGCGCCATCGCCTTAGATCTTGAAGGCACTATCGGTAACTTTACTAAAGGCGCCGAAGCAGATTTTATCGTCTTGGACTATCACGCCACGCCACTGATGGACAGACGTATGCGGCACTGCCAAACGCTGTCGGAGAAATTATTCATATTAAGCATGTTAGGCGATGAACGTCATGTAAAAGCAACCCACATCTTGGGTGAGCGGATATAAGAGGTTTAAGTAACATTTATAAATTTGGGTCGGGGATAATCTGGCCCTTCGTAGCAATAAACAAACGTTTGATGTAAGTCGAAGATCAGGACCGGCAACAGTAAAACATAAACACGCTCGAATTTGAAATTGAGGAAGGTTATGGATCCGTATATTACTGAGTGGTTAAATTTAATTTTACGTTTTGCCCACTTGATCGTAGGTATCGCCTGGATAGGCGCATCATTTTATTTTGTTTGGTTAGACAATCATCTAGAAACCCCACCAAAGGAAAAAGAAGAAAAAGGCATTAAAGGGGATCTCTGGGCAATACATGGCGGCGGCTTTTATGAGGTGGCTAAATACAAATTGGCTCCACCGGCCATGCCAAAACATCTGCACTGGTTTAAGTGGGAAGCCTATACCACCTGGATAACCGGTTTTTTATTGTTGTCTCTCATGTTTTATGTAGGGGCTGAATCCTATTTAATTGATAAAAGAGTTGCCGACCTCACCCAATGGCAAGCCATTGGTTTGGGATTAGGCTCTATTGTTGTTGGTGTAGGATGTTATGAGTTTCTGGTTCGTACCAAGCTCAAAGATCACGGATTGCTGTTAGGCATTATTCTTCTTGTGATAGGCACGGTCTTATCGTACGGGTTAACACAGGTCTTTAGTGCTCGCGGTGCGTATATGCACATGGGCGCAATCATTGGCACCATAATGGCGGGCAATGTCTTTTTTGGCATCATACCTTCACAACGAGCACTGGTGAAAGCTGTTGAGGCGGGAACGGCACCCGATCCAAAGTTTGGTTTAAATGCCAAGTTACGTTCAACTCATAATACCTACACGACCTTACCTGTGTTATTCATCATGATTTCGAATCACTATCCAATCACATTTAACCACAGTGCGAACTGGTTGGTGTTAATGGTTATCGTGCTTATTACCGCGGCGATTCGACAGTACTTTGTTTTACGTCATTTTGGCAAACAAAAACCTATGATCTTCGTGGGCGCTATTATGGCGACAATAGTGTTGGCGTATGCCATTGCGCCTGAGAAAGTGGAAGTCACAACGGCTCAGAAGCAACAAGGGGTTGACCTTACCCAAATTCAAACCATTATCGAGCAGCGCTGTAATTCCTGCCATTCGACCAACAATACGGACGAGATTTTCAAAACGGCACAGGCCGGCGTCATCTTCAGTGACATGGCATCCATCGAGCAATGGGCACCACGAATTAAAGCCAGAGTAATAGACGCCAAAGACATGCCATTTATGAATAAAACACAAATGACAGAAGAAGAACGTCACGTGTTGGCGATTTGGTTAGCGGCAAGGGACAATTCCTAACCCGTCTGTTTTGAATTTATAGTGGCCGAAGCCAATTGATCATACGGCCAACAATAGAATTGAGTGATGAATAATATGAGCAAACGTATCGTTAAACACGGTTATCAAATCGCAGAGTCGTTATACAACTTCGTTGAACAGGAAGTGCTACCTGATACTGGTATTAATGCGGCGGATTTCTGGTTATCAATGGCGGGCATCTTGAATGAATTTACACCGCAAAATCAAAGACTACTGGAGACTCGACAGAGCTTTCAAAAACAAATAGACGACTGGCATTTAGATCCGGCAAACCAAAACTTTGAGTTGGAAAAATACCAGCAGTTTCTTACAGACATTGGCTATTTGGTTCCTGAGGGAGAGGACTTTTCCATCACAACCGAGAATGTTGATGAGGAAGTGGCAAGTATCGCAGGGCCGCAATTGGTTGTGCCATTAATGAATGCACGTTTTGCGCTAAATGCTGCAAATGCCCGATGGGGGAGTTTATATGATGCTCTTTATGGCACTGATGTCATTGGTGACGAAGATGGAGCAGGCATAACCAAATCCTATAATCCGGTTCGTGGCGACAAAGTTATCGCCTATGCCAGAGAGTTCCTGGATCAGTCGGTACCACTTAATGAAAAAAGTCACTCAGACGTATTACGATATCAAGTTATTGGTGGTGAGCTGATTGTTACAACAAAAAGTGGTCAACAATTGGGATTAGCAGATAAAAGTCAGTTTGTTGGTTTTACTGGCGACACCGAAAGCCCCGACGCGGTTTTGTTGCGAAATAATGGACTGCATATCGAAATCACCATAGATCCAAACTCTTCTATTGGAAGAAACGATCCCGCTTGTGTCTCAGATGTGATCCTAGAGTCCGCATTAAGCACAATTCAGGACTGTGAAGATTCAATAGCCGCGGTTGACGCCGAAGATAAAACCGCAGTATATCGAAACTGGTTAGGGCTCATGAAAGGGGACCTTACAGAAACGCTTAGCAAAAACGGCAAAAACATAGTCCGAAAATTAAATGACGACCGAAGTTATACAGCGCCGGACGGAAAGACGTTTGCGCTTTCAGGTCGCAGCCTACTGTTTATTCGAAATGTAGGTCATTTGATGACCAATGACGCCGTGCTAACTAAAGACAATGAAGAGGTGCCAGAAGGTATTTTGGATGGGCTAGTAACAAGCTTGATTGCACTGCATGACTTAAAAGGTAACTCGTCGGTCAAAAATTCCCGTGAAGGCAGCATTTACATTGTGAAGCCTAAGATGCATGGCCCTGATGAAGTTAGGTTTAGTAATGACTTGTTCGCCAAAATTGAGGCTTGTTTAGGACTTGCAACGAATACCATTAAAATGGGCATTATGGATGAGGAACGTCGCACCTCATTGAACTTAAAAGCGTGCATTCGAGCTGCAAAAGATAGGTTAGTCTTCATTAATACCGGATTCCTGGATCGTACAGGTGATGAAATTCACACTAGCATGTTGGCAGGTCCTATGGTGCGTAAAGAATTGATGAAGAATGAAAAATGGATCAGCGCTTATGAATCTCGGAATGTACGTATCGGATTGCAAACCGGTCTTCAAGGTAAGGCTCAAATAGGCAAGGGGATGTGGGCCACGCCAGATGAAATGGCGGCCATGGTTGAGACTAAAAGCGGTCATCCGAACTCAGGAGCAAGTTGTGCCTGGGTGCCTTCTCCTACCGCAGCTACTTTACATGCCATGCATTACCATCATATTAAGGTGACTGATGTTCAAAACAAGCTGTTGCAGCAGGGCTCAAAAGAAGATGAAACCGCGTTGTTAAATGATTTATTAACTATCCCGTTATTGGCTGAGCCATCCACACTTTCTAATCAAGACATTCAAAACGAATTGGATAATAACGTCCAGGGACTGTTGGGTTATGTGGTGCGCTGGATTGACCAAGGCGTCGGTTGTTCCAAAGTTCCAGACATTGAAGATGTTGGACGCATGGAGGACAGGGCGACGTTAAGAATTTCAAGCCAGCATATTTGCAACTGGTTGCATCATGGCATATTGACCGAAGAGCAGGTAATGGAATCCTTGAAGCGCATGGCACAAGTGGTGGACCAACAAAACGCGGGAGATGCCTATTACCGACCGATGGCGACGGATTTTGACAATAACATAGCATTTCAAGCTGCCGTAGATCTCATCTTCAAAGGGAAGGAGCAACCGAGTGGTTATACCGAACCGCTTTTACATCAGCGACGGGTTGAACTTAAAGCTCAGTACTAAAGTTGAAGAAACGTCTTAACTAATTGAGTTAAATAGCTAAAATCAATTGGCTTTTAGCAACTTATATTGTCTAATGAAATTGACATCAGCAACGTGACTTCATTTTGTTTACGTTGCTGATAGTCATGTTCAAGCGCTTCGATCAGGTATTTAATAGGAGTTTTTGTGACAAAGGCTAAGTCGTCAGAAGGCAATATACGCAAAAAGAATAAAGCACTTATTTTTACTTCCGCCAAAAAGGAATTTGTTTCTTACGGTTTTAAGGGCGCGTCCATAAAACGAATTGCCGAGCGCGCTAATATTCCTAGAGCGAATATCCATTATTACTTCAAAAACAAAACAGACTTATATCAACAGTTACTCACCAACATCATAGAGGTCTGGAATCAGGACTATGATACCTTGACGGTGGATCAGGAGCCGAAAGAAGCCCTTAGCGCTTATATTCGGGCAAAAGTGATGCACTCAAAAAACGATCCGGATTCATCTCGTATTTTTGCCAGTGAGTTAATTCATGGTGCTCCAGTTTTGGCTGAATACCTGAATACCGAGTTTAAATCCTGGTTGCAAAGCAAGGTAGAGGTCATCGATACCTGGGTTAGCAAAGGTTTGATAGACAAAGTGAATCCGCATCACCTTTTGTATTTGATCTGGAGTTCAACCCAACATTATGCTGACTTCAATGTGCAGGTAGTGGCGGGGTTAGGCAAGGAGTCTATGACAGAGCAAGACTTTGAAGAGGTGGTTGCTTCGTTAACTCAGATTATTTTAAAAGGGTCTGGAATCAAGTAATCCACACCCCAATAGAAGGCTGAAATAACAGCTACTTCTGCATTACTTGAATACCTGTGTTTTAACAAAATTGAGCGCGTCCTCTCTGGAATCAAATATATGTTCAGGGCGCACCTTTTCGAGTAATTTAACTTTGTCGAAGTCACTTTTTACTCGTTCGCTTACACCAGATAACAACACGTTGCCTTCTTGATTTTGGTAACTCACAATAATTTCTTCTATGGCAATCGTGCTGGTTATTCCTACAAATTGTGCATCGGACAAGTCAATTAAGAGTGTTTTAGTTTGATCGGACTTGGAAACACTTTGTTTTAATCCACGGGCTACGCCGAAGGCTATCGGTCCGGAAACACTCAGTAATAACAAGTTATCGTCCAGAGTTTTGGCGACTTGTTTTTCAGCCATGGATAAGTGTTCGGCCTGTTCTATCGAGCAAAGGTGGATATTATCCAATTGAATTTCAGATAAACGTCGAATGGTGACTAAGTTGGCAACAAACACGCCAATGAGTACAGCCGTGACCAGATCAAAAATCACCGCCATGACCATAGTGGATAACATTAATCCAGCGCTAAACAACGGCACTTGATGGATACGTTTTACGAAGTTCCAGTCGATGATGCTGATACCAACGTGGGTCAATATGGCGGCCAGAACGGCAACTGGAATATAGGCTGTATACTCCCCAGCCCACAAGACGATAGCGAGAATAAACAGGGCATGCAGAATACCTGACAACGGAGTTGTGCCGCCTGCTCGTAAGTTGGTAACCGTGCGCATGGTGGCACCACCACCAGGTAGGGCGCCAAATAATCCTGCGATGACATTGCCGATACCTTGTCCCACAAGCTCCTGATCTGAGTCGTGTAAATCGTTGCTGATACTATCTACGGTAAGGGATGTCATTAACGAATCTAGGGTACTTAATGTTGCGATAAGCAGTGCAGACTTGATCATAGCCGCCACTAATACCGTATCCCAAACTGGCAAATTGAAAGACGGGAGTTCGCTGGAAATAGGGTCTACTGTCGGAATGTTGCTGCCTGAGAAAATGAAAAAACTGGTGGCACCGATAACCGCAATTATACTGGCCGGCACCACGCGACTGTATTTTTGTGGCCACAGAAACATTAAAAATAGGCATGCAAGGCCAAGCAGAGTATTGGAGCTCGTTAAGGTCGTAACTGACATGTTGAGTTCTAATAAAGGTTTGCCAAACAAAACCTCAATTTGAGACAAGATGATCAATACCCCAATGCCGGAGGTAAAGCCGGAAATAACTGGGTAGGAGATCAGAATGAAGTATTTTCCTAACTTGAAAAAACCAAAGAGCATTTGAAATAAACCAGCTAAACTGACCACAGTGAAAGCCGCCGCCACTCCATTTTCGGGAGACTGAGCGACAAAGCTGGTCAATATTGCCGCCATGGCAACGGTCAAGCCCGTATTGGGACCCGATATCTGTTGATTGGTACCACCAAAAATGGAAGCGAATAATCCGGTTAATATAGCGCAATAGATACCCGCACTCGCACCTGCTCCGGAAGTCACACCGAAGGCCAGCGCGAAGGGAAGCGCCACAATCGTTGATGTCAGAGCGCCAAAAACATCGCCCTTAATAGTCTTTCGATTAAAGTGTGATAAAGAAAGCATGATTACCTTGTAAAAGCTATAAAGAATAGGTTGTTGAATGAATTATAGGCGTTGAAACTTCGCCCAATGAAGTTAGGGCGAAAGTATAACAAAAGTTGACACTTGTGGTGGTTTTTCTTTCGCTGCTGCTTTCTGTCATTTGGCAGTGGGCAAAACCATAAAATTATCGATTTTGACCGTTTCCGCTTAAGGTGAAGGAAGTATGGATGAATTATCATCTAAGAAATACGGCACTAGGTAAGGTTAAGACTGATGAGCAAAATTGAGCAGCGGCTAACTCGTTTCTTGGATTTAAATGAGTTAGGTTGAATTATTCGATAGGTCGGCTTTCAGCGAGTTTGAGACACTCAAAAAGTAAATCGAAGAAACGTCATTGCGGCATGGTGTTGGCCGCAACCTCCGGTGTTTAACTGAGGAGTAATATATCGTTTTCAGTGGCGATAGTTTCGGCTAAAGCCGACCATACTTTTCTCAACAGCTAGAAAAGTAGGCAAAAGAGCCGCCCCTTGCCAATATCTTATTCTAATATTCTGATTAGTTTTATCTTCAAAGACGGGATGAAAGTTCGTCCCTGAACAGCATCCCTTATTCGGCATCCTGCCTCATGCTTTGGAAAACAAATCAGAATTTTAGAGATATTGGATGGGGAAGGTGCGGTCTGCACCAGCATTGTCTATAGTTGTTCTGTGCCATAAGCGGAACTAAGCTTGTGCGTAATTGACGACGTAGAAAGCTATAACTCCTACAATTGTGAGTAGTCCAACTACCGCACACCAAAAGCCGTTGTGACTCTGACCATCGAGAAACATTGTATCGCTCTTTTTGGGGTATGATCCTAATGTTAAAACTTTACAAATCGGCCAACCAACCCAATAGCAGATCGTCCAAAAGAAGATTTCAGCCAAAATATAGCCAATCCCTCGAAAGAATCCTTTACCAATTTCTCCTAGAATTTCTTCCATTTAGAGTGAACTCCATTTTTTGTTATAAACTTCTATGTGCAAATTAGCCGTTCTGAAAAACTCAAGTGCTGCTAATCTAACTTTAATGCCAGCCTTGACAGCCGCCTGATGTTTCATACGTAAAATCACCTTTCTCTCTAAATCTAAATGAGCCGCCAATGGTATCTCTGACTAAAACTTCATCATGATTAGCCCATGGAGTTGAATTGAAACATCTCCACCATATAGATGAAGCAGACCTGTTTTTCACAACTTTCTCATAATCTGTTTTGCTGTATAACTCTTCGAGTTTATAAGATTTAACTAATTCCCCATTTAGGTCATATATAGCAGCGACATGTAAACCCACACCGCTTTGAAACCAATTATCAAAAGTAAAAAGATAGCCATTGTTAGATAAAACAACTTTTGTAGGGGCTACTTTATTTTTGAGTCGGAAACTTAAATGTTCAATGTAACTAGTTCCATCAAATTTCAATAACGTTGCTAAGGCCGTTTGTTCACGTTCAGAATTGGAAGGTTCAACCCATACAACAAACTTACCGTCTGGACTAATGGCAGAATTTCTTTGAGGTGGTATCCAACTGTCAGCAACAACCAAAGCTGAAAAAAACAAAGTGAAAAAAGTTGTTAATAACTTCATTTTATTCTCCAAAGTGCCGTTTGCAGTCATTCAAACAGCTCATATTTAGTCTTTATGAATTTGAAATAAGATCTGACTAAAGAGTAATAATCAGAGGTTTCATTGTTAGAAGGGTTATTTTCGATGTACCATTCAGCACGCTCAATGAAAAGCCCTATTCCTTTTTGGTTTTCACTTAATACACAGGCCACCACTGTATTCACATAGGAAATTAGTTCCCAATAAAATTTATCTCTCCGATAGCCGCACGGAGGTATAGACTCGGGGCTATTTAGTAGTTTGTGAAAATGAAAAATATCCATTTAACTCCTTTGTGCCAAACTCGGCTGTAAGAAAAAGAGGTTAACACTTTAAGTTCAGAACAAAAACGTCATTCTGGAAGAGCCTCAAGCGATATCCAGAACCTCCACCAGACTGCTGTGAAAGAAACATGGATCTTCTCAGTTAAACGCGGGAGGTTGCGGCCAACACCATGCCGCAATGACGTTTTTTCGAATCACTCTTCGTTTCGACTGCTCCTCGCTCTTAGCCGAAGTTCAGCTACTCTCATTTCAGAAGTTCACAAATGAAGTTAACACTAATAGCTCAGAACTAAAAACGTCATTCTGAGGAGCCTCAAGCGACATCTGGAACCTCCATCAGACTACTGAGAAAGTAATATGGAACTATTGTGTTAAACTCCGGAGGTTGCGGCTAACACCATGCCGCAATGACGGTTCTTCGAATCACTTTTCGTTCGACTGCTCCTTGCTCACTGAGACTGGTAGCGTTTCTAAGTTAACGAACTCGTGCATTAATCTACAAAGGAATGACTTTGCCAATATAAGGTAAGTGGCGATATTTTTGCGCGTAATCGATGCCTACACCAACCACAAACTCATCCGGTATTTCAAAGCCTACCCACTTCACATCGACGTCAACTTCACGTCGTGTTGGTTTGTCCAGCAATGTACAGATGTTAATTGACTTAGGAGCGCGCAGGCTCAAGATTTGTAATACCTTGCTCAGAGTGTTGCCAGTATCAATTATGTCTTCGACTAATAAGACGTCTTTGCCTTCGATGCAATCGTCTAGATCTTTTAGAATTTTTACGTCGCGAGAGCTGTCCATGTTATTGCCATAGCTTGATGCCGTCATGAAATCCACACTGTGATTTACTGTTATCGCTCTAGCCAGGTCAGCCATGAAAACAAATGAGCCGCGCAACAGGCCAACCATGACTAAATTTTCACTGTCTTGATAATGCTCACTGATAGTTTTGCCCAATTGAACGACGCGTTCACTGACCTCTTGTTCTGAGATCATGACTTCTACTTTGTGTTCCATATTACTTTTCTCTTCTTAATTGCTGTTTATTCGACTTTAGCGGCAAATCCAACATTGTCGTTTTAATTGGCTATTCTTGCAGATTTACGGTTATGTTCCATGTTTTTCTCTTAACATTCCGCTAGGTGGTGATGATTGTTTTGGTTTTCTCAACGTAGAACAAAATGAATTAAGTCAAAATCTTACTTTAAATATTCCCAATTAAAGGTAATGTAGTGTTTTAAATATCTGCACAGAGGGCGTTGAGGGAACATGAAAACAACACTAATGATTATTGTCTTATTTTTATCTACGTCAGTTTGGGCTGCTTCTGACGTCAGTTCGTTTCATCGACTGATCGTTTTAAACGATAAGGATGAAATACTATTGGTGCAGATCAAAGATGTGGGGTTCTGGGTTACACCTGGTTGGTATCAAGATGAGAAGCAAAATATTCAAACCGGATTAAAGAATTTGGCTGAAGACTATGGGTTAGTTATTACGCCACCTAAACTGAAAGGGATGTTCAGTTTGAAAGGACAAGATAACAAGATTTATTCTATTCGAAACGTGTACGTGGCCAGAGCAAAAGCATACCAAAAAACGTATCCCGCGATAATAAGTGATGCTCGCTGGTTACCGCTTGAACAAGCCACTGAATTAATGACCTTTCCTCACATTAACTTCATGTTGGAACAGGTCATCAACCGTCCAGATAAGTTATGGGGTGGTACAATTCAACGATATAAAGAAAAAGAAGCCTTTAAAGCTAAAATTGTGGAGCCCTTTTATATTCTAGGTGATTAACATCTGGGCAAGCGATTAGAGTAAACGAGCAATAGTGGCGGGTACTAATTATTAGCGTACCACCTTCAATCGAAGGTGGCATTGGCTTTGATAATCAGCGTTAATAAGATTTTAATGTGCACGGGCGCACACTGAATTCATAACCATATCGGCTATCAGGCACATACTTGCTTACAAGAATGTCACTGTCGCCTATGTAGATGACGTGTTCTTTTTTCGTTTTAATGCACTGTGAGTATTTGAATAGCTCTACATGGTGAACGAAAGCGGCAATGATGCGGTCAAGGTTTACTTTGTTTACATCCTCGTTAGCATCGGCATTTTTGTCTTCACTGTCGTTTTCGGTGTCATCTGAAATTGCCTGATTGTTTTCTGATGGAGAACTATCGCTCGACTCATTTTCCGGTAATTTTTGTTCTGCGACTTCAGGTTCTGCTGACTGTCGTTGTGATTTTGAAAACTCCTCGCTGATGGCACTTATTAGGCTTTTGGATTCTATCTCCTGACCTTGCTCATCGACCACCCGAGCGGTTGCATCCCCGCCATAGGAATCGATGGCGGATACCAGAGTCATAAACATGGCGGGCATCAGAATCAAGCGTGTAAATGCTGTGGTGACTGGATACCGCATGCCATCATCTTCATTTTTGATCAATCGTAGTTTTTTTAGGGTTACCTTCAGCAAAACGCCTATTTGAATAGCTATCGTATACAGCGCCATGGCCAATAAGGTCATGGTTAGGATCCAAATAGGGGCCATAAGCAGAGTGGCAAAACTAATCGAATAAAAAAGTGGCGAAGGGTCTATGCCGACAATTTCATTTAACTTCTGACTAGCAAAGGCAACCGCAAAATTACCGATTATAGCGTAGGACAAAATGATAACGACTCGGCCCAAAAGCGTTTCCCAGATGGCGACAAATTTAGGCCAAAGTTCTATCGCCAATGCAGCGAGTGCGATCATGCCGACAAAAATAACGTTTCCTTCTTCAAATGCATCCTGCATTGCAAAAGCTAACATCAATAATAAGGCTATAAGGTATAAAGACTGGAATAACTTTAAATGAGAGAGTCGTTCTTTTATTGGTTTTACTCTTTGATTCACAATCGCGCTTACCATGCGTGGTTCCTGTGCTGTCTGTTATGTTTATTATCTCGCAGAGCCTAAGCATAACAACTATTTGATTTTGTTACATTTCAAAAATTCCCGTTGATAAGAACTGATTTGACCCGTCAAAACAATCTCCTTACACTCGGGCCTTTCTATAGACCAAAAAAGGATTTGTTTTAGTGATCAATAAATTGACCAAGACCTGTCTGCTAACATTGGCAGGTATATCGGCCATTGGCGCTCAAGCTGCCCAGAATATTAACCCGAAGTTAGACTGGCAGATTTTTGAAACGGAACATTTTCGTATTCATTACACGCCAGAATACCGAGACTGGATGTTAGTTGCAGCTAACGAAATGGAAGCTTCTCGTAAATTATTGATAGAACAGCAAAATAGAAAACTTCAGCCTAAAGTAGATGTTGTCGTGTTCGATCCACTAAACGATTCGAACGGTTACGCTATTTCATTCAGCACTAAACCATTCATGGCCTTATACGCAACGCCGCCGTTGTCAGATTCGATGATCAATAACTCAACAAGCTGGCAACAACTATTAGCACTGCACGAATACGTGCATTTGTTACACCTTGCCCAACCTGAACGCAGTAATTGGCGACAGAAAATTAAAGAATTTATCGATTTATACGATGTATTATCTAACAGTATGGATCGCTGGGTTGCCGAAGGTTACGCCACATTGCTTGAATCCAAGCTGACTGGCAGAGGTCGCCTGTATGATGCACAGGTTGAAGCTATGATCCAACAGTTTGCAAGAGAAGGCGCATTGCCGACTTATGGCCAGCTTAATCAAACACAAGGCAAGTATCGTATCGGATCCATGGCTTATTTAGTCGGCGTTCGTTACTTGCAATGGCTGGAAGAGAACTACTCGGAACAAACATTGGATGCGGTATGGACTCGAATGAAGGGTGTAAAAAAGCGTTCGTTTGAAGAAGCATTTAAAGGTGTCTTCCGGCAACCTCCGGAGTATTTATATCAGAGGTTTGTTGCGGAATATACGCAGAAGGTTATGAATGCGGAGCGACAGCTAAAAGAAGAAAGGCTTTGGTTGGATGCCGATTTTGAATTAACGGCACCAAGTTTAAGTCCGGATCAGTCTAAGGTCGTGGTGATAGAGAAATCAGATCGGGATGAAGGCAAAGTATTCCTAAATGTTTTTGAAACTAAAGTAAATGAAGAGGCCATCAATAAATTTGAAAAGGCCAACAAAGAGTTATTAACCGAAGATCCTGTGGATATTGCCGATGTTATGCCTCTTGTATTTAACCCCAAGCGCATTCATCAACTTGGCCAAATAAACAATAAGGGCATAAAATTTCCACGTTGGCGAAATAATGATGAGATCATTTACGTTGCGAAAACTCAGGATGCTGATGGGAGTTTGCATCATGATTTATTTATGTGGCAACTCTCTACTGATAAGGTCATACAGTTAAGTGCAGGATTAAATATTCGTCGTTTTGATGTTTCTCCAGATGGTAAAACCTTAATTGCAGAACGTAATCTTTATGGCCAGTCGAGTTTGGTTCAGCTTTCGTTAGATTCAAAAATAGATGAATCTTCAGTAAAAACACTGTCACATGGCAATTACTCTAAGACCTTCGACTTTCCTAAGTTTAACCCCACAAATTCCAATCAAATCGCGTATTTATCGCGCCAACAAAACCAGCCTTGGCAACTTCATGTTTTAGATTTAGAAAGTGGCCAAAATGATACCTTGCCTATGCCAAACCAATATCAGTACCTCTCTTATGTGGAATGGGCAAACGACGGAGAAAGCGTATATTTTGTTGCGGGCAAAGATGGCAAACTGAAAGTATATCAATATGAGTTCGGTTCTCAGGCCTTATATCAGGTAACCAGTGGCCAGGCTCCTATTGCTTACCCAATGGAGTTTGGGAAAACAGGTACAAAGGAATTGCTCTACAGTTCGTTTCGTTCACGCGGTCCCAATTTATATGTGTCGCCTTTAAATTCTGAACAACGTCAATTGGTAACCAATTTATCAAACCTGACGGATTGGCAATACCTGGAAGAAAATAGTAAGTCAGGGTTTAAAATGCCCGGTGCCTTGGCGGCACCTAAGCACGTGGAAGGGGTTGAAAGGCCATATGGTAGCGGGCTCGCTCAACAAGATATGTCGGTAGTCTTTTCTGGAACGGCAACCAGTGCTTCAACCAACTTATTGCAGGTGGCGGTGAAAGGTGGAGATCTGTTGCAAAAGTCCAGTTGGTTGGTAAACCTTGGCGGTGATTTATTTAACGATTCGGCGAGTGGTTTTAATATGTATGCCGATTGGCGCGCATGGCCCGTGGATGTGTCTGGGGCATTTTACTACTTTGATTTAGATCCCAGCCTACAGGCCAGTAAAGTGAATTCAGTTCAAGGTGAATTTGCAGGTTTTAATCTCACCTTTTCTAAAGATTATGGTTTTTACGATTCATGGTTAGAAACCTATCGCGGAGAAATTGCGCTAACCGTTAGCCACAACGAAAGACAGTTGTTGGAGTTTGCGGTAGAGGAACAACAAACGTATTTGTTAAACCACAAGCAGTCCTGGTCTTTCGACAATCAAGACTGGGGTATTTACCAGTTTAGTGACATCAGCTTATTACAAGGAAAGAGTGATGTGGCATTTTTGCCAGAGGAAGACTCCTGGTCTGGTCATCAGGCGCGTTTAGGCCTTGCCGGGAAATGGCTAAACTTTAAGTTAGGCGTGGAGCATGAGTGGGCAATACGCGAAGATCACAAATACAATTTCCTGCGCATGGGAGGCATAGAGTCCACCTTAATTAACAAGAAAAACTTGCCAAATTGGGTGTTTATTCCAGAGTTACCATTCGGTTCGTTTACCGGAGATGAATATAAACGCACAACCTTGAGTTTGCGCCGGTTAAATGGCATGGAATTCTATTATTCTGATTTGGAACTAGGTGGTAGCTTGCAATATGACATTGTGGGATTAAAGAATGATTTTAAAATAGACTTTGTTCGCGCGGGCCTAACCGATTTGCACGTTGATTATGGATTCGCAAGTGTTATCGATGTCCATAATGAAAGTGAATTGCAGGCATGGGTGACAATGCGTTATCAATATTAGCGTTTTATGCTGGTGTTATACCAATCTGCATAAAGAATTGGTCATTCAGCGAGAATGAAAAAGTGTATAGGCAAGGCATTGATTGCAGACGACACCACGGATGGTGGAGGTAGGGCGACTCAGGAGACAAAGCCGAGAATGG
>Ga0213832_1000445_pt1 | contig 30641 bp, 24 predicted proteins | sample SWATP13_FD_161660 | JGI IMG/M metagenome (GOLD analysis project Ga0213832, IMG submission 161660) | Coastal seawater microbial communities from Marineland, Florida, United States - SWA TP1 #3 | ecosystem: Environmental > Aquatic > Marine > Coastal | place: USA: Florida | collected 2016-08-06 | reverse complement strand
GATTATCTGAAAGGTTTGTTTCAGAATAACGACCTTCAAAAAATAGCTGCTGCCATTGACGTACCATGCCTAAGCGCTGGTTATCTAAGATTAGAATTTTAACTGGCAGATTGTTACGGCGAATTGTTGCCAGTTCTTGAATGTTCATCATGATTGAACCATCACCCGACACTGTGATCACAAAATCTCTTGGGCGAGCAACTTGCGCGCCAATAGCGGCCGGCAAACCAAAACCCATGGTACCTGCACCACCACTACTTAAATGATTACTTGGGTGGCTAAACTTCATATGCTGCGCCACCCACATTTGGTGCTGACCCACATCACAGCACACCACACCCGTTGCTGGCATTTTTTGGCTTAGCTGGTTTAACAAGTAAGGTGCAAATACTTTCTCGCCTGGATAGTCATAACGCCATGCATGCTCTTTCATCATGCTTTCGATATGCGTTAGCCACTCATCTGGTGTAACAAAACAATCAAGTTGCGGTAATGACGTTTTTAAATCTGCCACTAATGATGCTTTTGCAGGCTTACGCTTACCAACCTCTGCCGCATCAATATCAAGGTGAATAACCTTTGCTTTTGCCGCAAACTTGCTTAAGTTGCCAGTGACACGGTCGTCAAAGCGGGCACCAATACAGACCAAAACATCACACGCTTGCACCGCTAAGTTAGCCGCTTTACCGCCATGCATACCTAGCATGCCTAAGTCATATTCATAATCAGGTAATACACTACCCAACGCTTTTAATGTTGATACTGCTGGCATATGTGTTTTTTCTAAAAACTGCATTAATTCATCTTGCGCATTGGCAGCTTGTACACCACCACCTATATACGCTACAGGGCGCTGCGCTTCACTTAAGATTTGATTGGCAATAGCAACTTGGTTTGAATCTAATGTTGGTAAGTGATCTTCGGCGGCTAACCAAGGGTGGAATGGTACTTGCGCCATTTGGATGTCTTTAGGGATATCAACTAACACCGGGCCTGGGCGGCCGCTTTGTGCTATATGGATGGCTTCTTGTAGGATTTCGGCTAAGTCTTCAGCTCTTTCAACCATGTAACTATGTTTAGTGCATGATAACGACATGCCTAACACATCCACTTCCTGAAAGGCGTCGGAACCTATCGCTGCGGTTGGTACTTGACCTGTGATAGCAAGTAATGGCACCGAATCCATCATCGCATCGGCAAGCGCGGTTATTAAGTTGGTCGCCCCTGGACCGGAAGTTGCAAAACACACGCCTAACTTACCTGTGCTTCGCGCAAAGCCCACCGCTGCAAAGCCAGCCCCTTGCTCATGGCGCGTCAAATAATGTTTGACTGGCGCACCATACAAAGCGTCGTAAATAGGCATGATGGCACCACCTGGGTAACCAAAAACATCCTTAACGCCATGTTTGGCCAATAAATCGATTGTTAACTCTGCGCCTGTCATCGTAAATCCTCATTCCTCAGTGACATTGTGTATTTGCTGCAACTCAAACCTTAAAACGAAAAAGCCCCCCGAACTGTTAAGTGCGGGGGGCTTTTTGAATGCTTCACTTTTCTCTAAGCACTAACTCGCCCCCGCGGTAATAATAATCACCACGACGTTAATCAGAATTAGAGAAAGTTTGTTTGTAAGCATTTATCTGTAACCAAATTTTGTTCATTTGTAGCGGAAATCTAGCCATCCCGCTGCCTTTTTCTATTAGTACCGCGCTAAGCCCTTCAAGTCAACAATAAAATTAATTCAAAAAAACATATAAAAAACACTTAAAAAGAAATTAATATTCAAAATATGATTTAAAAAGGGTTTATATTTCACTTTTATACAAATATGGAAATTTCATACCTGTTTATTAGCTATTCTATAGCTGATTAATTTTTAGCTCTTGTCTGGTATTTTTTCTGCTTTCATTCGATTTAATTTAACTGCTTGTGGAAAATTAGTTTAGTATTGAAAACAGTCACAATTTGAAAGAGAAAATTATGAGATTCATTCAGCGCTTTAATGCTCTGTTTTTTATGGTGCTATTACTTGGTTTTAGCCAATGTGCATTGGCAGAGCCTGGACTATGGAAAATAGAAAAAAACGGTATTTCATCCTATTTATTTGGCACCGTGCATGTGGGTGATAAAAGCATGCAAGGTCTACCAAATAAGGTTACATCTGCAATTGAGGATAGTGATGAAGTGATTGTTGAGGTAGATATCAGCACCATTTCAGCAACCGAAATGCAGCGCCGCTCATTGCCTTTTATGATGCTTAAAGATGGAAAAACACTGCAATCAGAGCTTTCTGTAGATAACTTCAATAAGCTACAAAAATACTTTGCCGATAAGTCTATCGATATCGCAATGTTTAAAAACTTAGCACCGTGGGCTGTGATGGTCACCATGATGCAGATGGAGTTTCAAAATGTGGGATTCTCTGACCAGTATGGTATAGACAAACAAGTACTTGCTTATGCGCAAGCACACAATAAACCTATCGGTGAATTAGAAACTCTTGAGCTACAAATGGAAATGTTTACTCATTTAGCAGTTATGAACGATAAGATGATTGAAGAAACATTTGAGCAACTAGCTGATGTAGACACTTACTTTTTTGGCCTTATCAATGCGTGGAAATCTGGCGATATGAAAACGCTAGCAAAGTTTTATAACGAAAGCTTTGATGATTCTCAATATGGTGAGCTAAGTGAGCAAGTAATGCTAATCGATCGCAATAATAATTGGGTAAAGCAACTTTCATCACGTATCGGCAAAGAAAAATTATTTATTGCCGTTGGTGCTTTGCACTTGCCTGAACAACATGGTTTGCTAAAGCAGCTAACTGATAAAGGCTTCACGGTTACACGTATCTAAATGTTCTATAATCAAATTCAAATTTTATAAGCGCCTTTTATGGCGCTTTTTTTGTGAAATCAGCCATCTCTAAATAGTGTTCAATACCTGTGATTTTGTCACTTGCATGATGATTAACGTACACAACAGTACTTGTCCCTGCGGCGCAGATTTTTTCTATCAGTAATAGCACTCGCTGCCTATTAGCTTCATCAAGACCAAGGCAAGGCTCATCTAAAATTAATAAATTAGGGTGTTTTATCATTGCCCTCGCAATCAATAATAATCGCTGATCACCAAAGGATAGCTGACTAAAAGAGCTATTTTTTTTGTCACTTAAACCCAGCAAAGCTAACCACTTGGTAGCAATTTCTAGCTGTTTATCAGTGGCTTTTTGATAAAGGCCAATACTGTCATAAAAACCCGATACAAGGGTATTGAGTGCAGTGATACTAACCCGATAATCCATATGCAGCGCATTAGAGATATAACCAATGTGCTGTTTAATTTGCCAAATACTCTCACCACTGCCACGCTGAAAACCAAACACCTTAATATCGTTGTTATAACACTGCGGGTTATCGCCAGTGATAAGGTTCAGCAAGCAGGTTTTACCTGAGCCATTTTTGCCGGTTAACTGCCAATGTTCGCCTTGATTTATTTGCCAGTTTAGGTTTTCAAAAACTGTCTCACCCGCATAGCTCACTGAAGCATTTTTTAGTTTGACTAACATCGAATCAGTCAGTGTGGGTGCTTGATGATCACTATCTGCGTCAGGTATTCGTAGCTCTGTATGAGTTAGGTGCAATAGCTTTAATAAATCATCGCGCTGCTCTATTGTGGGGTTTGCTAATTGCTGAGCCACATGACCCGCTTTAACATAGCCGTAGTGATCAACAAAATCAGGGATTTCAGTTAATCTATTGAGTACAAAAATGAGAGTTGTTGTTGCGCTTAACCTTGTTAATAATTGATTTAGCTCAGCCATCGCTGTGACATCTAAACCATCAAACGGCTCATCAAGCACAAGTAAATCTGGTCGCCCTACCAAAGCCTGAATTAACAATAATTTACGGGTTTCTCCGGTTGATAAATCGCGAAATGCCTTGCTAAGCTTATCTTTAAAATCAAACATGGCAATTAATTGTTGTAGCAACTCATTATCAAGCTGCTGCTCATCACGGCCAGCAATTATAATCTCGTGAACTGTGCTAGAGACAGTAACACCCTCAACAATGTCATCTTGATCTTTTGTTAGCTCCGCCGCGAGTAGCTGCTTTTGGCTGTCTGGTGAGACCAATGCAACGCGCTCAAAGCTATTCTCATAGTGGCCTTGCTCTATTTTAGCAAAACCGGCAATGGCTGCAGCCACTGCTGATTTACCCGCGCCATTGGCGCCAAGTAAAACCCATTGCTGCAATGCCGATACATTAATATTGAGATCATCTAAAAAATAAATATCATTACCCTGCCCCTTTAGGCTGGCTTTAACATTAACCAACTGCACTTGTTGCACGTTGAATCCTCATTCTAAGTTACCGTTAGCTTGACGTTACCCCATTCGATAAAAAATTAAAAATCGTTTAAACCTTTTTTGAATACAGCTGCGACTAAGGTATAAAAGGTCATTTACAGGAAAAAAAAACAATGAAAAAATTACTTTGTGTGGCTGCAATAGGCCTGATATTGGCAACCTCAGACTCTACAGCAAAAGATTCACGAGAGCTCAATCACACCTTTGCAATTAATGGCGCAAGCCAGCTTGAAATCGATTTTCCAGTTGGCAGCTTAGAAGTACAAAACTACGCAGGCAGCGAAGTGGTGGTCACAGTGCGTATTGAGCCAAAAAACGATACAGGTTGGTTTGGCTCTGAAATGGACTTATCAGATATTAAACTAAGTCATTCACAAAGCGCAGGCTCACTGAGCTTAAAGCTTGATAACGATGATATTCAACAAAATTGGTTAGTAAAAATGCCCAGCACTATGGCGATTGATGTAGAGCTAGGTGTGGGTGACATTGAAATAAATGATACAAGTAACTCTGTGGATATTGAGCTTGGAGTGGGAGCGGTGCGTATCGATAGTGCACTTGATGACTACAAACGTATTGAGCTGGAAACAGGTGTGGGTGATACAAAAATTCGTGGCATGCTAAATGAAGCAAAACAAAGCAGAAAAATTGTCAGTTCACACTCAAAGTATAGTGGTAATGGGCAATTTGAGATTGATGTTGAGGTGGGCGTCGGCGATATAAAAGTCAGTAATTAAAACCTTTAATGGCGCTTATTCTGGTCTATTTTCAGCAAACATAATCGTCAAGGCTTTTTCTACTGTATCGGCTGTTATTGGTTTATATAAGTGAAGGTTTGCACCTAACGCATAGATGCGTTGCAAATCTTCACTGGAGGTATTGGCTGTTACAGCCAAAATAGGCGTCAGTTGACATTGCTCATTTCTAATTATGTCGATTGCTTGAAAGCCATCCATCACAGGCATGTTGAGATCCATGAATATCACATCATATGGCTTAGTTTCGGTCATATCTGTCGCGATTAAACCGTTTGGCGCTATATCATAAGTATAATTAAATTGGCTCAGAATGCGGCCTAATATTGTCGCATTTAAAGTGTTATCTTCAACAATTAAACAATGCAAGCTACTAGGTAATAATGCCTTAGTTGCCTCTTTGGGTGCTTGCTTAAAGGCTAGCTTTACTACCACTTTCACGCCATGGGGCTGGACATTAAAAAACTGAATATCCCCTTCAAGCGCTTTAATAATTTGTTTTACCCTGAGCAGTCCCGTTTTTAAACCTTGAAAATTCTGCTCTGCATCTTGCTCGTCATTTAAAAAATCACTGGATGAGTGGTCAAACCCTTTACCATTATCTTGCACCTCAAATACAAAACCTTTCTCACCTTGGCAACTGGCTGTAACCGCTATACGCCCTTGTGTTGGAGTGAACTTGACAGCATTGTTTACAAGCTCTGCAAATACTTGTTGGAGTCGCCCATGATCACTAATGACCTCTTTGTTTACTGATTCTGCAAAGTTAATCGTAAAAGTAATTTTTTTATCATTACACGCATATTCAAACGGAGTAACGGCCTGCTGAAGGCTAGTTAATAAATTGCCTTGTGCTAAATTCAGCTGCCACTCCCCTGTAGTAAGCTTCTGCAAATCAAGTAGCTCATCCAGCATTGAGACTAACCTATTTACGCAGTATAAAGCCTGCTTTTTTGTGAGTTGCTGATTATCATTAATATCCAGCGCCCCTATTGACGCTGTCAATCCTTGCAATGGTGTTCTAAATTCATGACTGGCGCGAGCTATAAAACGCTCTTTATTATGGCTAACACGCTCTACCACTTCTTTTTGTTGCTGATATTGTTTTATTGTTTTTGCAATGAGCTTTTCCATTGGTTTGAAGATAAATATAAGCTCCACAATCAGCAATCCAATCGCAATAACCCAAAAAACAATCTCTAATATAGAAATGACTTTTACCTTGGTAACAGCGCTTTGCTCTAAGAGATAAACAGCTTTATCTAAGTCCATTAAAAGCTTTTCTAAATGTTCACTGCTAAATGGGGAGCGACCTTGAGTACCATAATTAGAGCGACTATTTAATAGCTGCTGCGCTTTACTAATGTATTGCTTAACGTGCAAGTCTAGCTGTGTTGGAGAAGAGAAATAGTGAGCCTTTAGCGCATCATTTAAATAAAGAAACTGTCCACTGCTATCTTTTTGAAGTAAAAACTGATGACCCGCCACGAATTGCTCTACAGCGTGCTGCAATAGCATGCGATGCTGCTGTGTTTGCCCTGATGGTTCGAAGATAAGCGCATTTCCATAAAGCGCTATTTTTTGTGACAACATGCGCTGTTTACCAGCGATGTTAATAACTTGCGCATCACCTTTTTGAATATAAAGTAAATACTGCATCAAAGACACAGATACCGAAATTAAAATGGCGATTGCCAACAATCCCCAGCGATATCGTTTCCTGATATCTACAACCAGATCTAACATATCCGACTCAAGTATTTTTTATATTCAGTGTAGTATAAAAAGATTTATAAAGCCTATAGCTGTAGGCTTTATAAATCAGACTACTTACTCTTTATTATCTATTCTCTAAGCGGTTGTAATCGAATAGGCCAAACTCAACACCACGGTATGCTTTCGCTGTTTGGTGCAAAATATCACTGTACTGCCAAAACTGCGGATGGGTTCGGCGAATTGCAAACTCACTTTTTAAATCTCGATATGCAGCTTCATCCGTTACTTTTGCAAGTCCAGATGCAAACGCAGCGACTTGCTGTTCATTGTGTAGATACCAAATAGCTTCAGGGTAATCACCAATAAAACCAGGCACAATAGTGACAGTGTCTTCTGCATAAGCACGTTGCCCTTCTTCATTCAACAAGCTCGAAATATTATAGTGAGCATTATGATGAATAAGTGTGTATGCCTTGTGTTTATCGCTGCCATTTTTTACTAACACAAACGATATTTGTGGCAATAGATTCACTGCCTTAACAGGTAAATGATTAATACTGGCTAACGGCTCTGGTACCTTTGTATAGTCAAATCGAGGGCTCAAAACAGACTGCAACTTTGCTTTTAACATAGTGAACAACTCAGCTTGCGGATCTGATGTTTTATAATCAATGCCTGTTGGTTGACTAAACGATAACTCATCTTCGAAGAAGTTAGTTAAGCTAGGTGGCGATTTACGATACCACTGCGCTTTAATTTCCTTACGTTTAGCCTCTGGTAGCAGTGCCAAATAATTAGCTTCACCTTCTAAACGTAAAAAGTCCATATATAAACGGGTAAGTAACTGATGGCCTATATTGCCATACACGTCGAAGCCTGCCACCAGCAAGTAGTGAATACGTTCAAACAACGCATAATCAAGCACCCACGCTGTTTTTGGCTGCTGGCCTATCCAACCTTTGACAACCGTTGCGCTATCAAAATGACGGAAAACTGTTAGCGCCGCATTTTGGTTATGCCCGTCACCTTGCCAAAGTAAGTCTGTTGTTAAATGTTGGCCATTTTCAAACATTTTATTGGCCAACGCGACTTTTGCCGACAAATACTGGTTTTGACGTTTAGAGTATTTTACCCAACTGGAAATTGGTAAAGCATTACTCTCTTCTTCAGCTGGCAACGCAAGTGCATCTTCGTGCTGTAATAATAACTCACCCACTTTAGGTGTAGCTGCCATTTCAGGCTTTGCAAAGGCCACCCAAAATTGATCATTAATAACATTTAAGGCTATTTGACCACGGCATACAGGCCCTTTTATGAAGCCCATAATTATCAGCTCAGCTTCATCAAGCATAAATTGATAGCGTGAGTTAACAGGGATTGCAGCAAATGCTTTAAATGGGTTTGATGCAACCTCAGGTTTATAACTCGGTAGCTTATTTACCTGATAGTCAGCCTCAATGAATTGCGAATGTAAGCGTTCAAGCTTCTCATCATTAAGTGCTAAAGGCAGGTGCGTTTTCGCTAAAATAGTTGAGCGATCATGCATTAAGCGATAGTAAACTCGTTCAACTTTAGGATCTTCATACGGGCGACGAGTACTTATTACTTTGATATCTTGCCCTGGCGGAGTTGATGAACGCACGAGTTTAAAATAACTATGCTTATCAGCATGCTCAGGGAAGTAAATATGAGCCAAATACCAATGTTCATAAATATAGCGCGCAGCTAGCTGAGCTTTTAGATCATCTTGATTAAAAAATGCTTCCCAACGCTTAACCTGTTCAAGAACATCGGGCTCTGGTGGCTCGATGTGAGCTAAATAGCCCCCCTTTCTTAACCATTTAGCAAGATGCTGAAACTCTTCAGTTGAAATCCCCGGTAAACCATAAGGCATACCACTGTGAGGGTTATTTTTAGCAAATGAATCGAATTCACCCATTGTGGTACAGGTTTGCTCGCGATCAAGGCTGAAATCAAATTCATCGCCTAAAATTGCTTGCGCAGGTAATGGGCTGCTTTGTTTAAGCACGAGGGCATTATAAAGCACACTGCCTGCAAGGTTGGCTTCTTCAGTTTGAATGCGCTCATTGAGCACCGGAGTAAAACCTTTTTCACGCCACTGAGCAGTATCAAGTGCGTCAAACAGTAGTCGGCTAGGCTCCTGTGCAAGTAAACGTGTCCCATCATAAACGCGCTCTTTACTAAGGCCACGATCAATTCCTTCTACTGATGACAGTTTTAACTGACACGGTGCATCATAACAGCCATGGCACACAACACATCGGCTATCAAGCACAGGTTTTACATCCGTTAAAAACTCTACACCTTCAGCTGAGGCTGCAGCGACTACTCGTTCTTGAGGCTGCTCTTTGCCAAAAAGTTCATCGTAATGCGCTGCACCTAAATAAGCACAACCGCTTAATAATATTAAACCAAACAGCGTGGTTAAGGCCTTTTTCATCCTTCTTCCTCACTATCTTCGATGTCATCACCCAAATCAAATGTTGGCATCATATCGACTTGTGGCGATACAAAGCTATGCTCCCCTTCGGTGCTTAACATTGCACTTAGTAAGGGGCCTCGAACAAGGGTTAATTGGGCATCGTGTTCTGTATCAATAAGCGATTGGTAATCAACGCTAAGAACATCAACACGGTAATCTGTCAGCGTTATAGCTACGCTGCTATCTTGCGCAGGGTTTTGACAAAGCTGAGTCAGCAACTCTTCACTGAGCGTGACATGCAAAAGTAAATCTGGGGACTCAATGTCACGACGGTGAAGGTTCTCGTCAAAATAAAAAAGGGGAAGAGTTAAATCGCTATTCTGCTCTAATTCCATGTGCTGCTCTCTACATCGATATGGCTTTCAATTATACGAGTATAGCAAACAATAAGTTCAAAAATTAGCGAAAGTTATCAGTAGTTAGCAGCAATTTAACCACTAACTACCCTATTTTTTAAACAAGGTGAGCTTGCCTTACCAAGGTAAGGTTTCACCATTGGAATGCCAAAAGCCTCCGGTATTACTCAGGTTTAGTTCATCAATACGTTTTATTAAACGCTCTACTGCTGTGTCGGGGCTAATATCACCTGCAAAATTAACCATTTGCGTTTGCACAAACCCAGGATGAAATAATCCAACCGCAATTTTTTTATCTTTAAGCTCGTGCGCCAAACTTACCCCTGCGGCATTCAGTGCAGCCTTAGACATGCGATAACCAATATAACCACCAGAACTATTGTCGGCAATTGACCCCATTCGTGATGTGATCATCGCAACCTTCGCATTAAGGCCCAAACTTTGTAGTAGTGCGTGAGTGACTCGAACAGGGGCGATAGCATTCACGTGAAGTTGTTTTTCAATTGCACTAAAGTCCATATCGTCTAAAGTTTCGTTATGAAAAACACCAGCGTTATTAATCAAAATATCAATTTTGTCACCATGGAGGTGATTTGCTAACGTGGTAACATCATCGGCGTTGGCCACATCAATATCACTAATGATTTTGATATCTAATGCTTTAAGCTCTTCACTAGGGGAACGAACAACGGCGGTTACTCGATACCCTTTCGTCACGTATTGCTTGCAAAAATTAAGGCCAATACCTTTATTTGCACCTGTTACCACAACATGCTTTGTCATCACACACTCCTAAAATTATCTTGTATCCTATAACCTTGGGGTTAATAAGAAAAAACCAAGAGCTAAAGCTCATAAGCAATTATGGCCAATAACTCTTATTAATGATGATGTTTGTGTGAGCCTTGTAACTGGTTACCTTGAGCATCATAAAAACCACTGGCGCCATGTTCAACAAAGCCTTGGTTAATCATTTTTGCGAGGAATGGGTCGTTTTCATTGTCGCCAATGTCTGCGTAATCTGTGGTTTGATAGTTATCCCACTCTGCAAACTGTGCCTTCACCTTTTGTTGATTATGATTGCTGGCTGTTAAAACAATTTCACGACTATAGCGTGGTGATGAAATGCGAATTGATTTTAGTAATTTTTGATTCGCAAGCCAGCTTAGCTCTATCTTGCTCTCACCTTGCTGCTTTGTATAATACTCCACCAGCTCACAGCCTTCACCTGTACTTTTCTGGTGCGTCATTGAGGCTAAAAGCTTATCGCTGACTAACTGATACTTACTACTCCAATCTTGCTTGCCTTGCACTTCTGAGGGTTGATACTCAATACCGCGCTGCGCCTCTTGAAAGTAACGAATTGGTCTTATTTGTTGATTCCGTAACTCTTGCCATAATTCAATAAACTGTGGGTTTTGTTTAGCCACTTGATGCGGCGTACGCCAAAGAGTAAAAATGCTTTCTGTGTGCTGTTTATTAGTAATAGTACCTGTCGTCACTTTGTAGTTGGCTTGCGTAAAACCTGTGTTCATGTTGCATTGGCCAGCAACGGCGAGTGGACTCATTAATGTGGCAATTAAGATAGCTGCTTTCACGGTATTCTCTTTTTATCTGCGGTTTTCTATCAATAACTTACAGAGTAAGGGAGGCTCTAAGTGCCTCCCAAAAACTCATTACTGTGCTAATTTAGCATCGGCTTGTTTAACAAGGTCAGCGGCATAATCCATTACATGGAAAATAAGGCTTTGCTCATTAGTACCCGTTACTAAATGCGCGCCAGGGCCTACTGCATACACACCCACATCTTCTGCAGCATGTGTTTCGGAACCCAATGGTACAACAGCCTCTTGGTGGAAGCCTGGTGTTGTTGTGTCAACATCGGTAAGGTCAACGCGACCTGTCACCGGTGCAAAGTTATAACCTGCATCAGCATCGGTTTCATCACCTAGGTCACGGAAACCACCGCCATTGGTATAACCAACCGTTGTGTACGGCATATTATCGGCGGCAAGTGATGGTTCATCACTCCCCACTGGTACCACTTTACCTAGTATTGGGTTACCACGTTTTGGGTAGCCTGCAATGGTAAATACGTGGCTGTGGTCAGCTGTTACGATTATTAACGTGTCTTCAATACTGGTTTTATCAAGGGCAACTTGCACAGCTTTTGAAAGCTCAACTGTGTCGCTTAATGCATTGTATGCATTGCCCGCATGGTGAGCATGATCAATACGACCAGCTTCAACAGTTAAGAAGAAACCATTGTCGTTGTTATCGAGTACATCAATTGCTTTTGCGGTCATTTCAGAAAGTGACGGCTCACCAGCAACATCGTTCGCGCGGTCTGCTTCGTATTGCATATGTGATTCATTAAACAGACCAAATACGCGCTCTGTTGTATCTGCATTGATTGCATCAAAACCTGCTTGGTCCATCACGTACTGACCCGCTGGGTATTTCGCTTTCCATTCTGCAGTTAGGTCGCGACCATCGGTACGGTCGCCTTCCACAGAGCTCACAGCATCTGCTGAGTTAAATGCAGCGTCTTTAGGTAAGAAATGACGACGACCGCCGCCCATCACAACTTCTAAACCATCAACATTTAAGCCGGCATAGCGTGCTTCTAAGTTTGCCTCAAAATTAACTAACTGCGATGCAATATCTTCACAGCCAGCAGTAACTGCAGCTTCAGGCATATCTGATACGTCTTCCCAGTTACGATCTGCCGATTTTGCATACGTTGCAGCAGGCGTTGCGTGTGTAATACGCGCAGTCGATACAATCCCTGTCGACTTACCAGCAATCTCAGCCAGCTCCGTCGCCGTTACCAGCTCATTGCCCGCAACCGTTGCGCAGTTGCCACGTTCGATATCTTCATCAACGCCGATAACACCTGCATCGGTTTTTACACCTGATGCCATTGCCGTCATCGTGCCCGCTGAATCAGGTGTTTGCGCATCCACGTTATAGGTTTTAGCAAAACCAGAAAACGGTAAAGCTTCAAAGCTAAGTTGGTGCTCTTCACCTAGCTTACCTTCTAGCTGACCTGCCATAATACGTGCAGCAGTCACGGTCGAAATACCCATGCCATCACCTACAAACAGGATCACGTTTTTCGCTTTACCTGAGTCTTTCGCAACTGCAGCAATGTTTTCTTCGCTAGTAGCCACTTTGACTTGCGCTTCTTTAAACCAGTCATTATCCGTAAGCGGCGCTAGCTGTGCTGCTGTTAAGGTGGTTGCCGGTGCATTACATGACAAAGTTGTATCGGTAACTTCTGCTGAGTCTAATGTACCGTTATCATTGCTATCGGTGCCAGTTAGCGTTTCTGTACCACCGTTTACACACTGCTCTGACCCCACAGCGAGTGTGTTTTCAACCGTTAACGTTTTTGGTGAGTTGTCATCATCATCAGAACAACCCGTTAATGCCACTACTACAGCAAGAGAAATTAAATTTAGTTTTTTCATCGTCGTCGCCATTATTCTTCAATTAGTTCGAGAGCTTGATTAATGATGTGGAAAATTACATTCTGCTCCACAACCCCTTGCGCAAGTTGCGCACCTGGACCTTTCGCATGCAGTGAAATATCTTCACCAGCATGAGTCTCTGAACTTAACGGCACGATGGCTTCTTGGTGATAACCTGGTGCAGTCGTATCAACCCCCACTAAATCAGCGCGGCCTGCAAAAGCAGCGTCGTTATATGATGCATCTGCATCAGTTTCATCGCCTAAATCACGAAACCCTAAACCATTTGCATAACCAACGGTGGTATAAGGCATACCATCTGCAGCAAGACTTGGCTCTTCGCTACCCACTGCAACTACTTGACCTAGGATTGGATTACCACGCTTGGGATAGCCAGCAATCGTAAATACATGACTGTGATCAGCAGTAACAAGGATTAATGTTTCTTCAGGGTTCGTGTTATCGACTGCTGATTGCACCGCTTTAGCAAATTCAATAGTATCGTTTAACGCGTTATAAGCGTTGCCTGCGTGATGGGCATGATCAATACGACCTGATTCAACAGTTAAAAAGAAGCCTTTTTCATTATTCTTCAATATATCGATTGCTTTAGTTGTCATTTGTGAAAGTGAAGGCTCACCTGCAACGTCATTATCACGATCTGCTTCATACTGCATATGTGATTCGTTAAACAGTGCAAAGACTTTTTTCTCATCGCCAACCAGTGCATCGAAGCCAGCTTGGTCCATCACATACTTGCCATCAGGGTACATTGCTTGCCATTCAGCAGTTAGGTCACGCTCATCGGTACGGTCACCTTCAACACTGCTGACAGCATCTGCCGAATTAAATAACACATCTTTTGGTAAGAAGTGGCGACGACCGCCGCCCATTACCACATCAAGACCATCTACATCCGTACCAACGAAACGCGCTTCTAGATTCTTCTCAAAATTAACCAGTTGTGAGGCAATATCTTCACAACCAGCTTCTATTGCATCCGCTGGCATATCTGATACATCTTCCCAATTACGATCAGCCGATTTTGCATAGGTCGCTGCTGGTGTTGCGTGTGTGATACGTGCTGTTGATATTACCCCAGTTGCTAGGCCCTTAATTTCAGCCAGTTCAGTCGCCGTGATTAACTCATTGCCAGCAACTGTCGCACACTTGCCACGTTCAATATTTTCATTAACCCCAATTACGCCAACATCCGTTTTAACCCCTGAGATAATGGCCGTCATCGTCCCCGCTGAATCAGGGGTTTGCGCATCAACGTTATACGTTTTAATTTGCGCAGAATAAGGAAACTCCTCAAAGCTAAGTAGGCCTTCTTCACCCGTCTTACCTTCCATTTGCCCTGCCATGATGCGGGATGCAGTGAGCGTTGAGATACCCATACCGTCACCAACAAATAGAATGACATTCTTCGCTTTAAACGTTTGCTCAGCCTGAGCTGCCGCTTCTTTTTTTATTACTTTAGCTTCTGCGGCACTATACCAATCATTTTGTTTTTGACTATCTGGTAACACGCCCGCATTGGCGGTGGCTGAGAATGCCAACGTTAAGCCAATTGCAGTGGCAATTTTATTAATTTTCATCGTTACGTTCCGTTAGTACGTTATTTTTAAAGAGTTAGAGTGCTAACTAAACTGCACAAGAGTAATCAGCGCGGTTATGGTAAAAAGGTTTTGTTACTTAAAAAGTGACTTTTCATGACGAAATGATGAAACAAAAGAGGAAGCCTAGGGGTAAAGTGATCAGTTTTAAAAAATAAAAAGTGGTAACAACGATAAGGTATCAAACTGTCTTTGCACATACGTCAGGCAATAAGTCGTTTTATTATCGGCTTATTAGAGGAATGCCTCGAACGCCATATTAACTAATAAGCGGTTGCACAGAACCTGTTACTGGGTCCAATAATCATTGCCGCACAGAATGTCTTGTTAATATAGTGCTCTTCTGGTAAGCAATATCAGTAATCCTTATGTTTTCTTGCTCTATACCCACAAGCATAAAGGACACACATCATTCTATCCATAACGATAACTCTTATTTTTGTTAACTAATCGCGGTTTTGATTTATAAACAATAATAATGGGTAGTATACAGGTACAAATCGTTTTATACTGAATAAGTAATTGACATGCATTTAAGTACTAAGACGTTCAAGTACATTATTTATCAGTATCACTGATGTATTAAAAACTTCGCAAAGAAGCTGGGTTTCATATGAGTTTGCAACTTACTTCTATTTTTAAAAACTACTATCTCAATACCTTTGCACTGTCATTTGTCATTGTGCTATTTTCTTCGCTATTTTTTATAAAATCAGGCATAACTATTCATGATTTCATCATAAACACTCTTACTTGGTTATTCTTAGTTTTCCTTATACCTCTTTGGACAAGCGTTTATTGCATCACGCACCTAAGAAAACAGACCAAAAGTTACGTTGCCATAGAAATCATTATTTTGTTAGTTTTACTTTTTCTTGGTTCAATCATGAAATCGGCCTTTGATCGCTATTATTTCGGCGCCCGAGATACTGACATTCATAGCCTACTTGCCATGAGTATTTGGTGGACCGCATTCTTTTACGGTACCGACAGATTTATCATACTTAGTAAAAATCTGGTTGCACTTAAACTTCAAGAAACTATCGCCAAAATTGAAGCTCAACGTTATCAAATCAATCCACATATGTTGTTTAACAGCATTAACTCTATCTCCAGCCTCATTTACACTCAACCAGAGAAAGCAGATCAAATGCTCCACGATGTGGCTGACTTGCTCCGCTATACCTTGAGCATGTCCCGCAAAACACGTGTTCCGCTTTATGAAGAGCTTGGGATTCTAGAGAAGTTTATTGAACTTGAGTGTGTGCGTTTCGGCGATAGCCTTCAATACACTATTTTAGTCGACGAAGAATGTTTAAATATTCGTGTTCCACCTCTCATTCTACAACCCTTGGTTGAAAATGCCATCAAGCATAACGCTACTAAGTTACAGTTATATATTAACATTACTTGTTTTATAGACAATGGACGAGTAAATCTGATGGTATCAGACAACGGCAAAGGGTTTCAAAACGAGCGAAAAGAGAGAGTTGGCGGTATAGGGTTATCAAACATCCAAGCACAAATAGCACTGTTGCGTGAAGGGCGAGTAAATTTTGCTAATCACTCTGAAGTTTTAGGTAGTGGTGCCAACATCACAATATCGTTTGCTATTGCGTAAGTATATCAGAACTTATCAAATAGAGAGGTAGTTATGGAGCATAATCAAAAGCTGCGCGTGTACATCATTGATGATGAACTCCCTGCCATTAATAAACTTTCGATGCAACTTTCAAATATTGATTCCGTTGAGCTAATTGGCTCATCACAGTCACCAAGTAAAGGTGTAGGAGAGATCAAACAACTCAAGCCTGATCTTATTTTTCTCGACATCAATATGCCCGAACTTGATGGTTTCGACATCATTTCATTTATACCTGAAACCTGTTTATTTACTTTTGTAAGCGCCAGCCAAGAGTATGCAGCAGACGCATTTGATACTCCTGCTATCGACTATTTATTGAAACCAGTAAGTATTAAGCGTCTATTAAAGTGTCTAGACAAAGCATTGTTAGCATTGACTACTAGACACGCTAACCACCCAGATACCAGTAATAACTTAATGCAACATAGGAAACTTATCTCAAAACAAGGCGAACGCATGTTTTTCGTCAACATCGATGACATCTATTACATAAACTCATCACAAGGTTCGGTTATGGCACACACTCAAAGTAAAGCTTTTCCTATTGCCATGAGCATGGAAAAGCTAGCATTATCACTTCCTACCAAAGATTTCGTTCGCTTCCACCGTAGTTTTATTATTAATGTAAACTACATCAAAGAAGTACAACGCTGGTTTGGGGCAAAACTACTCGTTATCATGTCGGATAACGACAAAACAGAAATTACGAGTAGTCGCGATGGCGCCCGTATCCTCAAACGACAGTTTCATTTTTAAGAATAGGCATCTGCTGTTGATACCAGCGACAGAAACTTGCTGAATCTTCTTCCATCTGTGTATAAACTCCGGGCCGCGCTTCAAAGCTCTCTACCTGTTGTTGTACCAACTCACACAAAGCGGCATCTTGTTTAATCGTTGGCTCCCAGAGCCAACAAATCGCATTTTTGTTGATTAACTCTCGATTATTATTCAGCGCTTTCACCCACCATGTTACTTCTATATCAGTAGTTGTCGCAGAAGTGGGTATAAAACTGAAAAAAACACAGTAGTCAGAGTACAAACTAAAATGAACTAATGGTCCTAGGGAGCCATATAGAAAACCGCCGTCTGAGGTTTTCTGCTCTCCCATCAATGGAGCCTGAAGCTTGCCATCTTGCGTACCCGTTTCAACATCGCCGCACAATGGTACTGCATTGATGACAGCATATTCTTCAGTGCTACTATCAATGAACTGTGAAGGAGGAATGGGATGTCCAAGCGACTCAGCACGTTTAAAATACGCCTGTTGCAAAGAGATAAACTTTTGAATATTGTTCGACTCTAGCAACTCTACGTGTTTTTCTGCTTCCGACAATTGGGGATGGTTAGACGAACAATGAAAGCACTCTAAGAAATTCTCCACCGCTATTTTCCAATTTGCTTTACAAGTGATGCTCTTATAATGAAGCTTTTCGGCTGATTCCATACCATAGAATTGCCAGTAGGGAGTGAGTTTATCAATCGCTTTATTATTTAATTTCTGTTTTTTCTTCAACCGAAGCAGAATCACTCCCGCCGTTTCTGTTGCTTCAAACCGAGGTAAAGCAGAGTTGTCTTCCAAGTTTTTGGCTTGTCCGCGAGTAGACTTCAGTGTCCCATTTTGCGTGAAACACCATCCGTGATAAGGGCATGTAAAGCACTCTGCCCGACCTGATGATTCACTTACAATCGTTGCACCTCGATGTATGCAACGATTCGATACGGCTTCAATTCGCCCCGTTTCTTGCAGAACAATTAGCACATCCGTTTTTAACAAGGTTACGCGTTTAAAGTCACCCACAGATGAAAATTCACTTCTATGCCCAACAAAAAACCATTGATTTGCAAGTATTCGTGTGCGCTCAGATGAAAATATACTGTCATCGAAATAATAAACAGGGGCTAGCGTATGTTGTAAGACGCGATGTGTCTGCATGATAGATCCTCTTATCACATAAAATACCGTAACGTAAGTTGTATAGAACTGTTAATAGGTATCAGGCCAAACTCATCCTTATCTTCACCCATATAGATTTGTATCGATGAGAATAGATTCAGTTTTCGGTTTAATTCTTTAGTGTAGGAAAACCCATAAAATCCACTTTTATCTTGCATAGAAATTCGAGTGAATAATGAAACACTACCATCTAAAAAGGGTCGCTGAAAATTGACAAAAGCATAGCGCTGTTGAGCCCCTGTAGAACGCAAAGATTGACTATCATAGAACAAATTCATTGCTGCAAGCTGTTGTAAGCTAGGGTCTGTATCATTTACCACCGTATTACCATGCAACTCAATAAGTGAAGTTAATTGAGACCATTTTTGCTCATCAAGGTTACGTTCATCAAAAGTAAATTCAAAAGTAAAATCCCCTATAGATGTGCTCAAAGAAGTACCGACTACGCCTCGCCAAAATGGAACATTTGCTTGCTTTAGGTTCGTTTGAAAAGGGTAGAAATCAGCAAACACCGGCATGTTAGCTTGTAACAACATATTCTGAGGCTGACGTGTCCCCTGACGATAAAATGCAGAAAAATATGATACCGTATGCTCGTTAAACGATGTAATAACACTCGTACCTATACCACTATTTTGACCTGATGGTTTTTGTATTACTAATGACCAGTCGAAGCTATCACTCATCCATTGTATACGCGAAGCCCATTGCTCAACGCCGCTATTAAAGCCATCATCACTTGACCAGTAGTCATTGCTATATACAAAACTAGTGCTCCAACCGTCGTTCAAATAAGTAGCTGCAACAAGTGGTAAACCGCCGAATAAGCTTTGCTGATCATTCAAGTCAAATAAGTTTTGCGTAGGTTGAAAAAAACCTAGCGGCTGAAAGGAGCTTCCCATATCCCAGCTAATTTGGGTTTTGCCCGCATTAAAAAGCCACTGTTCAAAAGCAAAAGTGCTTATAGAGAATTCTTGCACTTGCGCATCAAACCGGTTTGCCTCTTGCGCTTGGTCGTACTCAAAGCGCACTCGGTAATTAAATATATATTCTTCGGCTATCGCCATACTGTCCGAAGACACTAACGCAGTCTTATTAACAGGAGAGCGAATCGAAATTGCACCTGAAGGATCAAGTAATGTATCTTGCTGCTCAGTCCAAGTTACTGTATGAAGAAGCTCATTTGTCTGGCCATATACTTGTACAGAAAGAGGCATAACCACATATAACAAAAATAGTCGCCTAAATATCATAACTTCGCGTCCTATCTGTTAGACATGAGCAAGTAAGCCTTAGTAAATGTCACTGAAGGAATTGAAACTAAAGAAAATGATGAAGCATTTATTTTAGTGACATTCTCGGGTTGACTTGGACTATATAGTAGCCATTCTTCAATTACTGGCGTATTGTCTTCAATTCGCACCGAAGTAAAGCGCATACTTTTCAATTGCTTGCCTGACGCTGCATACAATTCGGCGCTAATAGGAAGCCAGTTTTTGGCATCCACATCAAGTGTAATAGCAGCATAAGTAGATTGCGCATTTAAGCTTTTTAGCACCAGCTGACATATGCGATTCGTACACATTATTTCTTTGGTCTCGTAATCTTTCGAGAAACGCAGACGGGCAACATCACCAATACTTGCGTCTCCAAACAGCTTTTGAATAGATGGAATTTTTATTGCTCGCTTTGTTTTATTTGTAAAAAGCCATGTTTCATCTTGTGTTGTGAGTATGCGTTGTCCTTTTTGACGCTCATCAAGAAAGTATAAAATCGACTTATTCTCTCCATTGTCCACTAAGCGATATTTAAGGGTACTATTTTCCTTTTCATTTGACACTTCCATAACGGTTTCAAATGCAGAGTCTGCCGTTCTGCCTTTATCTATAAAGGTTAAAATAGCTTTTGCCTTTTCAAGGCTATCAGTGCTGTGCTCGGCTAATGCTAAAGGTGAAAAAACTAAACTGATACTAAGTGAAATAAAAATGTACTTAATCATTGATTGCCTCCAAAAGACTAATTTTTGAAATATGGCTTGTCGCAAACCAAGCAGCAATGACACAAAGTATTGCCACAGCTAGAAGTAATAAGACACTAGAATTCAGGTCGAACAGTACGAACAATTGATATCCCTCGGTTCTTCCTGGGGGGGGCGGCATGTCAATAGACAATGAATTTATACCTAATGACGAAAAGTAACTAACTAAAAGTCCAAGAACACCCGCACACACGCCTAATATTCCGGCCTCCAGTAAATAGCTTGCACGAATGCCATATTGAGGAAGTCCCATACTGGCCATAGTGGCAAGTTCGCGCTTACGCTCGAATAAGTTCATCAACATAGCGTTGCCCATGGTAAGCGTAACGACTAACCCCATAATTACACCAAACACAAGAAATTGACGAGTGTACAGTGCCACCATCTGACCATAGAAAGGAGATAGTTGCTGCCATGCTCGTGTTGATAGTTCAGGCGATGTTTGAGATAGACTACCTTGAAGATTTTTAAGTTGAGATTCGTCATTCAGTAGTATAACTAAGCGAGATACTTTATCGGTAAGCAGTAGCTCTTGAGCCATTTGCAATGGTGCTTTTAGCTGCATCTTATCAACTTCAGGACTTCCTGTTTTACTGATACCCTGAATTGTAACGTCTATAGCATTAAGTCCGCCAAGGGCTGTAACGGCCATCAAAGTAACAGAATCACCAGGCACAACGCCAAGCAAACGTGCCAAGTCACTACCAATCACAATATGATAAATATCATCATTAGCTAAATATTCGAGGCCTCGTCCGTCTACAGTACTTATAAAAGATTGGGATAAGCGACGCTCTTTTTTCGAATTCACTGCATCCCCAACAAACACTAAACTTTTATCGCCGTGGCTAATAAGTCCATGAAAAGCGATACGAGGTGTAACAATATCTACCGCACTATTACCATCAAGCTGAGCCATTACTCGATTCACTTGGTCATCATTCATGCCATTTTCTAATGTCGACTCCTCAATGCTATCAAAGTAGTCTGCCGTCGCTATCTGAAGATGCCCTACACCACCTCTAATAGTTCCTTCTTTCACAAGCAAATAAGTGGCATTGATATACGCAATACCAACAGAACAAGCCACTGTACCTATAATGACAATCAATAGTGTGAAATAAGATTTACGTGTATTTCGGATAAAGTTGCGCCATGCCAATGTTAACCAAATCATTACATAAGCACTCCATCGGTAAGAGAGAAGGTTCGATCAACCTTGCTCATTAATCGTGCATCATGTGACGAAACCAAGAACGTTGTGCCCTGCTCATGCGCCAATTTACGCATAAGTTGCACAATTTGACTGGCTGTTTCCGAATCAAGATTTGCGGTTGGTTCATCAGCCATCACCAATTTAGGGTTATGCACCAAGGCCCTGGCAATACCTACACGCTGTTGTTGCCCACCAGATAACTCGCTTGGGTAGTGATAAGCACGTTGTTCCAACCCGACTTTTGCCAGCATAGCTATTGCAGCCTCTCGCATTTTTGTCTTGCTAAGCGATAGCCCATAGAGCGACAACTCAACATTCTCTACCGCACTTAATACAGGCAAAAGATTAAAGTTTTGAAAAACAAACCCCATATAACGACGACGCATAGATTGCTTTTCGTTGCGAGACATACTGTGACACGCTTCACCAAATAGGTGAAGCTCTCCATCGGACGGTGCGTCAAGCAATCCTAATACATTGAGTAACGTACTTTTACCACTGCCAGATGGGCCTGTAACGGCAACTAACTCTCCGCTGAAAAGAGATAAACAGGCTCTTTTCAGCGCAGTTACTGTGAATTCGCCCTTTTTATAGTATTTTGTTACCTGAGAACAGGTTGCTATTTCTTCGCGCTGATTAGTCATGACTTCCCTTAAAACACACTGATATAGAGTCTTACTTCGCTGTTAGCGGTAACAGAAAACTTCGTAGCCTCAAAGCTTGGAGGCCCATTAGTTGCAGGTACATTGTTACTTACACCGGTAGGCTCTTTAGGAATACCGAACATGTTGGTATCAAGCTTTTCGTTATTATTAACATCGTAAAACAAGCTCACTGCATATTCACCTTCGTCCACTTGGCTAAATGTCAGCACATGCACATTAGCCGTTACACGGCGAACTATTTCAAAATGGCATCGGCCCTTAAAAAACCTGTCACGAGTGCATAAGCTTGCATATAGCTTTCCCTTATTAGCTTGAAGGTTATTAACAGTCACTTCAATATTACCAGCCTCTGCAGAACCACTAAACGACACTAACACTAAGCCTATCAAGGAAAGTTCTGTATTCAATTTACCCATTATGACGTCCTCCACTGGAATAATTTTGATGAAACACCAAGTGTCAGCGCAGCCACCAAAAGAAGCGTAACTGACGGAATCATAAGTTCAGAAAGCACAAATTCGGCTTGTGTCACCCCTCGCATTGCGTTAACGAACAGGTATACTGGTGACCATTCAGCGATACTTCGAATAACCTCTGGCATTGACGCTACAGGAATAAAAAGATCTGAGAGAAAAATGATTGGTAAGTTGATGATGTTTATGATGGCGATGGCGGTAGCCCCTTTCTTAACCATACTGACTAACAACAAGCCCACTCCAAGAAACGCTACTATACCCAAGAATAAAAGCCACGCGAAACTAGCAACATGTAAAGCTGATACACTCACATTTGTGCCAAGTACCCAATTGGAGATATAAAAGAATAAGACACAAAAAAAGGAAAGTACTAACGTTCTAGAAAGCACAAACCCCGCTATAAAATGATGCTTTTTCATGGGAAAGACCTGAAACATCTTTAGTGCACCATTTTGTCTCATCTCCACCAAAACAGAGGTGAAGCCAAACATAGCCGTCGATACCACTGTCAGTGCCGTAAGTCCACTTACTAAGAATGCATTGTATCCTTGTCCACTCGATTGCTCGAAGTTACTTTGCGAATAATCTAAATAAAACTGTTGCGGTAAACCTGTTGTTACGCGGTTATATACTTCAGTAGCTTCAGAGATTATTGCTAGCAACCCACCTATATCTGGATCAAGCGCACCTTTGACTATTACTTTCACTGCTGATGGCATTGACTGCTCACCGAAACCTTTAGGCAAATGTAGGCGGATTACACCAGGTGTTATGGGTTTGTCTAATTTGACATAGACCGTGGCTAATGACATTCTTGGCACCATATCAATTTTGTCATGTATAGTGTTTAGATAGCGCTCTGAATATATATTTTTCGCCTCATCAATGACTTCGATCTTTGCTTTAACGGTATTAGAGCCACCAAAAACCAAACTCAAAATCACAAGTAACGCAACAGGATATGCAAAAGTCCAAAAAATAGCAGTCCAATTTCTGAGAAAAGCTTTGATCTCAATCATTGCTAACGTTGTTATTATTGGCATGGCTACTCTCCTTTTCGAGTGTGTTGTTTTTGTGATACAAGATTTAGAAAGTCGTCATAACAGGTCTTACTAAATGAGAAATTCTCAAGATGGTAACGCTGAATGAGCGCAAGTAGTGATTCACGAATAGTTTCCTTGCCATAAATCAGCAACTCTCCCTGCGATGAAGCATCTATGCGCTGTATACCTTTATAATTTTGCAGTTCATCAATAATAAGGCTTTGCACCTTTGAACAAGGAAATGTAAAGCTGGCCTTGAATTCTCCTAAGTGCTTATTCAGCATTAGAGCAGCAGGTGTAAAGTCGACAACCTTCCCATCTGCTATCCACAGAATATGTGACGCCTGCTCTAGTTCTGTTGAAGTGTGTGATGCCATCAACAGTGTATTGCCCTCTCTTTGACGATATTCGTTAATAAGGTTGATAAACAAATCACTGTACTTTCGGTCTAAACCAGTGCCTGGCTCATCTAGAACTAACGTAGAAGGCTGATGTGCCATTGCAACATATAAATCGACACGTTGCTTCTGACCACGAGATAACTTCCCATAGCGCTTATCTACAAGTTCACTCAAATTAAACGCTGTTTTTAACGCGCTATTTGCAACGCGATATACACATTTATGCATCGCAACTACATCACTCACCAATATCTCTGGGTTATATGTTGCATTTTGTAGCTGTACGCCGAGATCTTGCTTGTCAATTTGTATAAGCACTTCTCCATGATGCGTTTTACGCAACCCCAATACCGTCTCTAGAAACGTTGTTTTACCCGCACCATTACCCCCGACTATGACAATTTGACTTCCCTTATACATATCTAATTTAGGAATATCGAGCAACGTACCTTGACTATATACAACCTGCAACTCAACGATAGAAACAACAGCTTTCATAGAAACACTCCTAAATATACTTTCTCACGAAACGCTGTATATACTGGCCAAATTCAGCGTCTTCTTGTGCTTTTATAAAAAACGTTTTAGCTAGTTCACGATCACCGCCTTGTGAAGTAGGTGTATCATGTAGACTTTTCGCTTTCATCAGCGCAAGCTCACCATTGTGGGGAAACTGTGTTAACCCCTCATCAAAGCAGTAATTAATATGCGTAACCAGTTCCTGAATTTCGATGTAAGACGACACAGAGCGCATTTGGATACATGCGACCATAATATTCACTGAGTACACGGTAGCACTTGGCGCTGAATGCTGCTCACAGTAGCGTTGTGCCAACGCAATAAACTGAGCTTCGCGCTGAGCGGTGTGATCATTGAAATAATTAATGCTGGCAAATAAGCCACGCAGTAATGCGGCAAACGCTCGAAGCTCCAAAACGTCTACATGGGTTTGTAACGTAGCTAATGGTGACGAGATATTATCTAAATTGCCGCTAAAATAAGCTTCATTTAGCTCATTAATAGAACGCTCAAAACCATTGTTTTGTAATCCCTTTTCTTTGCTACGCAGCACATCTAAATTGACATTAAAGTACTGTTCAATTGTATTTCTCACACTTTGCCCTGCAGTTAAGTAAGAAAATTGACGACAGTACTCATAGACACTTGCCACACTACTATGTGCCACGAGCCAATGAATAAATGCAGCCCCATCTTTATACATCGCCTCAGCAACTGCTCTGTCTTGCACTACAGACTCGATGTGCTGTAATGCTAGCAATGATTCCACATCCACTAGCTTTGGTGTAGGTAGCGATACCGTATTATCCTGTGTGCTCTCCATGTAGTATGCTAGCGCCTCATCAATACCATGGTGACCTGTTAATACTGCAGCATGTGTGAGCTCATGAATAACGACTTTTTCAGAGTAGCTATATTTATGCGCTGCAAGTACACCGACACCTGAAGAAAGCTGCTGAAAATAAGGAGGAAGCGATGCATCATCTAGCATATTGATCAATATAAGGGGTGACGCACAACCAAATTGCGACACAACTTTTTCCCTCATTCTGACTATCATTTCTACAATAGAAATACTGACATCCTCAACTTGACCTGTGAAAAACAATCCGCCTCTTTCTACGAAAGACCGTTCACCATTTGCGATGCTTACTAACAATGCAGCCATTTCGCCAGGCCCCGCTACTGCCGTGAGCAAACGTGCAAGTTCATCACAAATAACTAAATGTCGGTCTGCAGCTGCTTTACAAAACTTTGTGAAGATGTCATTGATGGTATTTTTGTGTATGTTGTTTACTGTGGTTGTCGGATTGATCATTGTTTATCTCCCAACCACATGAAATTAGTCACTATCTCTTCAACACCGTCTACGCCAAGAATGTCATGAATTTCGTTGTCGTAATAACTACCCCAGTATAAGTTGCCAACATTTTCAGCAGTAGCAGCCAGTGATAAGTGCTGCCCAACGATACCTGATTCAATCATTGAAAAACGATAACCAAGTGACTCGTACTTAACCGTAATTCTTGGCAGTACAGCTGTCATAACCACAGCGAAACTTGCCGTATCAATACACATACTGTCGTGATCACCCACCATATAACGTAGTTTTTCCTTTTTTGGTAAAGGATTAATCAAAGCTAATTCTTGCGTATCAAAATCAAAGTGATATACACCCTGCGGTACGTCTTCACTGTTAATCGATAGAATATAAACTTCTACAGGATACAAACCACCTGGAGAAGGATATGAACGCATAGCCATTGGCACTTCTTCAAACTCTGTCGAGTAACCACGACGTGTTACACGTAGTGAGTTCAAAATATTTATAAGTGACTGAGCACCTATATCTTTGCCGGAAAAAGCACGGCACGATGCTCTGTTATCAAACACGTCATCAAGTGCCATATTTAGGCGTTTAGGTACAGGTAGCGTGACGACTGGACATGTCTGATACAATTTTTTATTACGGCTCGCTTCAAGCACACAGCGTGGATCGTAAAGGTAAGCACCTATTCTTATATCTCGTTTAAGCGCAGTGGTGTACATTACCTTTGATGATTCATGAAACAGCTCAAGCAAATCAGTATCCGCTGCACTCAAGCCTATATTGGTCATATATTGTTGATAGTCCGTGTTCATCGTTGTTCTCCTATGGGAAGGCATGTAAGGTTTGATTAAACTTCATAGGCGCCTCGTAACCCATGTTTTCTGTGAACTTGTTCAATCTGCGTGGATCTAGATGTTGATTTCCATAGCCGCAATAAAGTGGCTGAAGACCTGGGACCACAACCTTCACAACTTTGAAACCCAACGAATCAATATCATCAGTGGTCAAATCGGTCACGAATACTTGATAGCCATGTGTGGCAAGCATATTAACTAGCGTATTTAACTCTGTTTTATCGCCAAAGGCTGAAGCGGTAAAATCTTCTGGCGCAACGCTAAATATCGTAGGTGGTTTCAAATTCATCATAAAGTCTAGCTCTTCATGACGAGATGAATCTAAATAATATGCAACGTGATCAGCAAAAGAACGTATATCCTCTGGTTTAGTGATAGGCTCTTGCCAACGGTTGATATCAAGCACCCAGTTAAAAGTATGAAATGACTCAACAACAGCTTTCTCAAGCGCGATACCCGCTTTTGTATGACAGCACGTGCCTGTAGAAAATCCCAATTTTTTTCCTGACTTCAATACAGACATCACAGTTGGCACGTTGAACTCAGTAGTAATATTGCTAATGCTGTAGTCAATATTCGATACCGACATCGCTTTTTGAAGCTTTTCAGGTAAGTTGTCCCAAATCAGCTCCTTAGCAATCCCCGGTGCCGAGATACCATTTAGAAAATAACAAGAGAAAGCGTCACGCTCCAGCACCTCACGAATACCTGAACAAATTGCAGACTCTATTGATGGGCCAGCAGCCAAGCCTGTGCTATATCCATTATCTATATTCTCGTGTTGAAAACGTGAGACATAGTTAAGGTAGACAAAACGTGCCGGTAAATAAGATTCGACATTCTTTGTAAGATTGAATCCTTTCACCCAACCAAACGGCTTCGTTTCGTCAAACCGTGCGAAAGGAAAGTCGGCTTGCTCATATTGCCAATCCGCGAATAGAATCATGTCTTGGGGATCAAGAACATTACCGCTTAGTTCATGCAGTGATGCATATACCAGATTGCTCGTATCGACAACACTGCTTGCATAACGCTCTATAGCTTCACCAATCGTCGACCATAATGCAGACTCGCGATCTAAACCGGCTCCCGAGGCTTGCCGTTCATCCATACTTTTCAAGTTTAAATGACGTGTATGTTCCGACACCTTTATAGAATCTTGATATTCGGCTACCGCTACAAAAATATTGGGTTCGGTTGCTTGAATTTGCACTTCACTCACATATGTCAGAAGCCCGAAATGTGGCGCAACTAGACGCGCTAATATATCAGTTAATTGTTCCATGGTGGCAATCCACTTAGCTGTTTAAGTCACGGATGGCGCGAATAGGATCAGAAGCTTTTTTCCGACCGCACACATCACAGCGAGGTACTTTCAAAACCTCACCGATATGCTTCTCGCCTTTAACAACATCCCAAGTTTCAACTTCATTGGGCTTAATTAGATGGAACATACCCGTGGTAACAATATAGAGGTATCTACCAATTACGAAACCTGCAAGCTGGGATATTACCTTATCCAGTTTTAATTCATGTGCTCGTTGTATCTGGCTGTTTAATGATGCATCCACCTCTATGAGGAAATTTGTGGCGGCACGACGGCGAACCGTTAAACATTCATAACATGCAGACTCATTAGGAATATATAGTGGCCCAATTGATAGCATCTCATCGCTCCATTGCACCGTTAGCATGGGAACCCCATCTTTTACAGCCTTTCTGTTTTGTTCTCGAAGATATTGTTGATCACCAGGTGTTGAACACACCACTCGCAATGAGCGTAATTCAGAAGGCTGGTTGTATGCATTTAAAAATTTCCTAACGTCCTGAGCAACGTCCTCAGTTAGATGTTTCAAATCCCCCTTTCCAGAAACCTCAATATGATTGAAATAGGGAAACGGTAAACCTGAACGAAGTGCTTTGCTTGAGTTAATATTAAAATCCAGCACGCTTTTGAAGATACTTGGTAATGAAGTATCGTTATTGTTTGAAGTCTCCAAAATAATCGAGTATTCATTCAACGTGCTTAACGCTATATCCAATACTTCAGGGTCAATATTATTTTTCAGTGCCCATTGCACAGTGTTATTGTACGTATGAGGCTTACTCAAACGCTGTAAAATTTTTTCGACCTCGTAAGATGACTCATCAATGGTTAGGTTCTGCCCATCTGGTACACGAATTTGGAGGCGTTTATCATCGCACTGTAACCAAGAAACAGCTGAGTGAACGTATAGTAAGCTTTCTACCTGTCTCATACCCTTGCCTTTTTTATTATTGGAAAAGGAAGTCTTCATTGCGAAGACTTCGCCTTGAGTACTACTGGGGGTTAGCTGATGCGCAACAGCAACAGCATGTGCTTGATGTTGATGAACAGCGTCCAGCTTTAATCGCTAAGCCAAAGGAACTCACTCCACGAGACCGATCATTAGAAACATAGAATGAGAGCTTTTTAGAAGTTTTTACATTTTTCATTTTTATTTCCTGTTATTAACGTAAATTTTGTCAGTCAGTTATTTGCCGACGATACTAAACTAAAGAAAAATTATTATGAAAAACTCAAACTTCACATTAACCGACACAAAAACAACTTAAATCGACAAAATAAGTATGTGAGAAGAAAAATCATATAAATATACGTACAACTGAAGATACAGCTTTTCATACATAGCAAGGGGGCGTGTAAGTTGAATCAACTTATAGTTATAAAAGTTAATTTATAGGTAAATAGAAATAGTAATGAAAATGTATCTATCAAAAACTCACTTAAAGTAGTGAGCATACAGTTTTCATTAATTTTAGAAAGTTTTGAAGTTATTTGTTTAAGTTAAGACATTTTTGTTTGGATAAATTAATAACATATTGATATCAAGATTGTTTACCTCCTCTTTTAGGAACAAGCATACCTTGCCCAAACACACCAACCTGTATAAAGATTAAGTCAACTTAATTCACACTAGGTAACATATTTTTCACCCGTTTAGCACGGAAAGAAAGTCATTCTCATGTTTGAGAATTCATCGACTAAGCTCATATATTTAAGTAGATTGGTATCACTTTATTCGCTGCCCTCGTAGCTATTCACAATTTTGCTACCTGAGCATCATAGTTATTTAAGTTGTAAAACCATATATAAGCTTAGTTAAGCACTAGTCTTAAAGCAGTCAAAGAGATCCCTAGTGAAGATGCGATGAGAGGCTCAACATTAAAATAGGCTTAAGCACTACAAAAATTAAAGATGTGATAGTAAACGATAGTTGCAACAGCATAAATTGTACGGCCTACGGCTCATCGCTGAGCTCTTTGACTTCACGGATAGCGAAGCGTAAATCTTCGTCCATTGAGAATGTGAAGGCGGAAGATTAGCCTTTCATCAGCGAATACCTTTTCCACAGCCATAAAAAAACCCGAGACTAAGCTCGGGTTTTTCTTAATGCTTAATGCATCACTATAGTTGATTACTCAACGATAGTAGCTACAACACCAGCACCAACTGTACGGCCACCTTCACGGATAGCGAAGCGTAAACCTTCGTCCATCGCGATTGGAGCGATTAGCTCTACAGTCATCTTGATGTTGTCACCAGGCATTACCATTTCAACGCCGTCTGGTAACTGTACGTCACCTGTTACGTCAGTTGTACGGAAGTAGAACTGTGGACGGTAACCTTTGAAGAATGGCGTGTGACGACCACCTTCATCTTTAG
>Ga0213832_1000438_pt1 | contig 31309 bp, 26 predicted proteins | sample SWATP13_FD_161660 | JGI IMG/M metagenome (GOLD analysis project Ga0213832, IMG submission 161660) | Coastal seawater microbial communities from Marineland, Florida, United States - SWA TP1 #3 | ecosystem: Environmental > Aquatic > Marine > Coastal | place: USA: Florida | collected 2016-08-06 | reverse complement strand
TTTATCTGACGCAGGCTAAGCTGGGCTTCAAAATGAAGTCGTAAAATCTCTCGAATATTTCGCATTGTTAACCTCTTTGCAGCCATCACTGTCCCTTAAAAAAATCAAAAGGACTAGGCTATCAAATATGAGTGAAAATCAATGCGTCAAAGCGACATTCAATTAGCTGAAATTGGATTCCGGAAATTTGGCAAAAGTGATCCCGATGAAACCGGCATAGCTGATCCCAATCAATCCAGAATCAGTGATCCCAATGGCCCGGAATAGGTGATCCCGTTGGGCCAGAATACGCAGTGGCTCACGTGTTATCGAAAACCCAATGGACTTGATGTATTCGATAATGCTTTTTAGTCGTGCTCACGAAGAATCAAAAACCAAACCAAAGCGAACCGTTAGTGCAGCAGAAAAAGGTGTGAAACGTCATAATAACGGTGAGCGTTCAGAAACTGGTTTGCCATACGCTATCAAAGCCGTTGGCAATAATATTTGGTGGTCAGATTGCAGTGATGGCACAGTTAAAAACCACTCTTACTTTTTCCCCATCGCTCAGGAAATTATCAAACTAGCCTTTGATGGTTGGGGCTGTTATCGAATAGTCGGTTACTTAAACGAAAATTATGATGCGCCTCGTTCTAAAAAAGACGAAAAAGAAGGAGTCACCAGAAAATGGCTGATACCACGTATCACAAACTTTTTAAGAAGTCGCACTTTACTTGGTGAAAAAACGGTTACCTTAAATGGTGTTGGTCATACCTTAAAAGGCTACTACCCAGCATTATTGAACGAAGACGAATTTTATCGGTTACAACACGTTAGAAAAGAACGCACTTCAAAATCAACATCGACTAAGTATTCTCACATGTTATCGGGGTTAGGAATCTAAACAACCGCCGTCTAAAGACGGAGGGTTAAAACCTGCGGACTGAAAGTCCAGCATTTCGGCTAAAGCCGATTACTCCACTTCAAAGTTATCATTTGGTTTTCGTTCAAAGTGATGCTCCAAATATTCTTTGATCATCTCTTTGGTTAACTCGCCGGCTGTGACACAGAAGTAACCTCTCGCCCAAAAGTGTTGACCCCAATATCGCTTCTTCAAATGGGGGTACTCTTGAAACAACTTTGTTGAAGTCCGCCCTTTTATTCGCCTCATTATTTCTGATGGCGACAAGTTTGGTGGCGCTGAAACCAGCAAGTGAACATGATCTTGGCTAACTACACCTCGTAATATTTCAATTTCTAAATATTCACATGTTTGCCTTGCCAGCTCTCTTACTCTATGCCCTATATCACCTGTTAAAACACGATAACGATACTTCGTTACCCAGACAAAATGATATTCAATCTTATATTTGGTATGTGAACCATTACGATATTTCATATACCCATCATAAACGCAACTACTAGCTTAAAGCTACCCGTCTAAAGACGGGGGTTTAAACCTGTTTCTGCGGACGAATTAAGGCGGATTATACAGGAAATTCAATTTATATCTAAACCTGATCTTACCTGAACTTTTAGGCATCTAGCTTGCAGGCTCAGGTTTAGGGGAGGATCACTTGTGCTTATCGTTAATTTAGACAAGCCAGTCATGCCTTAAAATTAAGGCAATAGTAGGGAGAATTATTGGCTAAAATACCGCTTTACTATCTTTTACTGCTTTAAGTTTTTTCTTTATTGATTGTATGTGACTCTTAGCCGTTTCCATATTCCGCTTTTGGTATTCAGGGTCATTTCGCAAATCTGATAGCTTATCTAAATCATCATTAACTTCTTTCTTAAAGCGGGCAGTATACTCTTTTAACGAGTCACCAAAGTAAAAGAGTTCAACACCTTCTTGATAAAGTTTTTCAAACCTTGGTTTTGTTTCAGATTCTACTTTATTAGATAATTCAAACATCGTTATTTTGGCTAATGCATATGCAACGCAAGGATGAGAAATCGTTTTTCTACTATATCTGTAACGACATGCCTCTTGATATGCGTCATTTACATCAGGACAACCAATAGCTTCTGGGCTAGGTGAACACCAACTTATAAATTGGCCAACACTCGGTAAAAAATTTGTAGGTTCTTTTCTAATTCTCTTTAACCCTAATTCCACTTGTGCCATTTGGAAAATATCATTTTCAATAAAAGCTTTTACTAATTGTTGTCTATAATCATCAATACTTTCTGAACCTTTTAACGACATTGTCCACGCGGGTGAATTAGCTAAAATAGTTTTCATTACTCTATTTACAAACTCTATTGTTTGCTCAGTAATGACTTTCTTATTTTTCAAAGTATTTTCTGGCGATTGCTCCATTGCTTTATCTAAGCTTGATGGATTTACTAGTCCTCGTATATCTTTCATCATAATACATCATCCAAATTGTTTGCCCATGAAGTATCACTTAGGTGATAATCAAATTCACTAGGCTGAGCAGCTTTCTTTCTAAGAAATTTTTGTCCCGTGGTTTTACAATACTCTTCGAACGCATATTGTAAATTGGTCAGATTCATAGGATCATTTTTAAACCTGATATTTTGTTGAATAAAACCTATCCACACATCGTTTTCTACGTTAGAAAGGTTATTTATCGCAGCGGTAAACGATTGTGCTTGAGGTATTGGTTGTTCAAGTAAAGCTTGCCAAGCATCAATATTATTTTTTTCTCTTACACTATTATTTTTGGCTCTTACCTCCAAATTATTAGAGTGACGCCTTTCAGAAACAGCTAGATTTACAGATACATTTGCAATATAAGCTTTCCATTTTTTAAAGAGCACATTCCTTTCAGGAACTATTTCCCCCTTAATGTCATTTGATGAAGTAAAACTATCCCAATATTGATGAACTAATTCCTTAGGAATTTTAGTCGAAGCAACATTCAAGAAATCAGCACTTAACTCTAATGTTTCCCATCGGTGCTGATTATTCAAAGTATTATTACTAGTACTCAAATCTACATCATCGGCCTTTACAAATGCTTGCTCCACTTCATTTTCTATTTTATCTAAACCAAACTCTTCATTTGAAAATAAATTTTCAAGTTGGAATAAAAATTTTTCGGTATGAATAGCTATTGCTTTAGGTAAATTAGATACAAACCAGTCATTCTCAAAACCTGGATCATACTCATGCCAAGCAAGGTTTAGTGCTTGTAATTTTTTCATTGTTTTATCAAAAGCAGCTTCTGAAAGGTTATATTTTTGGCAAAGCAATTCCTTTGTCATTTTGCTAGAAGTTGTTTGATTACAAAGCAATACCCATAAACCAAGAGCAGGAATCCCCGCCCTTGTTGCTACATATTCAATCAACTTACTTGGGATAGATACGGTATCCAAATTTGACAATGAATCTAAAGAATTAACTTTACTAAAAATCAACATACATTTTTCCAAACCATAAAGCGATTGAATTACCAAGCACTTATTTACAACCGATAGTCAAATGGCACTTTATCAATTGCAATTACCATATAGGCCGCATTATATACTTATTAACTTCCACAAGCATTAGTTTGAATTATTTATGACGAAGCCTCTAGTTAAATCATACCGTTACAAGTAAGAAGGTTTACTTTAGTAAAAAGCTTTACTAGACTTTAGTAATAGAGAAGTTAAAGGCTTCATAAAACAATGTAACTGTCTGATAAATAAAGACAAATACTTTTGCTTTTATCTAGTTTGCCATGTTATCATTGTCTTCATTATTTATTTGCAAGAGACAATTGTTCTCTTTTGTGAGGAACCATGTTTTTTATTGATGACAACATCGGCGCTTAATTTGGAAAAGACATCTAGAAAAAGAGGCAATATCAGCCTCTTTTTTGTTTTGTGAGCTTCAGAAGCCATCAGGAATATGAAACAAGTCAGCTTCAAATAGTGGCTGGTAATATATACTTATCCAGCCCTCTTTCTTTTAACTCTTTATCAATATCATCAATTATCGGCTTAATATCCCTGTCCTCACGAAATAAAATCGCTTCTCCATTATATTTGAATAACTTTATATAATTATCAATTACTTTGCTCAAATATTCATTGTTAGCAGTTTCTTGATATAACTTGGCAGCTAAGCAACCTAAGTTAAAAATTCGATCTGAATGGTTATGCCTATTCGTTTGCTCTGCTCTAATAAAATATTGGTACGCATCTAAATGCTTTTGTTTATGGTAAGAGACAACCCCTAGTAAAGCGGCGCTATACGAAATATTAGCTTCAATTTCTTTTTCATATCCATTTTTATGTTCACTTTGTATATCATCAAGCTCTTTTAACAACTCTTTTGCTTCATTATATACAACTTCTTGTAAGTACTCGGCTTTATAGCCCCTAGCTTTATAACTCTTAAAGTTCTCTCGTAAATCTAGCATTTTGTGCAATGTCATTAACTCTCGCTTAATTACGGTAAGCGACTCTAATTCACTGTCTAATGACATTTTCATTGATGAATAAAGCTCTTTTGATTCTTTAACTTTTGAATAAGATTTCACAAATAAATAACCAAAAACCCCTGAGACAATAGTTAATAAAGTAGCAATAACTATTAAGCTATTAATAAAATTTTCAAAACGCTTATTAGCATTTTCAGCTGACTTACTCGCGGCATCAATTGCGGCTTTATTAGTATCCTTTATTGATTGAGCATTTTCTTGTTGAAGTGACTTAGCAATTTCAAAAATATATAAAAACTCAGCTTTGATATCAGCGAGCTTCCTATCAATTTCGACACCTTTATTTTTATTAATGTCTTGCACTGAGTCACTAATTTTGTCTAGTTCATTCCTTAAAATATCAATCATTTTATCTAAGTTTTCTTGCTTAGATATTGATTTATCAATTCTCTCTCGTAGCGCTAAATCATATATGAATGGGTCTGAATGAACTAAATTTTCAAGTTTCTTAATTCTTTCATCTAGAGTATCGATATCACCTGTGCTTTGAGCATTACCCGAATTAGGGAAGAAAATGAACAAACTTATCAAAAGCAAACAACGTTTCATTATCCGTATGAACCTTTATATAAAATAATAAACAACCCGTATAAAATAACCTAACCACTTAAATATTGGAATTATATTTTGGTACCTAAAAAGGCTCGGCTGTCGTATTTAAGGCGCTTAAAATGCTCCATTCAATCGTGATTTGACTATGAAGTGAGAAGGGAGGAACTTACACTGCAAAGCAACGCCTAAATCACCTTAGGCAGCCAAGAGACACAAAGCCAATCCTTGGGGATTTTTTCATTTCACTTGGTGCTTTAGCTGACGTAGAGCTTTCACTAAGCTCCTTAATTGCTTTGCTTGGAGACTCTAAAGTTGTGGTTTGCTTGGGATCGAAGGATTCAACTGTCATGGCGTACCTTGGTTAAAATTACAACAAAATTCAAAGTTGCGCGATTATACAGGAAAGGTAAGAAGAATACAGGTTAAAAAGTATGCAGTTTTACTTTGTCATTTAAACAAGTCACTCTAGTGGGAGCCTTCAATAATGACATGTGCAATAATAGCCAAAGTTCCCAAAAGCCATAATTACAAAAAGCGGTTAAATGTTCACTATCAGTTTTGTCAACTTTCTTCAGGTCGGCCTGCTTACCTTATCCATTTTCGGCATACTGGTGTTGGCCTCTTTCCGGCAATATCGCCAAATTTGCCTGCTACTGGCACTGGTGTCGGTTGCCTCCATTTTTAACCTGCTGGAAGAGCTCGATATCACCCGCAACCTTTATCTGGTAACCCCCATTTTTGTTATTGGCTTTGGCCCCGCTATTTATTTGGCCATTAAGGGCATTCTGGGAGACAAGCTTGGCTGGCTCCAGCTATGGCATTTTCTGCCCATGCTGGCTGCCCTGCCCTTTACCCGCTATCCAGAGGCCGTTATCGCAATCGGCACGCTTTGGCGAATAATCTACGCAGCCTTGTCTCTACGCAGGCTGTTTAAGTTCCAAAAGGAAGTGATGCAGCAAAGATCTGATGCGTTTGAGTTATCCATGAACTGGCTGGCATGGTCACTGGCGATAATGACCTTTGTCAGCATGCTGAACCTGGTCAGGCTAAATGTGCAACCTTTGATCAGCTACAGCCATAACCTTATTGGCCAAGGCATAAGTACGGGTGTCAGTTTGCTGTTTTTTATGCTGCTTATTCGCCAGCTTATTTATCAAAAAGATGCTTTGGCGTCTTTGTTCACTACGCGAAGCTCTGAAGCAAAGGGCGAGAGTTTTACCGGGGAAAAACCGGCACATGGTCTTGATACAAGCTCCCATGATAACGACCACTACGGCCAGATATTTGGGTTTCTATCAAAAGAGATCCAGGCCAATGATTGGTACCAAATCCCCAGGCTAACACTTAACCAGTTGTCAGAACTATCGGGATTGCAGCCTCGAGAAATATCGCGGGCAATCAATGTTACCGCCAAGCAAAACTTTAACGATTACATCAATCACTTAAGACTGGAAGATGTTATTCGACAGATGGATAACAAGCCGGAGCAATCATTTTTAAACCTGGCAATGGCGGCAGGCTTTAATTCCAAGTCAAGCTTTAACCAGGTATTTAAACGCCACCATGGCATGACGCCGATGGAATTTCGTCAATCACGACAAGGCTAATAAATTCAAAGACTTTAGCCATTTCATCAAGAAACTGCAGGGTACAGTATCTTGTTATTGGACGCCATATCCCCCTGTTCAGCCGTACACTTGAGACCTATTTAAAGTTTCATAAAACACAGGTTTTCAATATGCGTTTAACAAGCCAGGCGATAAAAATTATCGCTATCATCTTCCTCCTTTTCCTTACATTATTAAGCATTGGTTGTTCCCGTACCGAACAGGCGATTTCCATTCCACAAAACTCCAGGACCAATTTGCTGATAAACAATGTCAATATTATTGATGTTGAAAACGAACGCATAATACCTAACCGCCAAATCTTGGTTAAGGACGGAACTATCTCGGCGATCAGGGCGGCAGGCTCCCTCGATAACAGCCATGCCAGCATCGTAAAAGATGCCAAGGGTGGCTTTATTGCGCCCGGGCTGATTGATATGCATGTTCATGCCTATGATAAAAGCGCTTTTGAGTTATCCCTCAGCCATGGTGTTACCCATGTCAGGGTGATGAATGGCGTCAAACAACACCTTCAGTGGCGTAGCGAACAGCAAGCTGGCAAATGGTTGGCGAGCGGTATGACGGTAAGCAGCCCCATTATACATTCGGGTGACAGCCAGCCGCTTAGCTGGACGGCAAACTCAGAGCAGGAAGCGCGTAGCCTGGTGCGCCAGGCCAAGCGGCAAGGCTATGATCTTATCAAGGCATACGGTTCGCTATCCAAGGAAAGCCTGCTGGCGATTATCGACGAGTCCAAAAAGCTCTCATTACCGGTAGCCAAGCATGGACCGCACCCTGCTCCAGGCATGCATTGGCAGGATTTAGCCGGTCTGCAATCCCTGGAGCATGTCGAAGATATCTACCAGGGGCCTTTGGCTTACAACCATGACGAGAAAAAGCTAAAACCTGTATTGGCAAATTTGCAGCAGGTCGGCACAAGTGTGACGCCAACCTTGAACATATTCTGGCAACTGAGCCAAATAAGTAAAAACAAGCAGGCATTTCTGGATGATTTGCCGCAAGACTATATTTCGCCCATCATCGCCTGGGAAGCCAAAAGCAATCAGGTAGACAGATGGCTGAACAGTTCGGAAAAAATGTCTAAGCACAACCAAAAGACCTTCGACTTTTTGTCAGAAATAACCTTTGCACTAGAAGACAAAAACATTCCCATCCTGATGGGCTCGGATGCGGGTGTACTCTTGTCTCCACACGGATTGGCCACACACAACGAGCTGAGACTATTAAAGCAGTCGGGATTAAGTGCCTTCTCTGTGCTACGCTCGGCCACTATTCTGCCCGCGAAAGCCCTGGGTAAAGAGCATGAAATAGGCCAGGTAAAGGTTGGTTTAAAAGCTGATTTAATCTTAACCCGACACAACCCGCTGCAAGCGCTTAATGTACTGAAAAAACCAATCGCGGTTGTTAGGCAGGGCCAGTGGTTAGCCGAAGATGATCTTAACCGGCTACGTGACCATGCCATTAAGCAGCAGTCTTGGTGGTCTGAATTAAAGGTGATACTCACTAACTATTAAATCAGGCTTAAGGCCACCAGTTGGGCAGGTGACGTTTTCGCCTGTCCACCCGTTGCCAATGGGGTTGAAACTCACCTTCCGTGTTCAGGGGCTGCCACTGAGGGACAAGTTCAACACTGTGCAGCAGCTTGATCCTTTCCTGGGTTGTCGGGTGTGTCCTCAGCAACTGGGACTCCCTGGCCAGGGAAAGGTAACGCTCCCACATGACATTTTGGTCGTCCAGTTTCACCAGGGCGCTGATCAGTGGCTGCGGGTTTCCCATCAATTGCGCCGCCGAAATATCGGCAAGAAATTCGCGGTTTCTGGACAATGCCAGCTGTAACAAGGCACTTAATACCGGAGAGCATATCATTAAGAATACCGGCCACAGACTCAGTTGAATCATGCCCAGCAAGATCAGCGGAAAAAACAATAGCAAGGCAAAAAAGCCAAGGGTACAGAGCAAACGGGCAAGATGGCCTAAAATATCGGCCATCACCATGATCTTTAGATCGCCATGGCGAATATGACTGATTTCATGTGCCAAGACACCGATCACGTCATCAAAATTTAGCTGGCGCATCAAGCCGTCGGACAAGGCAATAACGGATTTATCACTATTGCCGCTGGCAAAGGCGGTCATGGAAAAATAAGGCAGGTAGTAAAGGGTAGGCGGCGTTGACAGGCCCGCCCGTTCACTTAACAAGTCCAGCACATGGTATAGATCCGGTGCCTGCCCCCTAGCTATGGCTTGCGCCCGGTAACTGCGCAGTAAAATCGCGCTGGCATCAAAGGAGCCAAGCACTAATATCGCCACCAGGGTAAACAACATAAGGAAGGCGATATCGGCGCCAAACAGCCAATACCCCAGAATAGCCACCAGGCTGACCAGGGCAAGCATGATCAGGCCGGTGTGCAGCAAGTTCACCGCCCTTATCCACTTCAGCTTTTTTCTGTCAATGCTCATAAGAGAACCTTGCCTCTGCTGTCAAATCAACGCTTAGCCAGGGACTATAAATATACGCTTTTTCCAGTTTTCCAAAATCATGCCCTTACTATTGATTATATCCCTAAAGTCACTGTCTGGCAGCTAGGAGAACGCACCAGTCACAGTTTAAAGCCCGGCTCATTGTTTTATCGATTTAGTTCAAGGGCACCTGACAAGGTGCAAGTCACAGTCCCCAGAAATCTTGCCTATGCTTAACTCAGGCACAGTTAATACGGAAAGAGAAATGCAATCAGCAATGTCTTTTCAGACAGCGTTAACCGAGGCATTCAGCAGCAGGACCGGCAAGTATCTGTTACTGGCAAAGAGGGTGGAAGTTAAGGAGCCTGATACTGTTCATGACTTTAGGGTAGCCTCAAGGCGACTATTGGTTGTTGCCCCGCTGTTTTCACTGGTTGGAAAGAGCAAAAAGTGGCGTCGGCAAACCCGTCGGCAAGCCAGAGACTTTAACCTGTTAAGGGATTTACAGGTACTACAGGCTAGCATGGCGGTCGACCCCTACCTGTATCAGCTGGCCGGCAGGCAAATCAAAAGTGAACAAGATATGCTGCAAGACAGATTCTCCGGTTTTCCGGATAATAACTACTGTCATGCACTGGACAAATTGAATACTCAGCTTGCTCAATTATTCCAACTGGCACCTTGGCAAGTGATAACCAGCTTACACCAGGCCTGGCTTAAGTCCTGTAGTTTAGCAAGGCAGGCGCTTAGCCAAGTCGAGCCATTAGAAGCCAAGTCTTTGCACCGGCTTAGGGTTAGGCTTAAGGGGCTAAGATATTTACTCGAACTGATGGCTGATACTCATTTGCCCATTGAAATAAATATCCAGGCATTTAAGGGCTGGCAAGACAAGCTTGGCCAGTTAAGCGATATGGACTTTGCCATCACCTGGTTGCAAGCCTACGCCCCTGACAATCCTCAACGAATCACCTTGGCCCAAGCGGCTCAGCAGCTGGCCCTGCAAATAAGCTTAGAAAGCGCACAAGTTGACAGGCTTATCAAGACTTCGGAGACACAGGTATCAACTTGCCTGGCGAACCTTGTTCTGCACTACAGTACAGGCGAGTAACTCAATAACACTGCTATTGACTTAGAACCAGGCTGTCAGTTCGCTTTAAGGCGAAACAAGGAGGAGCTAGTCAATGCCTCGGCCAATAAAATTTTGGCTACAATTAAGAGAAAGCAAGCGTTTCTTCAGGGCCGTTATGAGTAAACTCTTAATCAAGCTGTGTCTGTTAATTCTGGTTTTTTGCCTACTTTACCTGATAAGCCCAGCGGTCCAGGGCCATGAGTACGACTTCCCCGAACAGCGCCTGCTGGAAAGAATACAAATGGTCAATACCATCACAGGCTACCGGGATCCCGGTACCAGAGTTCACGATCCACAAGTACTCAATGCCTTACGCAAGGTGCCCAGGCACAAGTTTGTTCCCAAAAAACGGCGCGCCTATGCTTACGCTAATGCCCCGGTTGATATAGGCTATGGGCAAACCATATCTCAGCCATACATAGTGGCATTAATGACCCAGCTGGCAGACATTGAGCCCGATATGGCAGTGCTGGAAATCGGCACGGGTTCGGGTTACCAGGCGGCAATTCTGGCGGAATTAACTGCCCATGTTTATACCATGGAAATCATTTCCCCCCTGGCCAAGCGTACCAAGGCACTGTTTAACTCACTGTCACTCAAGGGTATTCACATGAAGCAAGGCGATGGCTATTACGGCTGGCCTGAAGCTATGCAATTTGACCGCATTCTGGTTACGGCCGCCGCTGCCCATATCCCCGCCCCCTTGCTCAAACAGTTGAAACCCGGTGGCCGCATGGTGATCCCTGTTGGGCCGGTTTGGGGAAGCCAGGAACTGCTATTGGTGAGTAAGGATGGCGTGGGAAGAAGCATTACCCGTTCTATTTTGCCGGTACGTTTTGTGCCTTTAACCGGTAACAGAAACCGGCAGTGAAGAACAAAGCACTTATTATGCAATGGCACTAAACGGCTTAAAATAATATGTCGCCACTTATTGCGAAAACAGAGCAATCCGGGCCGTTAGCCATGGCTCTGATCAGCGCCGCCACATTGCATTTCGAAGTATTTTTAACCCGCCATATCGCTATCGAGCACTGGCATCACCTGACTTCTGTGGTGATCGCCATTGCCTTGTTAGGCTTTGGTATTGCCGGCACGCTGGCCAGTATTTTTGCCGATATCATTAATAAGCATTACCGCCGCCTGAGCCAATATACGGCCTTGGTAATGATCTTCAGCTTTCCCGTTAGCCAGTGGCTGGCGCATTGGGTACCGCTAAATATGCTGGCATTTCCCTGGCACACACATCAGTACGGCTACCTTGTGCTATACGCCCTGTGCTGGCTGCCCCCTTTCCTGCTGGCAGGCTTTTATATAACGGTTAACTTTATCCACTGGTCTAAGACAATAAACAGGCTCTACTGCGCCGATCTTATTGGCGGAGCCATTGGCGCACTCTTGGCTCTTGCACTGCTTTCGATTAATGGCTATGCCTTTGCCATTAGCTTGAGTCCAGTATTGGCAGGTGTTGCATTATTTCTTTTGGTGAACAGCCCAAAGGCGAAGGCATTTACCTGCTTCACCGTTTTTTTATTAGTAATGGTGCAGCAGCAATTTTTACCTAGCAGCAGGTTTAATTCCTTTAAATCTGCCAGTATCCAGCAAAATGAAGCCGGCGCCAAAGTGTTATGGCAGCATGACTCAGCCCATTCACGCCTGTCGCTGCTAGTAACACCAGCACAACATGCGGCCCCAGGCATGAGTATTAATTCCAATCTGGCGACACTGTCACAATGGCAGCTATTTTTCGATGGTGACAGTTCAACGCCGATATTACTGAGTGCAGACACTGAGGCCTCTTATGATTACTTTTCCCAGTCCATCTATGCCGCTCCCTATCAATTGCTAGTCCCAAATGCGAAGGTGCTGTTAACCGGCGAAGCGCCCAGCTGGAACAGCTGGCTAGCCCACTGGCATAGGGCCGGGTCCATCACCCTGTTAGATCCTGGCCATCATTTATCAATACTGGGCTCTGCCATGACCCAAGATGCAAGCTTAAGCCAAGCCGGCAATATTTTCCCACCGACTACCGAGCTAATACAGGTTCAACCCAGGCGCTTTATTGAAGTCAGCCAGGAAAAGTTTGACCTGATTATGGCCACGGTTGGCAGCGACCCTGTGGGTACCAGGGCAAACAAGGCTAATTATCTGCTCACCCAGGAAGGCTTAGCCAAAGTTTTTGACCGCTTGTCTAACAATGGCCTGCTCGCTCTTAGCAATCTACTTTTCCCTATTCCCAGAGATAACCTGAGAGTAATCAATAGCCTGTTCAAGGTGCTGGGCAAGGCTGGCTTGGACGCCAAACAACATCTGGCAATTGTACGCGATTGGCGCACCATACTGATAATGGTCACCAAGTCTCCTATTAGCCAGCAGCAAAGGGACAGACTTTACAACTGGAGCCGACAATGGCGCTTTGATCTTGAGGCGCTGCCGAAATTAAGCCAGGCAGAAACAAACCGTTTTCATATAAAATCAGGAAATACTTACTTTGACGGCATCAAGGCATTAACCGGCCATAAGCGGCAAGAGTTCAGCAATGACTATGTATTTAAGCTAGAGCCTAGTGTCGATGACAAGCCCTTTTTGTACCATGCTTTTCGCTGGCAGTCATTCGCACAATTAACAGGGCAATTGCAACAAGGCTGGCCACTTATGGTCGGTTGGGGTTATCTGCTGAGCATAGCGTCTTTATTGCTGATCACGCCGCTGGCTTTCGTACTCATCTTGCTACCCTTGTATCTCAAGCCTCAAAGGAAACAGCAAAGGCAATCAAGGGCAAGCTTAATCCATTGGCTATATTTTAGCTGCCTTGGCATAGGCTTTATGGCGATAGAAATTGCCTTGTTGAATAAGTCCTACCTATTGCTTGAAAGCCAAACTTCCGCCTTCGCCACCCTATTGAGTGCAATTTTAATAGGTACCGGCCTGGGCAGCCTGTTTTTAGGAAAAAACAAAGCTTCTGCTGAGAAAATGATGTTACTGATCCTGCTATATGGACTGGCATTCTATTGTGCTTTCTTACTCATTCCCTGGTTGTTTCAATTCACCCTGAGCTGGAGCCTGATTAGCCGTGTTATCACCCTATTCATCCTGGTGACTATATTGACACTGCCACTGGGAAGCTTCCTGCCCTATGGCCTGGCTCGACTTACCGACGAAAAACCTGCTTCAATAGCCTGGTGTTGGGGAATTAACGGTTTTGCATCTGTCTTTGGCGTCTTGCTTGCTCCCCTTTTCGCCATGGAGTTTGGCCTAAATAATCTGTTAACCCTGGGTGTTGGCTGTTACTTGTTGGCGGGTTTCACCAATTTAATGGCAGCTAGAAGCTAAACCCGCACTCCCTTTATCCCAGGGAGCGTTAAAAACAAACGACTTGGTTTATATAACGCATTTACAGCTTGCCACTTAATGTCGAACAATAGAATGTTCTGCGCTTATGGGCTGTTTGGCTTACCTTTACCCAATAAAACAGGTACATAATAACCAGCTTGGTTATGCCACTGGTTACCGCCAGCACCATTAATGGCCAGCCGTTTTCCAGCCCCATGCTTAAGGCAAAGGCGATGGTAGAGATGTCCATCATCAGGATAAACTGGCTCATATTCAAATCCACAGCCCCCGTACTCCCCGAGCCTAGGATCAGCCTGATTTGATGATAGTACCCCTGGGCAATCATTATCGAAATTATGATGATCAGGCTGGTGGCGATAAACCGCCCTTCATCACTATAGCTGTTGCCGATAAAGAGGCCTGAGACGCCGAAAAGCAAAATAATGCCGACGGCTGATATAGCAATTGTCGACATCAGGGTGCGTCTTTCATGCCAGATCTCATACAAGATACCACAGACAATCAGAGCGGCAATCAAACGCGGCCAGACAATATAATGATTAAAAGGCTCAATGGAGTAGCCATATACAAAAAATGAAAAGTAGGCGAGAAAGCTGACGCTAAACTGGCTTAGCGACAAAAGTTCCGTAACCAGTTGTTTTTTATTGTTATTTTTCTTTCTTAGCCAAACTATCTTTAATTGTGAGAACACCCCATAAAGACTGATAAAAATAAACAGCGTATTAATACTACCCCAAAAGTCATATGCCGACATTGTTAATTCCTTCTCCACCACATTGTCGACAATATAACCAGTAAAAATCTAAATACCCACAACAAAAACTAATAAACACCAATATTGTCGACAATGCTCTCAACCATAGACAAGTTAAACTCTATTTAAATAACGCACTAACGCGTAAACTTGGTTTCCAAAATAAGGGAGGAGTTGGTCCTTTCAACGCCGTCAAGGTTACCGATTTCATCGAGCAACTGGCTAAGCTTGGCCAGGGGAAACAATGAGAGACACATCAATAATACTGCATATCGCACAGGCGATAGAGTCGGCCAAATCAGCTAGAAAGAATACAGGTACTGAGACAAAGCTTACCTTGGCTCCACAGACCTCAAATGACGCAACCTCTGATAAAATAGCTTCAAATGAAAATAGGCCCCTAACGCTTGTGCAAGAAGAATGTTAACTAGCCTGTGTCGCCTAATGCTGCATAAGTGTTGTGTTTTCTTGCTCACGGCGTTGCCATCAGGTCTCGATAGACGGCATAGCTGGCATAGCCAAGTATCGGAAACACGGCCACTAACAAGGGTAAGGCAACAACCAGGGTCAAGGTAGTGATGGTAACCAGCACCATGGCCCACTTGCACATCAGCCACTTATGAGAAAAAACCTTTTTGATGCTCATATGTACCGCAGGCACAAAGTCCATATTCTCGTGGATCATCAAGGGAATGGAAAAAACTCCCAACAAAAAGCCGATCACGGCCGTCACCAGCCCCATCAAGCCACTGTATAACAGGTACAAAAACAGGGCATTGCGTAAATTAGGATCGCTAAACAGTTCGCCACTAATGGGTAACGGCTCTATGCCAAAATAGAGTCCGTAAATCACCAGGGCATCCGTGATCCATATGAAATAACAAAAACACAAGATAAAAACCAGAAACCAAATCCCGGAATTATGCTCGCCTTTGGCAGATATTAAGTCACTAAAGCTGACGCTTTTGCCCTGCTCCAACTTATGGGCTACCCGTTGAAAACCGATGATCAGCAAGGGAGCGATAATAAAAAACCCGGCAATAAAAGGATAGATGACAAGATCCGCATCCAGATAAAAGAGTGCCAGGTAGATGATCAGGGCGATCAGGCAAAAGACACTACTGAACGCCAGGCTAATACCTTTGGTTTTTTTAAAAGTGTCCCAACCGAAGGCCAGCCACTGGTTAACAGATACATTGGAAGAGGATGCGTTCATGCTTATTTAAACTAGCGCTTTAAAGATAACTTATTATAAGTTTCATCCGGGCGAATTCGAATAACTTCTTCTATTTATTAGCTCTTTTATTGATTTAGTTAGCACTAAGGGTTTTCCGGTAAAGATAAGCAGCAATGGCCAAAAGTGTGACAAAGCCTAACAGGCCAGACATGCCAAAGCCTTTTAACAATGGAAATGCTCCCTGCCAGGCCACGGCAGCAATGGCAATAATCACCCCCATCAGGGCCTCACCCGTGATCAACCCTGACGCAATAAGCAAGCCTTTGCCTTCACGTTTTTTTTGTATGCTGTCAGTTTCCTGCTTATTTTTAGTCTTGATCACATGGGCAATCAGGCCGCCGGCAAAAATAGGCACGGACAGCCCAAGTGGCAGATATATCCCAACGGCTACCGCCAATACCGGAAAGCGGAACTCTGAACCTCGTTTTTCTTGAACTTTATCCAGAACGATCAATAAAACAGCCAATACAAAGCCGATAAAAATAAAGTTCCATTCGATACCTGCCCCAAAAATCCCGGTTGACAGATCTCGCATCAAACCGGCCTGTGGCGCAGACAATGGCGTGGCATCCGGGTTGATCGGACTTTGCCGGCCAATACCATAGCCCAGGTCCAATATATTGAGTACGGAAGGAATAACAATGGCCGCGGCAAGCACACCGATAACCTGCATCATCTGCTGACGCCAAGGGGTTGCGCCAAGAATATGCCCGCACTTTAGATCCTGCATATTATCGCCTGATATGGCAGCGGCGGAACAAATCATACCGGCCAGAAATATAACCGCTATCGGGCCCAATGTCGCTGCCATGCCCTGATTGCCCATCAGCTGTAACAGGATCAATGCAGAAATAATCACAGTCGCTATGGTGACGCCGGATATCGGATTATTTGAACTTCCCACCAGGCCTGCCATATAACCTGCTACAGATGAAAAGACAAAACCAAAAACCAGCATCAAGACGGTCATAATGGCGGCGATCATTTCTCTGCCTTCATACCCCTCTAGGGCCTGATAAAAAATATAAAGCAATGGGAAAATGGCAATAAAAACAACAATCAGCACATAATGAATGGGGGTATCAAATTCGGTGCGAGCAATATGATTTTCATTTCCGGACTTGGACTCCCTGTATGCGCTAATACTGGCCTTAACCCCTTGCATTAGCGGCTTGGCCAGGCTGATCAGTGCCCATAAGCCGCCAACAATCATGGCGCCGACGCCTATCCGCCGGCAGTTTTGCCAGGACTGAACCGCCAGCGCCTGCCAGTTTTCCGTGCTCAAGGTCTGCCACGGCGTATCCGGTGCTATGCCGACCGCTGTCATAATTGCCGATGAATTTAACCACCAGTTAAGCGGCACGCCGATCAGTGTGCCTATTACGCCACCAATAAACACCAGCACGGCGATATTTAAGCCGACAATATAGCCGACACCGATCAGGGCCGGGCTAAGGGTGATATCACCCATAAATAGGTATTTCCCCGCCACCAGGCTTTTAATGGTTGAAACGCCGCCGGATAAAACGCCGCCGGCAGACTCCAACAACTTGAATGTACCACCGAGTCCTGCCGAAAAAAGCAAGGTTTTCACCCCGGCGCTGGTGCCATTTTCCGCTGCTTTCCCTGTGACTGTTTTAGTTTTATCTGTTTCTATGCCACCAGATTTAAGTACTTCTGCGGTTGCCACGCCTTCCGGAAACTTGAGCCTTGCCTCAACAATCAGTGCCCGACGCAACGGAATGGTAAAGGCGACTCCCAACACCCCACCCAAAATAGCAATGGCGACCATAGGCCCATATTCATAACCACTCCAGGCCTTCATCATCACCAATGCCGGAATGGTAAAAATGATCCCTGCAACCAGTGACTCTCCGGCGGAAGCCGAGGTTTGCACCATATTATTTTCCAGTATGGTGGAGCGTCTAAACAGCCTTAATACCCCCATGGACAAGGCGGCGGCAGGAATAGAGGCTGATACCGTCAGCCCCACCAGCAAGCCAATATAGGCATTGGCGGCCGCCAATATCATGGAAAGCAAGGCGCCCAGCACCATGGCCTTGAAGGTTAGCTCGGCAAGTTGCCGCTCGGGCCCGACGATGGGGGCTGCCAAAGGTGCTTTTTCCATTTTAACTTCCTGTACTTAGCTTTGCTTGAAGTATAGCAGACAAGCATTGGCACCTTTTTTTTCGGTTTGCGGTGCACCGCCAGTGATTGTATTTTCCAGCAGCGGTCTATAATCAAAACATGCCCAGCCAAGTACATGCCAAACCAGTCAAACAAGCTTTCCTGCAATTTTATGGAGCGCTTAATGACTTCCTGCCTAAAAACCGGCAAGGAGTTAACTTCCCCTATCAATTCACCAACGGCCCCTCGGTTAAAGATGTTATTGAGGCCATAGGCGTGCCCCATGTCGAAGTTGACCTGATCCTGGTCAACGGCTACTCGGTCGCCTTTAATCACAACTTGCGGGGCAAAGAAAAGATTGAGATCTACCCAAGAGGTGAAGCACCCGAACTATCTCCCCTTGTTCACCTAAGCGCCAAGCCACTCCCCAGGGCCAAGTTTATAATTGATGTCAATCTGGGCAAGTTAGCCAGGAAGCTCAGGCTGCTGGGCTTTGACAGCCGATACGGTAATGATCTACAAGACAGGGATATTGTTGAACAGGCAATACAAGAACAACGGATTATTCTCACCCGAGACAAGGGCATTCTAAAATATGGCTCAGTGACTCACGGGTACTGGCTGCGTAGTGATGATCCCAAGCGCCAGGTAAACGAAGTAATGAAACATTTTCAGTTATTGCAGGATATTCAGCCCTTCACCCTTTGTTCGTCCTGTGGCGGGCCGCTTGTTCAGGTTGACGCCAAGCAGTTAATGGAGCGCCTGCCACAAGACACTCGACAACAATTTAAGCTGTTTATGGAATGCCAGCTCTGCCGTCAGCTTTACTGGCAGGGTTCTCATTACACCCGTATATGTAACTGGATTAAAAAGCTTAAACACTTGTGCAAATAAACAAGGCGTTTAATATGTTAACTATCCCAAGGGAGAGGTAGCTTAGCTTTTGGCCATTAAATTACGTTTACAAGGCATATTGCCGGAACTCACTGGCTTTAAACATGCCGACAAATTAACCCATGCCATTTACGGAGGCGTGATAGGCCTAGCTGCGGCCTATATTGCATCCTGGCTTGGCCTCCCCCCCTATAGCATGGCGTTAGCCGCTGCCAGCATTGCCGGTATTGGCAAGGAAGTTTATGATGCCAAGGTGCGCAAGGTAGCTTGGGATAAGTGGGACATTCTTGCCACCATATCTTTACCCTTAGTGGCCATTTTAATCAGCTAATATGGCGCTATGCTGGCAGGACAATAAAACATAGAGAATAAGATTAGAATACAAAAAATGTGCCTTAAAGCTGTCAGCTATTTGGGAACCTTTTTAGCTTTCCGGGACCCTATTTATTAGGCACAGTACGATGGCGACAAATGGCTAAATTGAGTAGCATGTGCAGGAGAAAGAGTTAATGCCTGGCTTTATCAGCAACTACCAGCGAATGATAACCATAGCCGGATACGATATCGCGGCCGCCATTGCCAATGAACTTGATGACACCGACAGGGAAAAACTCCTGACGGCCATTTCAGAACAAGACCCAGATATCGCGGAACGGATCCTTGAACGCATGTTTGTTTTCGACCATCTTGCCGATATTGATGATAGGTCGATGCAACGCCTGATCACTAAGCTTAACTTGCAAGAATTAGTGACGGCATTGCATGGCACAGGCGCCAATTTACAGGAAAAATTTTTCACCAATATGTCAAAACATCAGGCCAGTGAGCTAAGCCAAGAGCTTAAAGATCTGCCTCCCCAACCTAAAAGCCGGATAGAGCAGGCACGCAAGGCAATTTTAACCCTAACAAAACAATTGGCCCAGCAGGGAGAGATTCAGCTTAATAATGCGGATGACTATATTCAATAGAAAGAACAGCCAAATTTCAAACGAATTAGCTTTATACTCAGACAGACTATGGCACATTGGAATTAAACAATGACCAGAAACGTAGAGCTTAGGGCAGCTAAAATTCCGGGCATTGGCTTAATCGCGGATCACTATTGGTTTGTGATCACTAAGCAAGACAAACAAGATAGATGGGAGGTTTGGCAAAATAAGAATGCCGGTGGCATCAGTTGGACCCATATTCATCAAAATCTGAAACCTCCTTGCGATGGGGTCGGTAACGGCCCGAGTTGGCTGGTGCACCGTTGGGAAGGGGATAAAGCGGAAAAGTTAATCCTGACCATAGAAAACACGCCCAAATGCTACCCCTATCGCGACCATTATTTTTACTGGCCGGGGCCAAACAGCAACACCTATGTGCAGTGGATATTACACCAAACCGGCATAGACTTTTCTCTAGGTTCAACCGCGATAGGAAAGGACTACCTGGGCATTATCGGATCTCATCAAGGTGCAAATAGCTATCAGGTATCAACCCCGGTATTAGGCTTCAAATGGCAGCCCTCCAAAAGCTTTGAGGCTCAGCTGTTGTCATTTTGCTTTGGGCTGAGACTAAAACCGCTTAGGTGTATCTATCCGGGTCAAAGGCAAAGCCAAGCAAATAAAAAGGAGCACCTGTAATGCTCCTTTTGTGAATGGGGAAAATTATTCTCTCTTGATATCATAGTAACTGTAGTTTGTCCTCCTATAGGGCACCAGCTCATATTTGGTTTGCAAAAACTGCACAAGGTCAACCAATTCGGTTACCGTCATCACGTCGTTAAATATCGTCATCTTGGATTTTCCTTCTTCCTGTACCATGGCTATGGGATAGCGGCTTGCTATCTTATGGGAAGGATTGATAATTGATGTCACCAGTTCGGCATAGGTTTTGACTACCGTGCTTTTTCCACCCAGCTTGACCGATATATTGGCGTCTTTGTCAATATCTGGTTGTTCTACCCCTTCTAGCGTATGGCAACTCAAACACTGATAATTGATAAAAACCACTTGTCCGGCTTCTACATTTCCTTCCGGCAGGCTGAAGCCTCGCGGTGAATCAGGCCCAAGGTCGCAGCTTACAACTAGCACCAACAAAAGAGCCAAGCCTGATAACCATAAATATTTCATCTTCAACACTCCTTTAGACTAAAAATAACTCATTGTATCTTGAGCTTTTAACTCAGTTACTTACAGCATAGTCGACAGCTCAGCTTTATTCCGAAACAGATGGAGATTTTTTATTCTTTGTTTGATTTGGATGCTCAATTGAAAAACTAATGAAACCTATAAGCCTCTTGACTGCAATGTACCGGTATTACTTTTCGCTGCCCCTGGCTCTGCCTTTATCAAGAATAAAAAATTCGCCAGGTGATTGACTCTGTACCATCAGTCTATAACCTTAGGTTATAACCCAAAGCGATAATATAAAAATAACTAGGCACTATTTGGTGTTAACCTGGCTGACAACCTAAACAACTTCACTCCTATTGAAAGACTGTTTTCAATACGAGTGCTAAAACGGTACTGCTCAATGCAAAAAAATTACAACAGCATCGCCCTGCTCATCTTTATTCTCGGCTTACTTTCAGCCCTTTATGTTAACCACTTCGTTGAGCAAACCTGGCTAGAACAGTCTTATGTCTATGATGTGTATCAAACCGACAACCAGATGCCGGCCTATAAGTTTAAGGGCCAAGAAGTGATTATTACCGAGTTTGTTCCCTACGGCGAATCACCATTAAATCAGCAAAACCTTAATAACTCATCTGGGAAGCCTAGCCTGGAACAACAATGGGTATTAAACAATGAACAGCAGTTAAAACTGTTAAAGCCGGCTTTTCACTATGGTTTATGGTCCTTGCTACCCGCCTTTATCACCATAGCCCTGTGCCTCTTGACCCGGGAGCCTTTAACCGCACTGTTTGGCGGTATAGTGATCGGTGCCTTGATGCTGGGACGATACGATCTCACCGACAAGGTCATCATTCCCAACTTGGCAAAAGAAGGCACTGCCGCACTATTGTTGCTCTACCTCTGGCTTTTGGGCGGTTTGCTTGGCATCTGGTCAAAAACCGGCGCCGCACAGGCCTTTGCCAATTATATGACCACACACTTTGTTAAAGGGCCAAGGTCCGCAAAACTGGTCTCCTGGCTACTGGGCGTGTTATTTTTCCAAGGCGGCACCATGAGTACGGTACTGGTAGGGACTACGGTAAGGCCATTGGCCGACAAGGCAAAAGTCAGCCATGAAGAAATGAGCTATATCGTGGACTCAACCGCTTCCCCCATCGCCTCGGTACTCGCCTTTAATGCCTGGCCCGCCTATATTCAGGCCCTGATTTTTGTCCCCGGTATCAGTTTTCTGGCGACAGAGTCTGATCGCCTGAAGTTTTTTTTCGCCAGCATTCCCTTTAGCTTTTACGGCATACTGGCGGTGACAGGTACCCTGCTGCTCAGCTTAAATATCACCAAATTTTCCGGCAGCCGCATTCGCCAGGCCAGAGAAAGGGCCATGTTGACGGGACAGCTGGACGCCCCAGGCGCGGCACCATTGGCTGCCCAGGAGCTTCAGACCTGTGAGGTACCCAAGGGTTATCGCTCACATGTGCTTGAATTTATTTTGCCGTTAACCACGCTGATCGCCATTGCCGTTTTTACCTTTATCTTTCTGGGCAGTCCAAAAGTGAACTGGGCATTTGGGGCAGCCCTGTTACTGTCAGCCTTTATCGCACTGGCCAAAGGCATGCCACTGGCGGCACTGGTCGACGGCTTTGGCAATGGCTTAAAAGGCGTTGTGGTGGCTTCGGTGATCCTGATGCTGGCGGTTATTATCGGTAGCATCAGTAAACAGATAGGTGGCGGCCTATACCTGGTGTCACAACTGGGCGAGCAACTGCCGTTCTGGCTGCTCCCTGTAATTTTACAACTGATTACCATGGTGATTGCCTTTTCAACCGGTACCAGTTGGGGAACCTATGCCATAGCCTTTCCGCTGGCCATGCCCCTGGCCTGGGCCGTTGCGCAATCACAGGAACTGGCCAACCCGGAGCTCTTTATGATGGTGTGCTTTGCTACCGTGCTTAACGGCAGCGTATACGGCGACCAATGCTCGCCAATCTCGGATACCACTATCCTCAGTGCCATGACCACAGGTTGCGATTTGATGGATCATGTCAAATCACAACTGGTTCCTGCCTCTTTTGCCGCAGGTATTGCAGCCATCTTGTGGACACTGACCGTATTCTTTTTCGCTTGATATCAAACTAATTTGGTTTAGCTGAAGTGCCAATAGGTCAGAGAGCAACTGACCGGCCAGCATTCAGCTTAGGTTCAGCTAGAGCAAGCTATGCTGGTTCCATCCTGAGGATTTTCACACTTAAGTGAGATAACAAAAGGTGGAACCATGAAAAAAATAACCTCCCTGATCATCGCCCTTTCTTTAGCAGCATCACAATCCTTGGCTCATGGGGATCCAGGTTTTAGTGAAGAAGCCAGTGCGCCCCCTGTCAAATATGAGTTTAATCAGGCAGAACTGGAGCAAATTTTGGCTCCTATCGCCCTTTATCCCGACAGCCTGCTAACCCATATCTTGATCGCCTCTACCTATCCGCTGGAGCTGGTTCAGGCCAACCGTTGGTGGCAAAACAATTCGGATATTGAAACCAGCGCCATCGAGCAGGCCATTCAAGATAAAGATTGGGACCCCAGCGTTAAAGCCCTGGTTCCTTTCCCTCGAGTACTGGAGCGCTTAAGTGATGATTTGAACTGGACCCAAAAACTCGGCGATGCCTTTTTGCAGAATGAAGCTAAGGTTTTGGCCGGTATTCAATCCTTAAGGGCAAAGGCAGATCGGGCCGGCAGCCTGGATAACATGGAAAACATGAAGGTTAGCCGGGAAGAGAATACCATTATTATTCGCTCGGCCCAGCCCGAGGTCATCTATGTCCCCTATTATGATACTCGAGTCGTTTATGGTCCCTGGTATTGGCACCACTACCCTCCTGTGTACTGGGACTTGAGCTGGCACCATCATCATAATCACCATCACTATATTTCCCATCACGGGCTGTTTTCCTGGCACCCGAGTGTACATATATCCTTTGGTTTCTTCTTTAACGCCTTTCATTGGCACAATCGCCATATTGTGGTATTCAACCACCACAAACATGCACGTTACAGCTATCGCCATCACAGGAAAGTGATTAATCACAGGGTAAAACGCTGGCACCATAACCCGGTTCACCGCCGTGGCGTCGCCTACAGAACGGCCCATGTGAAGCAAAAATTTCATAGCAATCGACCTAGCAAGGTAAACTCCACCCGGGTAAGGGCGAGAGAGCAACAGCTGATTGCCAGCAGAAAATACCAGGACTCAGGTTTGTCTGCATCCAGGGTGTCTGCGGCTAAAGTGCATAAGGCCAAGGCGGTTAAAACCCTTACCCGCCATGAGAGGCTTAAGGGTCAGATAAAGCATAGCCAGAGCAAACATAAGGTGAGCCAAGATAAGAACAGGCTGGATCGGCACAAACCAGCCAGAGTAAAGCATGGCTCAAGTGGACTTCAGGCAGGCAAGGCGGTTCCCAATAAATCAAAAGCCTATATTCACAAACAGCCTTATAAAAAGGAAAAGGCCAAAGCCCGACATCAAACCAATGTCAGACAAAAAGAATATAAAAGGGCCTGGGACAACAGCAATAACAAGGCTAGCCATCAAGCCAATGCCAAGCAAAAGCAGCATAAACAGGTCAGTTTAGGCAATAACTACAAGGCCAGCCATAAAACCGGCAAGCATTATAATTCAAGTTCGGCCAAAGGCCACAAAACATACTCAGGCAGTAAAACAAGAAGTACAACTTCTCAACGCAGCAAGAGCAGCCAAAGCAAGCAGCATAAATAGATGCTTTCCTTATTAAAAAAGGCCCTTATCGGGCCTTTTTTACGGTTTACAGATTGGCTAGTCTTTGGGTTTGAGTGTCAGATCATGAAAATCGAAACTGAAATCGGTCAAATGAGAAACAGACTTCATGGTAACAAAATTAATGCTGCCGTCCTCATTAAGGTTGAAGTTAACAAAGGCATCGGCTTCCAGTGTCCTGTCCTGCCAACGGACAATAAAGGTATTGTACTGGTAGTGCTCCAGGGTACCCTTTAACTCAGGCGTATTACCAAACTGCATATGCAAGAGGTTATCCTTGTGCTCAATATGCACTTCTCCATACCAGTTATCGACATAGGTTTTTGCATAACTGGCCAGTGCCAGTGAAGGCTTAGAGTCTTTGGCAATATTGGCTTCGGCTTTTGCCATGCGCTGAGCTTCTTTTTCCAACCGTGCCAGCCTTTTCTCCTGATAATAATCCACCCAGTCTTTTGCTGGCAAGTCTAAATAAATATTGAGAATCTGGTGATAGATGGCATTAAAAGCATAACCTGACTGTTGGTTAGTCAATATTACCATGGCCAGGTCTGCCTCGGGCACCAGGACCACCTTGGATACCATGCCCAAAATACCGCCACTATGATGGATCAGTTTTACGCCGTGATAGTCGTTCATAAACCAGCCCAAACCATAGGCGCGGAAATGGGTTTTATCCTGTGCCATCGCCTTGTCGGACACGGGCAGCAGAGTGCGTGCCTGCCACATCTTACGGCTTTGTTCGGCGCTAAACAGACTGTTACTCAACTCCTTGCCCTGACCATAGGCCCCCTGGTTTAACTGGGCCTTTAGCCAGTGAGACATATCGTTAACACTGGAGGCGACAGAGCCTGCCGACGAAAATTTCTCCAGAAAATTGCCACCGACTACATTCAACTTACCCTCAAGTGGGACATGGGCACGGGCGACATTTTCATTTGACTCAGGGATCATTGAAAACTTGGCTCGGGTATTTTTCATGCCCAGCTTATCGAATATTCTTTCCTGGATATTGGCTTCCCAGGACTTTCCGGTCAGCCGGGCAATAATTTCACCGGCGATAACATACATCAGGTTGTCATAGGCGAACTCACTACGAAAACTGGATACTTCCGGCAAATACTTAAGGCCCTTAATAATATCATTCACCCCTAATGTCGTTTCCGGCCAGATCATCAAATCACCGGCTCCCAGCCCCAAGCCACTGTTATGAGCCAACAGGTCAATAATGGTAAATTCACGGGTAACATAGGCATCCGGCATTTGAAACTCGGGAATGATATCTATGACCCGGGTCTGCCACTCCAGCTTGCCCTCATCTACCAGCATGGCTAAAAGGGCCGCCGTCATCGCCTTGGTATTTGATGCTATGCCAAAAAGCGTGTCTGGGGTTACCTTGGCCTGCTTGCCATGCTCAATAACACCAAAGCCCTTGCTCATTACCACAGCATCATTTTTTACTATGCCGACGGCAACACCTGGCACCTGGAAAACCTCCATGGCCTTATTGACTGCCTGTTCAACTTGCTCGGTTTTACTTGGCTCACCACTAGAATCGGCCTGTGCCCAAGCCTGTGGGCTAACCAGGATCAACACCAATAATGCATGAAATAGTTTCACTTTGATTCCTTGTTTTTCATTCTTGTTATTAAGGACTGCAAAGGTAGCGCAAAACTCGAGAAATGCCCAGTCAGATCTTATTTAAATGGCATTGAGATAAAGAGACCAAGGGCAAATTTTCCTGTTCAGGTTTCAATTGGGACATACTTTACAAGAATTGTTACATTCCCAAATGAAATCATCCGGGCAAATAATGGCACTATTAGGGCAGGAACAGGAAAGAAATAAAATTAAATAGCATTAATGGAAAAAAACATCAAAAACCAGTTTATCCAGGGAAAGTTATCAAGTGTCATTTGGCGTTGCAGTCTGCCCATGGTATCCGCCATTCTCGCTCTGCTGGCCTATGACTTGCTCGAATCGGGTTTGATTGCGCTGAGCGGTGCCCAAGCCCTGGCAAGTTTGGGCTTTACCCTGCCACTTACCACAGGCATGACAGCGATTGCCATAGGCATCAGTATCCGCAGCAACAACCTAGTAGTAAAAAATGCCTGCCTCAAGCCGGATCTGTTAGCACAGAGTATTGTCCGGCTGCTGATTTCTGCCAGCATTGCCGTACTGGTTTTGTCTCTTATTACCCTTGCATTCAATGATTCACTGCTGGCATGGCTGGGTAATGAACAGCTTCTCGTAAGTCAAACGGACACGAATGTTATTAGTGAACAAACCGAGTATATGTCTATTCGCTACCTGGCCTGGGTTTGCCTGGTATTGGTCTGGCAAATTAATGCCATACTGAGAGGACTTGGTCATATACGCCTGGCCGGCATCATGATGCTTTCCTGGTTGGCACTAAAAGCCCTGCTTGCCATTGCTTTTCTGGTACCGGAGAGCCAATGGTACCAGGGCGGCCTAATAGGTATCGCCTGTGTGCATGCCATCAGTGATACCCTGTGTGCATTGGTGTCACTGGCAATACTCGCCACCAAGCTTATTGACAAAAATTACAGTATTTCACTATCCAGCTTTAGCATTCAAAAACCCAATATCGATACCCTGATCATAGTCCTGCAACAATTGGTTACCCCCCTGAGCATGGCAATACTCACCATAATAGCCGCAAGCATGGGCTATTCTTATGTTGCCGCCTTTGCCCTGCTGTTTAGGCTTGAGGCAATATTTCTGCTGATTCCCATGGTCCTGACCACCTCTTTGCCCGCCATCATAGGAACAAATTTTTGGTCCGGGCATATCGAACGCGTTAAACAGGCCTACCTGCTGGTATTTGGCCTTGTGATGATAGCCCAGGTTAGCATAGCCGGTCTTTTGCTGCTAAACAGCGACTTTATTGCTTCTTTTATCTGCCCGCAAGACGAAGTGGTTTTACACCTTAAGGCCTACCTTTTCTGGGTGCCCTGGGGCTATATGGGTGCCGGCTGTGCGATTGTTTATCAGTCTTGCCTTAACGCGGAAGGAAAATCACTACAAGCCAGCCTGGTAGGCATTATGCACCGCTTGCTGTTCCTGCTGTCATTCACTCTTTTCGGCACTTGGATTGCCACCGAGCAGAGTTTTTACCAGGGAATCATGTTCGGCCACCTAGCAGGCGGCCTATTTGTTTTCTACCTGTTTTATAAAAAACACCTGGCCAATGGCCACTACCCAGCCTGGCAGATGAGTAAAACCAAGTTAATGATCAATGGGGAAAGCAAATGAAAAATCGACAAAAGCAATACTGATTGGACTGTTGGCCAGCTGCTCACTTATGGGCATACTGCTGACTTAATAATGCGGACTAGCCTAGTTTATCACTAGATAAACTAGGCAGTCTTCCCCTTATGTTTACCAATTTAATTGCCATCTATTTAACAATAGATATTCTTTTCCCGGCCTTTTACTAACACCTAGCAATAAAACAAATCGGCTAAAACCACTTTAAAACACAAATGGTTAGATTTATTTACATCTAAATGTAAATTTTACACTTGGATCTTTGACTAATTTTTTCAGCTACCGCACACTAGCCATTCAAAAAATAAAAACGAAACCTACGAGTATTTTCCATGAAAAAACTAGCCCCCCTATTTATGGCATTTGCTGCAAATTATGCACTTGCCGATGAAGGTATGTGGCAGCCGCATCAATTGCCCAGCATTGCCCAGGAATTAAAATCCGCCGGACTAAAACTAGATCCAAAAGATTTAACCGATTTAACCGGCTTCCCCATGGGAGCCATCGTCAGCCTGGGCGGTTGTACCGCTTCTTTTGTATCCGATATGGGCCTGGTAGCCTCCAACCATCACTGTGTCTACGGTTCGGTACAATATAATTCAACGGAAGAAAACAACCTGTTGAAGAATGGTTTCCTCGCCAAATCTTTTGATCAGGAGTTACCTGCAACTCCGGGTAGCCGCATTTATGTCACCGAAGAAATTACTGAGGTTACCAAGCTAATCAATGCCGGTATTAGCGATAGTATGTCGGGTAAGGCAAGGTACGACGCCATTGATAAAAACAGCAAGTCTCTGGTTTCAGAGTGTGAGAATGATGACAGGTACCGTTGTAGCGTCGTCAATTTCCACGGCGGATTGGAATATTACCTATTCAAGCAACTGATGATCCGGGATGTTCGTCTGGTACACGCACCAGCCAGCAGTATAGGTAAGTATGGTGGTGATATTGATAACTGGATGTGGCCACGCCATACCGGCGACTATGGTTTCTATCGTGCCTATGTCGGTAAAGACGGCCAACCGGCGGACTACAGTGAAGACAATGTTCCCTACCAGCCTAAGCATCACCTGAAAGTGAACAAGAGCAGTGTTGATGAGAATGATTATATCATGGTGCTAGGCTACCCTGGCCGTACCAACCGCTATCGTACGGCTTCCGAAGTGGAAAACCAATTTACTTGGGTTTATCCAACAGCTAAAGCCTACCGCGAAGAAATCATAGATTTGATCCATGAACATTCTGCCGAGGGCAGCGATGCTAGGATCAAGTATGAGAGTACCCTGGCCGGTTTGGCAAACTATGCCAAAAACTACGGCAGCATGATCACCAGCTATAACAAGGGCACCACCTTAAGCCGTAAACAGCAACTGGAATCTGATCTTGCTGCATGGATCAAGGCCGATAGCAAGCGTAAAGAAAAATACGGCGCGGCTTTATCCGGTTTAAATAAACTGATTGCTGAAGATCAAAGCACGCAGGCTCGCGACCTCATTATGGGCTATATGCGTTATAGCAAGATGTTTAACACGGCTAACCGTTTACACCGCCTGGCCATTGAAAAACAAAAGAGCGATGTTGAAAGAAAGCGTGGTTACCAGGAACGCGACCTGCCGCGTTTTGAACAAGGCATGAAGGCAGTTAACCGTCGCTTTGACGCTAACATTGACCAGGAAATCCTGCTTGCCATGTTGAAGCATTACGTCAAACTTCCGGCATCACAACGCATTCAGGCAATCGACAACTTCTTTGGTTTGGCCAATGGCTTGGATGAAGATAAGCTAATTGCCAAGCTTGACAGCATGTACCAGAAGACACGTCTGAACGATCAGGAGACGCGCCTTAAGTGGATGGAAAAACCGGTAGAAAGCTTTGAAGCGAGCTCGGATCCCTTCATTCAACTGGCCGTTGATAGCTATAAGGAAAGAAAGGCCATTGAAGAAAAAGCTGAAGAACTATCCGGCAACATCCAGGCATACCGTCCTAAGTTTATGGAGGCCTTGATCGCTTACTACCAGGATAGAAACCTGCCAGTTTACGCCGATGCCAATAGCACGCTTAGGATCACCTATGGTAATGTCAAGGGCTATGCACCTCGTGACGGTCTGGTCGCAACGCCATACACCACCTTGGAAGGCATAGTTGAAAAAGATACAGGCATTACTCCATTTGACGCCCCTAAAAAGCAATTGGACCTGATCAACAAGAAGCAATACGGTGACTATATCAAAAAAGATCTGGGGTCGGTTCCTGTGAACTACCTGGGCACCCTAGATATTACCGGCGGCAATTCAGGTTCTCCTACTCTCAATGATAAGGCAGAGTTTGTCGGCCTAGTATTTGACGGCGTCTATGAAAGCATCATTGGAGACTGGGACTATGATCCTAAGCTTAACCGTTCTATTCACGTTGACGTTAAATACATGCTTTGGGTCATGGAGCATGTCGATGGTGCCCATAACCTGCTTAAAGAAATGGATATCGTTGAATAATCCAGATTAGTTCTTTTATCACGTTAAAAATCCGGCATTAGCCGGATTTTTTATTTAGGCTGATATGAATTGGTTAAAGCCATCTTTGTTATAAATATCCTGTCAATCAGTCTGATAAATTTTCAGTTCTTTAACAAATGACCGGTATTTAGCTGCTTGTGTTTGTAAGCTTTTTAAGCGCTAGACAGCCTAGCTAAAATTAAGGGTTCAAGCACACTCAAACAGGTGAAGCCGGAGATTAAGTCAACTTCCCTTTTAATCGTCCATATGGTCATAAAATTTTTCCCATATTCACTAATAGTTAGACAAGCTAGTTCACCTCTTTTAATCCAGTCCTTTTTTAGCTGATCTTTGGCGAGCATCTCCAACTTGCATTTACGACACCCTTCGTATACCTTAAATGTATTTACGTAAACCTTCGTACATACAGAGGAAACAAAAATTCAATAGAAGAAGGAATAAGTAATGGCCAGAAGACAACCGATAACAAATCAGAATAAAGAAGAAGGTGATGTTGATATGACTCCTATGCTGGATATTGTTTTTATCCTGCTGATATTCTTTATCGTCACCACATCCTTTGTCAGAGAAGAAGGCCTATTGGTCAATAAACCTAAAGCAAACAAAAGCCCAAGCAACAGTAACCCTGTGATAATTGTCAGGCTAAGTGATTCAGGCCAAGTCAGCTTTAACAATAAACCGGTTGACCTGGAGCGCCTGTCGGCGCGTATTGAGAACTTTCTTTCTAAATACGATACGAATAATGTTGTCGTAATACCTAGCTACGATACGCCCCATGAGAAGGTTGTAAAAGTCATTGACCAGATCAAAGTCTTTGATCATTTAATTGTTTCAATAGGAAAGTAATTATGTTTTTTACTTTGCCCTGAACAGCAAAAAGCCCGTCACTATTGTAACGGGCTTTCTTAATTAGAAGTCTAGCAATGTCCTACTCTCACATGGGACCTCCCACACTACCATCGGCGCTACTGCGTTTCACTTCTGAGTTCGGCATGGGATCAGGTGGTACCACAGTGCTATTGTCGCTAGACAA
>Ga0213832_1000430_pt1 | contig 32110 bp, 26 predicted proteins | sample SWATP13_FD_161660 | JGI IMG/M metagenome (GOLD analysis project Ga0213832, IMG submission 161660) | Coastal seawater microbial communities from Marineland, Florida, United States - SWA TP1 #3 | ecosystem: Environmental > Aquatic > Marine > Coastal | place: USA: Florida | collected 2016-08-06 | reverse complement strand
CTAAACAACACCAAATTGTTCCTTCAAGCTCGCTGATCCCGGGTAACGATGCCACGTTATTATTCAATAACGCCGGTATGGTGCAATTTAAAGATGTATTTTTAGGTGCGGAAAGCCGCCCTTATTCGCGTGCAACCAGCTCACAACGTTGTGTGCGTGCAGGTGGTAAACATAACGACCTTGAAAACGTAGGTTACACAGCGCGTCACCATACATTTTTCGAAATGTTAGGTAACTTCAGCTTTGGCGATTACTTTAAGCAAGACGCAATCAAGTTTGCGTGGCAGTTTTTAACTGAAGTAGTGAAACTACCGCAAGAAAAGCTACTTGTTACCATTTATCATGATGATGAAGAAGCGTTTAACATCTGGCATAAAGAAGTAGGCCTAAGTGAAGATCGCATTATTCGCATTGCAACCAGCGATAACTTCTGGTCAATGGGTGATACGGGTCCGTGTGGTCCATGTTCTGAAATCTTTTACGATCACGGTGAAGAAATTTGGGGTGGTCCTCCTGGTTCACCTGAAGAAGACGGTGACCGTTTCATCGAGATCTGGAACCTAGTATTCATGCAGTATAACCGCCATGCCGACGGTACAATGGAGCCGCTTCCTAAGCAGTCTGTTGATACAGGTATGGGTCTTGAGCGTATTTCTGCAATTTTACAAGGCGTTCACTCAAACTACGAAATCGATTTATTCCAAGCGCTTATTGCAGCGGCGGCTAAAGTAACCAACGCACAAGATTTAGGTGATAAATCGTTACGCGTTGTGGCTGACCATATTCGTTCGTGTGCGTTCTTAGTATCTGACGGTGTTATGCCATCAAACGAAGGCCGTGGTTATGTACTACGTCGTATTATTCGTCGTGCAGTTCGTCACGGTAACAAGCTAGGCGCCAAAGGTGCATTCTTCTACAAGCTAGTTGCTGCGCTCATTGAGCAAATGGGTCAAGCGTACCCTGAACTTGCTAAGCAACAAGAAATTATTGAAAAAGTACTGCGTATTGAAGAAGAGCAGTTTGGTAAAACACTTGAGCGTGGTCTGGCTATTTTAGAAGAAAGCCTAGCTGACATCGAAGGGGATGTGATCCCAGGTGACTTAGTATTCAAACTTTACGACACTTACGGTTTCCCAGCTGACTTAACGGCAGACGTGGCCCGTGAGCGTTTCATGACGATTGATGAGCACGGCTTCCAAGAATGTATGGCTGTTCAGCGCAAGCAAGCACAGCAAGCAGGTAAGTTTGGTGCTGATTACAACCAGCAACTTAAGTCTGAAAAACACACAGACTTTAAAGGTTATGATGCGGAGCATTACACAGGTACTGTGGTCGAACTTTTCTGTGAAGGTCAATCGGTTTCTGTACTTGAAGATGGTCAAGAAGGTATCGCAATCTTAGACCGCACACCGTTTTATGCTGAATCAGGTGGTCAGGTTGGTGACACCGGTGTGTTAAAAGTAGCGGGTGGTGAGTTTGTCGTTACTAACACTACGAAGCTTGGTAATGCATTTGCACATCATGGTCGTGTACAAGGTCGTATTGGTACAAACGATAAAGCAGAGGCAACGATTGATGCAGCACGTCGTGACAGCATCAAGAAAAACCACACTGCAACGCATATTCTGCATGAAACGTTACGTCAAATTTTAGGTGAGCACGTAAATCAAAAAGGTTCACTTGTTGACCCTGAGCGTTTACGTTTTGACTTCTCTCACTTTGAAGCAGTAACAAAAGACGAATTACGTCAAATCGAGCGTGCAGTGAACGATGAAATCCGTCGTAACTTTGCACTTGAAACTGAGCTAATGGCTATCGAAGATGCTAAAGCAAAAGGTGCAATGGCATTATTCGGTGAAAAATACGACGATGAAGTTCGCGTAGTAACCATTGGTGATTACTCAATTGAGCTATGTGGTGGTACTCACGTTAAGCGTGCGGGTGATATTGGTTTATTTAAAATCGTATCAGAAAGCGGTATTGCTGCCGGTATCCGCCGTATTGAAGCGGTAACGGGTGCTGAAGCAGTTGCTTATGTAAGTGAGCAAGAGCAACAGTTAAATGATGTTGCAGCACTAGTAAAAGGTGATAGCAGCACAGTACTTGAAAAAGTAACCGCATTACTTGAGAAATCAAAAGGCCTTGAGAAGCAAATTGCACAGCTTAACGACAAGCTTGCAAGTGCAGCAGGTGCATCGTTACTTGATTCTGTTGTTGAAGTGAACGGGATTAAGCTACTGGTTGCTGATGTTGCAGGTACTGAGTCTAAAGCACTACGTGGCATGGTTGATGACCTGAAAACGAAGATTGGTTCAGGTGTTATCGCCCTTGGCGTAGCCAATGGCGACAAAGTAAGCCTGATTGCCGGTGTTACTAAAGACCTAACAGGTAAAGTGAAAGCTGGTGAGCTGGTAAATCACATGGCTGCACAAGTAGGCGGTAAGGGCGGTGGTCGTCCTGATATGGCACAAGCTGGTGGTACTCAGCCAGAGAACCTTGCTACTGCCTTAGAAAGTGTAACTGGTTGGTTATCTGAGCGTTCTTAACTACTAGTGGCACTTATCGTCCAAAAATTCGGTGGCACCTCTGTTGGCTCAATAGAGCGAATTGAGGCCGTCGCCGACCTTGTTGTAAAAACCAAGCAACAGGGCCATCAAGTTGTGGTGGTGCTCTCGGCTATGTCGGGAGAAACTAACCGTCTTATTGAACTCGCTAAACAAATCGATTCTCGACCAAGTGCTCGTGAGCTTGATGTATTGCTAACTACTGGTGAGCAAGTGTCAGTCTCTTTACTCGCAATGGCGATTATTAAACGGGGCCATTCTGCGGTAAGCTTACTTGCCGATCAGGTCAATATTCGTACCGACAACATGTTTGGCAAAGCGCGCATTGAAGAAATTGCGGCGACTCGTCTTAAGCATGAACTTGAGCATAATCGGATTGCTATTATTGCGGGCTTTCAGGGTCGTGATATTGAAGGTAATATCACAACCCTTGGTCGTGGCGGTACTGATACCTCTGCGGTTGAGATTGCGGGTGCTATCAATGCCGACGAATGCCAAATTTACACTGATGTTGATGGGGTATACACCACCGACCCGCGCATTGAACCAAATGCGCGACGTATGAGCCATGTTACCTTTGAAGAAATGCTCGAAATGGCAAGCTTGGGCGCAAAAGTTTTACACATACGTAGTGTTGAAGCAGCCGGTAAATACAATATACCGCTTAGAGTATTATCGAGTTTTAACCCGGATCAAGGGACCTTGATCAGTTTTGAGGAGCCGGATGTGCAAACCAATATTGTGTCGGGTATTGCTTTTAATCGAGATGAAAGCTTAATTTATGTCAATGGTGTGCAGCAAGGGGTAGAAAACCTTGCAAAAATTTTGCAACTTTTTGCAGAATTCGGTATCGAAATAGATATGATTAATCAAGTTAATCATAACTTTGAAAAAATAGACTATGCTTTTACTGTGCACACAAATGATTTTGAGCAAGCACTTGAAATTCTAACTTTAAACCAAAGTAATATAAAAGCAGAGTCTGTTAAAGGAGTAAGCAATGTTGCCAAGGTGTCAGCTGTAGGTGTAGGAATGAAATCGCACTCAGGTGTAGCAAGTTTATTTTTTAATGCCCTTGCAGAGGAAAACATCAAAGTAGTGCTTGTGTCGACATCAGAAATAAAGATTTCAGTTTTAATTGACGAAAAATATTTAGAGCTGGCTGTGCGTGCACTTCATAAGGTTTTTTTAACTGAAAATGAATAAGATTTAGAGTTTTTACTTACTTTTAAGTCAAGTTTTCATTAAAATGTTTTTGACGCGGAATCTTTTAATTTTTTGGAACATGGGAGCAAGAGAATGCTAATACTAACTCGAAGAGTAGGTGAGACCCTGATGATCGGTGACGAAGTAACTGTTACTGTTCTTGGTGTTAAAGGAAATCAAGTTCGCATTGGTGTAAACGCACCGAAAGATGTATCAGTACATCGTGAAGAAATCTACATGCGAATCCAAGCAGAGAAATCTAACCCAAATCCGGGCAATGTTTAATCAGCGAAAAATTCTTAAGAGCCACTCATTGAGTGGCTCTTTTATTTAACTCAACAACTATTTCATCGCTAAGTGCTTGTTTAGAGATGTATTGCATACCGCGCTGTGCTTTTAATATATAACCTCGTTCAGTCTCAATAATCTCGCTTACCTGCTGCCAGCTTAATTGGTAACTCTTATAAGGGTTTTCAGCCTTAATCCCTTCATCGTCAAACAAAATGGTCACCTCGCTACCTGATGCACGGCTCATCATTTGTCTTGCTACCCACCACGGACGTTTGTAATAAAACGAAAGGCACTCAACGACAGCAAGCATAATCATAAAGCTGCCTAAATAATGATTATCTAATTGATAAAAAGCTAATAAGCCCAGAGTTATTAATAATGCCAGTAGCGGGTATTTAGGCTTGGCTTGTGATGAGTAGGGCAGTGACTCATCAAAGCATTCGTAGTAATACGGTTTATCTAGTGTGTAAGTTGTACTTAATGTCATTCGGGGGCCTACTTAATTTACTGGCAGCAGTTTAGCACCGATAGAAAAAATCTGCCGCAGTTGGTTTTCATTTTGTTGTCATTATGAGAACTTACTATGATTGTATTTTTAGGTGTAAATAGTATGTTTATTAGTTCAGCCTCATTCGCTCTCGCAATGGCTAGTAATACCTTTTTGGTTATGGGTGATATGCCATACACACCAATGGATGAAATTAATCTCGCTCAGCCAAACGGCAAGCTCGCACGTGCAGTCGCATCCACGCCTCATAGCTTTTTGATGCATTTAGGTGATATGAAATCAGGGTCTTTACCTTGTACAAACAAGTTACTGCAGGCAAATAAGCAGCTTTTAACAGCTATTACCGATAAGCCTTTTATCTATACTTTGGGAGATAATGAATGGACTGATTGCGATCGTGACAGCCTAAACCCTCAGTTTGACGAGCTTGAGCGATTAGAATATGTAAAAGGGTTAATGTATGACGATGATTACTATAAAAAAGCAAACTTATTACAAGGTTTTACTCATCAGCTCGATATGAACGAGAATGCGCGTTGGCAATTTAATAATATTGAGTTTATGACTCTGCATATAGCGGGCACGCATAATGGGCGCGCGCAAATACTTAATAGTGATAAAAATGATGCTTTGGATGCAGCAGATAAACGCGACAGGCTAAACTTAGAGTGGTTGCAGCGGGGCTTAAATAACCAAAGCGTTAAAGCGTATGTCATTGGCTTTCAAGCTGATATTTACAATGCAACGAATAAATCAGCATGCACTGCGACACTGCGCTCAAACTGTGATGCATTTAAAGTCTACCGCGATGCTTTTTCCCAATTTGCTAAATTTGCAAAAAAACCTGTGCTCATTATGCATGGAGATACAGGGCCATTTTGTTATCAACAGCTCACAGAAAATTTAACGCGATTAAACGTGCCAGGTGATTATGTAGTTAGTGACATCGCAAGTGTGAAACTAGTAGATGGGGATTGGCAAATAACCAGTGTTGCAACGGGTAAAGCGTTAACAGCGACATGTAAATAAAATGAGCGGCCGTTAGGCCGCTCTTAGAAAGTTAAAATTTGAGTTTAATACCCATTTTAAATTGACGACCAAGTACGTCATAGTTACTTGGGAATGTGTTACCAGAGTTTGAACTAGTATCACCTGCTTCATTACCAACCACAGGTGGCTCTTTTTCAAACATGTTATCAATACCGAATGTAACATTCATGTAGTCAGTAACATGGTAGCTGGCGAATAAGTCAAAATAATCATAGCTTTCGATGCTTCTGAATTCTTCAAAAACATTTGGCGCTTCGATTGGCTCGATATCTACACCATCAATGTGACGCCATTGTAGTGACACGGTTAGATCTTCCCAAATCCAGCTAGTACGTTGTACCCAGCGTAATTCAGAGACAGGGTCGCAACTTGTGCTGTAAAAACCTTTACAGTCAATAATGCGTGCAGTATCAGAGCTTTGCGACTCTTGCGTTAGGTATTTATTAATATTACCTGAGAATTGCAACTCTCCCATGTCATCAAGCAAAATACCAAAGTTGAAACCAAGTTCGATACCTTCGGCACGTTGATTTTTTAAGTTGGTGGTAAATTGCTCAATACCCGCACCCGCGATAGTTAAGTCGCCACCGATACGGTTGATCTTCGCACACTCGTTAGCATCACCTAGTACGTAACAGGCATCAAGAATTTCTTGAGCTGAGAACTCACCAATGATGTCATCGATATCAATATCATAGTAATCCAGTGTAATTGTGAAGTTTTCAACAGCACTGAATTCAGGTGTCCAAACAATACCCGCAGTGAATGTTTCTGCTTCTTCAGCACCTGGTGGGTTAGCAGGATCACTACCACTAATGACTTGTACTTGGCCAGAGATTACATCTTGTACGTTACCAACTTGGGCGTCAGTCATACCTGTTGAGATACAAAGCTGTCTTAGCGAGGCATCAATGTTAGCGGCGTTAGCAACTGAACATGGATCTTGTAGCGCGTTGTCTAAGCCTGTTACAACAGGTGAAGCGATTTCACCAACGTTAGGTGCACGCGTTGCTTGTTGTTGCATAACACGGATAAGTACATCGCTAACTGGACGCCAGTTGAAGCCAAGCTTCCATGTTTCGTTGCTACCTACTGTATCGTAGTCAGCCCAGCGGAAACCAAACTCTACATCAAGAGTTTCAGCACCCGGTAGGCCGTCTAACACAGGTAAGTAACCTTCTAAGAAGAACTCATCAACTTTAAAGCCACCCGTGATAGGCAGTTGGTTACCACCTGCACCACCTTGACAACTAGCAGGGGCAAGTTTTAAACATTCATCAGGCTCAAATAAGCCTTTTTCGCGACGATTTTCATAACCAAAACTCATCGAAAGTGGCGCACCAGCACCTGGGATTTCGATAAACTCGATTGCACCATTAACGGTTGCGGTGAAAATTTCTTGGCTGTACTTTTGTTGTTGAAGGGCAATTGCTTGTGCATAGCCTGCCATTTCTTCAGTGATGGTACCAAAGCCACCAAATAGATTAATTGGCACACAGCTGGAATCACCATTTTTACAGGTTACACCATCCGTTGTGTCTAATGCGTTTTGAATATTGGTTAGGTTTGTATAACCACCACGTACAGTTGTTCGGTTAGATTCACCATACTGATAGCTAACATCATATTCCCAGTCATCTAGGAAGAAACCTGTTACACCAGTCACAATTTGGAACTGAGTACTGTCAAATCGTTCTGTACGAGCACCTAATTCTAATGTTCTACGACGTAATTGCACTTTTAGATAGTCTTCACTATCTACAATGCCGTTACCGTTAACATCTTGCCAGTTACTATCATTTAAGCTACCAGCAGCCAATGCTGCGGAAGCTCCATCGATCATAAATTGCCTCGCTTGATCGCCAATTAACGGGTTTGCTAAAGGTAAATTAAAGCTTGAGCCAAATGTACCTGATGGTGCTACTTGTGTATCAACACTGGTATTGGTGTAGTTAAAGCTTGAGTATACTTTATGATCATCAGTTAAGTTATATTTAGCGATTGCGGTTGCTGAATAACGCTCTGAAGGTGTTTGATAAAAGTTATATGGATTGAAGTTAAATACACTACATGTATCTGGTTGCAATGTACCATCATTTCTAAACTGACCTGAGCCTGTTGTACCTGCGCCAACGATTGCAAATCGTGTAGGAAATGCGGTTGTTGAGCCACCACTTTCAACCGAGTTAGGGCCACTACAATCTGCTGGAGCTGGAACCGGTGGTTCACCGTTTAAGAATTGTTCATAGTTAGCACCGGTAGCCGTTTCAATACCAAGTAAACCTAAAGGACGGTCACCAAGTAGTATTTGGTCACGTTGACTCCAGCCAAGGGAGAGTACAACGTTACCTTTATCGTCTTCTAGGTTAGAGCCAATTGTTAAGGCTATACTGTTTTTGTCACCATCATTGTCACCGGTTTGAGAGTGTTTAAGATCTAAATCAACACCTTGAAAGTCTTCTTTTAATACAACATTCACCGCACCTGCAATCGCATCAGAACCATATACAGCTGACGCACCACCAGTGATAATATCAATTCGTTCAATCAGTGCTGTTGGAATTGTCGAACTGTCAACTGAGCCATTGTAGTTGTATGGGATCATCCGACGTCCATTCATTAGAACAAGTGAACGTTGCGATCCTAAACCTCTTAAGTTAATGGTGGCTGCACCGCCAGAGCCATTATTTACGTTACTTCCATCACCAGGTATTGTTGAAGGTAAAGTTCTTAGTATTTGTTCTACTTCAGGCTCTTGTTGGTAACCTAATTCTTTTTCTCCGATTGAGACAATTGGACTTGCAGAAACAGCGCCCGGTTGTCTAATACGACTACCCGTAATTGAAATTACTTCGAGATCTTTTTTTGCGTCGCTTGTCTCTTCTGCTGCACTCATTGGTGCGTATATAAGAGCTGTAGAAACAACCCCTGTACTAATCGCCAGCTTTACAGCATTTGATAGTTTGTTTTTTAACATTGTTATCTCCCAATATTTAATTATAGTTGGCTAGAAAACAATGGATTACTACTCGATATCCATTCTTAGCATGTTTAGATTAGTACACAACCTAGGTAAATGTGTAGTTTTTGATAAGAAAATGTATAAATATTGAAGTTTTATTGTTTTTTGGTGAGAGAGTAGAATAAAAATCATAAAAAAAGCGGCTCTTAGGCCGCTTTTCTGGTTGGTAATGTGTATAGAAGGATTAGCAGTTAGTTTCTTTTGCGTTTACGCCTTCTTTAACTTCTTCACAAGCATCTTCTACAGCATTCTGTGTATCAGTAATTGCTTCATCAATGCGCTCGCCTGCATCTTCAGCTGTGTTATCCTCACAACCCATGATGAAAAGACCTGAAAATAGGGCGATAGTAGCGGCTTTTAAAGTTGAACTTTTCATAATTAAATTCCTTATAATAGTGTAAATTAATCTATAAACGTTGTTCGGTTGTTATCTGGGGGTGTTGCCTCTAAGCGCACCTGATACCAGCGAAATAACAAGTAGAACAAGAAATATAAAAAAGATAATTTTAGCAATTCCTGCTGCGGCTCCTGCAATACCGCCAAAACCTAACACTGCAGCGATTAACGCGATTACTAAAAAAGTGATTGTCCAGCGTAACATAGTGATCTCCTTGGCTAATAATTTTTCGTTTCGGTTGGTATGATTAAAGCTAGTTCTATGCCACTATTAAATGTTAATTAATTTCAACGACTTACTGTTTTTTTTGATGTTGTAGAATTTTTTCTTTTGGTAACTTTTACGAATTAGCCTGTAACTTATTCATAGTGATTATTTTTCAACTTAAATGAGTAAAATAACACCCCTTATAAATCTTTCTTTGGTAAGACCAATTTATCTTGTCGGTGTTTTTATACACCCAAGAGCCTGTGTTAGCGTGGTTTTATTTAAAATCGACCATGTCACCTTTATAACTTATGACTATATCGAGTATTTTTATCATCTATATTCGGCTGTTAATGTGCTCCCTTTATGGTTGTTAATTTTGTGTTTTACATGTTATTTTAAATTAAATTGGTTTTACCAATTTACAAGATGCTATACAAATTGAATGTGTTTGTTATTATGTTGAATATTTATTTAACTATATTGATTTTTTATTTATAACAGTGCGAGGGGGCAGTATGGATATAGGTGGGTTACTCTCAACCGCGGCCAGCTTGATGATTACGGGCATGATCGGTGTATTTATATTTTTAACTATTTTGATTTCAGCCGTGACCTTAATGTCTAGGCTGATGAATCGTTTTGATGAACCTAACAGCAATGAGCCCGTGCGAGCTGCAAAAATACACTCACAGCAGGGGGTGCCGCAAGCACACATCGCAGCTATTAGCGCTGCAATCGCTCAATTCAGAAATAAACAAAAATAATGGGGCAGCTGAAAATGGCTAAATTAAAATTAACCGAACTAGTTTTACGTGATGCACATCAATCATTGTTAGCAACACGCATGCGCTTAGATGACATGTTACCTATGGCTGAGAAACTCGATAACGCGGGTTATTGGTCTATAGAGTCATGGGGGGGCGCAACGTTTGATTCTTGTATTCGCTATTTGGGCGAAGATCCTTGGCAGCGTATTCGTGAACTTAAAGCGGCGATGCCAAACACCAAGCAACAAATGCTGCTGCGTGGACAAAATTTATTAGGTTATCGCCACTACGCTGATGATGTAGTAGAAAAGTTTGTCGAGCGTGCACATAAAAATGGTGTTGATGTATTTCGTATTTTTGATGCAATGAATGATGTACGTAATCTTGAAACAGCCATAAAGGCTGCGGTTAGAGTGGGCGCACATGCGCAAGGAACGATCTCATATACGGTGAGCCCTGTGCATACTCTCGATATGTGGCTTAAGCTTGCTAAACAGCTTGAAGAGCTGGGTTGTCATTCTATTTGTATTAAAGATATGGCGGGATTATTAAAACCTTACGATTGTGAACAGCTGATCAAAGGTCTAAAAGAGACGGTGTCTATTCCTATCGCGATGCAATGTCATGCTACAACGGGTTTAAGTACAGCAACTTACCAAAAAGCGATTGATGCAGGCATTGATATGTTGGATACGGCTATCTCATCAATGAGTATGACCTATGGCCACAGTGCAACAGAAACAATAGTATCGATTGTTGAAGGAACCGAGCGAGATACTGGTCTTAACCTTAATCAGTTAGAAGAAATTGCCGCTTATTTTCGTGATGTGCGTAAAAAGTATGCCGCTTTCGAAGGCAGCCTAAAAGGGGTTGATGGCCGTATCTTATTAGCACAAGTACCAGGCGGCATGTTAACTAACATGGAAAACCAGCTGAAAGAACAAGGTGCTGCGGATAAACTCGATCAAGTGCTTTTAGAGATCCCGCGTGTACGTGAAGATTTAGGGTATATTCCACTGGTAACACCAACCTCACAAATAGTTGGTACGCAAGCCGTTCTAAATGTATTAACGGGTGAGCGTTATAAAACGATTACTAAAGAAACCGCAGGTGTACTTAAAGGTGAGTATGGTGCAACCCCAGCGCCGATGAATAAAGAACTTCAAGAGCGTGTTTTAGACGGAAGCGAAGCAATTACGTGTCGCCCTGCTGATAAACTTGAACCCGAACTCGAAAAACTTGAAGCTGAATTATTAAAAGAAGCTAAAGAGCAGGGTTTAGAGTTGGCTGATGACGTGATTGATGACGTGCTTACCTATGCTTTATTCCCACAAATAGGCTTGAAATTTCTTAAAAATCGTCATAATCCTGATGCCTTCGAACCTGTGCCGACTGGTGAAAAAGCTAAATCTGAACAATCAACAACACCTTCTTCAAATGGTGAGGTTCAAGCTGAGCAATACAGTGTGAAAGTAGATGGTAAAGTTTACGATGTTGTTGTTGCAAAAGGTGGCGAGCTTAAAGAAGTTGCACTTAAAGACAGTGAGTTAATACCACAATCTGCATCAGCGTCAGCTGGCGAAACACTCAATGCGCCACTGGCAGGTAATATTTTTAAAATCAAAGTAAAACCTGGGCAAACTGTAAATCAAGGTGATGTCGTTATCATTATGGAAGCAATGAAAATGGAAACCGAAGTACGTGCCGCTCATGACGGCACTGTGGCTGATATTTTAGTTGCGGAAGGTGACTCAGTTGCTACCGGCGACGCCATGATTGCACTTGCTTAGGAGGCTAGGGATGGATGGATTATTAAACCTCTGGCATGCAACGGGGATTGCAAACTTTACTTTCCCTGCACTGATCATGATTGCAGTTGGCTGCTTGCTACTGTATTTAGCGATTGCTCGTAGTTTTGAGCCATTGCTTTTACTGCCTATTGGCTTCGGCGCTATTTTAACAAACATTCCAGTGGCTGGTTTATCAGACCCCGGTGGCTTATTGTACTATGTGTATCACATAGGTATTGATTCTGGCGTGTTCCCATTGCTGATTTTTATGGGGGTGGGTGCACTAACGGATTTTAGCGCGCTTATTGCAAATCCACGTATGTTGTTACTGGGAGCAGCGGCACAATTTGGTATTTTTGCGACGTTATTTGGCGCCATTTTACTTAACTTTATTCCAGGCTTTGAATTTTCACTGCAAGATGCATCGGCGATTGCCATTATTGGTGGTGCTGATGGACCAACCGCTATTTTCTTAGCCTCGAAACTTGCGCCTGATTTACTGGGAGCAATCGCTGTTGCCGCGTATTCATATATGGCATTGGTGCCTATTATCCAACCGCCAATTATGCGCGCGTTAACAACAAAAGAAGAGCGTGAAATTCAAATGCCGCAGCTACGTGCAGTATCAAAAAAAGAAAAAATCATTTTTCCATTGATGGTACTCAGTCTGACGATTTTATTTTTACCTGCAGCGACGCCACTTGTTGGTATGTTTTGTTTAGGTAATTTAATGCGTGAATCAGGTGTAGTTGATCGTTTAAGTAATAGTGCACAAAACGAGATCATTAATATCACTACGATTTTCTTAGGTCTTGCTGTTGGTTCTAAACTTGCTGCAGATAAGTTCTTAACTGTAGAAACTATTGGTATCTTGGTATTAGGTGCTTTGGCCTTTGCTATTGGTACAGCATCAGGCGTGTTTATGGCAAAAGGTCTGAATAAGTTTTCTAAATCGCCGATTAACCCTCTGGTGGGGGCTGCGGGTGTATCCGCAGTGCCAATGGCTGCGCGGGTGGTAAATAAGGTAGGTCTTGAAAGCAATCCACATAACTTCTTGTTAATGCATGCAATGGGTCCGAATGTAGCGGGTGTATTAGGAAGTGCCGTAGCTGCAGGTATTTTGTTAGCGATTGTTGGCTAAGTCGTTTACTTCCAACCGACTGGCGCAGTATTTTACTGCGCTTTTTTTTGTCTATAGACTAGAGCCTGAACTTGTCTATTGTGTAAGGAAGCCACAATGAATGTATTTGTTATTTTATTATGCCTGTTTATCGCACTGGCTATTCTTATACCACTACTTGAAAAGTATCATTCAAAAATGGGACTAGATGGTGCAACCAAATATGCTAAGTATATATGGCCGTTAGTGATGATCTCGATGGTGATCCAGTTGATTTACTTGTTACTGAGGTAACAATAAGGAGCTCGCCAAAATAAGTTGGCGAGCTTTTTGTTTTAGTGCGTTGCTAAAGGATAGTCGGTATAGCCTTTTGCACCGCCACCAAACAAGGTATCAGGGTCGTGCTGTGCAAGTGCAATCCCTTTTTCAATACGCTCAGGCAGATCTGGGTTTGCAACAAACGGACGACCAAAGCCAATTAAATCAGCCCAGCCTTCATTTAATGCTTGTTCTGCTTTATGGCCAGTGTACTTGCCTGCATAAATCATTAACCCAGAAAAGTTTTCACGTAGCGCTTGTTTAAAATTTTGCTCCATTAATGGCGCATCGTCCCAGTCAGCTTCGGCAATATGCAGGTAAGCAACGTTTAGATCATTAACTACTTTCGCTGCACCAATATAGGTTTCAAACGGGTTATCATCAACCGTACCATTGAGTGTAGTGAGCGGAGCTAGGCGAACGCCTACACGGTTAGCGCCAATTTCATCACACACCGCTTTTGTCACTTGTTGTAAAAAACGTAAGCGGTTCTCTAAACTGCCGCCGTATTCATCAGTGCGTTGGTTTGACTCTGAATCAATAAATTGATTAATTAAGTAACCATTAGCAGCATGAATTTCAATACCATCAAACCCTGCATCAACTGCATTACGGGCAGCTTGACGGTATTCGTTTATAACGCGTTTGATGTCATCAAGGCTCATTGCGCGGGGCAGGGCAGTGGCAACAAAATCGGGTTTATCATCTTCATCAATAAATACTTTAACGCCCTTGGCTGCAATAGCTGAGGGCGCAATTGGTTGCTTGCCACCTGTGTTACTAGGGTGAGACACTCTGCCAACATGCCAAAGCTGAGCGAACATGATGCCGCCTGCTTGATGAACTTTGTCGGTTACTTTCTTCCAGCCAGCGATTTGCTCGGGAGTATAAATACCCGGTGTCCAAGCATAGCCCTTACCTAGGGCTGATATTTGTGTGCCTTCGCTAATAATTAAGCCGGCACTGGCACGTTGTGCATAGTAGTCGGCCATTAACTGATGGGCGATATCACCTGGTTGTGATGAACGAGAGCGGGTCATCGGTGGCATGACAATACGGTTTTTTAATGTGTGACCGGCAAGTTGTACGGTATCGAATAATTTGTTCATTACGGCTCCTTGAAAGCGACTATGCGTTCAGCATAACGAATATTATTTATGAAATTAATGCCAGTAATCACAAAATACTTTTGTTAAAAGTGCAAAAAACTACAGCGTTAACCTTGGTGCTATAAAGTCTAAAAATGCTAATACTCGTGATGACACTCCGCTGTTTTGATAATACACCGCATGCACTTTTTCACGGCGATTAGGACTTAGCACTTCGCCTTCAAGCACTTTCACTAAACGGCCTGCTTTTAAATCTTCGTTAATCATAAATTCCGACAACAAGGTAATGCCATGACCTTGAATACAAAGCTGGCGTACCGTTTCACCACTAGATGCACTGATTGAAAATTTAAGATCTAAAGGCGTGGTTAGCGGCCAGTGATTTAAATGCGGCGCATCGGTAAAACCAATAAGTTGTTGTGAGGCTAAGTCGGTTAGCTCATTTAATGGTGGTGAAGTTTTTAAATAATCAGGGCTTGCGACTAGCTGTAGTTTGCTGATGCCTAAAGTGCGCGCATGTAAGTTTGAGTCAGCGAGTTCGCCAATACGAATAGCAATATCGGTTTTATGTTCAAGCAAGTCGATAATGTTGTCGTGGCTGGTGATCTCGAGATTTATATCAGGGTAAGCGTGGTTAAAGGCTTTTAAATGTGGCGCTAATTGGTGAAACACAAAGGGGCTTGCGGCATCGACTCTTAATTTTCCTGATGGGGCACAGTGTAGAAGTTTTAGGGCTTCTTCACCTTGTGCAAGCTGACTGAGTGCTTCTCTAGCATAGCCTAAAAATAACTGACCTTCTTCGGTCAGCTCAATGCGCCTTGTGGTGCGATTGAATAAGGTAACGTTTAAAGATTTTTCGAGCCGAGTTACCGCCCGTGATATTTTTGCTACTTGCTCATCTAAGGCATTGGCTGCACTTGAGAATCCGCCGGTATCAACCACGCTAATAAATGCTTCTAAATCTTGGCTGTTGGAGATCACGCTCATGGCTATACCTTTTCATTTTTGACAAAAGTATTTTGTCACTATCGCTATTTTTTGCAAATTTAATTTTAGTCACAATAGCCGCACTTTCAAAAATTAATAGAGGATATGTGATGCCAATTGCATTACTTGCATTAACTCTCAGTGCGTTTGCCATAGGCACCACTGAGTTCGTGATTGTCGGCTTAGTGCCAACTATCGCTGATGATTTGATGGTTTCGTTACCGAGTGCAGGGCTACTTGTTAGCTTGTATGCATTAGGGGTTGCGGTGGGGGCGCCAGTATTAACTGCGCTTACCGGACGCTGGAATCGAAAGCATGTATTACTTAGCTTAATGAGCCTGTTTGTTATCGGTAACTTACTGGCTTGGCAAGCACCTAGTTATGGTAGTTTGATCACCGCAAGGATTCTAACAGGCCTTGCTCATGGGGTGTTTTTCTCAATTGGTTCAACCATCGCAACAGGGCTTGTCAGTAAAGATAAAGAAGCCAGTGCTATCGCGATTATGTTTACGGGGTTGACGGTTGCATTAGTAACCGGTGTGCCATTAGGGACTTGGATTGGTCAACATTTTGGCTGGCGAGCGACCTTTTTAGTGGTGTCTTTATTGGGTTTAATCGCACTTATTGGCAGCGCATTTTTAATTCCAAGCAACTTAAAGCAAAGTAAACCCGCCACGTTGGGTGAGCAATTAAAGGTAATGGTGCAACCTAGGCTTTTACTGGTGTATTTGATGACCATACTTGGTTATGGCGGCACATTTACAGCCTTCACTTATTTAGCGCCCATTTTAGAGCAGCAAACTGGTTTTGCATCAGCCACTATTAGCTTAATCATGCTGGTTTACGGGGTATCGGTTGCTGTTGGCAACATCTACGGTGGTAAGCTAGCCGATAAAAAAGGCCCCATTAATGCGCTTACTATTATCTTTAGTGCTTTGAGTATGGTGCTGTTGGTGTTGACCTTTACCATGCAATCTAAAGTCGCTGCGGTACTGACCGTACTTGTATGGGGGGCATTTGCATTTGGTAATGTGCCAGGGCTGCAAGTTTATGTGGTTAAACTTGCTGAAAAATTCACACCCAATGCCGTTGATGTGGCTTCAGGCTTAAACATTGCAGCGTTTAATATCGGTATTGCGCTAGGCTCAGTGTTAGGTGGCGTTGTCGTTGAAAACTGCTCATTGCAAGACACTGCATGGATAGGCGCTATCATCAGTTTAGCGGCGTTAATTGCAACAAGATACAGTGGTTATTTAGATAAGCGTGAAGCTGTTTTAGAACTGAAGCTAGAAAAATAACAACGCTGAAAGTTAGCTGTACCAACCTTTGCACACTTTTAGTCAAAGGTTGGTGAGCTGGGTAAAAATAAGTTGCAAATGGCTTAACTATTATTTTATCTCATCAACGAGCAAATTAATGATTAAGTTAATAACCTCTGTTTTTGGTAGCGGTAGTGCATTTGATGTAATGGAAAAACCTTCAATAAATGGAATAAGTAATGACACGACAACCTTACTTTTTTGTTCGCTAAAGCCTAACGAGATCAGCAGTAACTCAAGCTCCGTACCACATTTTTTATAGTAGTTTTCTAAACTGGAGAGTACTTTTTCTGAGCGGCATGAAATAGCCCAAATTTCTCGAAAAACTTCACACCAATCTTGGATATCGTCAAGGGCAAGTAGGTTACTGATGTAGTTCTTAATGGCTTGAGGGTTATTTTTTAGTTCAATATCACTCATCGAACTACGGATATGATCAAGGCAAACTTCTAAATAAGAATCAATTACTTGAACAATTAATCCGTCTCTGTCTCCAAAATGATATTGCACATTGCTGAGAGTAACACCACTTTTCTCAGCAACTTTTCTGAGAGTGAGCCCTTGATTGCCATTTTCACTGAGCATTTTAGTTGCTGTTTGAATGATAATCTCTTTATTTGATTCCATTTTCACCACACAGTTGTTGAATTTTATATTCCGACCATTCTAGCAAAGAATATTATTTTTTTGTCATACCGCAACTATTTATGTTCATAACCTATCTCGTAGAGAGTTTAAGGAAGCAATAAATTATTCTCTCTGAAAATCTTAAATATTAAATTTTTGTTAACTTTAAAATGTTTCAATTATCATCCTATTGACAATATTGGTCAGTTGACCTAGTGTGTGCGTGCTTTTATTTTTGTTTCTTACATAGGGAAAATTACAGTGGAAATTACAAAAGATGTTGTTGTGGATGTTATTGCAGAGGTATTAGAGCTTGATAAAGATGAAGTCACTTTAGACAGCTCTATCGTAGATGATTTGGGAGCGGATTCTTTAGATTTAGTTGATATTTCTTTTTCTTTAGGAAAAAAGCTGAAAATTAAAATGCCAACTAAAACAACATTAATTATTGCCAGTGAGCTTTGTGCAGATGAAAAGGCCTTTATACAAGGTGGCAAGCTTACTTCTGCAGGCGTTGATTTATTGATAAATAGTCCAAGTCATTATTCACAAAGTGAAATTGATGTGGGCATGGCTGTCAGTGATTTACTTAGTTTGACAACCGTTATGCACTGGTTCTATTTAGCTAAAGATGTGTGTGAACATGCTAGCCAAAATGGTGATGTGTTACTGCAAGAGTATGTCGAACAATTCTGTGTATCTAGAGATATTGAGCTGATAAACGTACCAGCATAATTTGTTAGGGAAAACTCATGCACAAGGTTGTTATTACAGGGATTGGCGTAACTGTTAAAAATCACCAAGACCCTCATACGTTGTTTGCAACTTTAGAGTCTGGTCAGTCTCTCATTGCAGATGACCATATTTTAAAAGGAATGGGGATCGAGGGCGTCGCCAGTAGTCGTATTAGCGATGAAGAAGTTATTCAGCTGCAAAGTCGGTACCCATCACTTGATCAAACTAGGGTAGCACCCTCTGGATTTGCTGGATTTGATGCGTTAACTAAATCAGTAAAAGATGCTGATTTAAACCCAGACCAACTTCGTCAAGCTGGTCTTTATTTTGGTACTAACAAAATACTGCCAACAGTTGATCTAGTACATCAGCTTGCTCAACAAAAAGCGGCAAGCGAAAAATTACCCTATCAATCGCCAGAGAGTGTGGATTATTACAATCCGCAAACGGTTGTCGCGGATATGGTTGAACATTTCGAAATTGGTGGGCCAGTGACATCTTGTGCCGATGCTTGTGCGGCCGGTGCATCAAGTTTGATCTCTGGTTTTAGGCAAGTCTCACGTGGTGCTTTAGATATCGCATTATGTGGCGCAGCCGATTTTGGAACACAACCTGTCATGCAGTTGCTCTTCAAAAACATAGGCGCGCTCAATCAAGCGCAATTATTTAATTGTGCGAGTGAAGTATCAAGACCTTTTGATAGCAATCGTGCAGGTGTCGTGCTTGCTGACGGAGCAGCCTTTGTTGTACTCGAGAGTGAAGCGTCGGCAAAGCAAAGAGGCGCGTCTATTTATGCATATGTTTGCGGGGCTCATCGATGTACCGAATCTTACAAAATGACCTCAACTGAACCTAGCGGTAAGTTTTATGCAGAATGCATGCAAGCAGCCCTTGAAAAAAGTTGCGTCAGTGCTGAGGACATTGACCACATTAGCGCACACGGTACCTCAACCAAGAGTAATGACAGTGCTGAAAGTCGTGCTATTGAACAGGTCTTTGGCAGCCATACGCCTGTTACTTCAACAAAGTCAGCGTTAGGGCATTCATTGGCAGGGAGTGGTGCAATTGAAGTGGTTTTATCTGCATTGAGTATAAAAAACCAAGTCATGCTGCCGACCTTAAACTTTGAATCCCTTGGTGATGATGATGCAAAGGTGAGTGTTGTGAAAAGTGCGACACCTAAAGCAATCAATTATTTGCTTAGTAACTCGTTTGGTTTTGGAGGAGTAAATACAAGCATCGTTTTAGCGAGGGATAGTGCATGTTAAAGCCTGTGTACTTATTTCAAGGTGAGACACTGCTGGCGCACAGTACATCATTAGAATCACTACTCACTCATAAAGGCAGGTTAATGAGTACGCCTTTTGAAAGTGCTGACTTAATTAATCACTCCATTTTTATTTCTACGCTAGCAGACGAAAATCTCAAGGATGTTGGCGCTGAGCGCATGGTACGCAAAACCAGTGAGCGTCAAGCTCGTTGGCTTATTGCAAGTGGGGTAAGAACGTGGCGAACTTATTTTAATGAGCCACAGAATAAATCGGGATTATTTATCGGTTTAGGAACCGTTGACTGCGATGAAGAGGATAATCCTGAACTCGTTCAAGAACCGACTGCTGAGTGCTTAGCTACCGCGATGTTAGAAGAGAGGCGGCCGCTTGTTTGTTTGGCGTTACTCAACTCTAGTGCTACCAGCCATATCGCACAATTGGCTGGTATTACTGGTGAAAATATGAGTTTTTCGCCGTTACTGAGCGCGGGCTTAAATGCCCTATGTGAGGGCTACTTTGCGATTGCTGAAGGGCGTTTGAAACATGCTTTATGTGGTGGCGGGAGTCAAAAGATAACGCCTTGGTCCTTACTTGCCTATGAGTCAATCTGGGCTAATCAAGACAATTACTGGCTAAGTGAAGCGGCAAGTTTTTTTATTGCCAGCGATGAACCTCGTTTAAATCAGCACGCTGCGATAGGTGTTATGCGTCAAGCATATCGAGCTCGCCTACAAAATAATGCACATGCACTCACTGAGCAGGTTAATCGCATAACAGGTTCACCTTTAATAGAAAATCAGCACGTTGTAAAAGTTATCCTCGTTGGAGCAAACCTTGAGCAACAAGATATTACGCTACATGCATTAGGTGATGAGCTTAAAAGCAGGGCGGTTGTATTGGATAGTTACGTTGGCAACACCATGGCTGCGGCTACAGCAATAGCGTGCAACAGTGCATTGAGCTATTTGCATGACGCCGAACAGGGCTTCGTTATCGTGATTGCGTTTGGTGATCATGCTGAATTTGGAATGTTTTTGATAGAGGCTAACAATGACTAATCGAGTAGTGGTCACTGGACTGGGAGTACTTAGCCCATTTGGTGTTGGCGTTGATTCATTTTGGTCTGCTGTAAAGGCAGGTGAAAATGCTGTTGATGCTTGGCATCCTCCTGGAGCTGAAGGCTTTCCTGTTCAGCACGGTGCAACAATTAAGCAAGATACACAAGCATTGGTGGCAGAGGAACTGGTTGATTTTAAGTTACCAAAACACATCGAAAGACGTGCAATTTATGCACTTATTGCTGCTAAAGAAGCAATTAACGATGCACGTCTTGAAACTGAGTTGGGTCAAGCAGGGATTGCTGTGTGCAGTGGGGTACCTGAGCTTGATGACGCATCATTACTGGCCCTCGCTGAGCAGCCAAAGGCAAATATTATGAATTATGCATTGACTGAGCGAGAGCAGGCAATAAAGCGTTTTTCAGGAATTAGATGCAGCAATGATGTATTGGCAACCACGTTGGCTGAACAGTTGAATACGTCAGGATTTATTTGCAATGTAAGTGGCGCCTGTGCAGGGGCAACTCAAGCTATCGGTCTTGCATATCGAGCAATCAAACGAGGTGAAGCATCGGTCATGTTATGCGGAGGTGCTGATTCTGTATTGAGCATTCGTACTCTATCTGCATTACATCTATTAGGTGCCACAGCAGAAACACAGCGTTTTGCGAATCAACTTTGTCGGCCGTTCGATCAAGACCGTGCAGGGTTAGTAGCGGGTGAAGGCGGTGCTATGTTGGTACTTGAGAGTGAGCAGCATGCAAAGGCCCGTGGTGCCCATATTTATGCTGAAATTACCGGTTACGGCAGCTCTTTAGATGCTTACAAAGTCACAGCTCCTCACCCTGAAGGATTAGGAGCGATAAGTGCTATGGAAGGGGCGTTACAAAGTGCCGGTATTGGTGCTCAAAATGTTCAGTATATAAATGCTCATGGTACATCCACTCCTTTAAATGATGTTATTGAAACAAAAGCAATTAAATCGGTTTTCGGGAAGCATGCAACGTCATTAGGTGTATCGTCTACAAAATCAATGATAGGTCACTGGATTGCGGCCGCTGGTGCGCCAGAAGCAATTGCAACAGTTCTTGCCATTCGTGATCAGTTCATGCCAGCCACCATTAACCTAACACAACCCGATGAGGGACTCGATTTAGATTATGTGATGGGAAAAGGAAGAGAGGCCAGCATTAATCATGCGCTATCAAATTCATTTGGGTTTGGTGGAATTAACGCGTCGTTAGCTATTGCGAGGTACTATGAATAGTCATCTAAGTTCTGTTGCACTGGTTGGGGTAGCGAGTAGTTTTGCTGACAGTGAATTTTCTTTACTGTTTGATAACCAACCAGAACACATTGCTGTGCCTCGTAAGCTTAAGCGTTATATGGCACCTGCTGCAATTAATTCATTAACAGCCACTTCAGAGGCTTTGGCACATATCAGTTTGGCTGAGCGTGCTACAGAGGTTGGCATATACACGTCTCAAACGGGTTACGGTAGCCCATTTTATTCAGAGTTTAGTGCGGCATTACCTGAGAGCGCGGATTCAGCCGCCCAGACCTTTAAAGCATTATGGTCTAGTGAGCGAGTTAATCCATTTTTAATTACCAATGCCCTGAACAATAACTTGCTGGGTATTTCGGGTTTGAACTGGCAATTAAATGGAGATGCATGTGCGTTTATTCGAGATCAGCTTGGTGCATTTGGTGCATTACAAGAAGCGATAGTCGCCATTGACGCTGGTGAATGTCAGCTCGCTATTGTTGCAATTGCAGGAAATAGCAATGACCCATTGGCAAGGTGGCTGCAAGACTCTGAGTCTGAAATGGCAGAAGAGGTCACAAATGGCGCTACGACGTTAATTCTGGCAAGCGAAGAGTGGCTTTCAAAAACAGGTCACAAAGCCGTAGCAAGACTCAGCATTTTAGCAAGTGGCTATCATCTAAATACTGAGCAGTTAAATACACTCATAGCTGAATACGTTAAACCAAGCCATTTTTTAAGTTATTACATTGAGTCGGCTAAAGGTAAAAATCGTATTTTAGCTGATGCATTAGCCTCTTGTAATGTCGCAAACCATCACCTTAATAGTTACAGCGGCTCGGACATATGCCCAGGGGTTGTTACCTCAGTAGCCTGCAATTTATCAACACTTCGCAAACAAAATCACTCTACAGGCGTGTGTGTGAATTGCGACCAGGCTGGTTTTTACTCATTTGTTAGGATTGAAAATGAATCGTTATAGTCAATATTGTAAGCCATCACTAAACCATGGCATTTATGCGATGGGGTTGGATAGAGTTTTTCATCGTGCAGAAAAAGGCACCTTATTCTATTTAGATGAGCAAGGAAATGAGCAAGCTATTACTGATTTTCTTGGTGGTTATGGTGCTGCGTTAATTGGCCATAATCATCCTCGTATGATAGATGCTGCGATGAAAAACTTTCAGCACCAAGTTGCATTCCACAACCAGTTTTCTGTTCGCGATGCCGCGAGCAAACTCGCTGAACGATTAAATGCACTTTTAAAAGAAGAAAATAATCAACAGGAAGATTTTTATTTCTCTTTTACAAGTACTGGGGCTGAATCGATAGAGGTTGCCATTAAGCATGCCGAAATGGCACGCCGTAGTGAAACGCAGCAATTAATAGAAGAAATGCAATTTGCTCTGTCACAAATAAAACGGTTGCCAACAGAAGGTAAGTTAGAACTCACTGTGGCGCAGCGAGAGCTGTTAAATTTGAGCGAAGACGCAACACTAAGTGATTTTGTTACTGCTGTGGGTGAATTTAATGAGCAACAGTTAAATATTCAGCCTTATTTTATTGTTCTTAAAAATGCATTTCACGGTAAATTGATGACGTCGATACAACTGACTCATGGGGAGATGTATCGGGCACCATTTGCACACCTTGGCGTACAAGCTGAGTTTTTACCATTAAACGAACTTGATTGTGCAGAAGCTATGCTTAATGACAAGCATAATGCCACTTTATTACTGCCTAAAATCAAAGGTCATACAGTAAAAGTTAGCATTGAGCCATTACGACTAGCTACCGCACTGCTTGTTGAACCCGTGCAAGGTGAAGGGGGGATTCATTGCTTAACAGCCGAACATAGTCTGTGTTTAAAAAAACTTAGCCAAACACTTGGCTGCCCTATTATAAGTGATGAAATTCAGTCAGGTTCAGGTCGCTGTGGGGCATTAACCGCAGGTAGCCAGATTGATTTAAAAGCGGATTATATTGTGCTTTCAAAAGCGCTTGCGGGCGGGGTTGCTAAAATAGGTCTTGTTGCGATATGCAAAAGCAAATATCAAGCGGGTTTTGATATCATTCAAAGTTCAACATTTGGCGAAGATGACCACAGTGCCAACATCGCGCTTGCATTTTTAGACGAGCTTTATGATCCAAACTTAAATTTATTGGCAGCCATTAAGCAGCAAGGTGAGGCAATTAAAGCGCGCCTTGGTGAACTACAAAATATTTATCCTGATATTATTAAAGAGATACGTGGTAGAGGTTTACTCATCGGTATTGAGTTTAATGCCGACATGCCGCTTGATTCAATTTGGTTAAAATCAATCGTGTATCAGGGGTTCATGGGCTACATGATTACTGGGTATTTATTTAATAATTATAATATCCGTGTAGCGCCATCTTCTAGTGCGCCAAATGTTTTACGACTAGAACCAACAATCCATATAACAGAGCAAGAACTGAGTCAGCTTATTGCTGGCCTGCATGATGTATGTAAGGTATTAAAAAACCAAGATAGCTATCACTTCTTAAAGCATCTAACGACCGCGGCAGAGGTGCGTTCTTCGCGTACAGAGCTTGCTGATTACCGAGCTTTTTATGCCAATTTAGCTCAAAACCACACACCCGCTGACGTTAAAGTGGCTTTTGTAAACCACCTAATCTCTGCCGATTGGATTTGGCAAGTTGACCCTGCAATGGAAGGGGTGCCCGATGTAGAGGCAAAGCTACTTATTGAGCGTTTAGGTTTTGACTGGCGAGTCGTGCCGTTCCCACCTATGAGAATGACTTCGGTAACGGGTAAAACGGTGGATTTTATCCTGTATCCCTTATCCGTCACGTCAGAACAAATTAGTGTCATGTTAGAAAATAATGACCTTGATGCTATTCGACGTGCAGTGAGTGAGCGTGCGCAAACAGCACAACAAGATGGCTGTAGTGTGGCAGGTTTTGGGATGTTTACGTCTGTTGTGACCAATAATTGTAAGTCTATCCGTGCAACAGATATTGCCTTAACGTCGGGTAATGCACTGACGGTGGGGATGACGAAACTCGCCGTACTGGAGCATATTGAAAACCATGATATGCAGATTGATAAAGTTGCGGTGATAGGCTCAGCAGGAAATATTGGCTCAGTTTACGCCACAATTATGACTGAACACTGCCAGCAGTTAGTGTTGATAGGAAGCGCTCGAATGGGGTCGAAAAAGCGCCTACTAAAAGCGGCATATAAAATTTACAGCGATATTTGGCAGATGGTGACATCACATGCTCCGCTTACAGGAATCGTTAAAGTGGTTGCTGAACACCCAAAATGCCAACAATGGTTGGCTGATGAAGCAGCGGCACCTGTAGATTTACCCGCTGCGTTATTTGAATTATTTAGCCAAAGTAAAGAAGGCCTTGTTGTCATTGCCGATGACATCAGTGAGGCCTATGACTGCTCACTTATCATGTGTGCCACTAATGCATCTGAAGCCATTTTAGATGTGCAAAAGCTCCCTAAAAATGCCCTTATCTGTGATGTCTCTATTCCACATAACTTAAGTGAGAATGATTTGGCGTTACGCCCAGATATAACCTGTATTCGCGGTGGAATTGTTGGTACGCCAAATGGAGAGTCTCTCGATGGCAGAGCACGTGCTTATCTTAGCCAAGGGCAAATATATGCATGTATGGCTGAGTCTGTGATTCTAGGTTTAGAAGGTGTTCAGCAACATTACTCTTATGGTGATTTATGTAAATCGCAAGTCGATGAAATTTTAGCAATGGCTTCACGCCACGGATTTACCTTAGCCGGAAGTAAAAATGAGGGGTCAATGTAATGACTCAGCACTTAGCTAATTTTAAAGCGCGCCCTGTAGCCTGTGTTACAGGAGCAACTCGTGGTATTGGTCGTGACATAGCCCTACATCTAGCAGCGCAAGGGTATGACATTGCATTTGGCTTTCGGGATGAAATTTACGCGAGTAATTTACAAGAAGAACTTGTTGCTTTGGGCGCTAAGGTCTTTTGCCAACCATTAAATTTGTTTGATGCTAAAAACATAAACAGCTTTTTTGATAGCTTAAGCGCAGCACAGTTTGGTTTGGATTTACTTGTGAATAATGCCGGTATTACGAAAGACAACCTCCTTGCAATGATGAGCCAAGAAGAGCTTGAACAGGTCATTCACGTGAACCTTATTGCGCCTATTTTATGTGCGCAAGCGGCGCTCAAGATAATGCTGCCACAAAAGCAAGGTTGCATTATTAACATGTCATCGATTTCAGCAACGAAACCCAACCCAGGGCAAACAAATTACGCTGCAAGTAAAGCGGGTATTGAGGGTTTTACACGAGCCTTAGCGGTGGAAGTTGCCCGAAAAAATATACGGGTCAACTGTATTGCTCCTGGCATCATTGAAACAGATATGGTGTCTGATTTACTAAAAGGAAATGAGCAGCAAGCAAAGTCGAAACTGTTAAGTAAGCGACTTGGGAAGCCCCGAGATATCAGTGCGTTAGTTGCCTATTTGGCAAGCCAACAGGCTGAGTTTATTTCGGGGGAAGTATTTAATGTTAATGGCGGGATGTTGTTAAGGTAAGAAATGGAAAACGTAATTAATTCAGTACTTGTAACAGGAGCTGCTAACGGTATTGGCGCAGCGTGTGTGGATAAGTTTATAGAGCAGGGATGTCGCTATGTTATCGCACTTGATAAAGATGAAGTGAAGTTACATGAAATGCGACATAAATACCGTGATAAAGACATTATTTTTATTGCAATCATTGCCGATTTAACAAGCCAAGACTATTACTCGCAGCTAACTGATGCGCTGCAGCCTCTGGGTCAGTTAGAAGCCATTGTATTGAGCCATGGTATTGCCGATGAGAACGAAATTGCTGAACGGGATATTTTTGCCCGTGTAATGGATGTTAATGTCACTAGTTGCCAGTCAATTATTGCGCAATGTGAAAATAAGCTAGCAAAGGGAAGCGCGGTTTTATTTATCTCTTCAATCCTAGGAAAAATGGGCAACCTTCGAAATACAGCTTATTGTAGTTCAAAGCATGCGCAGTTAGGGATGATGAAAGGTTTGGCAATGGACTGGGCAAGGCATGGTATTCGTGTTAATGCTATTTTACCTTGCTATGTTGATACACCGCTTTTAAGAAGTGAGTTGCAAAAGCAGGCTGATATGGTTGGCTCGACCTTAGATCAGGTAATGCGAAAAGCGAAAAAACGTATTCCGATGCGTGCCTATGTGCAAAGTCGTGATATTGCCGACAGTGCTTACTTTTTATGTTCGCAGCAGGCGCGCATGATCACTGCACAATCTCTGATTATTGATGGAGGCAGTTCATGCGGTGGTTAGCATTAATCGTAATGGGCAGTGCTAGCACCAGTAGTTATGCAAACTTATATATTCAGCCTAATTTAACCACCAGCTTTGGCTATAACGTCTCAGAACATTATGCGACTGAGCAAAGAGTCGAGTTAGCAACAAAGCTGGAATTTAGCACCGAAAATATAGATTTCACTTTTGACGGAAGAGTCGAGCATGACTTTGTGTATAACAACAATGATCGCTTCAGTATTGACGCTCAAGACCAATATGAATCGCGCGCAATTATCGAAGAAGCGTATATTTCCGGTGAAATAAGTAATCGTTTTTGGTCGTTTGGTTATCAGAAAGTTGTATGGGGTGAAGCGGATGACTTACGGGTTGTCGATGTTATTAATCCATTAGATTATAAAGACTTTATCTTTTTCGATATAGATGATTACCGTTTAGCTGTGCCAATGTTCAAGCTTGATTATGAGTATGAAAATGGTGACACGCTAAACATTATCACCACGCTTCAACAGCTGAGTAATGAGTACCCTGCACCCAGAGCCGAGTTCGGTAATAATTATTACCCCAATAGTGAGCAGACACAGTGGGGTAAATATGAATTAGGCTTGCGTTACAGTACATTCGCGTTAGCTACAGATGTTAGCCTTTATGCTTTTCACGGGTATCAAGATGATCCTGTCGTCACTTTGTCGCCAAGCGAGCGCACGCTTTATTCATATGAGAAGTTCTCTATGCTTGGTACGAGTTTAAGCAAACCCATAGATGCATTTGTGCTGCGGAGTGAGTTTGCTTATTTTGATAATTACACAGTGAATGACAGTGACTTGTCTTTTAAAAACGTTAACAAGCTAGAAGCCTTAATAGGGCTTGATTACCGTTATAAAGACTGGACGACAACGCTACAGTTTACTGACCGCATCCTCAATGGATGGCAACCCTCTTATCTTATTCCAAAATCTGCACCCATATACACGGCTTCCGCAGAGAGAGGTTTTTTTGCCAATCAGCTCTATATTCGCGCAGCAGTGAGTTACCTCGACAATCAGGGGGGCGGAGCCCTATCTCAACTTAAGTTAACTTATAAACCTAATCAACAGTGGGTTTTAAAGCTAAATCTCGATCTTATTGAAGGTGATCAAGAAAACTACTTAGGTGCCCAGCAGCAGCGTGATCGTATTTGGTTAGCTGCAACTTATTATTTTTAAGGAGAGAAAATGAAACTAACATGCTTTTTAGCCTCAATGAGTATTGTATTTAGTGCAGCAACGTATGCTGAAGATGCAGATAAAATTTTACAACAAGTGCGTGATCGTAATGATGGCAAGGACTATTTATCAACAGTGACGCTTCGCACTCTAAGTGAAGATAGTGTACTTAATCAGCGTCAGTTTTACATGTTGCAAAAGGATATCGAAAAAGACGAAGTAATGGTGCTCGCCATAAAAGCCCCTGCGGATGTGAGAGATATTAGCTTTTTGATGCGTAGCTTCGAAGAAGGAACAGCTCAAGAAGACGAGCAGTGGATGTACTTGCCTGCATTTAGAAAAGTAAGGCGTATTTCTGCCACTGACAAACGCGGTGCATTTATGGGCAGTGAATATTCTTATTACGACCTCGATAAGCTACGCGTAACAGATTTTGACTCAAAAGTTATAAAAACTGACATGCTAGATGGCGTTGAAACCTATGTTATCGAGCGCGAGCCGAAGTCCCAGGATGTGATTAATAAGTCTGGTTATTACAAACTGGTTACCTGGGTTGATAAACAAAGAAAGTTAATTCTTAAACAGCAGTACTATGATGCAAAAGGTATTCTTTTTAAGCAGTTAGATATCGATAAGGTTGAGAAAGTACAAGACATATGGACTATCACCGCATCTACGATGAGCAACTTTGTAGAGAATAAAAAGAGCACTTTTCTATTTCATGAAACCCTTTATAACCAAGGTGTTGATGATGCAATTTTTAGAAAATCAAAGCTTAAAAGAGGCATAAAAGACAGCGATGTCGCAGAGTTAACTAAAATCTCTGAGTTATAATAGGACACTGAAATGTTAGAGAAATACCTAGATTTTGTTTTTAAATATCCAAAATCGATACTGGCGATATTGTCGCTTATTACCGTTTATTTTTTTATCGCTTCGGCTAATCTAAGTGAGGACAACAACCCTTACTTTTTACCTAAAGATCACCCTGCACGCAGTACTATTTTTGATTTGCGCGATGAGTTTACCGGAACATATGACTCTGTCATGATCGCTTTGCATAACGAAGATACGGTGTTTAATCAGGCATCAATTAACGCTATTTTTGACTTATCTCGTGCCGCAGAGCGAATGAACTATGTTGATGAGACAGATGCTCAAATGCTTCAAGATCTTAAAGCTGATCACCCTGAAAATAGCGAGTTAGTTGCAAGTATTGATGAAATTCTTGCAGATGGTATGACCCCAAGTGATGGCTTGATTGCGCGTGAATTGCTTAATCGCGCAGTTGAGTGGCAGTTAACAACTAAACAGCTGCGCAACTTAAGTGTGTTTGCCGAGCGAGTAGACCCTGTAAGAGAGATGGCAGGATTGTCGTCGACTGAAAATGTATTTTTAGACGAATACGGCACTATGTTCGCACAGGAAACGGTGAATAAGCGAAATCAAGATATTGAGTTTGTAAAAAATGCAGTCATAGATAATGAGTTAATTGAATATGGCCCAATCTCTCCAGATGGCAAAGTCGCGCTTATTGTTGTTGAGTTAAGTATTTTAGAGGACGATGCAACAGGGCAAGTGCGTGCCTACGAGGCATTCAAGCAACTGGTTGCAGATTATCAAATTGCTCACCCAGAGTTAAAAGACGATATTTACATTAGTGGTGTGCCAGTCTTTTTTGCAGCTCAAAAGCAGGTAATAGACCATGATTTTGCGACCTTGCTACCCATTGTTCTACTGTTGATCACCATTATTTTAGCTGTATTTTTCAAAACTATTTTAGGGGTTATTATCCCGTTAATTAATGTTGTGATGTGTACCATATGGACCATGGGAATGATGGCTGTGGTAAACGCACCATTAGATGTGATTACTGCTATCTTACCTGTTTTTCTGCTCACGATTTGTTTATCTGATGCCATTCATGTAATGGCTGAGTACTACCATCAGAAAAAAATTGTTAAATCACGCTTAGTTGCAATTCGCAGTGCAATGATACTCATGGCTTCTCCCGTTGTTTTAACTACTATCACAACATGTTTAACGTTTATTGTGTCAACTTCATCAAGTATCGAGAGCCTCAGAAACTTTGGGTTATTCATTTCATTTGGTATGTTTGTAGCCTTAATTATTTCACTTTTATTAATCCCTGCATTACTGGCTCTGTTTCCGAAAAAAGACATTTTTAAACAGCAACACGCGCAAAGTAGTAGTGACGTTAGTAAGAAGTACTTTATAAGTCGATTATTAGTCAGTGCACTCACCCCTGTAATGGCAAATAGAAAAATGTTTACTGTTATTTTCATTGGCTTATTTATAGGGTCTGGCTTTTTAGCGTCAAAGGTTCGCGTTGACGATATGGGTTCTGGTTATTTTCCAAAACAAAGTGATTTTCGTATCTCAGATGATTTTATAAATAATCATATAGCAGGCACGAGCCCAGGTTGGATCGAAGTAGATACCGGCAAAGATAATGGCGCATTAACGGTTGAAATCAGTCATTTCATTGACCGTTTAGAGCAGCATATCCATCAGCATGAAACAGTGAACTATAGTTATTCTCTGGCACGTTATGTGAGACGAATAAACTACACGCTTAATGACTTTAACCCTGAATATAACCGACTACCAGAGGATGTTGAACGCTTTATTGAGATTGATGAAGATACACAAGAGCCCTATGAGATCACCATTTCAGGAAGCGACATTATTAGGCAGTCTATTCTTATGTTTGAAAATAGTGGCGGTTCAGATGTAACGAATGTATTGAGTGAAGATTTTTCTAAAACAGTATTACTCTATACGCTAGGGACCACGGTGGCTAATGATTATCAAGCATTTTTAGAGCATACCTTACCCTGGATCGAAGCAAATAAACCAGATGGTGTCACCATTACCCACGCGGGTTCCCCCATTATTTGGACCGCGGTGTTAGATGCCTTGGTTAAGAGTCAAACGGTCAGTGCATCGATTGCATTATTAACGGTTTTACTTGTGATGATGGCTTGGTTTAGATCGATACGTCTTGGTTTAGCTGGAACACTACCGCTATTATCAACGGTGATGATCTACTTTGCGCTTATGACGCTGTTAAATATTGAGCTAAATATTGGTACTGCCATTATTTCATTCCTAGTACTGGGGATTGTTGATTATTCAGTGCACTATATATTAAGAATTCAGCATGAAATTAAGAATGGTTTTACAATTAACCATGCGCTGGTAAATGCAATGAGAGTAAGTGGTCGCGCAATTATTGCAAATGTCTTAGTGTTTAGTATTGGCTTTATCGCGTTATTATTTTCACAGCATCAAGCCCTTATCGACCTAGGTGCCTTAGTTGGTTTATCGCTGCTCATTAGTGGCTTAGTCACGCTGTTTGTTATTACTTTATTTGCGCCGTGGTTCTTTAAAGACCAGTTAAACGCATCGCAATCGAGCAAGACCATGGCCGTAATGAATGAGGCCAGAACATAATTATTTAATCTACCCACGTACTTTGTCGTTGCGCTTTCGTTAAATAACAGCGAAAGCGCATCGATGGAGTGCTTTTTTGAGTGTACTTTGCATATCCCTCGCACAGCTGCGACTCACAAAATCAGTTTTAGTTAGCAACATACAAAGTGCTATCTCATTTTGTCTGCGCAAAAGAATAAAAATCTCGTTATTAACATGATTTAGCCATAATTCATGCTTTTTAATCTTGATTTTGAAAAAACTTAAAACTTTTTTATATCTCGAATAATAAACCTAATAACAATCGCTTAGCTTAAGTGAGTGATGTCATTTTGTTGTTGTTTACAATTTGTCAACCTTGAATTGCCAAGATGATTACCTTAACCTTTATTTTAATTGAACGTTCAATCAATAAAAAATTATGCCGAAAGTTGGAATGGAACCTGTTCGTCGTCAGCAGTTAATTGACGCCACAATAGAGTCGGTTGCAGAGCTTGGTTT
>Ga0213832_1000429_pt1 | contig 32131 bp, 31 predicted proteins | sample SWATP13_FD_161660 | JGI IMG/M metagenome (GOLD analysis project Ga0213832, IMG submission 161660) | Coastal seawater microbial communities from Marineland, Florida, United States - SWA TP1 #3 | ecosystem: Environmental > Aquatic > Marine > Coastal | place: USA: Florida | collected 2016-08-06 | reverse complement strand
GTAAGATGGTTGCAGAAGATCCTTCATTCCAAGTTGAAACTGACGAAGATTCAGGCGAAACCATCCTTAAAGGTATGGGTGAGCTTCACTTAGATATCAAAGTAGATATCCTTAAGCGTACTTACGGTGTTGAGCTAGTTGTTGGTCAACCTCAGGTTGCTTACCGTGAAACTATCACGAAAGAAATCGAAGATAGCTACACGCATAAGAAACAATCTGGTGGTTCTGGTCAATTCGGTAAGATTGATTACCGCATCAAGCCAGGTGAGCCTAACTCAGGTTTCACATTCACATCTTCAGTTGTTGGTGGTAACGTTCCTAAGGAATTCTGGCCTGCAGTTGAGAAAGGCTTCAAGTCTATGATGGAAGAAGGTGTTCTAGCTGGCTTCCCAGTATTAGACGTTGAAGTTGAGCTTTTCGATGGTGCTTTCCACGCAGTTGACTCATCAGCAATCGCGTTCGAAATCGCTGCTAAAGGCGCGTTCCGTCAGTCTATCCCTAAAGCGGGTGCACAACTTCTTGAGCCAATCATGAAAGTTGACGTATTCACTCCGGAAGACAACGTGGGTGACGTAATCGGTGACCTTAACCGTCGTCGTGGTATGATCAAAGACCAAGAAGCAGGCGCAATGGGCGTTCGCATCAAGGGTGAAGTACCACTTTCAGAAATGTTCGGTTACATCGGTCACTTACGTACTATCACGTCTGGTCGTGGTCAGTTCTCTATGGAGTTCTCACACTATGCACCATGTCCACAGAACGTAGCTGAAACTGTAATCGCTGCAGAAAAAGAGAAAAAAGCTGCTAAATAATTAGCCTTTTGACCTTTATAAAAAAACCCGCACTCGTTGCGGGTTTTTTGTTTATTAGGTTGCTGATATAAATAACTTACTGGTTATTCTTTAACCATGTTGCTGCTTGCTTGGCAAAGTAAGTCAGAATACCGTCTGCACCCGCTCGTTTAAATGCAAGTAACGATTCCATGATGATTGCCTCTTCAGCAAGCCAGCCGTTGTCGATAGCCGCTTTATGCATCGCATATTCACCACTAACTTGATAAGCAAATGTCGGAACACCGAATTCATCTTTGACGCGGCGAACTACGTCTAAATATGGCATTCCTGGTTTTACCATAACCATGTCTGCACCTTCTTGAAGGTCTAGTGCAACTTCGCGAATTGCTTCGTCTGAGTTGGCAGGGTCCATTTGGTATGTTTTCTTATCTGCACCTTTTAAATTACCCGCAGAACCAACAGCGTCACGGAATGGGCCATAGTAGCTTGAAGCGTATTTCGCAGAGTAAGCCATAATACGTGTGTGGATATGACCTTCAGCTTCCAGTGCTTCACGAATCGCACCAATACGACCATCCATCATGTCTGATGGGGCAACTACATCAGCACCTGCTTCGGCGTGAGATAAGGCTTGTTTTACTAAAATCTCAGTCGTGACATCATTAATGACATAGCCATTTTCATCAATAATACCGTCTTGTCCATGCACCGTGAAAGGGTCAAGCGCAGCATCGGTGATAACGCCGAGCTCTGGGAATGCTTCTTTGAGTGCGCGTACAGTTCGTTGCGCAAGTGCATCAGGGTTGTAAGCTTCTTCAGCGAGCAGAGATTTTTTATCGCTTGGAGTCACAGGGAAAATAGCAACCGCGGGAATACCTAAATCCACTAGTTCTTTGGCTTCTTCTAGTAATAGGTCAATTGAGAGGCGATCAACACCAGGCATCGATTCAACCGCTTCACGACGGTTTTTACCCTCTAATACAAATACAGGGAAAATAAGGTCATTGACGGTAAGTTGGTTTTCAGCCATTAGGCGACGAGAGAAATCATCACGGCGCATACGGCGCATGCGTGTATAAGGAAAGAGGTCGAGTCCTGATTGGGCCATTCTTTAATGCTCCTAGTCTGGTAGAGGATAACTAACTACACGATTTCGGCCTGATTGCTTGGCATGATAGAGGGCTTTATCGGCATAGTCAGTGAATAAATTTGGGTTATTTATATCTTCAGCAATTGCGCTGTAAACGCCTGCACTTAATGTAAATTTAATCGTTGTTCCGGCGACTATTATATCAGTGTTCTGAGCCGCTTTGCGTATTTGCTCAGCAATTTCTAATGCGCCTCTATGAGGGGTGTTGGGCAACAGCACAACAAATTCTTCCCCGCCATATCTTGCTACATCATCAAGAGGACGTTTTAAGTGGGCTTTTATAATATTTGCAGCAGCCTGAATTGTTTGATCCCCTGTTAAATGTCCATAGTTGTCATTAATCGCTTTAAAGTGATCAATATCGAACATAATAATACTTAAGGGGGTTTGTTCGCGTCTCGAGCGGCGTATATCCATCAATAGCTTTTTATCAAAGTAACGACGGTTTTTTGTTTTTGTTAATGCATCTTCCATATTGAGCTGCTCAAGGGCTCGGTTTTTCTCTTCAAGCTCTCTTAACGTTACTTGTAACTCAAATGTACGTTCTTCGATGTTGCTTTCTAAGTCTTGCCTCGCTTGCTCTTGTATCGCTAAACGCTCACGCATGAGGGTGTCTTGGGCTTTACTTTCGGCAAGGGCATTTTGTTGAGCACTTACTTCAGCGTCTCGCTGCATTAAAAACATTTTTATCACGGCGTAACTCAAACTAAGGCTACATATTAAGAAGCACACAAAGGTGAGTGATAACACGCCAATGTTTAAATCAAAGGGATTAAATACACCTAAGGCAGTGTAAATAATGGCACAGAAAAAAGCGCTGATTGCAATCAAGTAAGCGATAGAAGGCTGCGTGTACTGATAGTTATAGTGTTTAACTGATATGGCAGCAATTAAGCTAAGAAAAATGGGTAAACTTAATAAACATAGCGACAGAGCGATATGAACGGGTACAAACCACGTGAACAGGGTGAGTAGCATTATTGCATACCCTAACCCATGTATAAGCCGACGCTTAGCTGGACCAAAAATAGCCTGTTGCAGTGGTGCAAATAAAGCGCTACTTATAAACAGCAAGCTAGGAATAGCGAGTTGCTGGAATGAGATGCCATCTGGCTGTAAGTAGCGATAACCATAGCCGTATAAGTAAGCGAGTGTGAGCCAAAGCAAAGTGAGTAATATGCCTGTATAAGCAAAATAATGTCGCCTAGAAAACCCATATAAAACAAAGCTTGTTATGGCGAGCGACAAGATAAAACCAACCAGCAAACCATACAGTAAGTTAAACTTCGTTTTATGTTTTAGATACTCGTTTGGTGACCATAAACTTAAAGGGATACGCAGTCCTGCATCATTCTTTACTTGTAAATAGACCGTAGTATGACTTGCTTTAGGGAGTGTGAGCGATACTAGCAAAGACTCACTCTTTATTTGCCGATTAGCAAGCGGTAATGCATCGCCTATCTTTGTCACAAAAATAGTTTTAGTGCCTTGAGTATGAAGTACATTAACTTCATCTAAGAGGGGGTTATCAATAGATAAAATAACGGGTATATCTGTAAGGGAAGTATTATTTATTGCGAGTTTTACCCAGACAGGAGTTAAGTTCATACCTAAATTAAGGGATGTTCCATCACTGTCTAGCCACTCTATTTGATTGTTATTAAGAATCTGTTGTTCAGTGCTAGGCGCAAGGGTGTACTCAACATTTAAAAGCTGCTGAGACTTGAAATCAATGCCAACATTAATAGGATTAGCCACTAAATAGGGACTGAATAAAACAACAAAGAGTACGCTACACAGTGACCATAGGCGTGTCATTTTAGCCCCTAATGGAAAATAATTGCTGAAAGTTGAGTGTAGTTTGTTTTGCCACCTCAGTAAATTCGCAGCCTTTTAAATCAGCAATTTGCTGACAGATATAGGTTAAATAACTAGGTTCATTACGAGGCGATTTTGGTTTCGGTTTTATTGTTCTTGGAAGTAAAAAAGGTGCGTCTGTTTCAATCAACAAGCGCTCTAAAGGTATGCTAGGTATTAATGATTGTAATTGCTCTCCTCTGCGCTCATCACACACCCAGCCAGTAACGCCAATATAAAGACCTTTCTCTAAGTAACGTTGTAGTGCAAACTCATCACCAGTAAAGCAGTGAAGCACTCCTTTTACACTATACTCACTAAGTATTGCGAGCATATCCTTGCTTGCATCGCGCTCGTGTAAATAGACTGGCATATTAAGTGTTTCAGCAAGAGCGAGTTGTCTTCTGAATACAGTACGTTGTACATCGCGAGGTGAAAAATCACGGTTATAATCGAGTCCACACTCACCAATAGCAACGACTTCTGGGTGACTTGCTAGTAAGGTTAGCTGCTGTTCTAAAGCTGTATCAGCCGCTTTTGCATCATGGGGATGAATACCTGAGGTGCACAGCAGGGAGTGGCGTTTTGCAAGTTCTAATGATGCTTGGCTGCTCTGTAAATCACAGCCAATCAATAGCATCTGTTTTACTCCGGCTTGAGCTGCACGTTGTAACACTTCATCATGATGCTCATCAAATTGATGATTGCTTAAGTTGACGCCAGCATCAACAAGCTCAATAGTCATTAGTTAGTACGTTTTACGCGAATAGAGCGATTTTGGCCTTTGATTTTCAATAAGAAAGAGTTGAAAACACCACGTTCAATTATCACTGTGTCATTTGCTTTTAAGCGCATACGATCAGAGCCTACTTGACGCCATTGCTGACCGTTATCAAGCTCAATAATGAGTTCACCATAAGCAGCCTGTTCAACACTTTTAACAACCGCGCTGATTTCGTCATCGTTCTCTTTTGTGACTTCTTTATGCTCTAAACCAAAGTTGTCATTTTTCGCTTGGATAGGTTGTTGAGTAGGTGCTGCCGCTACAACCGCTTTAGTATCCGTAGCAGAAGAGCTGGTTGCGGCAGGTTTTTCTAGCTGTTTTTTGGCTGCAGGCTTTGTTAGTGATTTACCTGCCATGATGTTGTCGTAGCAAAGTAAACGATTAAAATCATTTTCAACGAAAGTGCAGGCTTGAAGTGCTTGGATATTTACTTCGTTAGCGTGCGCAGTGCCAGTAATCGTGAAAAGTGCAACGATGGGAATGAGTTGTTTTTTCATTTTATTCCTCTGATTCCTGTTGAGGCTTAGCAGTGTAAAATGCAGCCAAAATTAAGCCTAGTTCGAATAATAGCAGCATAGGTAATGCTAGTAATGTTTGTGACAGTACGTCTGGCGGTGTTAAGAACATGGCAATCACGAATACACCAACCACAATATAAGGCCGTTTTTCTTTTAAACTTTTTGTTGTTGTTGCGCCACTCCAACATAACAGCATAATAGCCACCGGTATTTCAAACGCAATGCCGAATGCAAAAAACAGTTTTAAAGCAAAGCCTAAATAGCTACTAATATCAGGCGCTAATGTCATCATATCAGGGCCCGTGCTAGTAAAAAATCCTAAAATAATAGGCAACACCACAAAGTAACAAAATGCGATTCCACTATAAAATAGCAAAATGCTAGAGGCTAGAATAGGCATGAGCATACGCTTTTCATGTTGATATAAGCCTGGTGCTATAAAACTCCAAACTTGATGCAATATCATTGGGATAGCAGCAAATAACGCAACAAATAAAGTGAGTTTAAACGGTGCAAAAAACGGTGATGTTACATCCGTTGCGATCATGGTGGCTGTGCTAGGCAAATTTGCGATTAATGGTGCTGCAATAAAATCATAAATATCGTTGGCAAAATACACCAAACCGATAAATATTAGCAAAATGCTTAACAATGCTTTCATGAGTCGATTTCGTAACTCAATTAAGTGGCCAACAAAGCCTGTATGAGCTTGCTCGGTCATAGTTTATTATTCATCTTCATTATCATTGACCACAAAAGCAGAAATTAAATTCACTTTTTTTCATCATTATTCTTCGTTTCTAGTTGTTCGGATGTACGTTTCTTGTAACTGTGAGTTACTGATTGGGCTGCTTTTTGAAGCTCGTCCACAGAGCTTTTCAATTCAGGAGAAAGCTCCTGTAGGTTTTGTTGCTCTGCTTTTTTCAAGTCTTCATGAAGTTCATGGATACGAAGCTCTTCATTCACCTCAGCTTTGACTGAGTTAGCCACTGACTTTAGTGTTTTTATCCAGCGGTTTACCGTACGAATCGCCACAGGCAAGCGCTCTGGCCCTAAAACAATTAGACCTACTATCATTACAACAACGAGTTCCCACATCCCCATGCTGATTAAACCTTATGGTCGTCTTTGCTTTTCTCTGTGGTTTCTTTGTTTTGCGTAGTATTCGACGTTTGCTCTATTTTTTCGTTTTTTGAATTTGCTTGTTCATCATCAGATACTGCTTTTTTGAAGCCTTTAACAGCACTGCCTAAATCACCGCCGATGCCACGTAATTTTTTTGTGCCAAATAATAAAACGATGATTGCTAAAATGATGACTAATTGCCAAATACTGATACCACCAAAACCCATGGGTTACTCCAATTATTGTCAAATTTAATGAATTTACTTGTTTAGATTATACTCGCCAAAACATAAATAGCACTTAGTTTATGCGCTTCGCCATGCAGCAATAAAACCAATAACTGCAAGTGCTGTTGTGATACCAGCAGCAATTAGGTCATCCTGCAAATAACACAGGCCTGATACAATAAAGCAACTCCCCGCAAAAATACTTAAAAGTAAAGGTTTTGACGATGGCTGTGGCGGCAATTGTACAGGTTGTTGATGACGCTTTAAGTTTTGATAGATTAAATCCGGTAATTCGGGCATTTTTTCAGCCCAAAATGGTAGGTTGGCGTACATTTTTTTCATGACAGCCAGCGGGCCCACTTGTTCTTTGACCCAGTCTTCTAAAAATGGTTTAGCGGTTTTCCACAAATCGAGTTGAGGATAAAGTTGCCTACCAAGCCCTTCAACATACAACAGGGTTTTTTGTAGTAACACTAATTGTGGTTGAACCTGCATATTAAAGCGACGAGCTGTGTTGAACAAATTGACCAACACATGGCCAAATGAAATTTCAGCCAATGGTTTATTAAAAATAGGCTCACAGACAGTACGAATTGCAAATTCAAACTCTTCAATACAGGTATCGGCGGGCACCCAGCCTGAATCAACATGCAGCTGTGCAACTTGGCGGTAATCGCGGTTAAAAAAGGCGATAAAGTTTTCTGCAAGATAGCGTTTATCTTCGCGGTTTAAAGTACCCACGATGCCACAGTCAATGCCAATATATTGTGGGTTGTGCGGGTTTTCTCGCGAGACAAAAATATTACCTGGGTGCATATCTGCATGGAAAAAACTGTCACGGAACACTTGTGTAAAAAATACTTCAACGCCTCGCTCAGCGAGTAATTTCATGTTGGTATTTTGTGCAAGTAGTGCCTCTGTATCAGATACAGGAATACCATATATGCGTTCCATAACCAGCACATTACTGCGACTATAGTCACTGTAAACAAAAGGGATATAGAGTGAGTCAGATTCTTCGAAATTACGGCGCAGCTGAATCGCATTTGCACCTTCACGCATTAAATCAAGTTCATCAAGCAGTGTTTTTTTGTATTCGTTTACGACTTCGATAGGACGTAAGCGTTTTGCTTCTTTGAGTAGCTTGGCAACCAGCCTTGCCACTTTTTGCATGAGCATTAAGTCGGCATCAATTTGCTCTTTGATGTTAGGACGGATCACTTTGATCACCACATCTTGTGGCGCACCTTGCTCATCAATTAAGGTGGCAGTATGTACTTGTGCAATGGAAGCGGATGCCAGTGGTGTTTGCGAGAAATCGCTAAATAATTCACTAATATCGTTAATGCCAAGTGCTTTTTCAATCAGCTGTTGAGCAAGCTCACCTTCAAATGGTTCGACTTGATCTTGTAATAACGCTAATTCTAGAGCGACGTCGTGAGGGAGTAAGTCACGACGGGTTGAAAGCATTTGTCCAAATTTAATCCATACAGGGCCAAGTTTTTGTAAGGCTAAACGCAAACGCATCCCTGCAGGTTTATCTTTATGTTGGTTACGCAACCAAAATAAACTGCCGCGGGCTAGTTTGGCAAACCAAGGTACTTTTTTTTGTGGGATGAGCTCATCAAGGCCGTAGCAAAGTAATGTTTTGGTGATGAAGTATAGACGTGTAGTAGACACACAATATCCTTAGCAAACTAGCATGATTTCAATAGCGCATTGACTCGCATCTCCAGTTGAGATACTTGGCTTTTTAATTGACGGTTTTGTTGTTTAAATTCTGCTAATTCAAGCGGGTGGATTGTAACTGCTAGCTCATCTTGGCATAACGTTGTGAGTGTTTTTTCAAGTTTGCCTTTCATTTGCGCGCCACGTGTTTTGAGCGTTTGTAATGAAAGCCATAGTTGTTGAGCCGGCGCGTCGCCAATATAACGTGAGAAATGCTCTGGCCAATCAATATCAAGCTCTGCAAACGCATTACTGAATCCTTGCGCTATATTTAAATCGCCCTGTAAATCTAATTTATCTTGGCGAATTAGCTGAGTCAGCATTGCGGGATTTTTGAGTGTTAAAAGCGTATTTATATCAGCACTGATCATACAATCAAAACTCAGCTCTTCAGTGCTGTATAAATGGATTTGCTCGTTGCTGTAAACGCACAAAATGCGCTGTTGCCAGTCGCGGATCTCTATGAGTAATTGCTTATCGGCAATAGCAGCTAATCTATCCTTTAAAGAGTTATCTAGCTGCAAGACATGATTAACAACTCGTTCTACCAGTGATAATAGAGCATTTGCTAACATAATTTATGCCTTTTAGTACTTAAAGCCGCGGTGCAGGGCGACAATGCCACCGGTTAGGTTTTGGTAACTCGTTTGCTCAAAGCCTGCGTCTTCCATCATACCTTTGAGTGTTTCTTGATCTGGATGCATGCGAATAGATTCTGCAAGATATTGATATGACTCACTATCATTAGCAACAAGTTGACCCATTTTAGGGAGGATGTTAAACGAGTAGAAGTCGTAAGCTTTGCTGAGAATTTCTTGTTCAGGCTTTGAAAACTCAAGCACTAATAAACGGCCACCAGGCTTAAGAATTCTATACATTGAACGTAGTGCTTTATCTTTATCGGTCACATTACGAAGGCCGAATGCGATAGTGATTAAATCAAAGCTATTGTCAGGGAATGGCAGTGCTTCGGCATTCATTTGCACATATTCAATATTGCCAACGTGGCCTAGGTTTCTTAGCTTTTCACGGCCAACTTTAAGCATTGAAGAGTTAATATCACCAAGAACGACTTGTCCTGTGTCACCAACAAGCTGGCTAAATTTAGCTGTTAAATCACCCGTGCCACCGGCTAGGTCTAATACACGATGACCCTTGCGAACACCTGAACTTGCTATAGTTTGACGTTTCCATAAACGATGAATACCAAACGACATGAGATCATTCATTACATCATATTTTGCTGCAACTGAGTGGAATACATCTGCAACCATCGATGCTTTATCGTTTTCAGCAACGGTTTTATAGCCAAAATGCGTGGTCTTTTCTTGATTCTCGTTCATGATTAATCTCTATCGTGGCAATAAAGTCTAGTGTACTTGATTGTGGCTGTAGGGTGCAATTTGATTATAACTAAATCACCAGATTAGCGATTATTTTTATCATTAAGCGCAGGGTTACTGGCCTGCGATGAAACTGCTTTGACCCAGAGATTTAGCTTTCGCCGCTGCATGAGATGCTTTGCGGGCAAGATTGGTAAAGTCACCCTCGTTTTCATATTTGGCAATACCAAGGGCTAAGTGGATTGGAGGTAATTTAGTACCATTCTTTGAACTAACAAAACGAAGCTTCTCAACGCCATTACGGACTTTTTCAGCAATGACATTGGCCGTTTCAGGCTCTATGTCGGCAAGTAAGATAGTAAATTCATCTTTGCCTGTACGGCCAGGTAAACCACTTTCAAGTACATATTTTTGTACTTGCTTGGCGACTTTATTCAAAATAACCTCGCCAATGACATCACCATAATTATCAATAAAATGGTCAAGGTTTTCGATATGAATCGCAATTGCACATATCGCTTTGTTTTGGCCGAGCCATAACTGTGTCTGTTGGTTTAAATAATGACGCTTGTATAAACCTGTTTGCTGATCAGTTATGTGTTGCTTACGTAATTGCGTGAGCTGTTTTTGTGTTTTCTCTTGTAACGACTTGGCTTTGGCTATTTCTTGTTTAAATTGACGATGCTGAGCAAGTAGTTGCTCAGATTGCTTGCTCAGCATTTTTAACGCGTAGCGTGTTTGTTCTTTGTTGTTCTCATCAATTGCATGAACACAATCATTTATATGCTCGGCAAAACGAACAATGTGTTGTTCATTATTATTTGCGCCGCGAGATAAGGAATTAATAACAGAGTCAACGTTGCGAACAATGGCCGTTTTCATTTTGTGGCCTTGCTCAATGAAATCAAAATAAAGCTGTTCTATATAAACTGAATCGATAGAGACTTTTTGGGCTATTGCACGGTCGAGAGTGGCATTGAGTTTAGGATTTACTTGGCTGACGTAAGTGTAAACTACTTGGTAATTTAGCGGCGACGGCGGTAATGCGTGATGTTCTAAAAAGATACACACCTTCGTCATTTTTTCTTGGGCAATTACCATGGAATCATGGAACATCATTTTCAATACCACTAAATACGCATAACAACCATAAAATCATCTCCTCCGTAAGGTTTCTTTTGCTTCCAAGCAATAATCCGCAAATTATATTGATAATTTGTGTTCAATTAATTTGGGTATATCAGTCTACAGTAATCTGTAATGAGTCTATTTAAAAGCAAAATCGCTAACTTTGGAACATAAATTTGTTTCGTTTGGGTTCATTAGTTGATTTTATCGGCAACTTTAACAAGTGTAACTGAAAGCTGTATAAACACTGTGCATTGTTGATTCTGCAATGGTGTTTATTTGACCGTACTTTAGGTGAGCTTGGTCGCATTTGTTTGGGTTTTTTTACATGCTACGTTACTTTATCGATAAAGATTAAAATGAATAAGAAGCCCATGAGACAAACCCTATCTAGAACATTAAATCATTCACTGATTGCTGTTGCACTCGCCTGTACCTTAAGCGCATGTCAAATAACAAAAGTGGATGCTGATCAGCAGTTTACTCAAGTTGCGCAACACATTGTTGATTATCGAGCGAGTATTAATCCATATGGTAAGGCCGAAGGTGTTGATGGTTATTTATTAGAGAACCTTTCAGCCTCATTTCTTGAGAAAAAATATCAAAAAAATACTGAATTTCTTGCTGAGCTAGATGCAATTGACCGCGATAAGCTGTCGGAAGAAAATCGCATAAATTTAACGATTTTACGTGGGCAAGTACAAAATAGTGTCGATGAATATGTCTTTAATACGCATTATATGCCACTGACATCTGAGTATGGTTTTCACTCAAGCTTGTCGTTTATGATTCCAAGCTCAGACTACACAAAAGCAAGTGATTACGAGCTATATCTAGCAAAATTACAGCAAATACCACGCTTTTTTGAACAAAACATTGGTTGGATGCGTAAAGGCCTTGAAGTAGGGTTAACACAGCCCAAGGCGGTTTTAGAAGGGTATCAAGATTCAATTACTGCTTATATTGTTGATGATGCCACTCAGTCTGAGTTCTACAAACCATTTTTAAAAAATACTGCTGGTGTGAGTCATAGCAAATTCGTGAACTTACAACAGCAAGCAAAAAAAATTATCAAACAGCAAGTTATTCCTGCTTATAAAGATTATCTCACCTTCTTTAATGATGAATACCAACCCGGTGCACGCACTGATATTGGTATTTCTAGTACGCCAAACGGTAAAGCATTTTACGAAAACCGTGCAAAGTACTACACCACGACTGATATGACGCCAAAAGAAATCCATGAGTTGGGCCTTAAGGAAGTGGCGCGTATTCGTGCTGAAATGGATGAAATAATCAAAGAGGTAGGCTTTGAAGGTAGTTTTGCTGAATTTGTACATTTCTTGCGTACCGATCCGCAGTTTTATGCAAAAACACCAAAAGAATTATTGAAAGAAGCATCTTATATTGCGAAAAAAATGGATGCACAATTGCCTAAGTTATTCCATACCTTACCAAGAATGCCTTATGGCGTTGCGCCAGTGCCTGAAAGTATTGCTCCTAAGTATACGACCGGACGATACTCGGGTTCGCGTCGTGATGATCAAGCCGGCTACTATTGGGTCAATACGTATGCACTGGATAAGCGTCCACTCTATGTACTCGAAGCGTTAACACTTCATGAAGCTGTGCCTGGTCATCATTTACAAATATCACTCAATGCTGAGCTTGAGTCATTACCAAGTTATCGTCGCAATGCATATTTATCGGCATTTGGTGAAGGTTGGGGGCTTTATTCAGAATTTTTAGGCATAGAAGCTGGCTTTTACCAAGACCCTTACAGTGACTTTGGTCGCCTAACTTACGAAATGTGGCGAGCTGCGCGTTTAGTGGTTGATACTGGCATGCACATGTATGGTTGGAGTCGTGAGCGGGCTATGAAGTTTATGAGTGAAAATACTGCACTGTCATTACATAACGTTAAAACGGAAACCGATCGTTATATTTCTTGGCCAGCGCAGGCGCTCTCTTACAAAATTGGTGAGCTAACAATTAAGCGCTTGCGTCATGAAGCGGAACAAGCACTAGGACAAGATTTTGATGTGCGAGAGTTCCATCATCAAATTTTGCGTCATGGCTCGGTTCCTATGTCTGTACTTGAAGAGCAAATTCAGCTTTATATTAACGCTGAACTTGCAAAAAAAGCGTAACAGACAGAGAGTTTAAAAAAGGCGTGTTTAAAACACGCCTTTTTGTTTATTGCGTGTATTTTAAACTACTTATATGATTTGCAGGAAATCGTCACTACAAAGGGGCCTTGAATGAGTGATTTTATAATTTTCAGTATTGATGTATTTGCCAGCTTATTTATCTTTTTACTTGGAGTTGGATTGCTGGTGATAATCTGTTTTTACATCAGTGATGTAACCCAGTCTAAGCAAGCTATTCGTCGCAATTATCCTGTGATAGGACGGTTTCGTTATTTTTTTGAACGCCAAGGCGAGTTCTTTCGTCAGTACTTTTTTGCAATGGACAGGGAAGAGCTTCCTTTTAACCGTGCAGAGCGTAGCTGGGTGTATCGAGCAGCTAAAAATGTGGATCGCACGACCGCATTTGGATCAACACAAAGTTTAGAAACAACAGGCACAGTAATGTTTATGAACTGTGCATTTCCAACGTTGGATGAAGAAGCGCTTGAACCTAGTCATGTCACTTTAGGCCCATATTGTGAGCAGCCCTATTCTACTAATTCGTTATTTAATATTTCTGGCATGAGCTTTGGTGCATTGTCTAAACCTGCTGTGCGAGCATTATCGCGAGGCGCTAAACTGGCTGGTTGTTGGATGAATACGGGGGAGGGGGGATTAAGCCCATATCACCTTGAAGGAGGGGCTGACATTGTATTTCAGATTGGCACAGCTAAATACGGTGTGCGAGATGAACAAGGCAAGCTTAGTCTCGAAAAGCTAAAAACCATCGCTGAACACGAACAAGTTAAGATGTTTGAAATAAAGATGAGTCAGGGCGCTAAACCAGGTAAAGGTGGCATGTTGCCAGGTCGTAAAGTTACAGCTGAAATTGCCAAAATTCGAGGGATCCCAGAGGGGCATGACTCTATTAGCCCTAATGGTCATCCCGAAATTAAAACACCCGCTCATTTGCTCGATATGATCGCAACCGTGCGCTCTACAACAGGTAAACCTACCGGTTTTAAGGCTGTGATTGGTGAATATGCGTGGCTGGAAACTTTATTTAGTGAAATTAATAATCGCGGGATTGAGTCTGCACCCGACTTCATAACAATCGATAGCGCGGATGGTGGTACAGGTGCGGCACCACAACCTTTAATGGATTCTGTTGGTTTGCCGCTTAAGGAAAGCCTGCCTTTAGTGGTTGATTTACTGAAAAAACATGGCCTGAGAGAGCGTGTTAAAGTGATTGCTTCTGGAAAGTTAATTGTGCCTTCAAAGGTTGCATGGGCACTTGCACTGGGTGCTGATTTTATTGTTTCGGCGCGCGGACATATGTTTTCATTGGGCTGTATTCAAGCACTGCAATGTAATAAAGATACTTGCCCTACTGGCATAACAACGCACAATGAACGCTTACAACGAGGTTTAGATGTAACGGATAAAGCACAGCGCGTCGCTAACTATAATAAATATATTCACTACGGTGCAGGACTTATTGCTCATTCTTGTGGTGTATCAAGTGCCAGAGAACTTGCTCGTCATCATGTGCGTGTGGTGCAAGAGAATGGCTTATCAGAGCCGCTCGATAAAATGTATGAACATTATCAGTAAAGAACAAAGGCGCTCAATGCGCCTTTATTTAATTTAATAAGCTGACAAGCAATGAGTAAAACTCATCTTTAGAGGTGCAACTTGTTGCATTGAGCATGAGTTGTTCACCCAGCACTAACGTTTGTTGTTGTACAGCCAGTCGAGCTTGCTCATCTTCTATACCATCAATATCAGCAACATGTGCGAGGCCAATCGTACGGCGAATAAGCTCAGCACCACAATAACCAATCGCGTCACGCAATACATCGTGTAAATAATCTTCGGTAAATGCGTTACTTGCAAAGCTAACATCTGTTGTTTCGCTACTTGCAAGACGTAGCCAATGTTGTTCAAATTGGTTATAGCAATCTTGTAAGCAGGTTAATAAATGTGTTTGATATTGACGGCGCTTTGCAAGCTCAGTAATACGACCATTTTGAGCACAATAGTTTAGTAACAGATTGCCCATAAAAGAACCAATATCGAAGCCAATAGGGCCAAAAAAGCCAAATTCGGGGTCTATCATTTTGGTGCTGTTTGCATCCACAAAAATGCTGCCACTGTGCATGTCACCGTGTAATAAAGTTTGTGGGCTCGATAGGAACTTAGCTTTTAACTTGGCTGCTGCAAGTTTTAGAGCCTGATTATTACGAATACTCTCTACATGACTTTTAAGTTCGATGGGAAAGTTATTTCGCTCATGCTCGATATAGGGATCTGTAAAAAACAAATCTTCAGTAATTTTGCACAAGTCAGGGTTAATAAATTGACTGACTTTGGCCTTTTTATCTTCTGCAGATAAATAAAAATCAGAGTTATAAAAGCTTGTATAGCTTAGATAAAGTGCGACATGACTTGCCAGCTTTGGAAATTGCTCTGCATTGTTTTGTGCACTACGCAATATTTGTAGATGCCCCAAGTCTTCAAGAACCGTTAATGCTAAATCAGCATTGTGATGCAAAATCGCGACGGTATGCTCGGGGCATAATTGACCATGATTGATAAGTACTTCGGCTTCAATACGTGCTCTATCTAATGATAATGGCCACGACTCACCAACACAGCGGGCGTAGGGTAAAGCCTGTTTGAGAATTACGCTGTTACCATCTTGATCTGCGATACGAAAAACAAGGTTTAAATTACCATCACCAAACTCATACGCGTTGAGCTCTGCATTATCAGCGAAAACAGTAATCAACTCTTTTTTGATGATCTCTTTAATATAATCAATAGCATGCTCTGCAGTGAAGGCTATGTAGTTCGCCATGGTTTCATCTCATTGAAAAGTAACTTTAAGCATTCTATACCTTCATGCGTTTAGATGTCTATACATCTAGCTTGTTAGTTGTGAAAACTGCTGTAGAATAGCAATCTGCTAATTAAGTAACTTGGACTTACTATGAAAGACCTCATCGCAAATAGCATCAAATACCAAAGTGGTACTTTAACAGTGCTTGACCAGTATTTACTGCCTCATCAACAACATTGGCATGTATGTCACGATGTTGCAGCAATGAAAGATCTGATTTTAACGTTGAAAATACGTGGAGCACCTTTGATTGGTCTAGGAGCCAGCTTGCTTGTAGCTCATTTGGCTGAGCAAGGCATGAGTAAAGAAGCGCTTGCAGATGCGATTGATGAGTTAGAGTCTACCAGACCAACGGCTGTGAATCTGATGCATTGCATGACCAAGCTGCGAGAGGCTTTAGCAAAAAGTGACTTTGTTGAAGAGATGGTTAAAACAGCAGAGCAGTTATTTAATGAGGATATAGCGCTTTGCGATAGCATGGCTGAACATGGTGCAAACCTTGTATTAAAAGGCGATAACATTCTTACCCATTGTAATACAGGTGCATTAGCTACTGCGGGCATTGGTACTGCACTAGGTGTGATATATAAAGCACAACAACGCCACGGTGATATTCACGTATGGGTTGATGAAACAAGACCTTTATTACAAGGTGGCCGACTTACCGCGTTCGAGCTTGAATGTTGGCAAATACCGTACACATTAATTTGCGATAATATGGCTGCAAGTCTAATGGCAGCGGGTAAAGTCGATAAAATCTTTGTTGGGGCAGACCGTATTGCCGCTAATGGGGATTTTGCCAATAAAGTAGGCACCTACAATCTTGCTGTTTTAGCTCACTTTCATAATATCCCATTTTATGTTGTTGCGCCTCTCACTACGTTAGATACAAAAACAGCCTGCGGTGATGATATTGAAATCGAACAGCGCAGCCCCATTGAGGTACGTGGTGTGAGTGGCAGCTTTGGCGAAGCCTTGTGGGCTCCTAATAACGCACAGGTTTATAATCCCGCTTTTGACGTCACGCCGGCTAAGCTAGTAACAGGGTGGGTACTTGATACGGGCGTTTATAATCAAGCAGACATTGCCCGTGGGGCATTAAGGGAGTTAAAATAGCGATTTGGGAAAGCGCTTACTTATAAGCGCTTTACTGGTTTTGAAGGGGGCTTTTCACCACATAAACCCACGCATTTGCTCCACACTGAAACTGCTGTGCAATCCGTTGATAATCATCAACCTCATACTCATCAGCTTGGGCAAGCTCTTGCTTTGTAATTGCGTAAATTGTGCCATTAACTGTGTCGTTTTGATTCCCAGTGTAAAATAGGGCAGGATGAAAACGCTGCCCACTACTTTTTAAAACAGCCGCATCAGTAATTTCAATTTCGCCAATGACATAACCTAATAAGGTAGCTGACTGACCTTCGAGTAAGCGCCCAAAAGTGTCTAGCTGAACTTGCGGGTATTGCAACGTCCCATATGAAAACAACTTTTCCATGTTAATCCAGTAACGGGAAACGTTTAGCGATGGCTGATTCTGTACTTTTAGCAACCCATCCTTCGGTATTATTAAATAAGCGAATTGCTGTAAATTCAGGATTACTGCCCATATCAAACCAATGGGGGGTAAGCTCTGGCACAGAAATCAAGTCACCTTGCTCGCAAAGCACTTGATAGACCTTATCGTTTAAATGTAAGCAAAATAACCCTTGGCCTTTTACAAAAAAGCGCACTTCATCTTCGCTGTGAGTATGTTCAAATAAAAACTTGCTACGTAATTCCGCTGCATTCGGGTTACCTTTAGCCAGTGAAATAACATCGACAGTTTGATAGCCCCCTTCGCTCTTAAGCTGTTCTATATCGTTATCATAGGCAGCTAAAATTGCGTCATGACTGGTGCTTTCATCAATATGCTGAGTTGCTTTCCATTGCTCGAAACGTACCCCTACTGCTTTAAGTTCTTTTGCTATGGCGCTTAAGTCTTCACTATAAAACAATACATCGTCAGCGTTGTTATCATTAAAAATCGTTAATTGACTCATGCTAAAAGCTCCGCGCTAAATGTCGTAAAATCATTAATATATGGGTGCGCGTCACTCACTTGTTGGCCATCACGAACAAGGTGCAAGGTACGAAGACCCGCAGCTTTTGCAGCATTAAGCTCTGCTTCCACATCGCTTAAGAACAACACCTCTGCGGCGTCAAATGGCAACTCTGCAATAATATTCTCGTAAGAGTGCTGCTGTTGCTTAGCGCCAACTTTAGTGTCAAAGTAGTTGCTGAACAAAGGTCTAATATCGCCGTAATCAGAAAACTCAAAAATAAGGTGCTGCGCTTTTACTGAGCCAGAAGAGTACACATACAGGTTTTTTCCTGCTTGTTTTTGAGCTTGCAAGAAATCATAAGCATCAGGGTAAATATGACCTGTAAAATCGCCATTTTCATAACCTGTTTGCCAAATTAAACCCTGTAATTGTTTTAATGGTGTGACTTTTTGGTCTGTTGCAATCCAATGTAGCAAGGTATTTATTACTGTTTCTAAGTCAGCTTCTGGCTGCTCAATGTGCGCTTTGACTGCGCTTATCTGCTCTACAACGTCAGGGTCGTTCTTGTGTGTTTTAATAAACTCAGGGAGTTGCCCTGCAGCATAAGGAAATAACACATCTTTGACAAATGAGATGCGTGTAATCGTTCCTTCAATATCGGTTAAAATTGCTTTGATCATAATTGCACTCCAGCTTGAATGCCCTCTAGTTTTAGACGTTCGAGCTCACAACTGAATAAAAATTCTAGCCCTTCTAAGTGGCGTAAAACTTCTTTAATGTCTCTGCCTACAACGTATAAACCATGACCACGAATAAGCACCGCATGTTCAATTGGTGTGTGCAAGTGATGATCGCTGACTAATAAGCTAAGACGGTCAATATCTTGGTCATTATCAAAAATAGGAATACTAAGTGTATCTAGATGTGATTTTACCCCACTCAAGGCTTTTTGCATTTCGTAGCCATGTAAATGAATGGCATGACCTTTGATTACGCGAGATAATACCGTTGCAGCTACTGAGTGGGTGTGAAGAACAAACTTTGCTGACGGGATCAGCTTATACATGTTCAAGTGAAGCTCTGTTTCTGCGGATGGTTTACCTGAGCCCTTAGTGCGGTTTCCGTTATGATCAAACTCAATAAATGCATGGGTACCAAGTTGGCCTTTATCAAAACCACTGGCGGTGACCACATAACCACTTTCTGTACGAGCTGAGAAGTTACCACCAGTAGCAGGAACCCAACCACGTTGGCTTACCCACTTACCAGCTTCAATTAGTTCTGAAATAGCGGTATTGTTATGCATACATTCCTCGACATTCTAAAAGTTTTTTAGACGGCTATACATCTGTTTTAAGCAATGATAGCATCGCTTCGGGCGCAAAACCATCTTTAAGGAATCTCTGTGTTTGAAAGTAAATTACCAAACTTAGGCATCAGTATTTTTAGTCAAATGACAGCTTTGGCAAATCAGCATCAAGCTATTAATTTATCTCAGGGTTTTCCTGAATTCGATGCGCCTGAATTGCTAAAAAAACAGCTCAACCATTATGTGTTAGAAGGCTTTAATCAATACGCACCTTCTAGTGGCATTGTGCGCCTGCAACAGCAAATTGCGGCACTGATAGCTAGAAAATACCATAACAACATAGATTATGAGCAACAAGTAACGGTGACATCAGGCGCAACCGAAGCATTATTTGTTGCCATTCAAACGCTTGTAAAAGAGGGTGATGAAGTAGTGGTGTTTGATCCCGCTTATGACTCATACCAACCAGCGATTGAGCTGGCTGGTGGGCGATCGGTTCATGTGGCATTACAGGCTCCTGATTATCGTATTGATTGGCAAGTCGTTGCGAATACTATTAGTGAAAAAACCCGTGCTATTATTATCAATACACCACACAACCCGAGTAGCAAAACGCTTAAAGCTGAAGACTTTTCAGCACTTAAGGATCTTGTTAAAAAACATGATTTATATGTCATCAGTGATGAAGTTTATGAGCATATTATTTTCGATAAAGAAGCTCATTTAAGTGTACTCACTGACGCAGAATTGTTTGCTCGCAGTTTTGTCATTTCAAGCTTTGGTAAAACCTTCCACAGTACGGGGTGGAAAATGGGTTACTGTGTGGCACCGAGTGAGTTAATGGAGGAGTTTCGTAAAATTCATCAATACGTGACATTTTCTAGTTTTACTCCTGCACAGCATGCACTCGCTGATATGTTAGAGTTAAAACCTGAGCATGTTGAGCAGTTAAATGAATTTTATCAGCAAAAGCGTGACTTACTAAGTGAAGCATTAAAAGAAAGCCGTTTCACTATTTTGCCAAGTGAAGGAACCTATTTTTTATTGCTTGATTACAGTGACGTGTCTGATTTAGATGATGTTGAGTTTTGTCATTGGTTAGTTGAGCAAGCAGGTGTGGCGGCAATTCCATTGAGTGTGTTTTACAGCACTCAGAGTCACGATAAAGTGATACGGTTATGTTTTGCCAAAAATGATGACACGTTAAAACGTGCCGCGGAGGTTTTATGTCAACTTTAACCTTAGCCTTAATACAGTCATCACTGCATTGGCTTGATAAAAGCGCTAACCTTGCACACTTTACTGAGCAGCTTAATAGCTTCAATGAACAAGTTGATTTAATCGTATTACCAGAAACCTTTGCCACTGGTTTTGCGATTAATCTTGATTGTAGTGAGCCAGAGCAAGGTGAAGTGCTAAATTGGTTACAAGCCACAGCAAAGCAAAAGAATGCCGTGATTGCTGGCTCTGTGCTGGTTGCGCAAGGAGACAAAAAGGCAAACCGCTTTTATTGGGTTTGGCCAAATGGTGAAGTGAGATTTTACGATAAACGCCATTTATTCTGCTTAGGTAACGAAGGCGATTATGTTATTGCAGGTAAACAGCGTGAGGTGTTCACCATCAATGATTTTCGTATTCTCCCACAAGTGTGTTATGACTTACGCTTTCCCGTGTTTCAGCGTAATAGTGATGATTATGATGTAATGATTAATATCGCAAACTGGCCAGCAGCCAGACGTCATGTATGGGACACATTATTAAAAGCACGAGCGATGGAAAATCTTTGTTATGTTGCAGGTGTCAATCGCATCGGTGAAGATGGCAATGATGTTGCCCACAGTGGTGGCACAGCAATTTATGATTTTAAAGGGGATACGCTTGCTAAGCTAGATGATAATCAGTCGGGTATTATTATTCAGCATATAGAAAAATCGCCGCTGGAGGATTTTCGTCGTACTTTTCCTGCCCACTTAGATGCTGATCAATTTCAGTTACTCTAAGCCGAACCCTTAAAAATTTGTTAAACTCATGGTTGTTTTTTTTACTGTAAGCAATCATGAGTTACAAAATCACGCCTGTTATTCTTGCTGGTGGCATCGGCTCTCGGCTATGGCCATTGTCGCGTAAAGCAATGCCTAAACAATTTTTATCTTTGCTTAGTGATGAGTCACTGCTACAAAGTACTTTGAAACGGGTGATAAGCTCACGCTTCAATCCGCCTATTTTGGTATGCAATGAAGAGCATCGCTTTATTGCGAAGTCACAGGTATCTGAAGTCGTTGATGACTTTACTTTGCTACTTGAGCCAGAAGGTAAAAACACGGCGCCAGCTATCGCACTAGCCGCTGAATATGCAGTGCAAAATGGTTTAATGGATCCGTTATTAGTCATGCCCGCTGATCACCATATTAGTGATTTTGAAAAGTTAATAGCGCGCTTAGATGACGCTATTGCTCTTTGCGAACAACAGCAACTAATAACATTTGCAATTAAACCGACCGCACCACATACCGGTTATGGTTACATCCGCCAAGGTGAAGAGCTAAGCCATGAAGGGTGTTTTAAGGTTGTAGAGTTTAAAGAAAAGCCAGCTCAAACGCTGGCAGAGCAATACGTACTTAGTGGTGACTATAACTGGAATAGTGGCATGTTTTTGTTTCTACCTAATGTGTATTTAAACGAGCTTAACCGCTTTGCACCAAAAATAGCAGAAAGTGTCACTAAGGCTGCTGAATTTAAAGAAGATCTAGGTTTTCTCAGGCCGAATAACACAGTACTTAGTACATGCCCAAGTGACTCAATTGATTACGCTATTTTAGAGCGTAGTGACAAGGTCGCAGTGATCCCGATTGATTTAAATTGGAGTGATATAGGGAGCTTTTCTGCGCTTTCGAAACTTGCTGATAAAGACCCGTTTGGTAATTACTTAAGCTCACAAGGGGTGAGCGTTGATAGCGATAATAATCTACTAATAAGCGAAGCCGATCATACAATTGCCGCGTTAGGGGTGACTAATAAAGCAATTATACATACCCATGATGCGACTTTAGTCGCTGATAAAAATGCCCTTAATAAACTCCCTGAGTTACTCAAACAACTTACTGTATCAGCAAGTGATAAACTAACGCACCATCAAGTCGTATTTAGGCCATGGGGTAACTATCGCACATTGGTAGAAAGCGTTGGTTTTAAAGTAAAAAAAATTAGCGTCAATTGTGGCGCTACGCTGTCTACACAACGGCATCAACATCGAGCAGAGCATTGGGTTGTGGTTTCAGGTATTGCAAGTGTACGTGTGGGCGATGATGAATTTGAACTAAGTGCCGATCAGTCTTGCTACATTGCAGCAAAGCAAATACATCGCTTAGCTAACTATTATCATGAGCCACTTGTTGTTATTGAGGTGCAAACCGGTGCTGTTTTAGATGAATGCGATATTGAACGTTTTGAAGATGAGTATGGCCGAAATGGCCACAACTCTTGACGCTTAAGTAAGTTGCGCTTACTGAAAACGCTATTATGCTCTTTACTCAAGAGGCAAGCTAAACTAAACCAATAGCGAGCCCTAAAATGAGTACCAGCCAGAAAATAGCGGTCTCTCTGAAATGGTTCAACAGCCAAAAATAAATTAACGCGAGTACCCCAGAAATGGCAGCGCTAACAATGGATGCAATGAAACCAAGGCCGAACATTAGGTTAAACAACAACACAATAGCTGTGTAAATACCCGCACATAAACTGGGTCGTTCGGTATTTATTAACAGCTTTAATAATGCAACTAAAATTAAAATTTTAAAAATCAGCATAAGTCCTATCCTTGGTTCTGTAGTGCGTTAATTATCATTACTTGAGTAACGGTACTTTGTATATTTAATTTGTTTGGCCTTATAACTACATCTAATTTAGCTCAACTCACTTCTTACATGTGCCAAATATGCTTGCAAGCTTTCTTGCCAAAGGCCTAGCGCACCGGTGAGGGATTCCTTTAGGGGCTTATTATCGAGTAATTTACGTTCTACTTTTTTTAATTCTAAGCCATAGCGGTTAAAGCCAAGCTGTAAAGCAGTACTTGCTTGGCGGTGCAAGAGCTTTATACATTGCTCTTTATCATCTTCAACGAGTTGCTGGCAGCGAATTAGTTTATTACGAGCTGATAAAACAAATTCATTATAAATAGAGGATACTTCATCTTCATTGAATGAACTAATAAGTGCTGCGGCAGCTGTTTCATCGTAAAGGGTATCTCGAAGCTCGACTGCGATGCTCGCCGCTTGATTTGATTGTGAATCACTAAGCGCTTGGCGCAGCTTTTGCTGTTTAATTGGTTTGCCAACGATGTCTTTGATACCTAGAGCCAAATATTCTTTTATTTCATCAGGGCTGAGGCTTGCAGTAAAAGCAAGCACAGGAGTACGTTGGTTTAGATGGTCCATCGCCTTGAGCCTTTTAAGCACTTCTTGGCCTGTCAGATCCGGTAAATTCATGTCGAGAAGTACGACATCAAAGTGATGCTTTTGCATCAGATCAATAGCGCTATTTCCGTCTTTTGCCAGCTTAATTTTATGCTCGTCATCAGCCATAAATTCAATTGCAATCTTTTGGTTTAAGTCGAGATCTTCCACTAATAGAACATCTAGGCCTGTGACATAATCTTTAGATTGATGGCGTTGTTCTACAAGGCTTAATTCACCAACAGCAAGGTTAATATCAAAGCTAAACGTACTACCTTTTGCCAGCTCACTTTTTATATTTAACTTACTGCCGAGCTTTTCAAGCAAGCGACTAGTAATCGCCAAGCCGAGGCCTGTACCGCCTTTTTCTTTTCCTGCGCTACTTTGTACATAGGGTTCTGTTAGATATGCTATTTCTTCATCTTCAATGCCTGGGCCTGAGTCAATAACACTGATGCGAAGGAGGTTTTCAAACTGACCTTCTTTAAGTAGTTTTACATGAATTTTGACTGAGCCGTGATCTGTAAATTTAATCGCATTACCGACAAGATTGATGATTACTTGTCTGAGCTTTTGTTGATCACAGTAGTAACATGCTTGCTCAGGAAGGTCATAAATAAGTTCAAACTTTAAGTGCTTTTGTTCAGCCAGAGGACTCAGCAATAGACACAAATTATTAAGCCATGTTTTAAGCTCAACATCTTCTTCGTAGAGGGCTTCGTCTCGCTGGTCGAGACTTGCATAATCAAGTACCTTATCGACCAGTAAATTAAGGGATTCAGCTGAGTTAATAATCGCTTCGCAATAAGGTTTATCTCGGGGATCGCTAGATTGGTTCATAATAAGCTGCGCACTGCCTAAAATACCATTCAAAGGAGTGCGAATTTCATGGCTGATAGTCGATAAAAATAATCCTCTAATTTCGAGGTCTTTATGTGCTTTCTCGGTAAGCTGATTTAAATTTTGCTCGCGTCTTTCATTACAAAGTAAAGCCATACCTGTGGCGTAAAACATAGGTGCAATGACACCATTGATAAACAGCGTGATACTAAACCAGTTCTCAGATAATAAATTGGCTGTACTGACATCACCCATCATTAAGGTGCGACCAGTGAATACTGCAAGAATAATTACTAAGATCATAATGTATACAATGCTGCCATTCGGATAGCTTTTCCGACCGTTACGGATAAATAGAGCCAGCAAAAATAATGATTCAATAATGTGCTGTAAATCTGAGACGAGGATTCGGCTACGTAGCTCGGTATTGTCTGTGGCAAGGTAAATCATTGTCAGTGCCAGCACGATAGTTATGCCAATAAAGGCTTTTAAACCAATACATTTCGCGTTAAAAAATTGGCAAATTGCGAGAACGTGAATGATTGATGCGCTAAACATAAATGAGTTAGCGATGGAAATACTCGCGATGTTATTGATATGACCATGCAGTGCAAAGCTCATAACTGAAATAAACATCACCAATGGGTAAAAAATATAAAGTAAGGTGCCTGGAGTATTTTTGTTGGTTCGCCACGTGAGATAACTAAGTAATGTCATCACAGCCATCATGGCTGCGCTTGCATAGTAGAGGGTCGCTGAGTCGAGCATTGTATTTCCGAGGCATTAATTAACAGCTTGAGAATAAAGTCTATTGTTATGTTTAGCAACCAGAAACAAAAACAGACGCAATGTGCGTCTGTTTTTTAGAGAATAAATCTTAACGAATTTCGTCAGGAATATTTTGCTGTGCCCAAGATAAAAGCTCAATACGGTTACGGCATTTAGTTTTTCTAAATGCACTGTATAGATGAGTTTTCACCGTGTGCGGACTAATACTTAAGTCCTCAGCAATCTCTTTGTTTTTAGAACCTTTGCTCATTAGCGAAATGATCGCTTTTTCGCGTTTAGTTAGTTTAACAGGTTCAATATCACCATCAGTCAATTTATGTAATGCATCTTTGTTGAACTGCAACATGCGATTTAATGCGTTACACATTATTTCACGGCGATACCAAAGTTGGTCTTCTAACAATAGACGAATGCCTTTCATTAACACGTCGGCATTATCTGTTGTGTAGAACACACCACGAATACCCGTTAATAAAGCGCGATTCGCAAGTTCTGGGTTTTCATCAAGATTAAACAATACAATGTCGCATTTAATACGAAGATTCACCAGTTGCTCTTTAAGTTTTCCCCACGCGTCGGTGCTTGATGTTTCAATGAATAACAAGCGTGTACCTTCCGGAACTTCAGAAATATCAGTACCAGATGTAACCGCAAGGCCTTGAGTCTTCAATAAAGGTTCTAAGACATTAATGCCAATTGTGTTAACCGGTTCCGAATCTAATAGTAAAAAGGCTGAACTACTCATATTTATACACTCTTGAATAAAGTTGACTCTTGCATCCTACCACGCCATCCACCCCTTTCGTATTAGAAATTTCTGAGTCTTGCGCAGGAAAAGTACAGTTTGTGTCTATTTTGTTTCAAAAAATACCGTTAGTTAACCTTAATATTTATGTTAACTAACTGATATCTATTTATAATAGACAGTATTAGTTAGTTTGTATTGTTTTTTACAATTATTAACATTAAAACGTATTAGATTTGTTGTTTCTTCTTATCTTGATAAGGAGGCCAACCCATCTCTTTACCTGCAAGCATGTGTAGGTGGATATGGTACACGGTTTGGCCGCCATGGTCATTGCAATTCATAACAACGCGAAAACCATCATCACTAAAACCAAATTGCTTCGCGAGTTTTGCAGCCACTACATATAGGTGACCAACAAGAGGTGCATGCTCCTGTGTGATGTCATTAATCGTTGCGATAGGCGTTTTTGGAATAATTAAAACGTGAAACGGTGCTTGTGGATTTATATCTTTAAAAGCGAGTGCTAAATCATCTTCATACACGATATCAGAAGGGATTTCGCGGTTAATTATCTTTGTAAAAATAGTCTCTTGGCTCATACTTAGCTCTCTTAATTCGTAGTTAATTGACCGCCCACTAATGACAAACTTTATTTGCAGTGTCAAACTGAAACTGCCGCAAGTTAAACAACCAAGGAGTGATCATGCGTAAGTCAGTATTACTAACTAGTATGTTTGCACTATTTTACAGTGCCAGCAGCCTAGCTGAAACTATCCACTTTCCAGAAGAGCTTGTGCCTTTGCAGGTGGGTGAACGTTTAATAGAACAATCGTTTTTTAGTCGAGTTGACGATGTTGAGCTTGCACCTGGTACTTATCAGTTAAAATTAAAATACACCGATCTTTATGAACAAGGTTATGACGATCATCAAGTTGTTGAATCGGAGCCATTTTGGGTTGAAGTAACGGTTGAAAGCGGCAAAAACTATGATTTAGTGTTTAATCGTGCCAGCAATGCCGTGGCAGCAGAAGTGTTTGCTGAATCACCGCAAGTAAGTTTAAAAGCAAAAGGTAGCGAGCTTGCTATGCCATTATCAACCATAGGCTATCGTACAGCACCAGCACCAGCACCAGCACCTGCTCAAGCCGTGGCGAGGGCGCCTGTTGCTGCATCAAGCCCTCAACCGGCAACGGCAGCCCCTGTTACTTTGCCAGCAAAAGTACCCGGCGGACAGGCGGGCTTGAAAAATATGCCAAACGCAGCGTCCATGCTTGAGTTTTGGTGGCAACAAGCAAGCCCTGAAGAGCGTCGTGCATTTTTAGATAAAGTGACAAAATAAGAATTGGAAAATTAAAAGGCGCTGATTTTCAGCGCCTTTTTTGTGCTTGACTTATTATTTTGCGAATAAGTCGTCAACGGTACCTTGTGCAAGTGGGTGATAACCCGCACGGGCTTTTAAGTACACATCATGCGCCCAGTCTTTTTTACCGTTGTTAATAAGTGCTCTATAAAGTGGCACAATTAACTTACGGCGACCAATACCAGATAAGTGCTTATCAAGTGCAGGGTAGATAGGTTGATAACCATTACCGACTGCTAACATAAACCATGCGAAAGCACGCTCCGCATTAGTTGACTGCGTTAGATTGAACTGGTTATCAAGCTCAGTCATTTTCTCAATGCTTAAATCACGAGGTAGGTTATTTAAAAAGTGTAGCCACTCATGAACAGACCAATCCGCGGTTGGTAAGTCAGCTGCGCTAATCTCACCGTTTAGCCATGTTTTTGTAACTGCGTCGACTTTATCGAATGCATCAGACGTTGGGTTTGGTGCATCACTTGGTAAACCAGGCTCAAAAATCCACTCATTTACTTTATCCATGCTGACAATGCCTGGATATTTTTCGATTAAGTTGGCTTTTAAGTAAGTAACAAACTGAGCTGTTGTTAAAGACTTAAATGAAAACTCATCGAAGTAAGCTTTTACAAATGGATCGAACTTATCACGACCAAACTTGTTTTCTAGGTAGATTAAGAAAAGCTGGCCTTTGGTGTAAGGTACTGAGCTAAATGCGTCGTCAGGATCACGGCCATTAAGTTTTAAGTTAAGGCGTGTATCTGGTGCCGGTAACGTTTTAATGAGTTTACGTAAGCCAGCGGCATCAAGCGCTTGTTCCATCACAGCACGGTCACGACCAAATACTTCTTCCATGATGCGGTTTTCAACATAAGACGTGAAGCCTTCGTTTAACCATAAATCTTCCCACGTAGCATTCGTCACTAAGTTACCCGACCAAGAGTGAGCAAGCTCGTGAGCAATTAGATTTACTAAGCTTTTATCGCCAGCAACAACAGTTGGAGTGATGAAGGATAAACGCGGGTTTTCCATGCCACCAAATGGGAAGCTTGGTGGTAGCATCAATAAGTCATAGCGCCCCCATGCATATTCGCCATACATCGCGTTCGTTTTATCGATCATCGCTTGCGTGTCGTCAAACTCAGCCACAGATGCATCTAAAATAGTTGGTTCAGCAAAAATACCGGTTTGCTTAGACATGGCTTTAAATTCTAGATTACCCGCACCAATTGCGATTAAGTATGGTGAGATGGGTTGTGGCATATTGAATAAATAGTCACCATCTTTATAGAGCGCATCTTTGTTATCTGCACTCATTACCGCACGAATATCTTTTGGTGTGTGAATACGAGCAGAGTACGTCACGCGCATTGCTGGCGTATCTTGTACTGGGATCCAACTACGAGCGTGAATTGCTTGTGATTGGCTGTACATAAAGGGGTGTGACTTACTGGCTGTTTGCTCTGGTGTTAACCACTGTAAACCTGAAGCTTCTGGACGGCTGTTGTAGTAAATACGCGCTTTAACCGCTTGGCTTTTAAATTTAATTGTTAATTTTGAGCCCTTTACGTCATCACGTGCAGCAAGGGTAAAGTCAGCGTTGTGCCAGCTGCCTTTGTCATCTTGATACATGACTTTGTCGATATCTAAATCGCGGGTATCAAGAACAAGCGTTTTGCTGGTTGCATTATGCCAATCTAGCGTATGCTCAACAAAACCTTCTAATTGCTTATCATCAAAATCAACATCTAAATCTAGTAATAGGTGAGTGGTTGTTACGTCATCTAAGTTTGCGTAAGTGTGCTGGCTGATTGCGTCAGCAGTTGCTTGAGAGCAAGCACCGGCCATAGCAAGACTTAAAAGTAATGGTTTAAACTTCATAATAACCCTAGAACGGTAATGAAAAGAGCCTGTTTTATAACATGATTAGTGCAGTGGGTTGAGTGATTTTTACAATCTAATGCGTATTTTGCGACGATAGGTTACACTAATGCGATTAGTTACCGGTAACCTTTGAGGCGTTTTGTGGCTCAGTCCCTGCAATCTTTTCATACCTTTTCTTTGCCAAGCCAATGCCAGCACTTCTATCAAATCGATGATGTGAATCAGCTTATAACTACAGACTTTTCTGTCCCTTTTTGTATTTTAGGCGAAGGCAGTAATACGGTATTTTTATCTGACTACCAAGGCTCAGTGATTCACATGACAACCAAAGGGGTAGCAATTCAAGAACAAAGTGATGCTTTCTTATTTCATGTGGCGGCTGGAGAGAACTGGCATCAATTAGTTGCTATGACTATTGCTAATGGCATGCCTGGGCTTGAAAATCTAGCCCTGATCCCCGGTACTGTGGGAGCCGCGCCTGTGCAAAATATTGGTGCATATGGTGTAGAACTGGAAAAGTTTGTTAGCTATGTTGAATACTTTGATATTGCGACAAAGACGATTAAACGTTTAGCCAAAGACGAGTGCCAATTTAGCTATCGCGACTCTATTTTTAAACATGCACTTAAAAATAAAGCGGTGATCACTCATGTAGGATTACTCTTACCTAAAAAATGGCAGCCAGTACTAAGTTATGGGCCATTGCAAAAACTTACACAACCTTCTCCACAACAAGTGTTTGAGCAAATCATTGCGACTAGAAACAGTAAATTACCTAACCCAAGCGAACTTGCGAATGCGGGCAGTTTTTTCAAAAACCCAGTGATCAGTAATGAGCAGCTAGCATTATTGTTACAACAATACCCAAACTTGCCTCATTATTTTGTCGATTCTGAGCATCATAAAGTTGCGGCAGGCTGGTTGATTGAGCAGGCTGGCTTAAAAGGCTATAAAGTTGCAGGGGTAGAGGTTCATCAGCAGCAAGCATTGGTGTTAGTGAATCACGGTAATAGTAATGGTGATGACTTAATTAAAATGGTGAAACATATTCAGCAGCAGGTCTGGCAAAAATATCAAATTGCTCTGCAACACGAAGTGCGACTGATTAACGCCGAATGTGAATGCCATATTGAATTGGGAGCTTCATCATGAAAGCGCCAGACGGCAATAAACTGGCAATTTTACAGGCTCTGAATACCGGTGGTTTTATTTCTGGTCAGCAATTGGGTGAGCAGCTCGGTATCAGCCGCGCAGCAGTGGGTAAACATATTCACTCTTTGCAGGAAATGGGGCTCGATATTTTCAAGGTCACGGGTAAAGGGTATTGCCTTAATAATAGTGCGGGCTTACTGAACAAAGATAAAATTGGCAAGCATTATAATGAGTTGGGTGGCACCACAGCTAATGTCGAAGTACAGCCAATTATAGATTCTACCAATAGTGAGCTAATGCGTCGCTTACAAAGCGATATTCCACTCACGTCCGGCACCGTACTCGTTGCAGAAATGCAGCAAGCAGGAAGAGGTCGCCGTGGGCGTGTTTGGCAGTCTCCGTTTGGTGCAAATTTATATTTTAGCTATTTTTGGCGTTTGGATGATGGCTTGCAAGCGGCTATGGGTGTATCTATTGCTGTTGGGCTTGCTGTTTACGACACGCTTAAGGCCTTATATCAATTGGATATAGCGCTAAAATGGCCTAATGATATTTACTTAAACCGTGAAAAACTGGCTGGCGTATTAGTTGAGCTTGATGGCCAGCCACAGGGGCCTTGCCAGCTTGTGATAGGCATAGGTATTAATTTGCATATGCCAGAAAGTGCCAGTCAGCATATCGACCAAGCATGGACAGACTTAAGTCAACATGTTCAGGAACTTGATAAAAATAAGCTGGTGGCTTACTTATGTTTTTATTTAGAAAAACGTTTAGCGCAGTATCAACAAACAGGCTTAAATGATATGTATCTGACGTGGAATCAGTTAAACGCATTTGCAAATGAATACGTTGAGCTTAATACAGGGCATCGGAGTTGGCGTGGTATTTGTGAAGGGATTGACAGCCAAGGTGGCGTTCGTATTCGTCAAGATGGCGAAGTAAAAAGCTATTATGGTGGAGAAATTTCATTGCGTAAGGCTGAGTTATGAAACTGTTAGTTGATGTAGGTAATACCGCAATTAAAGCGGTTTTGTTTGATGGTAACCATTATCAGGCATGCGAACTTAACGCGATACCTTGGTCACAAATACAAGAACTGGTTTATGCGTGTGTGGGTAGCGCAGAGTTACTCAAGCCTTTATTAGCCCAAGCACAACAACATTCCATTCCTAACTTTGAAGCGGTGGTCACTGCTAAGCTTACCACCTTAAGCTGCGCCTATCAGCAGTATCAAAATTTAGGGATCGATCGTTGGTTAGCAGTGATTGCTGCTTTTGTAGAGTATCCTCAGCAAAACTGCATTATTATTGATGCCGGCACAGCTACAACGATTGATGTACTTAACTCTGAAGGTACGCATTTAGGGGGATGGATATTACCAGGTCTTGATTTAATGACGACCTCGTTGACCCAAAACACTAAGCGGGTGTTTGATGATGCACAAATACCTTTTAGTTCTGAATTAGGCTGTAATACACCGAATGGCTTAAAAAATGGTGCGCTGGTGGCCACGCTAGGTGCTATTGAACAAGCTAAGCAGCATATAAATGATGCATCAGTTACCTTGTTGTTTGCCGGCGGTTATGGAAAATTGCTAGCTGATTCATTTTCTCACACTCAATTTGATAGCTTATTGGTTTTTAAGGGCCTTAATTATTGGCGAGAACTGACAGCAAAACCGTAAAAAAGCGCTAATTTGCCTGAATAGTGAGCGTTTAACACATAAAATCACACTTTTTTTAATTTTATTGTTGCATCACAATAAACCTTACCTTAGAATCTCGCCCCGTACTAAAGCAGTGCCGACTTAGCTCAGTTGGTAGAGCAACTGACTTGTAATCAGTAGGTCATCCGTTCAACTCGGATAGTCG
>Ga0213832_1000427_pt1 | contig 32218 bp, 29 predicted proteins | sample SWATP13_FD_161660 | JGI IMG/M metagenome (GOLD analysis project Ga0213832, IMG submission 161660) | Coastal seawater microbial communities from Marineland, Florida, United States - SWA TP1 #3 | ecosystem: Environmental > Aquatic > Marine > Coastal | place: USA: Florida | collected 2016-08-06 | reverse complement strand
AGAAAAACCCGCCAAAATCGCCATCACCGCCGTCATGCGAAAGCTTCTCGTCACCGCAAACGCCCTGCTCAAAGCAGATCAGTGCTGCCAGCAATCTCTCGCTTGATCATCACCGATACTCTAAGGGGCTGACGGCACCTGCGCGCTGGAAATGCTCAAGCGCCGCACGGGCTTAACCAAAGCTCGATTAGGCAAGCTCACCGAGGTTTGGTTTTACCCGGCGTCAGCACCAGCATATCGGCGTCAATCTGGCGCAAGAGATCGCTGACCACGCTGCCCAGCACTGCCTGCCTCAGGCCGCTTGCGCCGTAGCTGCCTGCCACCACCAGTGCCGCCGGATCAAGCTCGAGCGCGCGCCGCACCGCATCCCCCGGCGCGCCGCGTACCAACTCGTGCGTAGCATCGCCAAGGCGCGGTTCTTGGGCGGCGAGCGCGGCGACAAATTGCTCCATCTGCGCGGCAAAGCCCGCCTCACTCTGTCCCTCGACATAGCGATCCTGCTGCCAGCCATCGAAGGGCACATGCCAGCCATGGACAATATGCACGCTCGCCTTGGGAAACAGGCGTGCAGCGGCAAGGATCGCATCGGCCGAAGCCTCGGAGAAGTCCGTGCCGGCAATGATGCTGCGATAGGGCTGATAGGGGCGGTTCTTCACCACCAGCACCGGCTTTGCGGTGTGGCGCAGGATATAATCCACCGCCGTGCCCATCAGATAATCACCCAGCGAATTGTAACGCGCAGGGCCCACCACCAGCAAGGCAACATCCTCAGCCTCGCCGCAGCGGGCAACCGCGCGCGGGGGTGAGCCGACCGGAAAGGCAAATTCCACCCCATCCTCCGGCCCTGCCATGACGCATTGCCGCATCCGCCGTTCCAGAGTCGCGCGCTCGGCATGGTCTGCCTCCTCCACCTCTAGAGCATGAACCGCTCGCAGGCCCCAGCCGAGTTCGAGCGACAATTGCCGCGCCCGGTCAATCGCCCGGTCAGCCCGCGCGCTGAAATCGGTGGCAACGACGATGTAGGGGGATGTCATGGCGGCGCTCTCCTCACTCTCTTGTGCAACGGGACCATAGCACAGCGGCGAGCGCGGTTCTTGATCGAACGCAAATAGTAAAGCGGCTTAGCGGGCGGGACGCCTACCATTCGGCAAGCGCCCCAGCCCGCAATCTGCGATCAACGCAGGGAGACGACGTTATCAACCGCCTCGCGCACGCGCTGGCCGGTGTAGAGGCTGGCCATCGGCTCATCAGCGACCATCACGACAATCGCCTCGCCAAAGCCGTTGAAGCCGGTTTTCATCGCTGCGCCATAAGCGCCAAGCATCCCGATCTCGATGTAATCGCCTGCCTGAATGTCGCCGGGGAGCGCAAACGGCCCCTTCATGTAATCGGCATCATCGCAGGTCGGCCCGTAGAAGGAGAAATCCTTCAAGGGCTCGATCAGATCATCTTCGAGCGCGCGCACCGGAAAACGCCATTCGACATGGGCAGCATCATAGAGCGCGCCATAAGCGCCATCATTGATGTAAAGCTCCTCGCCGCGGCGCTTGGTCACCTGAACGATCATCGAGGAATATTCCGCGCACAGCGCCCGGCCCGGCTCGCACCAAAGCTCGGCGTTGTAGGCAATCGGCAGCGCTTCGAAATGGCGCGCGATGATCGCGAAATAATCTTCAAGCGGCGGCGGTTCGAGCCCCGGATAGGTGCTCGGAAAGCCCCCGCCGACATCGATCATGTCGATCACCACGCCTGCCTCGGCAATGGCCGCGCGGGTGCGATCCAGCGCCTGCACGAAGGCAAAGGGCGTCATCGCCTGGCTGCCGACGTGGAAACACACGCCGAGCCAATCGCAATGCTGGCGCACTTCCTGAAGGAGCGCAGGCGCTTCGATCAGGTCGCAGCCGAACTTCGATGCAAGGCTGAGCTCGGAATATTCCGAGGACACGCGCAGCCGCACGCACAGGCGCAGGTCAGCCGCCGCCTCGCCCGTTTCCGGGTCGCGGCAGGCATCGACGATCTTTGCCAGCTCTTCTGCGGTATCGAGGCTGAAAGTGCGCACGCCGTGTTCGAAGTAAGCTTCGCGGATGGCGGCCGCCGTCTTCACCGGATGCATGAAGCACAGCACGGCCTCGGGCAGCAGGGCGCGCACCAGGCGCACCTCAGCAATCGAGGCGACATCATAATGCGTCACGCCTGCATCCCACAGGATCTGGATGAGGTCAGGGGCCGGGTTCGCCTTCACCGCATAAAGCACCTTGCCCGGAAACTTCTCGATAAAGAAGCGGGCGGCGCGCCGCGCTGCATGCGGGCGGTTGAGGATTACAGGTTCGTCCGGACGAAGGTCGCGGACTACAGCCAATGCGTCAGGATAGATGTGCAACTCAAGGGACCCCCAAAACGGTTCGTTGAAACCATAAAACGACAAGCTGCCTTGCGGTTTGGAAGTCCCCTTGGGGCAGCGGGAACGGCGCAGATAGGGCCTTGGGGGGATAATGCAAACGAAAAATCACCCCGCGCAGGGGCGAAATGTTACTTTTTGAAGACAATCTGATGGCTCACGTCCTTTCTTGACCATTACACGACAATCCCAGCACACTGAGACAAGCCGCAAGGTACCAAAAATGGACGGAAATGGCGAGGCAGCAGCGCAAGCCTGCGAATCAGAAGGCGATGCGCGGCACCTGATCGACGCTGCCCTGCTCGCTATCATCGAGCCGGTGGAAATCGGCCTCGGCAAAACCCAAGGCCCCTGCAAACAGCACCGCGGGGAAGGCCTCTCGCGCGGTGTTAAAGCGGGCGACTGCCGCGTTCAAGGCACGGCGCGCGGCGGCCAGCTTGTCCTCGACATCAGCCAGATCAGACTGGAGCGACTGGAAATTGGCGCTCGCTTTCAAGTCGGGATAGGCCTCACCCAGCGCCAGCAGATTGCCAAGGGCTGCGCGCAATTGCTGTTCTGTGCCCGAGGAAGGCTCGGCCCGGGTGGCAGCATTGCGCGCGGCGATCACCGCTTCCAAGGTGGCCGATTCGTGACCCGCATAGCCTTTGACCGCTTCCACCAGATTGGGAATGAGATCATGGCGCTGGCGCAATTGGGCATCAATATCGGCAACGCCCTGCCGCACATTCTGCCGCAAGCGCACCAATTGATTGTAAATGCTGATAATAAGGCCCAGCATGGCCAGCACTATCAGCAATATCACGCCCACAAAACCAATTCCGCCCATCGCAATCAGCCTCCTTCGCCTGTCACGTAAGGTAACAGGAAATTCTTAAGAGATCGCAGAACAATTTCCTGTAAAGCTTTCCTCATGCGAGCCGATATTGACAGCCTGATGCAAGGAGAGCTTGGCCAATGGCTCGCCGCGCAATCCGAAATGCGCGCCAAGGCCTGGAACAAGGCGACGTGGCGCTGGACTTGGGGCGCGGCGATCATGCTGCCGGTGCTGGCGTTGGTATGGTTCGGGCTGGATGCAAGCGGAGGGCTGCGCGCCATAGCAACGCTCGGTGGGACATCGATTTTTGCCCTTTGGGGCTATCAGCCCATCGAAGAAGCCAAGAAAGCGATCAAGATCGGCATCAATTCCGCCATCGCGCGCTCGCTTGGCATCGAGTATGCCCATGACATCGAACCAGGCTCTGAATTTGCCGCCGCCAAACGCTATGGTCTTGTGCCCAAACACACGCGCGCCACCTGTGAAGATCATTGGCACGGCACGCTCGAAGGCCATCCCTTCAGCCTTTACGAAGCCCATCTTGAGGAACGGCGCGGCTCAGGGCGCAATCGCCGCTGGGTAACGGTGTTTCGCGGCGTTATCATCACCATGGGTTTTGGCCGCCCGTTTCATTCAACCACTTTGCTCCAGCGCGCAGGGCGGCATCGCGGGTGGTTCGGGCTGGGCGGAACCGGCGATGAGGCGACTTTTGATGGCCACCGGCTTGGCAGAGTGGATCAGGTGCATCCCGATTTCGCCAATGTCTTTGACCTGTTCAGCGATGATCAGGTCGAAGCGCGCGTGCTGGTGCACCCTTCCTACATCGAACATCTGCTAGAGCTGGAGCAGGCCTTTAGCGCCAAGGAACTGCGCGCGCTGTTCAGCCGGGGCGAGGTGATCCTTGCCGCAGCCAGCGACAACCTGTTCGAAAGCGGTTCGCTGAACGAGGCCGAAGACCATGCGCGCGCAAAAGCGACTGCGCAGCAGATTGCAGCGCTGGCTGATCTGGCGCTGGCGATCAATCAGTGCGAGCGAGGTCAGGTGCTGCGCGATGCGCGCCAGCGCTGACATCAGCTCAGCTCAGTCGGTCGCGGAAATCCTCGTAATCAAACCGCTTGATGCAATCGAGCGCGTCGGTTTCGCTGTCCCACATCCAGATCGAAGGCAGCGCCACACCATTAAAGGTGTTGGTCTTGACCATCGAATAATGCGCCTGATCGAGGAACGCGAAGCGCGCGCCGGGCTCAGCAGGCACCGGCAGACGATAATCGCCGATCACATCGCCAGCGAGGCACGAAGGCCCGCCAAGCCGGATCGGGATCATGCTGTCATCGGTCAACTCGCCGAGCATGGCAGGGCGATAGGGCGCCTCCAGCACATCGGGCATATGGCAGGTGGCTGAAATATCGGTGATGCCAACAGGCATTTCATTGAAATGGGTATCCAGCAGCGTGCCGACCAGAATGCCGGCGTCGAGCGCCACCGCTTCTCCCGGTTCAAGGATGATCTCGCAGCCGGTATCCTCGGCCGCATCGCGCAGGAATTCGACCAGTTCCTCGCGCTGGTAATCGGCCCGCGTGATGTGGTGCCCGCCGCCCATGTTGATCCATTTGAGTTGGCCGAAAAAAGGCTCGATCGCATCGAAGACGCGGTCCCATGTGGCTTTGAGAGGTTCGAAATCCTGTTCGCACAGGTTGTGGAAGTGGATGCCCTCAATGCCTTCCATGTGTTCATCAGTCAGTTGATCGAGCGGGAACCCCAATCGCGATCCCGGCGCGGACGGATCATATTTCGCGACCTCGCCAGTGGCGACTTGCGGATTGATGCGCAGGCCCACGCTCACGCCTGCCCCGTTCGCGGCGGCGTGATCAAGGATCGCGCGCGCGCGCACGTGCTGGGCGGGCGAATTGAAGATCACATGATCGGACAGGCGGCACACTTCGGCGAGATCTTCGGGCTTGAAGGCAGCGCAATAAGTCGCGATTTCGCCGTCGTAGAATTCTGATGCGAGGCGCGCTTCCCACAGGCCGGAGGTCGAAACGCCATCAAGATACTCACCGATTATCGGCGCAGCCGACCACATCGAAAACGCCTTCAAGGCCGCGAACACCTTGATATTCGCGCCATCGCTGGCGGCTGCATCGCGCACATCGGCCAGCACGCGGCAGTTGGCGCGCAGGCGCGCTGCGTCCACCACGAAGGCAGGGCTATCAACCCGTGACAGGTCGAAATGGGCAAAGGCGCCTGGATCACCGGCTTTGGTCTGCATTATTGGGGCTCATTGGGAACAAGAGGGAGTTTGAAGCGCACCACGCGAGCGGCGACGACATCGGCAATATAGGCATAACCATCAGGGGAAATCGCAAGGTCGTGGCCAAGGCTGTAATTGGTGCCCGGAACGCCGACGTCAAGTGATGTCTCCAGAGTGCCGTCAGCAGCATAGATCCGCACAATCGCCCTTGTACGATCAAGATTGTCGCGTCCTAGCAGCACCGCCAACCGCCCATCGCCCAGCGGTTTTATCGCATAAGGGCGATTGTCCCCGCGCATCGCCCGGCTTTCAATCAGTTTGCCCGAATGATCAAACACCTGAACCTTGGCATTCTCACGATCGGCCACATAAATGCGGGTTTCGTCCACCGCAACGGAGTGCGCGATGTTGAAGTTGCCCCATTCGCGCAGGAAGCGCCCCTGCTGATCGAATTCGGCAATCCGCGTGTTCACATAGCCATCGGCAATCAGCACGCGATCGGCCAGAAAGGCTACATCAGTCGGCCGACCAAATTGGGTGGAGCCTTGCGCGTTTGCGCCTGCCTCGCCCAGCACAAGTTCCACCTCGCCTTCGGGACTGAAGCGGAAGACCTGTTCCAGAGCGACATCGGTGATCCACACCTTGCCTGCCGCATCAACCGAAAGACCATGGGGCATAATGAAGGCCCCTGCTCCCCACTGGCGGATCAGCGCCCCATCAGGCGAAAAAACGAACACAGTCGGCTCGGCAATGGGCTGCGCCGGAAAGGGTTCCTGCCATTTGCGGCCGGCGCGGTGGAGCACGTAGACATTGCCCGCCGCATCGACATCAACGGCCGTCACCTCGGCAAACACCGCATCATCGGGCACGCTTGGCCAATCTGCATCCAGTGTCGCGCGAGGCACCACCTCGGGTGGCAGGGGCGGCGCAAGATCATCGCAGGCAGTGAGCGCAAAGGCCGCTGCCGCCACGCACCACCACGCCCGCATCAGAAATCCACCGGTGCGGGCAGCTCCTCGACCGTCCACGGCAGGCCATGGGCATTGAGCATTTCCATGAAGGGGTCTGGGTCCATCTGTTCGATGTTAAAAACGCCCTCCCCGCGCCAATGGCCCTGCACCATCATGGCAGCGCCGATCATGGCTGGCACGCCGGTGGTGTAGCTGACCGCCTGATTACCGGTTTCCTCGTAGGCGGCCTCATGCGAACAGATGTTCTTGATATAGAAAGTCTTTTCACCCGATCCATCGAGCGCCTCGCCGGTCGCGATCACCCCGATATTGGTGTTGCCCTTGGTGGTTTCACCCAGCGTTTCGGGCTTGGGCAAGACGGCAGCCAAGAATTGCAGCGGGATGATATCCTTGCCCTGATATTTCACCGGCTCGATCGAAGTCATCCCGACATTCTGCAGCACAGTAAGGTGGGTGATGTATTGATCGCCAAAGGTCATCCAGAAGCGCGCGCGCTCCAGTTCGGGGACGAATTTGGCGAGGCTTTCCAATTCCTCGTGATACATCAGATACATATTCTTGGGGCCCACCGCCTCGAAATCGAACTCGACCTTGTTCGACATCGCCGGAGTTTCAACCCATTCGCCGCCTTCCCAGTGACGCGCAGGCGCGGTCACTTCGCGGATGTTGATTTCCGGGTTGAAATTGGTCGCAAAATGCTGGCCGTGATCGCCGCCGTTGCAATCGAGGATGTCGAGCTGGCGGATCGTCTTCAGCTTGTGCTTCTTCAGCCACATGGTGAACACGCTGGTGACGCCGGGGTCAAAGCCGCTCCCCAGCAAAGCCATCAACCCTGCATCCTTGTAGCGATCATGATAGGCCCATTGCCACTTATATTCGAACTTGGCCTCGTCCTTGGGTTCGTAATTGGCGGTGTCGAGGTAATCCACGCCCGCTTCAAGACAGGCATCCATGATCGGCAGGTCCTGATAGGGCAGCGCGAGGTTCACGACGAGGCCCGCGCCGGTCTTGCGGATCAGATTGACCATCGCGGGCACTTCTTCGGCGTCGATTTCATAGGTCGCGATGTCGCGCCCGGTGCGCTGCTTGACGCTGGCGGCAATCGCATCGCATTTCGATTTGGTGCGGCTGGCGAGATGCACTTCGGGGAAGATATCCGGGTTGAACGCCATCTTGTGAACACAGACCGAGCTGACGCCGCCTGCGCCGATGACAAGCACTGTGGGGGATTGGGCTGCCGACATAATAGGAACCTTTCGTCTCGCGAATCTTGCGCTGCGCTTAGTCTAATGCGCTATGAGGGACAAATGATCCAAGCGCCTGACACATTGCAATCAGCCACTCCGTCGCAGGAAGGCGTGCAGGCAGCAGCGCGCGCGGTTGCCAATATCCTGCCGCCCACACCGCTTCTGCCGGTCACGATCAGCGGCGTGCGCTGCTGGGCCAAGGCGGAATCCCTGCAACCCATCGGAGCCTTCAAGATCAGAGGCGCATGGTGGGCGCTGTCCAATCTTGCACCAGAACAGCGCGCGGCTGGCGTGGTGGCGGTGTCTTCGGGCAATCATGCCCAAGGCGTGGCATGGGCAGCGAAGAAACTCGGCATCCGCGCCGCGATTGTCATGCCGCGCGATGCGCCGCAGGTGAAGCTGGCGAACACGCGCGCTCTGGGCGCTGAAGTGGTGCTGTACGAAAGGCCCGGCGAAGATCGCGACGAGGTGGCTGCAAAGCTGATCGCAGAACGAGGCGGCAGCCTTATCCACGCTTTTGCGCATCCTCATGTGATCGAAGGACAGGGCAGCGCTGGCCTTGAGGCTACGATGCAGTTGGGCCGCACCCCTGCCCGCATCATCGCCTGCTGCGGCGGGGGCGGGCTGGCGGCGGGTCTTGCATTGGCTTGCCCGGACAGCGCGATCCACATTGTCGAGCCTGATGGCTGGGACATGGTGGGACAGTCGCTTGCGGCAGGGGCACTCATTCAAGCCGCGCCCGATGCGCCGAGCACGATTTGCGATGCGCTCCAGCCGCCTGCGACCAAGCCGATCAATCTCGCAATCCTTCAGGGCCGCGCCGAGGCGGGCGTGACTGTCACTGATGACGAGGTGCGCGCTGCGCAACATTTTGCCTTCGAACAGCTGCGCTTGGTGCTTGAACCGGGCGGCGCCGCCGCGCTTGCAGCGGCGCTTGCGGGCAAGGTTCCGGTGGACGAAAGCACCATCATCATGCTCACCGGGGGCAACGCCGATCCGGCCAGCTTTGCCGCCATGCTGGCCGACAAGAACATGACAAGGTCCGTCACAAAAGCATCATTAGGCGCGCATATAGCGGCCACGGACAATCATGTCTGACACCGGAAAAGGCATTCCCGACATGGCCACTCAGCCCAAACGGATCATCGAAGATGCGGTGGTCCGCAAGGACGCAAAGCCTTCCGAAAAACTGCTCGATAAAGCCTTCGCGCTCGCTTTCCGGGGGCTGGTCTATGCCCAGATCTGGGAAGATCCGGTGGTGGACATGGAAGGGCTCGAAATCACGCCCGATTCGCGTCTGATGTGCATTGCCAGCGGCAGTTGCAATGCGCTGTCCTATCTCACCGCGAACCCGGCATCGGTAACCGCAGTCGATCTCAATCATGCGCACGTGGCGCTGGGCCAACTCAAGATCACAGCGATCCGCCACTTGCCCAATTACGAGCGATTCCACCGGTTCTTTGCCCACGCCGATCACAAGGAAAACGCCGAAGTCTATCAAACGATGATCGCGCCCCATCTCGACAGCGCCAGCCGCGCCTATTGGGAAAAGCGTGATCTCACCGGGCGCAAGCGGATTTCATACTTCACGCGCGGGCTTTACAGAAAGGGATTGCTCGGCAATTTCATTGGTCTCGCTCATATTTTTGCGCGGATTTACAAGATCGATCTGTCGAAAGTGCTCGCTGCGCAAAGCCTTGAGGAACAGCGCGCAGTGTTCGAACGCGAACTGGCCCCGGTGTTCGACAAGAAATTCATCCGCTGGCTCACCGATCAGCCCGCCTCGCTGTTCGGGCTTGGCATTCCGCCTGCCCAGTTTGAACACCTCGCCGGCGATGAACGCATGGCCGAGGTGCTCCGGCGGCGGCTCGAAAAGCTCGCCTGTGATTTTGAAATCAAGGATAATTACTTCGCTTGGCAGGCTTTTGGGCGGGGCTATGACCGCTCGGAAAGCGCGCCCTTGCCGCCCTATCTCCAGCGCGCCCATTGGGAGGCAATGCGCGAGCGAGTCGAGCGGCTCGACGTGCTGCGCGCCAATATGGTCGACTGGATCGGCGCGAGGCCGGAGGCGAGCATGGACCGCTTTGTGCTGCTCGATGCGCAGGACTGGATGAACAACGCGCAATTGGATGACCTGTGGGGCCGCATCACCCGCGCCAGCCGCCCAGGCGCGCGCGTCTTGTTCCGCACCGCGGCCGAACCCAGCCTGCTGCCGGGGCGCTTGGACGAGGCGATCCTGTCGCGCTGGCGCTATCTTGATGAGACATCGGCTGACCTTACCCGCCGCGATCGTTCGTCGATCTATGGCGGCGTGCACGTGTACGAGCTTAAGTAATGGCCGGTGTGAGCCATGCCGCCTTGATGGACGAAGTCTATCGCGGTCAGCGCCATATCTATGACTTCACACGCAAATATTACCTGTTCGGGCGCGACACCCTGATTGCAGGATTGGGCGCGGCGCCGGGCATGAGCGTGCTTGAAGTCGCCTGCGGGACGGGGCGCAATCTTGCCAAAATCGGTAAGGCATGGCCGGGGGTGCGGCTTTACGGGCTCGATATCTCGGCCGAGATGCTCAAGAGCGCGCGCGCGGCGCTCGGCAATGCGGCGGTTCTGGGCCAAGGCGATGCCTGCACCTTTGACGCTGCCAAAGTGCTGGGCGCGGCGCGGTTTGATCGCATGGTGCTGTCCTATTCGCTGTCGATGATCCCCGATTGGGAAAGCGCGATGGATCATGCGGCCAGCCTGCTTGCCCCGCAGGGCGCGCTCCACATTGTTGATTTCGGGGACCTTGCCGGCCTGCCCCACCCGCTGGCCGGAGGCTTGCGCGCATGGTTGGCAAAGTTCCACGTAGCCCCGCGCGTGGACCTGCCCGCAGCCGCTGCCCGTATTGCCCATGGGCGCGGGCTGATCCTTACCTCCCAACGCGGGCCTCTAGGCTATTACCAACTCCACACCCTCAGCGCCGACTGACAAGCGCGCAATGCGTTGCAATTGACAATCCTTTGCGCGCCCCGCAGTCTTGCTGCTCAACGAAGCTAATCAGGGGATCACTCAATGCAGGCGCAACTTCTGGCGCACGCCGCCTTGCTGGTGGTGTGGACGCTTATCATGCTGTTCTGGATTATTCCGGCACGCTTTGGCGCGGTTGCAAAACTTGAGGACAAATCCGCGCTTGCAGGCAAGCAGGGCGTGCGCGGCAATGATCTGGAAGGCGTAATTCCCGACAAGGCAAACTGGCCCGCGCATAATCACACCCACCTTCATGAACAGCCGACCCTGTTCTATGCCGTGGTGATGATCCTTGCGATCCTGGGGCCCGGCGCGCTCGATGTGCTGCTGGCCTGGGTCTATTTTGCGCTGAGAGTGGTGCATTCGCTGTGGCAGGTTCTGATCAACACCATTCCGGTGCGCTTTGCGCTGTTCCTTTTGAGCACCCTTGCTCTGATCGCGCTGGCGGTGCGCGCGGTGATGGCGACGGTGTTTGCCGATCCTTCAACCCTGCCCGCATAAGGAGACAGCAGCCATGATCGGCATGGATATCTTGCAACCCGTTGTCGCGTTGATGGCATGGACGATGGTGATGTGGCTGTGGATGTATGCGGTGCGCTTGCCCGCATTGACCGCAGCCGGCCTCAAGCCCGATGACGCGCGCAATGTGAAGGCACTGGACGAGGTCCTGCCCCCCAACGCACAGTGGAAAGCGCATAATTACAACCACTTGCATGAAGCACCGACGCTGTTTTATGCGGTGGCAATCGTGCTGGCGCTGATCGGTCAGGGCGACGGGGTGAACACAAGTATTGCCTGGGCCTACGTTGGCCTGAGGGTGGCGCACTCACTGGTTCAGTCAACCATCAACAAGGTTGCCTTGCGCTTTGCGCTCTATGCGCTCTCGAGTCTTGCGCTGATTGCGTTGATTGTGAACGCGGCGATAGCGCTGTTCTGAGGCTTGCGCCCTCCCCTGCCCTACCGCGCAAGCCGGAGGGCAGGGGGTGGAAGATTCCTAGTCGGCCGCTTCAACTTCCTTGGCCGCATGGGCGCGCGCAGCAAGAAACCGCTCGCCATCGAGCGCCGCCATGCAGCCCATGCCCGCCGCCGTCACCGCTTGGCGATAGACGTGATCGGTCACATCGCCAGCCGCAAACACCCCGGGGATTGCGGTTTTGGGTGTGCCGGGTTCGGTCAGCAGGTAGCCGCTTTCGTCCATTGGCAGCTTGCCCTTGAACAATTCGGTCGCAGGCGCATGGCCAATCGCGACGAAGGCCCCGTCGACCTCGATCGTCGAGGCCTCACCCGTGACAGTGTCTGTCAAGGCAAGGTGGTGCAGCATCCCGTTCTCGCCGCCTTCGAAGCTTTCCACCGCCTTGTTCCAGAGCATGGTGATCTTGGGATTGGCGAAGAGCCGCTCCTGCAGGATCTTTTCGGCGCGAAGACTATCGCGGCGGTGGATCAGGGTGACATCGTCGGAATGGTTGGTGAGATAGAGCGCTTCTTCAACAGCGGTGTTGCCCCCGCCGATCACCGCAACCTTCTTGCCACGATAAAAGAACCCATCGCACGTCGCGCAGGCCGAAACGCCCTTGCCGCCCAGTTCCATCTCGCCCGGCACGCCCAGCCATTTCGCTTGCGCGCCGGTGCAAATCACAAGGCAATCAGCGATATATTCATCGCCGCTGTCGCCAATGGCGCGGAACGGGGGGCCGCCTTCCAGATCGACCGATACAATGGTGTCCCAGATCATGCGCGTGCCGACGTGTTCGGCCTGCGCGCGCATTTCTTCCATCAGCCACGGCCCCTGCACCACATCGCGAAAGCCGGGATAGTTCTCGACATCGGTGGTGATGGTGAGCTGCCCGCCGGGCTGAAGCCCTTGCACCACGATCGGCTCAAGCATGGCGCGCGCGGCATAAATCGCGGCGGAATAGCCCGCAGGGCCAGAACCGATGATGAGCATTCGGGTAGTGTGGGTTGCCATGGTTGGATCTTCTTGGGTCAATTATGAGGGGTGCGATATGGGAAGGTCAGGGGCGCTTGTCACGCTCCAATTCCTCACTCCAGAAAACGCGCGCGCAGGCGCTCTTTCTTGGCCTCGTCCACGCCCAGAGCTTCAGCCATGTAGGTGTCGAGGGAGCCGGCGATGCGAGTGGCCTCAGCGACATAGGTTTCAAAATATTCAGGCAAAACGCCCATCAGATTGGCCTTCGCCTCAGGTTCGATCACGCCGTAATGAGCTTCCATCCGCGGCAGCGATTGGCGTTCGAGGATATGCGTGGTGGGAGCATCATTGGTGCGCAGGAATTCAGCCACCACATCATCGCGGGTGCAGCCCAGCGCGTGGAGCAGCAGGCTGGCGGCCACTCCGGTGCGATCCTTGCCGGCAAAACAATGCACCAGACTTGCCCCTTCACGCGTTTCGAGCGCTGCAAAATAGCGGCTGAACATATCGAGCATCGCCGGATTATTGGGCATCCGGGTGTAAACCGCGATCATGCGTTCGCGCGCTTTGGCGGGCGTCATTGTTACCCGTCCACCGCCACCTTCGTGGGGCGGAGAATTGGTGGTCTCGCCATCATAAGCAATGACATGGGCGTTGAAATCGGGATGTCGGCGGCACGGAAAGCTGGCGCGTTCGCTGGCACCACGCAGATCGATTATGGTGCGAATATCGAGGCTTGCCAACACGGACAGATCACGCTCGCTCGCCTCCATATGCTGGCCCGAACGCCACAACACGCCGGTCCTGATCCGCGCCCCGCCAGGCACGGCGTAGCCGCCGTAGTCGCGCAGATTGTGGATGCCCTCAGTGGGCAGGAACGGGCCGGGTGCGGCAGAGGTTTCAGGATCGCGAATCATCGCTGGCGACACTGGCAGGCCCACGCTTGGCGGGCAACAGCGCCGGCGTGCCCCACCTGCGCACAAATGCCTAAGGGCTATTCCCAGGTTCGGCCCCAAGCGGGTGTAGAGCCTTGCATGGTTAAACCCCCATTAGTGTTAACAGCGAGGGAGAGACCCGCACAATGGCGCGAATCCTGATTGCCGATGATGATGAAATCACCGCTTCGCTCGTGTCGGGGGTGTTGATGGATGCCGGCTATGCCTGCGGCTGGGTGACAAGCGCCGAGGAATGCTCGGCGGTGATGCGCTTCAAGCGGCCTGATCTGTTGCTGCTCGATCAAACCTTTCCCGGCATGTCGGGCATCACGTTCCTGCGCCAGTTGCGCCGCTCGCCGCGCTTTTACGATCTGCCTGTCATCATGTTAACGGCACTTAGCGGGCGCGAAGATGAAGCCCAGGCGATTTATGCCGGCGCACAGGATTTTATCCGCAAGCCCGCCGATCCGGTCTGGCTGGTGCGCAAGGTGGCAGGCCAGCTTGCCAAACGCGCGGGCCGCCCGCGCCATGTCGATCTGGCAGCGGCAATCATGGGCACAGACTACCAGACTGCCCCTCTGGCCCCTGTGCCCAAACGCATGCTTTAGGCTGGCGGCGGCGCGGTCAGGCCGCCTTGGCAGCCGCCTGCATGGCAAGCAGCCCGCGCCCGATCACCTGCGCCTGAATTTCGGCCGCACCTTCGAAGATGTTGAGAATGCGCGCATCGCACAAAACCCGGCTGATCGGATATTCCAGCGCATAACCATTGCCGCCGTGCACCTGAAGCGCGTTATCGGCCGCCACCCATGCGGTGCGCGCGGCCAGCAGCTTGGCCATACCTGCCTCGATATCACAACGGGTGCCTGCATCTTTGGCGCGCGCCGCAGAATAGGTCACCTCGCGGCTCATCACGATTTCAGCTGCCATCAGGGCAAGCTTGTCGTTGATCCTGGGAAAAGTGGTGAGCGCTGCGCCGAATTGCTGGCGGCCAATGGCGTAATCCAGTGCCAGATCAAAGGCATTCCATGCCACACCAACAGCGCGCGCAGCGGTCTGGATGCGTGCGCCTTCGAAAGTGCGCATCAATTGCTTGAAGCCATGCCCCTCAGCACCGCCAAGCAAACCATCACTGCGCACTGAAAAGCCATCAAAGCCGAGCGCATATTCCTTCATCCCGCGATAGCCCAGCACCGGAATTTCGCTGCCGTCGATCCCGGCATCAGGGAACGGCACGGCCTCGCTGCCACGGGTTTTTTCGGCAAGCAGCATCGAGAGCCCCGGATAGCCCGGCACATTCGCATCGGTGCGCACCAGCAGCGTCATCAGATCAGCACGCGCGGCGTGGGTAATCCACGTCTTGGCCCCTGTCACAGCCCACGAACCATCCGCCTGCCGTTCAGCCCGTGTCCGGACACTCGCCAGATCGCTGCCCGTATCGGGTTCGGTGAACACGGCAGTCGGAAGGCAAGATCCATCGGCAATGCGCGGCAAATAATGCGCTTTTTGTTCCGCTGTGCCGTTCTCTCTGATGAGCTCGCCTGCGATTTCGGCCCGTGTGCCAAGACTGCCAGCGCAAATCCAGCCGCGCGACAATTCCTCTGACACCACCGACATCGCCAGCTTGCCCAGCCCCAGCCCGCCATGTTCCGCCGGAATGCAAACGCCGAAAACGCCAAGCGCTGCCATCTCGGCAATGACAGCATCAGGGATCAACGCATCGGCCAAGTGCCATCTGTGGGCATGAGGGGTGATCGCTTCGGCGGTGAAGGCGCGCATCGATCCGCGCATGAGATCAAGCGTATCATCCCCCAGCCCTTCAAAGGGCCGCGCGCCGTCTGCCAGCAAAGCGGCATAATCGCTGCGGGTTTGCGGTGTACTGCCCTCGCCCAAAAAGCGGGCAACCGCCGGTTGGGCTGCCATGGCGCGCGCATCGGCATCAGCACCAAAAGCCGACGGGCGCACCACTTCATTCGCGCTCATCGCAAGGCCGCTCGCAAGCTGGGCAAGGTATTCGCCAAAGCCGATGCGCAGCGTGAGTTCTTCGACCTGCCCGAATTGCCCTGCCCGCGCTGCCCGCTCAGCCCATTCAGCCGTTGCCTCAAGCGCGGCGACGCTGGCCGCAATCCAGCCAAAGCCGTGCACCGCGTGCTGTTCTTGGGTCGCCAGTGCGGCGTCAATCTTGCCCTGAGGTGCCACCCGCAACGCAACCCGCGCTCTGACCGCCTCGCCAAACCCTTGCGCGGCACGGACGGCAGCCTTTGCTTCTTCAATCCATATGTTCATGGCACAAGCCGCTAACACGATTTGGTGAGCGATTGCATCACCTCAATTGACGATGGCTGCAGCAGGCCTAGTCTGACAGGCATGGATCACGCGATACTCCCTGCAATTGTGATTGCTGCTGGCGGTGAAGGACGACGTATGGGCGGGGCCAAGCCGCAGCAGATGCTGGCCGGGCGCGCACTGATTGATCACGCGTGCACTTGGGCGCTCAGCCACGGCGGCCCCTGTGCAATCGCGGTGCGCGACGCAGGCCAAGTTGCGGCAAACGCATTGGCCACTTCTATGCCTGTGCTGATTGATGAAAACTCTGGCATTGGCCCGGTCAGCGCCCTTTTGAACGCAATGCGCTTTGCCCGCGCGCACAGGTGCGAGGCAGTCATGCTGATTGGCTGCGATCAGCCTTTTTTACCCCATGATCTGCCCGTGCAGCTGATGGCCGCGATCGGCGGCTCGGCCGTTGCCATGCCGGTAAGCGGCGGCAAGGATCAACCACTTGCCAGCCTGTGGCGCCTGCGCGAGCGGCAAGTGGCCGATTTCATAGCGCGCGGAGCGCGCTCGCTGTGGCGGCTGGCCGATGAATTGGGCGCGCACCGGGTCGAGTGGCCATCGACGGACGCGCAGCATGATCCTTTTGCCAACATCAATGACCCGGCAAGTCTTGCAAGGATTGCCGCCATCACCAGCCACAAAGGACGCGCCCCATGCGCATGATTGGATATGCCTTGGCAGCGACAGCCTTATGGAGCGCGGGCAGCCCTGTGCGTGCTGCTTGCGACGTGGCGGTATCGGTGATTTTGCCGCTCACCGATACGCAACAACACGCTCCGGCTATCCCCGCGATCATGCCTGCGCGCGAACAGGCCGAAGTGATCAACTGCATCCTGATCGAACGGTTGGAAACCATCATCCCCCAGATCATGCGGGAAGAAGGCGTTGATCTTTGGCTGCTCATGGCGCGGGAATATTTCGAAGAACCGGTCGTGGCCTCGATGCTTGATGCAGAAAACATGCACGCTCGCCGCCGCACCATCCTGATTTTTCACGATCCGGGCGACGGGCAGCCGGTCGAACGCTTGACAGTGAGCCGCTATGGCCTCGGCGGACTGTTTGCGCCTGCCTGGAATCCGGATGAGCAGCCCGATCAATGGGCAGCCGTTGCCGCCATCATCGCCGCGCGCGATCCGGCGAAAATCGCGGTCAACATCTCCGATCTGAGCGCCTTTGGCGACGGCATGACTGTGAGCCAGTATAAGCTCATGCGCGCGGCCCTGCCCGTTGAATATGCTGCACGCATCGTTTCGGGCGAACGTCTGGCAACCCGATGGCTCGAAACCCGCACACCTTCCGAAATGGCGATCTATCCCGGTGTTGTGCGCCTTGCGCATGGGATCATTGGCGAAGCCTTTTCCCGCAAGGTCATCACGCCGGGCCTCACCACCGCAGCCGATGTGCAATGGTGGTATCGTGACCGACTGCGCGGCCTTGGCCTTATCCCGTGGTTCCATCCCTCGGTTGCGATCCAGCGACAGGGATCACAAACCATGCTCGATGGAAACACAGTGATCGAGCCGGGGGACTTGCTCTGGACCGATTTCGGCATCACCTATTTGCGGCTCAGCACCGACACGCAACACCTCGCCTATGTGCTGAAGCCGGGCGAGAGCGAGGCGCCGGAAGGCTTGAGCAAAGGGCTTGCGAACAGCAACCGGGTGCAGGACATCCTGCGCAGCCATTTCAAGGTGGGACGCAGCGGCAATGAAGTGCTCGCGCTGACTCGCAGGGATGCGATTGCGGCCAAGCTGGAGCCGTCGATCTACAGCCATCCGATCGGCACGCATGGCCACGGCGCTGGCCCTTCGATCGGGTTCTGGGACAATCAGAACCCCGAACCGCGAGGCGAAGGGGCAATATATCCGAACACCGCCTGGTCGATCGAACTCACCACCTTTTCAGCCGTGCCTGAATGGGGCGGCCAACGGGTCGATTTTCGCACCGAAGAGGACGCATTCTTCGACGGCATGAGCGTGCGTTTTATCGATGGCCGCCAAACCACGATTACGCTCATCCCCTCGGATTAAGGGGATCAATGATGGCGGGAAAACGGGACCAGAGAGCCTGGCAGCCGGAGCAAGGCCCGTTATTACCTGTTGGTGCAAGACCGTTGCAAGACCCGGCATCAGGATCGCCCGTTTTGCCATGCGCTGGCCTTTGATAAGTTCGGTGCGCTTCATGCTGCGGCTTCGCAACCAGTGCTCGAAACAGCCGATTTACTCATGCGCACATCACCCATGCGGGCATCATGGCGATAAAGATCAGGGCGCACTTCCACCGCGCCATCGGGCCCCGGTGCAGCGGTGAAATAGGTGATATAAACGGGCAAGGGCCGTACAAGGTTGAAGGTCGCCGTCCGGCCCGAGGCTACCGCGGCGTCCACTTCCTCGCGTGTCATACGGCCTTCAAGCAAGGTGGCAGCAAAGCCGATGGCATCGCCGGTGCGCACACAGCCATTGCTGAAGGCGCGCTTTTCCTTGGCGAACAGGTCGCGGTTCGGCGTATCATGCATGATGACGTTGTAGGGATTGGCCATTTCCAGCTTCATCTGACCAAGCGCATTCATGGGACCCGGGCGCTGGCGCCATTGCCCGCCCGAAAAGACATAGCCCTGATTGGCAGGAAAACGCCCGTTGTTGCGCCGCACGATGCTGGCCGGAATATTCCACCAAGGGTTGAAGTTGACCCCAGTGATGCGCGTTGAGAAGATCGGCGTCGGGGTTGAAGTCCTGCCGACAATCACTGGCCATGAGCCTGCAAGGCTCCCCTCGCGCCAGAGCCGCGCCTCGTAGAAGGGGATGTTGACGAGAACATAATCGCTCCCCAGCGAGCGCGGCAGCCAGCGCCAGCGTTCCATATTGCGAGCAAGGATGCGCCTGCGCGCTGCATCGCTTTCGCTGGCATAGGCGGCGCGCAGAGCGGCATAATCGGGATGGGCGGGACGAAGGCCGCGCAGAAAGCCGCGCAAATCGCGCGCACTCAGCGATTGTTCAAGCCAGGCCGCAACATCGACATCCTGATCGGTGTCGCGGATGCGCCACGTCCCTGTCTGGGAAGCGCTTGACGAGCCGAGCAGATGCAGCCGCGCCAGCCGCAGCGCCAGAGCGGTTGCGCTCTCATTCAAAGCAGCGCCGGGCCCGCCTGCCATGGCAGTGTCGAGGGCGCGCACATCGAGTTGCGGCAAAGCCTCTTGCGGCGCGGCCACAACAGCTGCCCGCAAGATGTGCGCATCCTCAATGCTCCACTCGGCCGCCTCGACAGGCGCAGAATTGATCCCGATCAAAATTGCCAAAATCGTCGCAAAAGCGGCCCGTCTGATCATGATTTTTCGCCGTTCGGTTTGCTTTTCATGGGACGCCTTCCTAGCTTTTAGCCAACACCAATTTAGGGCTTCATTCAAATGAATTTGTCTCGACGCGGCTTTATCGGCGCGCTCGGCATAGGCGCAAGCGGGCTGCTGGCGCCTGCTGCAATGGCGGCGGTGCGCAGCGATCCGCTGCCGCGCCTGCTGGCCGAAGCGCAGGCTGCGCTCGACAGGCATGGCGCACTGGTGCGGCATCGCGATGTGGTGGGACTGGTGGATTTTGCCGCACCATCAGGCCTGCCGCGCCTCCAGATGGTCGATCTTGGCAATGGCCGGGTGCTGGCCAATCTGCTGGTTGCCCATGGCCGCGGGTCTGATCCGGCCAACACCGGTATTCTACAACGCTTCTCCAATCATCCCGGCTCCAATGCCTCCTGTGCGGGCAGTTTTCTGGTGGGGGACACCTATTTCGGCAAATATGGTCGCTCGCGGCGCCTGCATGGGCTGGACCCTGAAAATGACAAGGCGCTGGCCCGCGCCATCGTGATCCACCGCGCCAATTATGTCTCGCACACCATGGCGCATAGCACCGGACGCGTCGGGCGCAGCCTTGGCTGTTTCACTGTGGCAGACGCGGATATTGCCACTGTCCTTGCGCTGCTCGGGCCGGGGCGCTTGCTGTTTGCCGGGCGCTGATACCAATGCGCGATGAGCCCCACTGATCGCGCATTGGTTAAGCCCGTGCGGCACCCCAGCAATTCCAGCGCGTGATGCGTCAGCATCTCAGCGCGCTGGTATGACGCGTCATTTCAGGCCTTGGTGCTGCGGTTGGCCTTGGCATCCTTGTAGGAGGTCAGCGCCGCACGCAGCCGGGCGAGCGTCTTCTCGCGGGCGCGATCATCGTGCATCGCGATGAGATTTGCACGCAGTGATGTCGTGAGATCGGCATATTCATTCTGCCAGTCGCGCCCTGTTTTCAGCGCCAGATCGCCGCGTCCAGTCGCAAGGCGGCGCGCCTTGTGGCCGGGTTCCAGCGCATATTTCTCACCAATCTCGGGCACGCGCACATCCTGATGGGGCAGTTGCTGCGTCAATTTTTCCTTGAGCGCTGCAGCCTCGTCGGGCTCGCCATGATCGAGAAACACCGTGCCCGAAACCGGCAGACGCGCAGTGATCCAATCAATCAATTCGCGCTGGTCTGCATGGGCGGAATAGCTGTCAATCTGGCGGATCTGTGCGCGCACTTTCACATCACGCCCCGAAATGCGCACCGCCTTGGCCCCTTCGAGGATCACCCTGCCCAAAGTGCCCCTCGCCTGATAGCCGACAAACAGGATGGTGGAGCGTTCGCGGGCAAGATTGTGATAGAGATGGTGGCGGATCCGGCCTGCCTCGCACATCCCCGATGCCGCCATGATCACCGCGCCTGACAGCGAATTGATCCGCATGCTTTCGGCCACATCGCTGACAAAGTGGAACGCAGGATTATCAAAGATGTTGCGGCGCGCAGTGTCCTCAAGGCCGTGAGCATAGCGCGCAAACACCCCGGTGATGCGGTTGGCGAGCGGGGAATCGACAAACACATGGGTGTTTCCGATGCGCCCTTCGTTGATGAGACAATCGAAATCGAGCAGCAGTTCCTGCGTGCGTTCGAGCGCAAAGATCGGGATCACCAGATTGCCCCCCCGCGCCCGTGCAGCCAGCACTTCTTCGGCCAATAAGGCGCGGCGCTCCTCGATTGTGACAGGCACGCGCTCGCGGTTGCCATAGGTCGCCTCGCAGATCACATGATCAAAGCCTTGGGGGCCTTGCGGGCCTGTATAGAAAGCCTTGTTGGCAGGGCCGATGTCGCCTGAAAAGATCAGACGGGTCTCGCCCGCTTCCAGTTCGACCGAGGCCGAACCCAGAATATGCCCTGCATTCCATAGCCTTGCACGAAAGCCGGGGGCTGCTTCAAACCATGTCTCGGGACTGGCTGGGCGGCACAGCCGCCACGCAGCCATGGCATCGGCCGAAGTGTAAAGCGGCACAAAGGGTTTCTCACCCGCCCGGTCGCGCCTGCGGTTGCGGCGTTCGGCCTCGAATTCGTGGATGCGCCCGGAATCGGCCAGCATATGTTCAAGCAGGTCAATGGTTTCCTGCGTGCACCACACATCGCCTCGAAAGCCGCGCGCCACCAGTTTGGGCAACAGCCCGCTGTGATCAATATGGGCATGGGTGAGGATGACCGCATCGATTTTCGCCGGATCAAAGGCGAAATCCTCGTGATTGAGCGCTTCCAGCGTGCGCGAGCCCTGAAACAGGCCGCAATCAACCAGCACCGCGCTGCCGGGCAGGCGCACTTCCATACATGAACCCGTGACAGTGTGCGCTGCGCCGTGAAAGGTGAGGACAGGGGCCGCCTTGCTCATGGGTTGCTGGCCTCAAGCCAGCCGCTATCCCGGATTGCATCGGCAAGCAGGCTTGCGCTGGGAATCGTGTTCACATCGCCTGCCACACTATCGGTGGCCCGGATGGTGGCAATTCCAGCCTCGCCAAGCGCGGCGAGATCAGCATCGCTGGCCAGACAATGCGAGGCGAGCGCATCGACCCTCGCAGCCCCTGCGGCATAAAGCGCACCTGCCGCCTCGATCAGGGTCCGTCCGCTGGAAATCAGATCATCCACCAGCACCGCGCGCTTGCCTGCGATCTCGCCCGCCTCTGGGTAAACAACCTCGACGTGGCGATCACCATGGCGCTGTTTTGCGCCGACAAGGAAGGGCAAGCCGCAAAGCCGCGCAACTTCACTCACCCATTGATGCGATTCGCTATCGGGTCCGGCCAGGATCGTGTCGCTCGCGCCCGTCAGTTCTGCGGCCAGCAAGGGCGTTGCCGAAATCGCGATAGCGGGAATGTCAGGGATTGCCTCACCCAAGGTGGCAATGCGGTGGAGATGCGGATCAATCGTCAACACCCCATCGAAAGTATCAGCGAGCAGCCGCCCGATCACTTTCTGGCTGACCGCTTCGCCGGGCCGGAAGGCGATGTCCTGCCGCATATAGCCCAGATAAGGCGCAATCAGCATAACCCGCGCAGCCCCGCCATCGCGCAGCGCAGCAGCGGCGAGCAGCAGTTCAACGAGCTTCCCATTGGGATCATTAAGCGAACAATAGACAAGCGCTGTGCTGGCGGTTTCCGACACGCGCACCCGGCTTTCCCCGTCAGGAAAGCGGTGCACCTCAATCAGCGCGGCATGGGCTTGCAAGGCATCGGCAAGGCGTGCGGCAGGCGCAGCATCGGCGGCGAAATGGTGAAGCAAGGCAGCGCTCATGCAATCCGGTATCCTGTGTCTTCATTGGCCAGATCGCAGGCGAAATCGAGCCCGGTCTGCGTGCTGGCATGGATGCGATACATCGCCTCGCCGCTGCGCACTTCGGCTCCTGCCTTGACCAGCAGATCAACCCCTGCGCCCTTGTCCATCGGCGCGCCGGCCTGCCGCGCGATGCGGGCAATGCGTTCGCAATCGATCGCTGTGATGCGGCCCGCACGCGCCGCTTTTATGTCATGTTTGAGATGGCCGGGGGCAAGGCGCTCGCTCTTGCGCCCCTGCGCATCAATCAGGCGTTCCATCGCCGCCAGCGCTGCGCCTGAGGCCAACAATTCGAGCGCGCGGGCATAGCCCTTGCCGCCCGGTATCGCGGGATCGAAATCGAGCATATGGCCTGCCAGCATCACCGCGCGTTCACGCAGGTCTTCAGGCGCATCGGGTTCATTATTCAGCACCGCCATAACATCGCGCGCTTCCAGCACCGGGCCAACCCCGCGCCCGACCGGCTGCGAACCATCGGTGAACACCACCTTCAATTCGAGCCCCATATGGCGCGCAACATATTCGAACAATTTGCGCAGGCGCACCGCATCGCTTTGGCTGCGCACCTTGGCGGTGGGGCCGACCGGAATATCGAGCACCAGATGGGTGGAACCGGCCGCCACTTTCTTGGAAATGATCGAGGCAACCATCTGCTCCGCCGTGTCGATGCGCAGCGGGCGTTCGACCGAGATCAGCACATCATCCGCCGGTGACAGGCGCATCCGCCCGCCCCATGCCAGCACCGCCTTTTCAGCCGCGACGATTTCGGTCAGGCGGTCTTCGGCGATATCGACATGGGCCAGCACTTCCATGGTATCGGCCGTACCGCTGGGCGACGTGATCGCGCGCGAGGAGGTCTTGGGGCACAGCAATCCGTGCGCTGCCATGATCGGCACCACAATCATCGATGTGCGATTGCCCGGAATGCCGCCGATGCAATGCTTGTCCACCACCAGCGGCGCGTCCCATGTCAGCCGGTTGCCGACATCGACCATCGCGCGGGTCAGCGCCAAGGTTTCCTGCGTGGTCATAAAACCGGCGCAGGCGACCACAAGGGCCGCCAGTTCCATGTGCGAATAGCGATAGGCGGCGATATCCTCGATGATGGCGGCCAGTTCGCTGTCGCTCAGCGCCTCGCCGTCGATCTTGCGGCGCACCGATTCAAGGCTGGCAGGCGGGCGGGCCTGCGCGATTTCAACGCCTGCGCCTTCGGGCAGGCCGAGCCGCTGGAACGCCTGTTCGCCAAGGCCCAATTCGCCTGCCTCCAGCATCGCCGGATCATCCACCACCGCCAGAGTGGCGAGGATCTCGCGCATCTCGCCTGTCGCCGCGCCGCAGATGCGCAGCTTGCGCAGGGCCTGAAATTGTTCAGCCGAATAGCCGCTGCCGTGGCGCAGCAGGAAGGCGGTGTTTTCCGGATAGGTATCAATCGGGATTTGCCGGATTTTCAGGATAGGTCTCTCCTTGGCTTGTGTGCCACGCTTTAAAGTGCCGCCTCGGCCTCTGCGATACTGGCCGCCGTGCGCACGAAACTGTCGGGGTTGAGCGATAGAGAATCGATCCCCTCGCTCACCAGAAAAGCGGCGAAATCCGGGTAGTTGCTGGGCGCCTGTCCGCAAATGCCGATGGGAATGCCAGCGCGGTGCGCCTTGGCGATGGCTTCGGCAATGGCGCGTTTGACGGCCTCATCGCGTTCGTCAAACAGGCTGGCGAGCAATTCGCTGTCGCGGTCCACGCCCAGCACCAATTGGGTAAGATCATTGGAGCCGATGGAAAACCCATCAAACCGCGTGGCGAATTCCTCGGCCAGAATGACATTTGAGGGAACCTCGCACATCATGTAGATCTGCAAGCCCGCCTCGCCGCGCTTGAGGCCGTGCTCTGCCATGGTGGCAATCACCCGATCGGCTTCGGCCAACGTGCGGCAGAACGGCACCATCACGATGATATTGGCAAAGCCCAGTTCCTCGCGCGCTTTCCTGATGGCGGCGCATTCAAGGGCAAAGCCTTCGATGTAGCGCGGGTCATAATAGCGCGCTGCACCACGAAACCCGATCATGGGGTTTTCTTCTTCAGGCTCAAAGGCTTCGCCGCCAATTAGGTGAGCATATTCATTGGTCTTGAAATCGCTCAAACGCACAATCGCCGGGTGCGGGTGAAACGGCGCTGCCAGCCGGGCCATGCCGCGGGCCAGCTTATCGATGAAGTAGTCCGCCGCGCTCGCATGGCCGCTCGTCAATTCGGCAATCTGTGCGCGCTCAGCGGGCGAGACGCGTTCCGGATGGAGCAGCGCCATGGGGTGGGCCTTTATCAGATTGTTGATGATGAATTCCATCCGCGCCAGCCCAACGCCTTGTGCAGGCAGACGCCACCATTGAAACGCCGCAGAAGGATCAGCAATGTTGAGCATCACTCTGGTGTGCGTCTCGGGTATGGCCGAGACATCGATCGCCTCGGTGGTGTAATCGATCAGGCCGCGATAGATCACACCCTGCTCGCCGCTCGCACAAGACAAGGTCACAGGCTCGTCATCGGTGAAGATCGCGGTTGCCGTGCCTGTGCCCACCACCGCCGGCACGCCCAGCTCGCGGCTGACAATCGCGGCGTGGCTGGTGCTGCCGCCGCGATCGGTGATGATGCCAGCCGCCCGCTTCATGATCGGCACCCAATCAGGATCGGTGTTGCCAGTGACCAGGATTGCGCCATCGGTGAAATGGGCAATATCGGCAGGGTTGTCGATCCGGCACACGGGCCCCTGAGCAACTGCGCTGCCGATGGCAACGCCGGTGAGCGCAGGCGTTGACTTGGTTTTCAGGCGGTAATGCAGGAACTGGCCGCCTGCCTCCTGCCCATGCACCGTTTCAGGGCGGGCCTGAACCAGATAGAGCAGGCCATTTTCCCCATCGCGCGCCCATTCCAGATCCATCGGACGGCCATAATGATTTTCAACCGCCACGGCCCAGCGCGCCAGTTCCAGAATCTCCTCATCACTCAGCACAAAGCTGGTGCGTTCTTCGCGCGTGGTCGGGATGATCTTGGTCTGCTGGCCACCTTCTGCCGAATAGATCATGCGGATGGCCTTATCGCCCAGCGTCTTTTCAATGATCGGACGCGCCGTGCCGGCTGCACAAGGCGCATCCAGCAAGGGCTTGAACACCACATAGCGATCCGGGTTGACCGCGCCTTGCACAATCGTCTCACCCAGCCCCCAGGCGGCGCTGATCATGGCAATGCCGGGAAAACCGCTTTCGGTGTCGATAGTGAACATCACGCCCGATCCTGCCAGATCAGCGCGCACCATCTGTTGCACGCCCACTGACAGCGCGACGGCGGAATGTTCAAAGCCCTTGGTCTCGCGGTAACTGATCGCGCGATCGGTATAAAGCGAGGCAAAGCACCTGAGGCAGGCATCAAGCAGCGCGGCCTCGCCCCTGATATTGAGGAAGGTTTCATGCTGTCCGGCAAAGCTGGCATCGGGCAGGTCTTCGGCGGTGGCGCTGGAGCGCACCGCGACCGCCGGATCGCGCGTGCCGCTGCGCGCGGCGAGTTCGCGATAGGCGGCGGTTATCGCATCGACCAGTTTATCGGTGAGCCGGCTGGCCAGAATCATTTGGCGGATGGCGTGGCCGGTGTCCTGAAGGCTCTGCCTTCCGGCGCGCAAGGCCGCGATCTCGCGCCCTATCGGCTCTGCCAGATCATTGGCCGCGATAAAGCCGCGGAAAGCATCGGCGGTGGTGGCAAAGCCTTGCGGCACACGCACGCCCGCATTGCCCAGTTCGCACAATAATTCACCGAGCGAGGCATTCTTGCCGCCCACGCGCGGCACATCGCCAAGCCCTAGCCTGTCAAGCCACACCACAGCCGCAGCTGCCGATTCGTCCTGTTCCATGGCCGATTATCCTCCCGTCTCGTCCATGTGTGCCTACAATGCCAGATTATCCGCCCTTGCAAACCCTTCATTTCGCGTTTTGCCATGGGCTTAGACACTCTCACGCCGTGCCGGCAGATCATAAGAGGCGCTTGAATTGCCCGCCTCGCCGCTGCAAGCTTGGCCCAGCACAAGGACGCTCCATGGCCCGCATTGCAACGCTTACACTCAACCCCGCCATTGATGGCGCCAGCACCACGCCGCGCGTCAGCCCCACGCGCAAGCTGCGCACGGCGGGACAGCGATTTGATCCGGGCGGCGGGGGCATCAATGTGGCCCGCGTGCTCACCCGACTGGGTGCAGACGTCGAAGCGCTCTATCTTGCTGGCGGGATCACGGGGCCCGTGCTCACCGGCCTGATCGAGCGCGCTGGTCTTGCCCACCATCCGATCCCGATTTCCGGCGACACGCGCATCTCCTTGGCCGTGTTTGAACAGGACACCGGCGAGGAATATCGCTTTGTGCCTGAAGGCCCCGAATTGTCCGAGGCCGAATGCGAGGCCTGCCTTGCCGCAGTCGATGCGCGCGCGTGCGATTGGCTGGTGCTGAGCGGCTCCTTGCCGCGCGGCATGGCGGAGGATTTCTACGCTCGCCTGATCGCGCAGGCCAAGGCGCGCGGGGTTGCGGTGGTGCTCGACACCTCCGGCCCGGCTCTCAAGGCCGGTTTGGCAGAAGGCGGGGTCCGCTTTGTCAAGCCCAGCCTGAGCGAGCTTGAAAGCGTTGCGGGGCACATCTTACCCGATCATGCGGCAATCGTTGCAGCAGCGCGGATGATTGTTACGCAAGGCGGTGCCCATAGTGTCGCGGTGACGCTGGGCAGCAAGGGCGCGGTGCTGGTTGAACCGGATCGTGTGCTGACCCTGCCTGCGATCGAAGTGGCGGCGAAAAGCGCCACGGGTGCAGGCGACAGCTTTGTGGCCGCGATGACTTTCGGCCTTGCCGCAGGCTGGCAAAGCGAGCGCGCCTTTCGCTATGGCTTGGCCGCAGGCGCTGCCGCGGCCATGACGCCGGGCACCGATCTTGCCCATGCCGAGGATATTGAGCAACTCGCAGCGCGCGCCGGATGAGGGTGTGCCGGGCAAAGCGGCTGGTTGCTTGAACCTGCGCTCACACTCAGGCTCGCCCGGCTTGACTGGCACCTGACGACCCGCCCCCGCCCGGCCACCATGGTCTGCCGGGCTAATTTGCAGCAGGGCAGGCGGTCTATGGGTTCGCGTCAGTGAAGCTCGGTGTCCGCCGCCTTGGGTTTGTGAGATTGGAAAATAGCGCTGCCTGGCAGGATATTGAACGGCGGCGAGAAGACTGGGGCGCCGTGACAGACAGGCTATTTGGTGCTACTGGCCGACCTGCGCAGCTGATCGTTGACAATGCCCGCGGTCGCTGAGCGCGCGACTTTCACAGGATGGAGCCTGAAGCGTATGTCAGACAAGGAACCTTACGCCCTGTTCAACCCCTTGGCCATGTGGGAGCCGGTGATCAATTTCTGGTTCGGCGCTATGACGGCGGCAACGCAGGAAACGCTCAAATTCTGGCAAAACCCCTTCAACCCCCCGCTCGAGGATGAGCGCGAGGTTGAAGGCGATCTCGATATTCCCGGCCCGCTGGAACGCGAGTTCGAGCACAACCTGCACGCCTGAACCGGTGCGCCGCGCGCCGCGCGTCTAGGCTGATTGCAGCAGGCGCCAGAGCTGGGCGGCGATCATGCCTTCCTCGTCGGTCGGGATGATCCACACTTCGCCTGCTGCGCCTTCGGGGCTGATGCGGGCGTGTCCTGCCTGATTGGCGGCGGGGTCTATTGCCAGCCCCAGCCAGCCGAGGCCCGCCACCACTTCGGCGCGGGTGGCGGCGTCATTCTCGCCAATTCCTGCGGTGAAGATCAGCGCATCGAGCCCGCCAAGCGCGGCAGCCAGCGAGCCGATCTCGCGGATGATGCGATAGGTAAACAGGGCAATTGCCTCGCGCGAGCCTTGCGCCTCGCTGGCGCGCAGCACCCGCATATCGGACGACAGGCCGGACACACCAAGCAGTCCCGATTGCTGATACAGCAGGGCTTCAAGGGCGCGGGCATCCATGCCCTTTTCATCGATCAGCCACAGCAAGACGCCGGGATCAAGGCTCCCGCTGCGCGTCCCCATCATCAACCCGTCCAGCGCGGTAAAGCCCATGGTCGAGGCGACCGACTGCCCCCGGTGCACCGCGCACAGGCTTGCGCCATTGCCGAGGTGCGCGATGGCAAGGCGTTTGTCCGCAAGATGCGGCGCATGCCGGGCAAGGCTGGCGACCACGCTTTCATAGGACAGGCCATGAAAGCCATAGCGGCGCACGCCTTCCTCATGCAGCGCGCGCGGCAAGGCAAAGCGGGTGGCAAGCTCCGACTGGCGGGCGTGAAAGGCAGTGTCGAAACAGGCGATCTGGGGCACTTCGGGACGCGCTGCGGCAAGCTGGCGGATCGGCGCAAGATTGTGCGGCTGGTGCAGCGGGGCGAGCGGGATGAGGCCGTGAAGGTAGTCGAGCACCGCCCCGTCCATCCGCACCGGCGCGCTGAAGCGTGTGCCGCCATGCACCACGCGGTGGCCGATACCGGCAAGTGCGCGCCCTGCAAGCTGCTGACCCAGCTCGTGGAGGATAAGCTCGGTTGCCTCGGCATGGCTCGCGCAAGTGATGTCGCGGGTGTGGGCTCCGGCGTCGCCCGAGATCACCAGACGCGGGCGCACGCCCAGCCCTTCGATCTGGCCGCGCAGCAGCAGCGGCAGGCCATCTTGCGCGGCAAAAGCGGCAAATTTGATGCTGGACGAGCCCGCGTTCAGCACCATCAGCGCGCTTGCCGAAGATGACGCAGCCCCGCTCACCGCGCGCTCGCCACCAGCACGGCGACCGCGCAGGAGGTTTGCCGCACCATCACACTATCGGCCCGGCTGGTCAGGATCACCGGCACCCGCGCGCCCATCACAATTCCTGCCGCATTGGCATTGGCAAGAAACGTCAGGCTTTTGGCCAGCATATTGCCGGCATCCAGATCAGGCACGATCAGCACATTGGCGCGGCCGGCCACAGACGAGACAATGCCCTTGATGCGCGCAGCTTCTGCATCAATCGCATTATCCAGTGCGAGCGGCCCGTCGATCAGCGCGCCGGTAATCTGCCCACGATCGGCCATCTTGCACAGCGCGGCCGCCTCAAGCGTGGAGGGAACCTTGGGATTGACCACTTCCATGGCTGACAGCACCGCCACGCGCACTTCGGCAAAGCGCAGCGCATGGGCGAGATCAATCGCGTTCTGGGTGATATCCGCCTTGGCTGCCAGATCAGGGACAATGTTGATCGCCGCATCCGAGATAATCAGCGGTTCTGCGTGCCCCGGCACATCCATCACAAAGCAATGCGACAAGCGGCGCTCTGTGCGAATGCCAGTGTCACGGGCAAGCACAGCGGAGAGCACTTCGTCAGTGTGCAGGCTCCCCTTCATCAGCGCCCCCACCTTGCCCTCACGCGCCAGCGCCACGGCCTTAGCCGCGCTGTCATGGCTGTGTTCAGAGGCGATCAGGGGAAAGGCGCTGATATCTGTGTCCAGCGCCTTTGCTGCTGCCGCAATCCGCTGCGGCGGGCCAACCAGCACCGGCGCGATCAGGTTGTGCTCGGCAGCTTGCAAAGCGCCTGCCAGCGACACCTCGTCACACGGATGGACCACGGCAGTCGCAAGAGCCGGCATGTCCTCCACCGCCTTGATCAGGCGTTGGTAATGGGATCTTGCATCGCTCATGACTTCAATTCCTTGAACCAGCCTGTCCGCCGCAACACTTGCTTTTCCGCTTCCAGCACCACCAGCAAAGCTGCGCCCAACGCGATAACCAGCGCGCCATCAACAAACTCAAGCGGGCTGCTGCCGAACGCCTGGTTCATGAAGGGCGCATAGACAAAGGCCAATTGGCCGATTGTCACCACGCTGATCGCCAGCAGCACGACGGGTGTGCCCAGAATACCGCGCAAGGTCACCGAACCAATCGTGAGATAGCGCACGTTGAACAGGTAGAAAATCTCGCCCACCACCACCATGCTCACCACCATGGTGCGGGCATATTCGAGACTATCCCCGCGCGCGAGCGCCATAAAAAACAGCGCCAGCGACGCGCCGCCCAGCAGGCTGGAGACCAGCGCCACGCGCCAGATCAGGAAGGGCGAGAGCAGGCCTGCATGGGGTGAGCGCGGCGGGCGCTGCATGATGCCGGGCTCGGTCGGTTCAAAGGCGAGTGACAGGCCGAGCGTTGCCGACAGGAGCAGATTGACCCACAAGACCTGCGTTGCGCTCATCGGCAGGGTAAAGCCCACAAGGATTGCGGCGATCACGGCAAAGACTTCCGAGCCGTTTGCGGGCAGCGTCCAGGTGATCAGCTTGCGGATATTGTCATAGACAGTGCGGCCTTCCTCGACCGCGTGGACAATCGTGGCGAAATTATCATCGAGCAGCACCACATCGGAAGCCTCCTTGGCGGCTTCGGTGCCCTTGATGCCCATGGCCGTGCCGACATCGGCCTGTTTCAGGGAAGGCGCATCATTGACCCCGTCCCCCGTCATGGCGACGATCGAGCCATCCGATTGCAGCGCGCGCACGATGCGCAGCTTGTGTTCGGGGCTGGTGCGGGCGAACACCGCAACCTCGCGCGCGATGCGCGGCCAATCGGCCTCGCTCACCTCGTCAAGCTCAGCTCCGGTCATCACCCGCGGATCATCGGCGAGCTTCAACTGCCTTGCGATGGCAAGCGCGGTGGCCGCGTGATCGCCGGTAATCATCTTCACAGCAATGCCGGCCGACCGGCATTCGGCAATCGCGGCGATGGCTTCGGGGCGCGGCGGGTCGACAAAACCGATAAGCCCGGCCAGTTCGACGCCTGATGTTACATCCTCGAAAGTGAGCCGGTCGGGCACGCTTTCCAGCCGCTTGATCCCAAAGGCCAGCACCCGCTCGCCCTCGCTTGCGGCGGCTTCGATATGGGCGTTCCACATGGCGGCATCAAACGGGGCGGGCGCCATGGCGAACAGCGCTTCGGGTGCGCCTTTGACAAAAATCACCGCGCTGCCATCGGGGGCTGTGTGCAGGCTTGCCATGAAACGGTGCGCAGCATCGAAGGGGATTTCATCGCGGCGTGGCCACTGGGCGCGGGTGGTGGCCGGATCCGTCCCCGCCTTGATCGCCAGCGTCACCAGCGCGCCTTCCATCGGATCGCCCTGCACACTCCACAGGCCGTCCTGTTCCGACAGGCTCGCATCATTGCATAACAGCGCACAGCGGATGATCGGTTCGGCAGCGGCCAGGGCTGCGGCCTCATCACCTGCCCCTTCAAGAGCAATCGTGCCTTCGGGCGCATAGCCTGCCCCGCTCACCACCAGACGCTTGTCCGCCAGGATCACATGATGCGCGGTCATTTCATTGCGGGTGAGCGTGCCGGTCTTGTCGGAACAGATCACCGAGGTCGCGCCCAAGGTCTCGACCGCCGGCAGCTTGCGGATCACGGCCTTGCGCGCGGCCATGCGGCGCACGCCAATCGCCAGCGTGATGGTGATGACCGCAGGCAGGCCTTCGGGAACCACGCTCACCGCCCATGGCTGCGGGCCATGTTCGTGGCAGTCCACGTCTCGTCGATGAAGACCAGGCGCTCGGGATCAAGATCGAGCTGGCCATCGAACCAGCGCTGGCGCTGCCTCAGGACGTCGGGCCGATCCTGCTCGATAGCATAACCAGTCTTTTTTGCGCGT
>Ga0213832_1000420_pt1 | contig 32781 bp, 27 predicted proteins | sample SWATP13_FD_161660 | JGI IMG/M metagenome (GOLD analysis project Ga0213832, IMG submission 161660) | Coastal seawater microbial communities from Marineland, Florida, United States - SWA TP1 #3 | ecosystem: Environmental > Aquatic > Marine > Coastal | place: USA: Florida | collected 2016-08-06 | reverse complement strand
AGCAAGCTATATGCTGACTCACAAATGGAATCTTTACACATCGTATACCTACAATAACTCTGAGTATCAATCGAACGATCCAAGTGCTTACAACAGCGATGGTGAGCTACTTGAGGATGCATCAGCCAGCTTTAAAGCGGGTGATGAAGTGATTGACTCAGCACAAGATTTATTTGTGGTATCGGCAGACTACTACAGTGGTGATTTCCGCTTTGGTTTATCGGCTAAATACACAGGTGAGCGTTTAGGTGCATGGACTGATGAGCAAACCCGTTCGCGTAATGAGGTTGATGGTTACACCTTGGTTGATTTAAACATTGGGTATAACACCAGCCTTGATTCAGGCGTGTTTAAATCAATCGACCTTGCATTTGTGGTGAATAACCTGTTTGATAAATCATATCTCGCAGGTGGCACAGGTAATGGTTCAACCTACTTTATTGGTGCACCACGTACCGCAGCTTTAACACTTACAGCGCAGTTTTAAGTAATAAGCTAACGTTTAAACAGCCCATCTTTGATGGGCTTTTTTGCAGGTGAAATATGAAAAAATTAATTTTAGCCACGGTGGTGGTAGCGGCATCACTATTAAGCTTAAACAGTAAAGCTGCCGACAATGTTGTGCTCGTTACTCTTGATGGGCTTCGCTGGCAAGAAGTGTTCTCTGGTGCAGATAAAAACCTAATCGATAACACTGATTTTGTTGCAGATACAGATGAACTAAAGGCGCTTTTTTGGCGAGATGACCAAGCACAGCGAACTCAAGCGTTAATGCCATTTTTTAGTGAAACACTGGCAAAGCAGGGCGTTTTGATTGGCGATAGAACTCAAGGCTCATTGATGTCGGTAAGCAACCCGTGGTATTTCTCATACCCAGGTTACAGTGAAATTTTAACTGGCATAGTAGATGAGAATATCGATAGCAACGATAAAGTGCCTAACCCCAATAAAACCATTTTAGAGAGTTTAAATTCTCAGCCAGAGTTTAAAGGTAAAACCGCGCTTTTTGGTAGCTGGGATGTGTTTCCTTATATTGTAAATCGTGAGCGCAGTGGGGTTTATGTTAATGCTGGCTTTGAATCCTTTGATGCAGTGAACTCAGCCGAAGTGACTCTGCTAAACCAAATGCAAAGCGAGATCCCAAGCCCTTGGCACAATGTGCGCCTCGACAGCTTTACCTACCGATTTGCCAAACAATATTTATTAAATAAACAGCCGCGTTTGCTTGTTATTAGCTTGGGTGAAACCGATGATTTTGCTCATAACGGTAAATACGATGCCTATTTAAAATCGGCTAAACAAAGTGATGCGTTTATCCGTGACCTTTGGCAAACAATTCAACAAACACCGGGCTATAAAGACAACACCACAATGATCATCACTACCGATCATGGCCGTGGCAGTCATGCTGATGATTGGCAACATCATAGTTCTAAGCGTGCTTTAGCTCGTTCAGAGCAAGGTAAGCAACGTTTTCCAAACGGCATTGTTGGCTCTGAGCATATTTGGTTAGCAGCGATTGGCCCAGATATAAAAGCAACAGGCTTAATTAAGCCAAGTAATGAGCTTAAACAAGCGCAAGTAGCGGCAACTGTGTTGAGCATTTTAGGCATCAACAGTCAGCAAGTTAACCCGAGGATGGCAGCGCCGATTAAGGAGATTTTAAAATGAGTTTAACACTTAGCTTTTTTAGAAGCGCTTTAAGTGGATTAATGCTGGTTAGTTGTGCGAGTGCGATTGCCGCACCGAGTAAAATTTTATTTGGCTCATGTGGTCATCAAGACAAGGCTATTCCGATTTTTGATGCCATCAACAAAGAGCAAGCCGATTTATTTATGTTCCTTGGCGATAACATTTATGGTGATACTGAAGATATGACGATACTTGCTGATAAATACCAACGTTTAGGGCAAAAGCCGGGCTTTAAAACATTACGTGCGAATACGCCAATCATTGCCATGTGGGATGACCACGATTATGGCGAAAATGACGCTGGCAGCGAATACCCAAAAAAACAGCAATCACGAAAAATCATGCTCGACTTTTGGCAAGAGCCAGCGGATTCTGCTCGCAGGACTCGTGAAGATGGTATTTACACTTCGTACAGGTACGGTGAAGGTGAGCAAACAGTAAAGGTCATCATGCCTGATCTGCGTTTTAATCGTGCGCCGTTAAATCATGTATCAGCGATGACCTATCAACTTGAGCGTAAACCGGCAAAACAAGGGCCTTATAGTCCAACAACCGATAAAAACGCCTCTATGCTTGGCGAAAGCCAATGGCAATGGCTCGAACAAGAGCTTAAGTCAGATGAAAAGATAAAAATCATTGCCTCAAGCTTACAGTTATTGGCTGATTTTACAGGCTGGGAGTCATGGGCAAATTATCCGGCTGATCGTGAGCGTTTATTTGCGCTTATTAAAAAACATAAAGTAAATGGTGTGATTATTGTCAGTGGTGATACTCACTGGGGTGAGCTGTCTAAATATCAACAAAACCTAGATTACCCGTTATATGAAATGACCAGCTCTGGGCTTACAGAAAAGTGGAAAGATGTTAGCCCTAATAAACACCGTGTGGGTGATTACACTCATGAAGTTAACTACGGCGACTTAACAATCGATTGGCAAAAAGCAGATCCTACCATTCGTATTGCGCTTAAAGGTATTAAGGGTGATGAGATCATGCACACCGAGTTCGCGTTATCGACGATAAGCCCATACCAGTAAATATTGCCAGCTGCGCATATATTTAACACATGCCCGCAGCTCATACCCGTAAACATGGAATAAGCCTTGTTTGCGGGTATTTCTCTCTATCCCATCTAATTAAAATATCTTACACTGTGTCAATTAGTTAGTTTCAAGCAAGGACAGTGTAGAGTGCTGAATATAATTCAATCAAATCGCATGGAAGCACTGCAAGAGCTTTTTCATAAAGTTATTAAAGTTAATCCATTAACGAGTCCCTTTAAAAAAGAAATTGTGCTTGTGCAGTCACCGGGTATGTCGCAGTGGCTAAAAATAGGTTTAAGTGAACACTTAGGGATTGCCGCTCAGGTTGATTTTCCGCTGCCTTCAAGTTTTATATGGCAGCTTTACCAACAATTGCTGCCTGATGTACCCAGTGAATCACCGTATAACAAAGCTAACCTTGCTTGGAAGCTGTTTGCGATTTTACCAAACTGCATTGATGAGCCGCTGTACTTACCACTTAAAACCTATTTAGATGGTGACAGTGAAGGGCAAAAAACCTTTGCCTTGTGCGAGAAAATTGCCGACGTTTATGACCAATATTTAATGTATCGCCCCAATTGGATTGCCACTTGGGAGCAGGGCATCGATGAACTTGATGATGTTGATGTGGGCATTGCGCCATGGCAGCCAGATCTCTGGCGTAAGCTGGTGGCGCATAGTAAAGAACTTGGGCAAAGCCAATATCACCGCGCCAATATGCAAGACAAACTCCTTGCAGCCCTTGAAAAAATGGACGCAAGCCTATTACCTGAGCGCATTAGTTTATTTGGTATTTCTGCAATTGCGAGCAGCCAGCTTGAAGTGTTTCAGGCCATTGCGAAAAAAACGCAGGTATTTTTGTTTTTCTTTAACCCCAGTGAACATTACTGGGGCGACACACTCGATGAGAAAACAGCAGCCAAGATTGCTGCTAAATATGCCAAACGCCCGCAGTTACAAGCGCTTGAAGACAGCGCTAAAAACCCTGATCACGAGTATTTTTTTATTGGTAACCCGTTACTCTCGTCGTGGGGTAAATTAGGCCGAGACTATTTTGAGCAGTTACTACAATTAGACGCGCAGTGGCTTGACGGATTCGATAACGAGTTTGATCAAAGCTTGTTATCGCAAATTCAGTCTGAAATTTACCAATTAGCCTTCAAGGGGGAGTCATTAACGCCTGATAAAGAATGGTTTATTAATGACGAAGGCAAATTGCCGATTCAGGCAGACGATACCAGTATTGTGCTGAGCGATTGTCACACGCCACTACGTGAAGTCGAACGACTACATGATTACTTGCTCAATCTATTCAATGAAAATAAAGCGCTAACACCAAAAGATATTATTGTAATGATGCCGGATGTTGGCACATACAGCCCGTATATTGAGGCGGTGTTTGGTGGTGCCGAAGGGCGACGTTTTATTCCTTATGCGTTAGCCGATTTAGCCATAGAACAAGAAAAACCCGTACTTAGCTCGTTTGCCAGTTTAGCTGATTTACCATACTCACGCTTTGGTGTGTCTGACATTCTTGATTTACTGCAAGTCACACAAATTGCCGAGAAGTTTAACCTCGAAGCCCATGAATATGAGCAAATTGGTTTTTGGCTTGAACGCGTTGGCGTTAAATGGGGCTTAGATGCCGCCCACAAAGACAGTTTTGGCTTACCCGCAATAGATTTAAACACTTGGCAACATGGCTTAAACCGCTTGTTATTAGGTGTTGCACAACGTGATGAACAACTGCCGTTTTCGGGGATTTACAGTGCCGATGAAGTTGAAGGCATGGCACTGAATACACTTAATAAACTCATTGAATTTATTGATGTACTGGCCCGTTATAAAGCCAAGCTTCAAGCTGATGCACCGCTTAACGAAAAGGCAGAAATTCTAAAAGAATTATTAAACGATGTGTACAGCGATGAAGGTGAACAAAGCTGGGATTTATTAGTACTGCAAAAAGTGCTCGATACACTGATTAAGCATTATGACAATGGCGATTACCAACAAGCTGTTTCGCAGCGCATTGTGAGTTACTTGGTTAAACAAGGTATTCAAGAAAAAGGTGTAGGGCAGCGCTTTTTAGTGGGGCAAGTTAACTTTTGTACGTTGATGCCAATGCGCGCTGTGCCATTTAAAGTGGTGTGCATGCTAGGTTTAAATGATGCAGATTACCCGCGTACCGTTCAGCCAATCGGTTTTGACTTAGTTCCATACTCAAAACGCCAAAAAGGCGACCGTTCTCGTAAACTCGACGATCGTTACCTGTTTTTAGAAGCGATTTTAAGTGCTCGTGAGAATTTATACATCAGTTATATTGGCCGTTCTTGCTTTGATAACCAACCAAGAATGCCCTCAACCTTAGTGAGCGAGCTTTTGGAATACATAGCCCGTAGTTTTAAATTTGCTGATCAAAAAACTCACTTAAAGCTACCAGAGGCGCTAATTAATTATCAGCACTTACAGCCATTTAACTCGGCTTATTATCTAACAGAGAAAATTGATGACAAGCAAAAAGCAAACAAACCGTTAGCCACACAATTACACAGCTATAACCCTGTGTGGATGCCAACTCAAGCTATTAACCCTGAGTCACAGCAAGCGCTTAGTGTTCAGCCAGAAAGCAGTGTTGAATTAACTCAGTTTATTCGCAGTATTTGCCAGCCGCACGAGAGCTTTTATCAGCAAAGTTTGGGTTTACGCTTACCGCAATTTAACGATATCGCTAAAGATGAAGAGCCATTTAGTTTAGACGCATTACGTCGTTACTTTTACCTTGACGAAATTCTCGAAGCTAGCATTCAAGAGCAACCGCTTAACAAAGCGCAAATAATGCAGCGCGGTGAATTACCTCAAGCCCATGTTGGCGATCTTGTGTTTGAAAGTATGCAGCACCGAGTTGATGCGCTTGCTGGGCAAGTGAAAGCGCATATTCAAGGTGATGAAGCATTACCCGTTGAAGTAAATATTAAAATAGCCAACACCACTTTAGAAGGTTGGTTAAATCATATTTATGGTCAAAAACAGGTGTTTTATCGCACTGCCAGTATTAAAGCAAAAGATGTTATTCGCGGCTTTGTGCATCATTTAGCAGCGCAAATAATGGGGCAACCTGTTGAAACCCTCATTCTTGGTTTAGACAAGCAAATTAGTTTTTCACCTATGTCAGAAGATGATGCTCGTAAGTATTTAAACGATTGGTTTTCGCTTTATGAAACGCTTTTAACTCGCCCAGTGGCGTTTTTTCCGGTCAGTGGTTACGAGTACATAAAAACAGATAAAGATATGGTCAAAGCAAACAATAAATTCGCGCCGCAATACATAGGCATGGGTGAGGGTGAAAATCCGTATATTCGTTTAACCATAAAGAGCCTTAAAGACTGTGAAGAAGAGTTTATAAAATGGAGCGAGCTGCTGTTATCGCCACTCGTTGAATTAGCACAGGAGGCCGATCATGCAAACGCTTAATCCAATGAGTATGGCGCTATGTGGGCAGAGCCTTATTGAAGCCAGTGCCGGTACGGGTAAAACCTACACCATCACAGGTTTGTATTTACGGTATTTGTTGGGTTTACAAAAAGCGACTGATGAAGATGAACAATTAAATACGCCGCTTAGTGTTGAGCAAATACTGGTGGTGACCTTCACCGAGGCCGCAACGCAAGAAATTAAAGACCGTGTGCGGGCGCGTATAATCAATGCCAGAGATGCACTGCTTGGTAAAAAGCCCGATGATGAGCTGATTGAGCAAGTAATTGACGAGGTAACTGACAAACACGCCGCATTTGATTTGCTAGACGCTGCGGCAAAGTCGATGGATGAAGCCGCCATATTCACCATTCATGGCTTTTGTCAGCGAATGCTTAAACAACATGCTTTTGAATCAGGTGTGGCGTTTAACTTAGAGTTTATTTTAGATGAGCGTGAGCTTATTCAAGAAACCCTTAATGACTTTTGGCGTGCCTTTGTCTACCCACAATCAAAAGAGCGCACCCAAGCAATTACCGATATTTTCCCAGTGCCTGCATCACTGTATTCACAGGTAGTGAGTTTACTCAACAAGCAAGGGGCAACAATCACCCCTGAGTACGACCTTGACGATATATGGCAAGCGCGCGACAACTTTGTGGCAAAAGTACCGGCATTTAAAAAGGCATGCCTTGAGAGTGAGTTTATTAATGCTGTAAAAGCATCTGATTTAAGTGGCTCAAAAACCCCAGGTCGAAAAAACAGCCTTGCAGCGCTTGAAGAATACCTTAACAATGACGAGCTGTTCTTTGTATTTGGTACCAATAAATACTCCTTTGAAGTGTGGAGTACAGAGAATTTAAGCGACCCTGCAAATTACAAGAAAAACGGCAATTTGCTTAGTCATGAAATGGTGGCTCAGTTTGGTGAAATGGCCAAACTCAGTAGCCTTATCAATAACGGATTGAATATTGCGATAGTGCAATACGCTGCTAAATGGGTGGCAAATGCATTAGTTAAGCGCAAGCAAGAGCAAGGCGTGATCACCCCTGATGATTTATTAAGTAACCTGCATCAGGCGCTTTTAAGCGAGCAAGGGCAAGCATTAAGTGAAAAAATTGCCGCCTTGTTTCCGGTTGCCATGATTGACGAATTCCAAGATACCGATCCAATTCAATACGGCATTTTTAGCCGCATTTATGGCATTAAAAACACCACCCTTGCCATGATAGGTGACCCAAAACAGGCTATTTATGGTTTCCGTGGTGCAGATATTTTTACTTATATTGGCGCAAAAGAAGCTGTTGCGAAAGATAAACAATACACCCTAGATACCAACTACCGCTCAAGTGAAGGGGTTGTTGATAGCGTAAACCGCTTATTTGCTAAAAATGACAATAGCTTTATTTATAACGACGCAATCCCATTTCAAAAGGTCAATGCTAAGGGAAAACAGCAAGACAAAGCGTTTTTAATAAACGGTGAAATGCCCAGTGCGTTTGAGTTTTCGGTTTTTGTTGATGAATACGCCGAAGCGAACAATAAGCCAACCAGCAAAGGGGTGGCTCAACAAGCATTGGCTTTGCAGTATACGAAAAAAATCACTGATCTACTCAAGCAAGCTGATGCCGGCTATGCGACTATCGCAGGAAAACCACTCACCGCTGCCGATATCTGTGTGTTAGTGCGTGACCGAAACGAAGCACAGTTGATGAAAACCGCACTGGCAGAAGCCGCCATTGCCAGCGTGTATTTGTCGCGTGATAGTGTGTTTAACCAAGAGCTTAGTCATCATTTACTTAACTTTTTAACGGCATTGCATGGTCAGTATGATGAGTCATTATTGCGCGGTGTACTTGCTGGGCCATTGTTTTGCTTAAGCTACAACCGCATTTATGAGCTTCACGAAAATGAAAGCGCATGGCAAGAGCATTTAAACTTTTTTGCTCAGCTAGCCCATATTTGGCATAAACAGGGCGCTATGGCGATGCTCGAGCGTTTATTGAGTCATAATCAACTTGCAGCGCGTTGGCAAGGCTTAGGCTACAACGTTGAGCGCTGGCTCACCGATTTCCGCCATTTAGGGGAAATCTTACAGCAAAAGCAAATTGAGCTTGAGGGAACCCATAGATTGCTGCGTTGGTTTGCGCAAAAAGTCAGTCAACAAGATGGCGAAGCAGTGCAAGTACGCCTAGAAAGCGATGCTAATTTAGTGAAAATTGTCACCATGCACGCATCAAAAGGCTTAGAGTACCCGATAGTATTCATGCCGTTTGCCTGTGGTTATCGCGAAAGCAAAGAAGCCCTTTATCATAAAGACGGTAAGCTGATTTATGACCTTGCTAAAAGTGACGATGCAATGCAAAAAGCCGAGCAAGAGCGCTTGGCTGAAGATTTACGCTTGCTCTATGTGGCATTGACTCGTGCTGTGCATTTTTGTTCAGTGGGGATGTACAACATTGCACTAGGTCGCAGCGCTCGCCCAGGTATTCAAAGTACCAGCATTGGCCACGTATTATTCGCAGGGTTAGAGATTAAATCGGGCGATGAATGGCGCGCATTGTTACAACAATTTTGTGAAGGCTCTGCGCACATGCACTATGAGGCGTTTAGCCAAGCAGATGAGCTAGAAAAGTTAACATTTGCTGGTGCAGCCAATGAGCAAGAATATCAAGTTAATACTGTTAAAGCAGACATTCAGCGTGATTGGCGCTCAACCAGCTTTAGTAGCTTAACACTGAAAAAGCATACTGATCATATCGAGCTTGGTCGCAGTGATGAAGACCACGAAAAAGATGAGTTTTTAGCCCAAAATGCCAATGCTTTAACACCTTACAGCTTCCCTAAAGGGGCAAAGCCGGGTAGTTGTTTGCATGAAATTTTTGAGCAATTAGACTTTACCGACCCTTACGCGTTAAAGCGTCCAGCCAGTGAACAAGAAGACCATGCACTTGATAAAGTGATCAAAACGTTATTCGAAAAATACCATATTGATGATAGCTGGCAGGAAATGAGCGAGCAGTGGATCCTTGCTGCACTGAATTGCCCATTAAACGATAAAGGACTTAGTTTATCAGTACTTGAGCCTGATACCTGTTTGGTCGAAATGGAATTTAACTTACCGCTGTTATCGCTCTCAAGCGATAGGCTAAACCAAGTGTTGGTAAAACATTTTAACTTACCCGGGCAGCTTGATTTTAGTGAGGTGCAAGGCTTACTAAAAGGCTTTATCGATTTAATATTTTGCTGGCAGGGTAAGTATTATATTCTTGATTATAAATCGAACTTTTTAGGCAATAGTGCGGCTGACTACCAACATGAGCAACTAGAGCAAGCCATGACCAGTCATCAGTATCATTTGCAGTATTTGATATACACCGTGGCATTGCACCGTTTATTAAAACAACGTATTCAAGACTACGATAGCGATACGCATTTAGGCGGTGTTTACTACACCTTCTTACGTGGTATGAGCGAAGGGCAAGGGGTGTATTTTAATCAGCTAACAAAACAGCAAATAACTGAGCTTGATAGCTTATTCGCACAAGGAGCCATGCTATGAGTCAACTGACATTCGGCTTTGATGACCATGAGCCAAACGGGCCAATGAATAAGCAGCCAGAACAACCAGCACAACATGCAGAGAGTAACTCAGCGTTGCCCGCCACAGAACTTAAAACGCAGCCTTTACTGAGTTATTTGCTTGAGGCAAAACGTATTCGCTTAGTTGATGTGAAACTTGCCGAGCTATTGACTGGAACAGAAACAGTAGCCGGTTCGCAATCGTTGATAGAGAATAACGATGCAGCGAACAGTGAAGTATTTTACCTGATTTTATTACTTGCGGCTGCGCAGCAAAGTCAGCACAGTTGTTTAGAGCTCGTGAATATAAACTGGCAAAACCCGTTTGAAATTAAAGAGCAAAGTTTAGCTGATGCCAGCATTGCATCCCCCGAGGTTTTAACCCCGTTTGCGACAGAATTTGGCCTTACTGAGGCCGTTAATAAATTAATGAATGCTGATTGCGTAGGGGATGATAAGCCACTGCTGTTGTTTGCGAATAAACTCTACTTTGCCCGATTGGCTGAATACGAAACCACACTGGCATCACGTTTACATCATTTAGCAACGAAAGAGCTGACCCTTGATGAAGGTGAATTAACGGCATTACTTGAGGTGTATTTTCCTCACAGTGAACATACAACAAACCCAAGCTATGCTATTAAAACATTAAACTGGCAAAAAGTAGCCTGTGCGATTGCCGCAACAAAAGGCTTTAGTGTGATAACCGGCGGCCCAGGTACCGGTAAAACCACCACAGTAACTAAACTACTAGCCATTTTACAATCTTTGTATGCCAGTGCGCCGCTAACAATTAAGCTGGTTGCACCGACAGGTAAAGCGGCAGCTCGTTTAACTGAGTCCATTTTAGGGGCAAAGCAAAAGCTTAATATGATCCCTGATAATATCGTGCCACTTATTCCAGACAGTGCACAAACGATTCACCGTTTATTGGGCGTCATTCCGCATACTAATAAGTTTCGCCATAACAAGCGTAACCCACTGCATTTAGATGTATTGATCATTGATGAGGCATCGATGGTAGATTTGTCGCTTATGGCAAAACTAATCGAGGCATTACCGAGCCATGCAAGGCTTATTTTACTGGGTGATAAAGACCAATTAGCTTCGGTTGATACGGGCAGTATTCTCAGCGACCTATGCCAAGGGCTAGAGCTTGGCAAAATGCCTGATTACAGCAGTGAAAGAGCAGCGCAGCTTAATCGCGTTTGTTTTAATAATCAGAGCTTTATACCCGCGGCGAGCAGTCATTTTGTACTTAACGATTGTATTGCGTTTTTACAGCAAAGTTATCGTTTTGATGGCAGCAGCGGCATTGGTCAATTAGCACAAGCTGTAAATACCAATAACAGTGGCTTACTGGGCTTCGTTGAGCAAACGATTAATCAAGGTGGCTTTAAAGACCTTAAACTTAATTACAGCGTGATCAGTAAACCTATTGAGCGATTTGTGCAACAAGCGGCTCTGCAATACCACGATTATTTGCAGCTTATCCAGCAAGGGGCAAGTGTTGCCAGTGTGCATAAAGCATTTGCGTATTATCAGTTACTGGCTGCCGTTAGAGAGGGAGATTATGGTGTAAATAGCCTTAATCAGCGTATTGAAAAAGCACTGGCTCAACAAGGTTTAATTTCGCCATATCAAAGGCATTATGTGGGTATGCCAATTATGATCAACCAAAACGACTACCAGTTAAAACTGTTTAATGGCGACATAGGTATTTTAATGCACGATGAGCAAGGTCAGTTAAAAGCCATGTTTGTTGATGAACAAGAAAATATTCGCGCCTTTTCGCCCGCACGTTTACCTGCTCACGATAAAGTGTATGCCATGACAATTCATAAGTCGCAAGGTTCTGAATTTGCTTACACAGCAATGATTTTACCACCAATAAAACAGGCTAATCAGGGCATTAACAGGCAATTGGTTTACACGGGGATCACCCGCGCGAAAACCACATTTGAGCTGGTGGCCGATAAAAATGTATTGCTCATGGCAATGAATAAATCTGTTACTCGTGCATCAGGTTTATACGATAGGTTAAAACATGAGGCTAGTTAAAGTAACGAGTGACCAACTCAACGAGTTAATGGGTTGGTTTAACTCAGAGGCTGAACTGCGTATTTGGTCTGGGCCATTTTTTAATTATCCATTTGATACGCAAAGCTTTAAGAATGATTTAAACCTAGATGCGCTGAATTCCTTCGCGTTGGTTAATGACGAAGGCCAGATGTTAGGGTTTGGTCAATACTATTTACGTGAAGGTCGTTGCCATTTAGGACGGCTAGTTATCGCGCCAAGTGAACGTGGTAAAGGTCTTGCGAAAGTGTTGATAAATTTACTAGGAGAGCAGGGCAAACAGCAGTTGCAGTGTGATAGCTTGTCGTTGTTTGTATATACCCATAATACCCTTGCTAAAACAGCTTATGAAAAAATGGGGTTTATTCAAACCCAATACCCCGCTGACATGCCACTGGATGGCTGTATTTATATGACCTGCTAAGAACGTTTAAAGCTGCTTTTACGAAACAGGTTAGGTTGCCAGCCAAAGTGTATGGCGCCTAATCTTAAACAGACCGTCACAGCAAATGCGCCAAGAATGCACCAAATATAACTCACCTCAAGGGTGAATAAAGCCGCGTAAGTTAATCCGCCAGATAAGCAAGCGGTTGAATAAAGTTCTTCGCCCATTACTAAAGGCACTTCTCGACAGATCACATCACGCATCAAGCCTCCAAAAATACCTGTGGTCATACCCATGGTGATGGCAACAATCATATCTGCGCCGCCGATCAGCGCCTTTTCGATACCAATAATGTTGAAAATTGCCATCCCTACGGCATCCATTAATAGCATGGTGGTGTTACTTAAATCGGGTAAGTGACGAATAGATAAAATAGAGGCGAATATGGCTATGTAAGTTGCGTACAAATAATCGGGCTGAGCTATCCAAAATACCGGTTTGTTAAGCAATATGTCTCGAAGTGTGCCACCACCTAGAGCTGTGACTGTGGCAACAACCACCACACCAAAACCACCAACACTTTTTTCATGGCCCAGCAAGGTGCCGGAAATAGCAAAAAACGCTACACCGATAATGCTTAAAAAATGAAAGTATTCTGATGTCATGGGGCTTCCTTACCTGTTTATAGTAATCTAACCCTAGCAAAATGAACTTTATTGATGCTGAACAGCTAAGAAAATAGGGCGGGTAGTGATGTCACCCGCCGGTAAGAAAATAATTATTATTTTAGATAATCAATCACTAATTGCGTCATTGCATTTACGCCAAGCTGTAAAGCTTTTTCGTCTGCAAAAAAGTGTGGTGAATGGTTACTAGGTGCTGTAACTGCATCTTGACCTTTTGGTGTGACACCTAAGAAAAAGAACATGCCTGGTGTTTCTAAGGCGTAGTAACTAAAGTCTTCAGCACCTGTGATAAGTGGTGTTGTAATCAGGTTTTCTTTGCCAACCACACCAGCAAGAGTTGGTGTCATTTTCTTGGTTAATTCAACATCGTTTACTGTTACTGGGTAACCATGATCAATGTGAACATGGGCTTCTGCGCCACCTGATTCAGCTACCATCTCAGCGGTTTTAGCTAAACGTTTTTTAATGTCAGCACGCATTTCTTGGTCAAAGGTACGGATTGTGCCAACCATTTCAACTTGATCAGGGATGATGTTGTTACGCACACCGCCATTAATGGCACCAAATGAAACCACCGAAGGTGCTTTGGTTACATCAACTTGGCGTGAGGCAATAGTTTGTGTTGCCATAATAATTTGTGATGACGCCACAATTGGGTCAACCCCATTCCAAGGGCGTGAGCCGTGAGTTTGGCGACCTTTTACTGTGATTGTAAATTTGTCGGCGCTGGCCATTAGCGGCCCTTCACGAAAACCAATTTGTCCGGTATTAAGTGAACTGGTTACGTGTAAACCAAATACGGCTTCTGGCTTTTCTTTAAATAAGCCTTCTTTAAGCATAAGCTCTGCACCGCCTTCTTCGCCATCAGGAGCACCTTCTTCAGCAGGTTGGAAGACAAACAGAATGTCACCCGCGAGCTCTTCTTTAATTTTTACTAAAGACTCAGCGGCTGCCATTAAAATAGCCACATGGTTATCATGACCACAGGCATGCATTACGCCAACGGTATTACCTTTGTACTCTGTTGTTTGAGTTGACGCGAAAGGTAAGTCTACTTGCTCTTTTACTGGTAATGCATCCATATCAGCACGTAGCGCAATAAGCGGACCTTTTTTGCCCCCTTTAAGCTTGGCAACCACACCGGTATGAGCCACACCTGTTTGAACCTCAAGGCCTAACGAACGTAAATGCTTAGCCACGTATTTAGCTGTTTCAAACTCACGGTTACTAAGCTCTGGGTTTTGGTGTAAATGACGGCGCCATTTAATGACTTTTTCGCTGACGCTTTTATTGGCAGATTTAAGTTCAGTATTAATATCACTCGCAAATGCAGGTGTAGAAATAGCACTGAGAAGTAGGCTGGTCGAAAGTAGTTTGTTTAACATCCCGTATCCTTTTATTATTTAGATATCCAAACAATCTGTGAAACGCTGAATTCTGCATTTTGAGGTGGCTTGGATATATGCACACTACACCAATGTAAAGGATAAACACTTGAATGAACAAGACCTTTCGGTAATTAACCAAGACAAATGGTTTAAAAATCGCACACAAATATTTAGGGACAAGCTAGTAAAAAATGCTAAATTAATCACCTTAAATGCGGGTGATGCATTGTTTTTGCGTGGTGATGAAAATACCGGTCTGTATTGTGTTATTAATGGCGTGCTTAGAGTTTCTGGGGTCAATAGCCAAGGCAAAGAAGCCGTGCTCAGTTTTGTAACCGGTGCTATGTGGTTTGGTGAAGTGGCTTTGTTTGATGGTGGTAAACGCACCCACGATGTGTATGCTCAAACTGCGGTACGACTTTTACACTTACCTGAGCGGGCATTAACTCAGTTATTACAAGAGCATCCTGCTTATTGGCATGATTTTGGGCTGCTGCTTACCAATAAAGTGCGAAACCTGTTTGACTCATTAGAAGATCACGCACTCCTTACAGCAAAGCAAAAGGTGAGTAAGCGGTTATGCATGCTTTTTCAATCGTCACACCAAAGCTGTTTGCCGCTTACCCAGCAACAACTTGCCGATATGACCTATTTAACACGGCAAACCATTAACCAAATATTACAATCCCTGCAAGCTGACTCAATTATTAACCTTAAATATCAAACGATTGAGATTATTGATATCGATAAATTGCAATCTCAATGCTAGCTTGGAACTAAAATTGCTACAAGGTTGTAATCAAGCTTAAATGGAAGACAACTTGTGGCAATTACATTTCATAATCAATATAACCCTTATCACGCTTCGGCTGCTGCTAAGCTGTCGCAAACGGCTCGCACTGAGGGTGTGAAAGCCATGCATACGCCAGCATCTTCAGCACAACAACTTTTACAAAAGCAGCCTGAGCCCAGCTCTTTTTTAGCACAAGCTCAAGAAGCTTTGGTTTATCAGCGGCTCGGGGTTGATAAAGAGAAAATTGACGAAATAAAAGCGCAAATAGAGAAGCTTGCTGAACAAATGCAACAACAAGGTGCCGATACTAAAGCACTGCAAGAAAAAATGAATGAGCTGCAAGCGATGCTCGATGAAGAGTATCAAAAAGGTCGCGAACGCATGGATATGCGACCAGAAGCTGAAAAAGGCAAAGTTATTGATGCGCTGGTTTAATGTGTGATTTTAAGCTAGCAACTTTAAATGTCGGCTAGTTGACATTCTTGTTGGTGAATTTTCTGCTAATCTGAATTTTGAACACAGTTTTGGCAGGAAAAACAATGAAAACATTAAAACAACAACTGACAAATTACGCCCTTTATCACCGTTCTAAACGCAATATTGTCACTCACTTTATCGGCATCCCATTAATTGTGTTTGCAATTATTTGTTTATTGCAACGCGTCACGCTTATCTCAGAGCCTGCTGTTATCTCCTTGGCAACCGTGGTAATTGCGCTCACCTGTCTTTATTACTTAATGCTTAGCTTATCTATGGGGTTAATTATGGCTGTATGCTTAAGTTTGTTAAGCATTGCTGCTGAGCCTGTGGTGTCGCTTTCAACAGAGTTATGGCTAGCTGTGAGCATTGGCAGTTTCGTTATTGGTTGGGTGTTTCAGTTTATTGGTCACTATTTTGAAGGTAAAAAGCCAGCCTTTGTTGATGATTTAATTGGTTTGGTCATAGGGCCGTTATTTGTATTAGCAGAGTTTTTGATTATGCTTGGTTTTTATAAAGATATTGCTGATCATATCGAACAACATGCAGGGCCTAACAAAGCATAACAACAATAATAAGGAACACACATGCAATTAAATGGTAAAACAGTTTGGGTTACTGGGGCATCTTCTGGAATTGGTGAGGCACTTTGTGAGCAATTGGCGGCAAAAGGGGCAACGCTAGTACTGTCTGCCCGTAATGAGGAAAAACTCAACGCTCTTAATACAAGACTCGGCGGTAATCATCATGTGGTCGCCCTTGATTTGGCAAAGCCCGAAGCCTTACTTGAAGATATGCCAGCAGTGATCGAGCGAATTGGCCGCATTGATGTGCTTATCAATAACGGTGGGGTGTCGCAGCGTAGTCTATTTTTAGAAAACGAATTTACGGTTTATCGCCAACTGATGGAAGTAAACTATTTTGGTTTAATTGCTTTAACTAAGGCGGTCGTACCACAAATGGTGAAGCAAGGTATGGGCATGGTGGTATCAATTAGCAGTGTAGCGGGTAAAGTCGGTTCAAAATTCAGAACTGGTTATTCGGGCTCTAAGTATGCAGTTGTGGGCTTTATGGATTGCTTAAGGGCAGAACTAGCCGACAAAAATGTGAATTGCCTGACTATTTGCCCGGGTTCAATTAAAACAGCCATTGCGCATAATTCGTTAGATGGCCAAGGTAAACCGCAAAATAAGCCCGAGGAATCAATCGAAAACGGCATGGATGTGGCAAAAGCGGCTGCAAAAATGATTAAAGCCATTGAAGCCGAGAAAGATGAAGTTGTTATTGGTGAAGGAATAAGTGGTTTAGCACCGACTATCAAGCGTTTATTCCCGGGCTTTTTTAATCGCCTCACAGCAAAAATGAACTACAGATAATTTATAGTCATTTGTTAGCGAATGATTCTCAGTAAACAATGCGCAACTTGGGTTGCGCATTTTTTGTACCAAATGGTCGGATTATTATCACTTTAATCGATAAAAGGCACTAGTTTGCTATGGTTAAACGGGGATGGATTAGCATACAATGGGGTAAAAGTAGTCCAAACAAGAGAGAACAACAATGGCCGCATTTGGTACTGTATTTATGCCACAAATGATCCAAGCACGTTTTGCTGATAACTCATGGAGTGAAAGCGCGCTGGTCCCATCTGATAAAATCGAATTACATGCGGGTGCTCACGTATTACATTACTCAAGCACCTGTTTTGAAGGATTAAAAGCATTTCGTCATGAAGATGGCACGGTCTATATCTTTCGTATGGATGCTAACATCGCGCGTATGAAACAAAGCTCTAAGTTACTAAACTTACCTGACTTTGACGAAAGCATGCTTGAGCAAATGATTAAAGACATTGTAAAAGAGTATGCAGACGAAACGCCGACCCCTCCGGGGTCTATGTATATTCGCCCTACGCACATTGGGACAGAAGCCGCAATTGGTAAAGCGGCTGCGCCGTCAATGAGTTCCTTGCTTTATGTATTACTTTCGCCAGTGGGTGACTACTTTGCTGGTGGCGCAACGGCACTCCGTGTATTACTTGAAGAAGATGGCATGCGCTGTGCGCCACATATGGGTATGGTGAAAAGTGGTGGTAACTACGCAAGTGCATTAGGTCCAATCTTACAGGCTCGCTCTGAGCACCAAGCAGACCAAATTTTATTCTGCCCAGGTGGCGATGTACAAGAAACCGGTGCTGCAAACTTCATTCTAATTGATGGGGATGAAATCATCACAAAAGCACTTGATAGCACATTCTTACACGGTGTAACGCGTAATAGTATTTTAACGATTGCTAAAGATTTAGGTATGACAGTATCTGAGCGTAATTTTACTGTGTCTGAGTTGCTTGAAAGAGCCGCTAAACCAGGCACTGAAGCTGCATTATCGGGTACCGCTGCGGTATTGACGTCGGTTGGCACGCTTATTCATAATGACCAAGAGTTTAAAGTGGGTTCGGGCGAACCTGGCGAAAAAGTCGCAAAATTACGCCAAGCATTGAATGATATTCAATGGGGTAAATCAGCGGATAAACACGGCTGGTTAACAAAAGTATAATTGCGCAGTAAATATGGAAAGCCACGTAAATTGCGTGGCTTTTTTGTTTTTACATTGGTTTACAGCTCTACCCGTGTTTAGGCGCAAATTACTAGACATTAATGGGTATTAACTTTATTTTCATTTTGTTAATAATGACTAACAAGTAAACCTATTATGATCAAGAAAACGCTTGCATGTGCGATTGTTGTTGCACTGGCGGGGTGTGGTGAATCAACCCCAAAAAATACAGAACAAACTGTAAAAACTGCAGAGGTAAAAGCTGCTGTGAATTATCCAGAAACTAAAAAAGGCACTGTTGTCGATGAGTACTTCGGTGAAAAAGTGGCCGATCCGTATCGTTGGTTAGAAGACGATATGAGCGACGAAACAGCACAATGGGTCAAAGCTGAAAATGACGTCACGTTTTCTTATTTAAAAAATATTCCTTATCGTGATGAGCTTAAAACCACGCTTGAAAAGCTGATGAACTATGAAAAAGTCACAGCACCATTTGAAGAGGGTGAGTATACCTACTTTTATAAAAACGATGGTCTGCAAAATCAATATGTGGTGTATCGCAAAAAAGGCGACTCAGAAGCTGAGGTGTTCTTAGACCCAAATACTTTTAGTAGCGACGGCACAACCTCAATGTCGGGCTTAACCTTCACAGAAGACGGTACGTTAGCAGCTTATCAAATCTCTGAAGGCGGCAGTGACTGGCGTAAAATTATCATTATTGATACAGCGACAAAACAGCCAATTGAAGAAGCGTTAGTCGATGTGAAATTTAGTGGTATTGCTTGGCTTGGTAACGAAGGTTTCTATTATTCGAGCTACGATAAGCCAAAAGGAAGTGAGCTGTCTGCCAAAACAGATCAACATAAAGTTTATTATCACAAATTAGGTACAGCACAAGCTGATGACCAATTAATTTATGGTGGAACTGAAGCACAAAAGCACCGTTATATTGGCGCAGAGGTAACCCGTGATAATCGTTATTTAATTATCGCTGCAAGTACTTCAACATCAGGTAATAAACTGTTTATAAAAGATTTAACTAAGTCTGATAGCGAATTAGTGACGATTTTGGATAACACAGAATCAGATACTTCTATTATTGATAATGACGGCTCGAAACTCTATTTAGTGACTAACTTAAACGCACCAAATATGCGTGTAGTGACTGTTGATGCCGCTGATCCACGCCCTGAAAATTGGCAAGATTTAATCCCAGAAACTGACAATGTGCTTAGTATTTCAAAAGGCGGTGACTACTTCTTTGCTAAGTATATGGTTGATGCGATTTCGCAAGTAAAACAATACGATAAATCAGGTAAACTGGTGCGCGATATCAGCTTACCAGGTGTGGGCACTGCATACGGCTTTAGCGGTAAGCACGATGCACAAACATTGTATTACTCATTCACAAATTACACCACGCCAGGTAATACCTATTCGTTTGATGTTGAATCAGGCAAGTCTGATGTGTATCGCAAGTCGGGCGCTAAATTTAATAGCGAAGACTATATTTCTGAACAAGTATTCTATACATCAAAAGATGGCACTAAAGTGCCGATGATTATCTCATACAAAAAAGGCACCGAGCTTAACGGTAAAAACCCAACTATTTTATATGGTTATGGTGGCTTTAACGTAAGCCTAACACCAAGCTACAGTCCTACGGTTGCGGCATGGCTTGAGCACGGTGGTGTGTATGCGGTAGCGAATATTCGTGGTGGTGGTGAATACGGTAAAGCGTGGCATGTGAATGGTACACAACTTAAGAAGCAAAATGTATTTGATGACTTTATTGCTGCTGCAGAGTACTTAAACGAAAAGCAATACAGCTCACCTGATTACTTAGCGGTGCGTGGTGGTTCTAACGGTGGCTTATTAGTCGGTGCGGTTATGACTCAGCGTCCTGAGCTATTTAAAGTTGCGCTTCCTGCCGTGGGCGTATTAGATATGCTGCGTTACCACACCTTTACAGCCGGTGCTGGTTGGGCCTACGACTATGGCACGAGTGAGCAAAGTAAGGAAATGTTTGATTACTTAAAAGGCTACTCGCCTGTTCACAATGTTAAAGCGGGTGTAAGTTATCCTGCGACTTTAGTGACAACAGGGGATCATGATGACCGTGTTGTGCCTGCGCATTCATTTAAGTTTGCTGCTGAGTTACAAGAAAAAGGTGCGAAACAAAACCCGTACCTGATTCGAATAGAGACAAATGCAGGACATGGAGCGGGTACTCCTACTAGTAAGGTTATTGATATGTACGCTGATATCTATGGTTTCACACTTTATAATATGGGTGTAAAGAGTCTTTAGTAAAAAGATAACGAGGCTAAATACAACGCCGAGCAATTGCTCGGCGTTGTTGTTTTCAGGCAGCTTTAATACTAACGTCGCGCTCTTTATATAATGGGTCGGGAAGAGTGTCAGCGCCGTAGCTCATTGGGGAGTGAGCTAATATGACACTAAGTATCGTTGAAGCTTTATTGCAATCCATGTTCATTTAATGCGTGAAAAATTTGTTATTCAGTTCTAATTACTCAAGGTTAGACCAACTTCTAAACACACACAATGATTAACTAACAGGAAGAAATAATCGCTGATAGGTTTTATATGCGTACTCGTCACTCATTCCCGATAAATAATCGCAAATAATGCGCATTGAGTTTTCTTGTTTGTCATGGGCACTCAACCACATTTCTTGGGTTGTTTCGGGCAGTAGACGCATAGGATCACTGGCAAACGCACTGAATAGCTCAATCAATAAATTTTGTCCTTTAAATTCAACTTGCTGCATTTTGGGTTCACGAATTAAACGCTTAAACACAAAATGCTTTAAAACATTAAGAATGGCTGCGAATTCATCAGGTAAGCTGACCGTGTACTGCAATATTTCAGACTCAAAATCAGCGTTTTGAACCACCAACTGAGCATTAATAATAAAGGTGTTAACCAACTCTCCAATGGCGTCTTTTCGCTCGTACTCATATTCTGAAAATAGCCGTTTGGTTATCGAGTTTAAATGCCCATTTAACCAAGGTGAATTAAGAGCGTCTAATTGTTGTTGAGCGTGGTTGAGCCAATCTGACAGGGTAAGCACTTCTGTTGCTATGGCATCTTCGAGATCATGCACGGCATAGGCAATGTCATCAGCCAACTCCATGATTGCAGCGTCGAGTGATTTATAATGGGTTCTAGCTCTAAATTCATCGGCTTGGTAATGACTAGACAAAAGCTTTTTATCATCGCCTGAAAGCGGAGCGATTATCCAGCTAAATACATCTTGATCATCTTTGTATAAGCCTTTAGCAGGGCGCCAATGATCCGCTTTTATAAAGCTTCTTTTTCCACTTAAAGGCGGAATGGTATGCCATAAATCATCAATAAACGCTGGGTATTTGATAAATCCGAGTAAAGTGCGGCGTGTTAAGTTCATACCGTAACCATTACTATATGGTTCCAGTTTTGAGACAATCCGTAATGTTTGCGCATTGCCTTCAAATCCACCATTTTCACGCATCATATAGTTAAGTGCTATTTCCCCACCATGTCCAAAAGGGGGATGGCCTATATCATGAGCTAAACATAGAGTTTCAAGTAAACTTGCACTGGGAAAATGTTTAAAATTAGCGTGTTGCGTTTTTAAATGTCTAAGTAGGCCACTGCCAATTTGCGCAACTTCTAGAGAGTGTGTCAGGCGAGTTCGGTAAAAATCATTAAGGCCAATGCCCATTATTTGCGTTTTTGCTTGTAAACGCCTAAATGCGGCTGCGTGTATAATACGTGATCTGTCTACTTGCCACGCAGAACGGTTATCATTTGGGCGATATTTTTGTTGATCAATGATACGGGCTTGCCAATATTGGCACATAAAATAACCTTATAATTACTCGCTCAGATGCCTTTTAGTATACGCAAGCACTTGAAAAATGCGAGCTAATTACTTGAAGCCCGACATAAAATGTAAGGCTATTAAATAACCTTTTTAGTGAAATTCGCCAAAAAAAATACCCTTTGATATAATTCGCTTTTATATGTGTGTGTGACGTTGCCGCACAGAGTTGTTGTTTACTTGAGAGAATACATGTTTAAATACCTTTTTCGAGGCTTACTTACTGCTTTCTTTACTTGGGCATTACTTTATCCATTTATAAATACAGACCATGTTGTTAAAGGCGTAGAACAATCAGACAGCACAAAAAAAGGAACACAACGTGTACAAAAAAAAGAGAAACCTTTACATAATGTAAAGCTGCCTGACTTTTCGAGCTTTACAGATGTAAAAGAAAAAAAGCATGCTTTTTTTGATTTTATTCGTCCGCACATTGAAGCTGAAAATAAAAAGATTTTACAGCAACGTGCAACGTTAGAAATTGCCCGCATGATGCTTGAGTTTAATGAGCCTTTATCTAACAAGCAAAAACAAGATATTAAAAAAATCTTAGCCAGCTACAAGTTACCTAGCTCACTGGATGTTTTATCACTTACGCAAGCATTACGGCGTGTTGATATCATACCCAAAGAACTTGCACTGATGCAGGCTGCAAATGAGTCAGCTTGGGGAACATCTCGCTTTGCAAGAATTGGCTTAAACTTTTTTGGCCAGTGGTGCTACAAAAAGGGCTGTGGCATGGTTCCTCGACGCCGTGCAAATGAAGCCGCACACGAAGTTACTGCATTTAAGTCTGTGCGTGCAGCAGTCAGTTCTTATTTTAAAAATATTAATACCCACGCAGCGTATTCAGATTTGCGCTCAATTCGCGAAGACTTACGACGTCAGCAAAAACCTATTGAAGCGACGAAGCTAACACACGGGTTGATGTCATACTCTGAGCGTGGTGAAGCGTACATAGAAGAATTAAACACAATGATTAATCAAAACAGAGCATACTTTGATGAATAAAACGGTTTCATGGTTGAAAGTAATTGGTGCTGTTGCGGCTTTGAGCTTTTCAAGTTTTAAGGTCGCGGCGAGTGAGTTTGTTGTAGCCTACGATGGTTTTTATGACCGCTTAAAAGTGGTTAATAAAGGTGAGTTTCAATATGCACAAGTGAATTTCTATTTAACTGATATTGCGACTAACGAAGTATGTACCATTAAATCAGGAAAAATCATTACAGAGCAACAAGAGTTTGATCTAACTTATACTGATCAAGCGCAGCTTTTACTGCCTTTTGATAAACAGTTAGATACTGACAAAGCTGTGATTGTGGTACAGCCTATGAATCCTAAACATGATTGTCAGCTTAAGTTACAGATTGAGGCAACACAACTGGATGAGTTCGCATTAACAAAAGCGAATCTATTTGCTCTTGACCAAGAATTTGATGAACTACTCTCCGACCTTTCAGGGTTTTTTGTGAGCAAACTAATGTGGTTCCTGTTACCTGAACAAAAAGGCGTTGTGTTGAAGTTTGATAGCACAGATGCAATGTCAGCAGCAGGAGTTAGCTGTAAAGAAAATCGCTGTTTTATTAATGTTACTGACGACTGGGAGGAGGATGAAACTCGTCTTAGTAATAATGGAGCGTTATTAAGTGCAACTCCTTGGATTGCGAAATAATATTTGGGAGTGCACATTTGCCAGCATAGGTAACTTTTCAAAAAAAGGATCTTAACAGGTCCTTTTTTATTGATTTTAAATTACTCTTTAAGTATTTAATATGACAGATGTTGATAGCTAACACGCTCACATAAATACAATAAAGCGTGTTATATAAATTGATTTGATGAATAAGGAAGTTCGAATGTATATCAATGAGGCGTCAAAACTGACAGGGGCAACACAAAGAGCGATAAGACTTTATGAATCAGTTGGGCTGCTGACTGTTTCTCGCCGAGGCAAGTATCGAGTTTATAGCCAAGAGAATATTCATCTAATCAAATTAATAAAAGAGGCTCAAACTCTAGGTGTTGCCTTGTCAGATATGGTTGCTTTAAAGGGAGAAAATGAGGATTTTGATTGGCAGGCAGTCAGCCATTACCTCATTCAAAAGCAAGCTCTAGTCGAAGAAAATATAAAGCAGCTTGAACTCCAAAGACAGCGTATTAAAAATTATCGAATTTCAATTGATAAGTGTATTCAAGAACTTGACTCTCACCCTTAGGTGAGAGTTTACACTGTATCCTTACTGTAAATGGATATGTAAGTGTATGAAAAGAATACTAGTAATTAATGCGAACCCAAAATCAATGAGCTTGTGTAAATCTTTAGCAGAGCAGTATGCCGCTGTTGCGATAAAAAAACACGATGTGAAACAAGTTCATATTGGTGACTTGAATTTCGCAATAAATTTAGCAGAAGGCTACGATGAAGTAATTGAGTTAGAGCCTTGTTTAGCCGATCTGCAAAAGAAAATCCTTTGGGCCGAACATATTGTGATAGTTAGCCCTGTTTGGTGGGGAACAATGCCTGCTAAGTTTAAAGGGGCGATTGATAGAGTTTTTTTACCAGGGTTTTCGTTTAAATATGTTGAGGGTAAATCTATACCGCAAAAGTTATTAGAAGGGCGTACATCCGAGTTGCTAGTAACGTTAGATACCCCTGTCTTTTGGTATAAATACATTCAAGGAAATGTTATCTATAAGAACTTTAAACATTGTATTTTAGACTTTTCAGGGATTAAAAATAAAGCCACCACATACTTTGGGCCCGTTATAAACTCTAGTAGTGATAAAAGAAAAGCGTGGCTTAACAAAGCAGCTCAATTAGGAGCGAAAGTTACTTAGACTATTTGTGTTCTAAAATTAAAAAGGAGAGCGAATGACTCTCCTTTTTAGCATATTGAATAGAGCTGGTTAGCTTAAATTAATTGTTACTACGTTATTTTCCTGCTCTTGTTCAAGCGCAGGTTGTTTCGGGATATCAGGCTTATCTAGAGCGATATCACCGCCATCAATTACGTCACCACCGGTTTGAAGGTCTTTAAAGTTAAATAAGGCATTGTCAGCTAAGTGTGACGGTACAACGTTTTGCATTGCTGTAAAAATACTTTCAATGCGGCCTGGGTGTTGTTTATTCCACTCTGCAAGCATTGCTTTAGTGTGCTTACGCTGTAAATTTTCTTGTGAACCACACAGGTTACAAGGAATGATAGGAAACGCCATACGGTCTGCATATTTTTCAATATCAGTTTCTTTACAATAAGCAAGTGGGCGAATAACCATGTGCTCGCCATTATCACTCATTAATTTAGCAGGCATGCTCTTTAATTTACCGCCATAGAACATGTTTAAGAAAAGTGTTTCAATCATGTCATCACGATGATGACCTAAGGCTATTTTGGTTGCCCCCATTTCTTTTGCTGTGCGATATAAAATACCACGACGAAGGCGCGAGCAAAGCGAGCAGGTTGTTTTACCTTCAGGAATAATATCGGTGACAATACTGTAGGTGTCTTCTTCTACTATTTTGTATTCAATACCAAGCTTGTCTAGGTATTCGGGTAACACATGCTCAGGAAAACCTGGTTGCTTCTGATCAAGATTGACTGCAAATAAGTCAAACTTAATTGGCGCAACGCGTTGCAAATGTTGCAGAGTATCCAATAGGGTGTAGCTGTCTTTACCACCTGATAAACACACCATGATACGATCGCCTTCTTCGATCATATTAAAGTCCATCACGGCTTGGCCGGTTAATCGACGTAAGCGTTTTTGTAACTTATTAAAGTTATATTGCGCTTTAGCTTCTACTGAGTGAGACACTACGCCCCCTTAAAAATACATGGGTAAAATAAAGGGGCGTATTATATTGGAAGCGCGGGGAAACAACAATTGTTAGTTACCCTTTGCACGGTTAATTATTTTGCAAGGGGACTGATGTAGCCATCAGGTTTCAATGCTAATACATCGCAATCAAGACTATCAATTACATGCTCGGCTGTGTTACCAACCAGTGCGGCGCTCAAACCTGTGCGTCCTACCGTACCAATAACCACTAATTCGCTGTTGAGCTTAGCGGCAACATCAGGAATAACATCTTCAGGTAAACCTTCTTCAATATGACAGTGTTCTTCACTAATTGAAAAGCTCTTTGCAAGCGCTAAGGTTGATTCGAAATGATGTTTTTTTACTGATTCGTTATAAACGCCTGGGTTGAACTCGGGGATTTCAATCGCAATGTTTACCGGCGTTGCTGGGTAAGCATTAACAAGATTAAGCTGCGCATTTGCGAGTTCACAAATAAAGCGGGCGTCATTGATGATACGTTTATTTAGCTCTAGATGTTGTTCATTTTCAGTTACGGCATTAACGGCAGCTAAAATATTGCCCTGAGCCGGCCACTCTTTTTCTTTAACGAGTAATACAGGGGCAGGGCACTTACGAATAAGGTGCCAATCAGTGGGAGTGAAAATAACCGATTTTAGAGTGTCATGCTGATGTGTGCCTTTGACGACAAGATCAAATCCATCATTAATAACAGTATTAATAATCGCTTCGTAAGGGCGATTATGCCAAACAACACACGACTCTATGCTAAGTTCAGGGTAGAGTGCAATTTGCTCATCTAACCAGACTTGCCTATCTTTGATAACAGCTTCGCGCATGGCTTCTCGCTCATCACTGGAAAGCATAGTGGTCATTTCATAAGAAAAATCATAGATACTGAGGAATGCGGTGATGGTGGCACCAGATTTTTTCGCCAAATCAATTGAACGGCTTAAGCCATGTTGGTGTTCTTTAGTTGGGTCTATAACTGCTAGGATTCGTTTAATTGCGTCCATGTGCTGCTCCTTAACTGTTCCGCAAAAAGTATAGGTTGAGTGTAACCTATATTCAGAACAGTTAAAGGGGCAAGCCAGATAAAGTTGCGCTAAATCAAACTCTATTTACATTTGATAGCAGCAGTTGTCGCCAGCGCTTGTTGATCTAAAATCGTAATAAACTTACCTTCAACCTTGATAAGCCCCGCTTTTTGGAAGCGACTTAGTAGACGACTAATCGTTTCAACGGTTAAACCCAGATAGTTGCCGATTTCTCCGCGTGTCATGGTTAAACGAAACTCTTTGCGTGAAAAGCCGCGTTCGCCAAAACGCTCAGCGAGATTAAAAATAAAGCTGGCTAAACGTTCTTCAGCAGATTTTTTATTGAGTAGTAGCAGCATTTCTTGGTCATAGTTAATTTCGTTACTCATCAAACGCATAATTTGCTGACGTAGCTTAGGGAGCTTACCTGCTAACTCGTCAAGGGTATCAAATGGAATTTCACATACCATAGAGGTTTCAAGTGCTTGTGAGAAGCTTTGATGTGCCATTTTATTTATAGCATCAAAGCCAACAAGATCGCCCGCTAAGTGGAAACCCGTTATTTGTTCATCACCCTGCTCAGAGAGTGTATAAGATTTGAATGACCCTGAGCGTACTGCATAGATTGCATTAAGGCTTGCTCCAGACTCGAAAAGGTAATCGCCTTTGTGGAGTGGCTTTTTACGTTCAATAATTTCATCAAGTCGATCCATTTCCTGACCATTGAGTGAAAATGGCAAACATAGCTGACTGATACTGCAATTGTTGCAGCTAATCGTACATAAGCTTTTTGACTTGTTTTGAGAAAAGTCCATACATCCAATCCATTCAAATAAGTTAACAACACGAATACTAATGAACGAGTTTATCGGTTGCTATAATTAATAAGTATATACCGTACCATATTATTACACTTCCTAGAATAACCCTAGTCCAAACATGGTTTAAAAAAGTGTTTATTTTATGGCTAACAAGCCCAACACTGACCATTGCAGGGAAGGTACCTAGTGCAAAAAAGAGCATAACACCGGCGCCATGTGCTGCTGATGGGCTTGTTAGTGCCCATGTTAACGCCGAATAAACCAAGCCACAAGGAAGCCAGCCCCATAATGCACCATATAATAATGCTTTTGGTAGGGAGTTAACCGGCAAAAGGTGGCGATTAAGTTTGACTAAATGCTGCCATATTAGAGTTTTTCCAAGTTTCTCAAGCCATTGTAAAGTGGCAGCTAAACGCATAATGTAAATTCCAACGAGTAGCATAAATAGGCCGCTGAGGAAGGATAATACAATGGCTAACTGAGAATTTTGTGCGGCAAATTTGCTACTGATCCCAGCGACTAGTGCGCCAGCAAGCATATAACTTAGCGCTCTGCCAAGATTGTAAGCAACAGAATAACTGACAGCTTGTTGTTTTTTTGCAGCAAGCTGTAAACTGCTTGCTATACCACCGCACATAGCAAGACAATGCCCACTCCCGAGCAAACCCATAACAAAGGCGCTGATAAATAGGGGGTCAATCATTACTTTTATTATGTTGCTCTTTGTCGTCTTCAAATAAGATGCTGTGGCCTTGCTTATTTAAATCAGAAAATTGTTCGCTTTTTACAGCCCAAAAGAAAACGCCAATTGCAATAATTACAAATAATATAGCAATAGGGATTAGCATATAGATAATACTCATAGTTTTAATAACCTTAATGAGTTAGTAATAACCAGAATGGAGCTTGCAGACATACCAATTACAGCCATCCAAGGTGCAACGAGGCCAAGAGCAGCCAGTGGTAAAATCGAACCATTATAAATGAGTGACAACGCCAAGTTTTGTTTCACAATTCGACGCGTTTTTTTCGATACAGTGAGCAAGTGTTCAATTGCATTTAAGTCACTGTTGAGTAATACCACATCTGCACTATTTTTGGAAATATCAGCCCCTGTTTCCATGGCAATAGATAAATGCGCGCTGGCAAATACAGGGCTGTCATTGACACCATCACCCACCATAGCAACAATGGCACCTTTACCTGCAAGTGCTTCAACATGAGTTTGTTTATCACGAGGGCTACATGCTGCATGCACGGTATCTAGATTTAGCTGCTTTGCGAGTCGCTCACCACTGTTTGACGCATCGCCCGTTAACATATGGCATTTGAGCTGCTGTGAATGAAGTTTAGTAATCAATTTTTCTGCGTTATCACGTAAGCTGTCAGCCAAATAAAAACGAGCAATAACTTGTTTGTTGATATATAACGTTGCTTGTGCATCCGCTTTGTCAGTATCAAACCAACCACTTTTACCTATCGCAAGGTGTTGATCATTAAGCTCAGCTGTAATGCCTTTACCAGGCTCGATGGTAACATTTTCGATTTGATTCACAGTGTCGTTATAACCAGCGAATGCATTGGCAATCGGGTGCTCAGAGAAGCTCTCAAGTTGAGCGGCTAAGCGTAATACATCTGCTTCACTATAACTACTGTTTACCATTTCAACTCGCTCTATGGTAAACCGACCTTGCGTTAAGGTGCCTGTTTTATCAAAGGCGATATCTGTTAATTGTGGTAGCGTTTCTAACACATGGGCTTGTTTAATTAAGATACCGCGTTTAGTGAGACTGGCAACCGCACAAGTTAGCGCAGTTGGAATCGCTAAACTCAGCGCACAAGGGCAGGTTGCGACAAGCACAGAAATAGTAATCCAAAAGGCATGTTCAGGGTCTATTTGATACCAACCAATTGCTGTTATTGAGGCAAACAGTAATAAACAAGCAACAAACCACTGTGCCACTTTATCAGTGATTTCAACTAATCTTGGGCGCTTGGTTAGTGCTGTGTGTTGCAGTCTAATAATTTGATTAAGCAGTGTGTTTTGACCAATTTTGTTAATTTCAATACTGATTACACCATCATGGTTAATGGTGCCAGCGAAAACTTGATGGCTTACAAATTTATTAACAGGTTGATGCTCGCCTGTCATCATGGCTTCATCAACAGTTGTTTTACCTTTGATTACGACACCATCGGCAGGGATGGTTTCACCGGCTTTAATTAAAACAATATCACCTAGTTTTAGCTTTTTAGCGGCAATAATCGATTCTTGATTGTTTCTATCGATAATACGGGCGGTAAGAGGCAGTAATTTTTGTAGATTAGCAGTGAACTCACTGGCTTTTAAACGGGCTCTAAATTCTAAATATTTACCTAATAATAATAAGAAGGTAAACATACAGATAGATTCAAAATAAACTTCGCCAACAGACATTAAAGTGGCATAACAGCTTGCCCCGTAAGCACCAAAAATAGCTAAAGATACGGGTAAGTCCATGTTCAACTGCTTGGCTTTTAACCCATTAATGGCATTGGTTAAAAATGGTAGGGCACTGTATAGGATAACGGGTGATGCAAGTACTAAGCTTATCCATCGAAAGTATTGTTCAAAGTCTTCTTCCATGCCCGAGAACATGCCAAAATACATGGCAAAAGCGAACATCATAACCTGCATGGTCATTAGGCCCGCCACACCTAAACGGCGGATGTACGCTTTTGCGGCTTGTTGTTTTTGACTGGCTTCCAAGTCAGCCTGAAACGGATATGCTTTATAGCCGATTTCGTGTAACGAGGTGATAATTTGGCTAAGCGGTGTGGCCGATTTATCCCACTGGATCATGGCACGATTAGTTGATGTATTTACATCCACGCGCTTAATTGCTTTTAAATTAAGTAACTGTTTTTCAATTAACCAAGCACATGCCGCACACGTTATACCTTCAACGGTGAGAAGCACCTCAGATAAGTCGTTGGAGGCTGAAATAAATTCGTCTTGAATATCTTCGTTATCGTAGCTTTTAATTAATTCCAGTTGCTCTGGTACAAGTTGTTCTACCTTGCCAGAGCGCACTGTTCTGAATTTATAGTAATCGGTCATGCCTTGGGCGACGATATTCTCAGCAACCGTTTGGCAGCCAATACAACACATAGGTTGTGCCTTACCATCTATTTCGACAGTCGCATTAAAGCCTTTTGGCACACTTTCAAGACAATGAAAGCAATTATCAGACATCAGAGTTTACTACTTATATTCAGGGCTAATCGAAATTGTTTTTTCAGTTGGTAGAATAATATCTTCTTTTAGTTTCCAACTACCATCAATAGGTTCAATAAACACTGTGTAAGCACCATTTACATGCGCATCTAATAGGGCGGTGAAATCGCCATGGGCGTTTTTCATCAGGCTAACATCAAAATCGTTTGCTTTAATGGTGCGGTGGTAAAATGACATTTTTAAAGAATGTACATTACTCGCATCACCTTTAGTGAAAACAAACGTGACTTTGTCGTCGGTCACATTTAAGTCACCATGCAAATAGAGCGCCTTTGCTTTGTTAAATTTACTGAGTTCAAGGTTGATAGCTTTGCCTTTTTTATAATAGTCATCGACAACCATGTCGGGCCCGTTGCCAATAGCCATGTAAATAAGACCAGCACAACCAATGATAGCGGCAAGTGGAAAAGAGATTAAAAACCAAGGCCAAAAATTTTTATACCAAGGAGTGGGGTTCATAGTACTTACTACCTTTAAAAACGTTGTACGCATTTTATCGGATCTAAAAGCAAAAGACTAAAAAAAAGCCTCCAGATGGAGGCTTTTTTGATCTTAATTAATCTATTGAATTAAAAGATTAATTGAATATACATTTTATTAACCGCGTGGTTATTTTTCTTGTGACAAGCTGTAAACGTACGCTGTTAACAGGTGTACTTTATCTTCACCTAAAATGTCTTTCCATGCTGGCATAACACCTGCACGGCCATTGATAAGTGTTTCTTCAACGGCACGTTTAGAACCACCATATAACCAGATGTTATCTGTGAGGTTAGGTGCACCAAATGGTAAGTTATGAGCTACTGAACCTTTACCGTCAGCACCGTGACACGCAGCACACATTGCAAACTTAGCTGCACCTGCTTCAGCGTCTTTTTGGTTAACAGTACGGCCAGATAGGCTTAGTACGTGAGCTGTCATTTCTTTAATGCCTTGCTCACCTAATGCATCACCCCAAGGTGGCATCGCAGCAACACGACCATGAAGAAGTGTTTCTTTGATTTTATCTGGTGTGCCGCCATACAACCAATCGTTATCCGTTAGGTTAGGGAAGCCTTGACCACCACGTGCATCTGAACCATGACATTGCGCACAGTTTTGAGAGAATAAACGTTGACCAATTTCAAGCGCTTTTTCATCTTTAACCAGTGTCTCAATATCTTGTTTAGCAAATGCTTCAAAGATAGGGCCGAAACGCTCATCAGCTGCGATAAACTCTTGGTCTAATTGAACGTTTTCACCATTAGCTAATGCTTGCTCAGTTGCCTTTTTAGACTCTTCTAAAGAGGTGATACCTTGGTTAGAACTTGTCCACTTACCTAAACCTTCCCAGTTACCTAAACCTGGGTAAGCTGCAAGGTAGTATACAGACCAAATAAATGTCGCGAAGAACATGTAAGTCCACCACTTTGGTAGTGGATTGTTTAGCTCTTCAATGCCATCAAACTCGTGACCACAGCTCTCACCTTCTTTAACACCTGTGTAGTTTTTTAAGTTCCACAGAAGTAGGCCGAAGATGATAGCAAGACACGCAAGGGTTAAAACGATAACCCATATACTCCAAAAGCTAGTCATTTCTCAGACTCCTTTTCCTCGTTAGAGATTGTGTTGTTGTGTTTTTTTTCATCTTCAAATATGGCATTGGCAGCGTCATCAAAACGACTTTTGCTACGCTTGCTGTATGCCCATACAACAATCACAATAAACAGTACTAAAATTACCAGAGTCAAAATGCCTCTGTATGTTCCGTAATCCATAATAATTACTTCAAGTGTGTGCCAAGCTGTTG
>Ga0213832_1000412_pt1 | contig 33659 bp, 29 predicted proteins | sample SWATP13_FD_161660 | JGI IMG/M metagenome (GOLD analysis project Ga0213832, IMG submission 161660) | Coastal seawater microbial communities from Marineland, Florida, United States - SWA TP1 #3 | ecosystem: Environmental > Aquatic > Marine > Coastal | place: USA: Florida | collected 2016-08-06 | reverse complement strand
CCGTGGGTGGCTTGATGGTGTATCGCTTTGATATCCCGGATATGGTGCCGCATCACCGAGGTGGCAGTCCGTTCTTGTTTGAAGAGCAGGAATTGGACCAAATAATGGTATTGCGTCGTGGTCACTTCCGCGAAGGCTTGATGGAGCATCACATTTTATTTGGCAATGTGGCTAAAGATGAAATACTCGAAGTATTTATGCCGGAAGAGGCCGCAAATGACGACATAGACGGCGATGGTGTATTAGATGACGTGGATAACTGCCCGAATCATCCAAACACGGATCAAATGGATTCCGACAACAATGGCACCGGTGATGTGTGTGAAGGTGATATGCCACCTCCTGCGGATAACGACATGGACAGCGATGGTGTGTTAGATGACGTGGATAACTGCCCGAATCATCCAAACACGGATCAAATGGACTCCGACAACAATGGCACTGGTGATGTGTGTGAAGGTGATATGCCACCGCCTGCGGATAACGACATGGACGGCGATGGTGTATTAGATGACGTGGATAACTGCCCGAATCATCCAAACACGGACCAAATGGACTCCGACAACAATGGCACTGGTGATGTGTGTGAAGGTGATATGCCACCTCCTGCGGATAACGACATGGACGGCGATGGTGTATTAGACGATGTCGATAATTGCCCGAATCATCCAAACACGGACCAAATGGACTCAGACAACAATGGCACTGGTGATGTGTGTGAAGGTGATATGCCACCTCCTGCGGATAACGACATGGACGGCGATGGTGTATTAGACGATGTCGATAATTGCCCGAATCATCCAAACACGGATCAAATGGACTCCGACAACAATGGCACTGGTGATGTGTGTGAAGGTGATATGCCACCTCCTGCGGATAACGACATGGACGGCGATGGTGTATTAGACGACGTGGATAATTGCCCGAATCATCCAAACACGGACCAAATGGACTCAGATAACAATGGTGTAGGTGACATATGTGAAGCGGCTTAACCACTTGATTAAGTTTGCTCTGAAAGTACTTTTTAGAACTGAACGTTAATACAGCAACCGCTTAATTGATTCATAAAGCTTCAACATTAGTTGGAGCTTTTTTATTTAATTTATATCTTATTTAGACATATTTCTTTAATGACTATTTAGCATTTAGTAAAGTGCAGCAATTACGGATGTTATAGACAAATTTATATGTATGAAATTCCTCAAATTGATTTAAAAGAGCAAGTTTCTGATCAAGAATGGCAAACTCGTGTGGAGCTAGCCGCATGTTACAGACTGTTTGTAATGCATGGTTGGGATGATTTAATTCATACCCATATTTCAGCCAGAATCCCTGGAACAGAACACCTATTGATTAATGCTTTCGGACTTGCATTTGAAGAGGTGACTGCGTCAAATCTGGTTAAGATAGATATAGACGGTAATATCGTGGATCCGGATTGTCCGTTCCAAATCAATCCGGCAGGTTTTACTATACATAGCGCCGTGCATGAAGCTAGACATGAAGACCAATGCGCATTGCATGTTCATACTAATGAAACGATAGCCATTGCGAGTTTAAAAGAAGGGTTATTGCCGTTGAGCCAATACTCCATGTTTGCGTTGGCCTCAATGAGCTACCATGATTATGAAGGTCTTGCGGTTGAAGAAGATGAAAAACAAAGGCTGAAAGAAGATCTCGGTACAAGTAATTTCTTGCTTTTGAGAAACCATGGTGCTTTGACCTTAGGTAGAACTATAGGTGACGCGTTTATGCATATGTATGATCTTATTCGAGCGTGTCAAATTCAGATTCAAATTCAATCTACAGGGCAAGAAGCTATTTTGGTTGAGCAAAAAATTGTAGATGGCATTAAAGCACAAGCTAATATCGTGCATTCTGGTCAAACTGGAGGTCAAAAAGCTTGGCCAGCTATGATGCGCAGAGTAAAGCGACAGTTTCCTGATTTTGATCAGTAAGTAGAATTCTAGGTAGAAAAAATGAAAATAACCCATGTAGAGATTTTTGATATTCATTGTCCGGAAAGACCACCGTGGAATCCAGTTTTTGTTCGTATTCATACTGATGAAGGCATCACTGGTGTTGGTGAGGCTGGTCTTGCATATGATTGGGGTCATAGCGCCGCTGCTGCGATGATTAAAGAAATAAGTGAAGCAGTACTTATCGGATTTAATCCATTCAATACCGAACAATTATGGTCACGTATGTTAAGAGAGAGTTTCTGGGGGTTAGGGGGCGGACCAGTTCTTTATGCAGCAATGAGTGCGATAGATACGGCACTGTGGGATATAAAAGGTAAAGCTTTTGGGGTGCCTGTTTATCAACTGTTAGGCGGTAAGACAAACGAGAACCTAAGAACCTATGCAAGTCAGTTACAGTTTGATTGGGATAAAGAATGCAAGAAGCTGATTGAGCCCGAAGAATATGCTGAAGCAGCTTTAAAGGCCATGGCAGAAGGCTATGACGCGGTAAAAGTTGACCCAATTGTTTACGATCAAAATGGTGAGTCATCATTTGATAGAACAAAACTGTTCACTAAGCCACAAATGAGATTGTTTGGTGATAGATTAAGAGCAATTCGAAATGCAGTGGGTGAAGACGTCGATATTATATTTGAATCCCATTCATTAATGGGAGCCGCTTCTGCGATTCAAATGGGTGAAGTTATCGAAGAAGTTGGCTGTATGATGTATGAAGAGCCTGTTAATTATTTGAACTCTGCGGTTCACAAAAAAGTAGCGGAGAATGTACGGGTCCCAATTGCTGGCGGTGAGCGTTTGTACCACAGATGGGATGTAAGGCCCTATTTTGAAGATCAAAGCATAGATGTACTGCAGCCGGACGTTGGTTTATGTGGCGGCTTCACAGAGGCGAAAAAAGTATGTGATTACGCAGATGTGTATGATATTCGCATTCAAGCTCATGTTTGTGGTGGACCAGTAGCGACAGCTGCGTCTTTGCACTTGGAAACTGCAATCCCTAATTTTTTAATTCACGAACATCACACTTATGCAATTAAGCAATGGAATCGGGAATTATGTATTCAAGATCCTCAGCCAGAAAATGGTCGTTTCATTGTACCGGATACTCCGGGAATTGGTATTGAGTTAAATGATGAGGTCGTTAAACGTTCTCCCAATGTTGTAGTGAAATAGTTACGTTTAAACATCCAAAAATTAGAGACAAAAGGCGGCAAATTGGCCGCCTTTTTACTTGTACAAAACAAAACAAATGCCAAACTTAAAGGGTAATTAAGTCAGTTTCATTTTGAGGCAATTAAATTGCAGAAAGTTAAAAACGGCCTAATCCTGTATCTGGCTCTTATGAGCGTTAATGCAATTGCTAAAGTTTTGTTTGTGGATAGCCATGGCTTTAGTGTCGAAAACAAAGTTGAGATAAAGGCGCATTCAGAAAAAGTATGGCAAGTTTTAGTTAATGATGTGGATTTATGGTGGCCAAAAGAGCATTCGTGGTTTGGTGATAAAGGGCGGTTTTTCATTGAATCAAAAGCTGGCGGGTGTTTTTGCGAAGTCAGTGGCGATAAATCCGCTGAACATATGCGCATCAGTTACGTTGAACCTAAAAAATTGTTAAGAATGACCGGTGGGTTAGGGCCTTTGCAAGGCATGGGGATGTATGGTTCAATGGATTGGAAGTTTTCAGAAACAGATGGTATGACAACCCTAATTCTAAAATACAAAGTCAGCGGTTATTCGCCAGACGGATTTGAGCAGCTAGCACCAATCGTTGCAAAAGTTCAGGGTTTGCAACTGGGTGGGCTCAAATCTTACTTAGAGAATAACAAAACCCACTAATGTGTTCATAACAGTCATTTGAATAAAAACTATATTAATACCAATCTGCATAAAGAATTAGTCAATTCAGAACTTCACCAGAGCTGCGAGAATAATCGAAACTTGTGCAGGTATAGTCGTTCTCGGCTTGGTCTCCTGAGTCGCCCTACCTCCTGCATCCATGCAGTCGTACATCAAATAAGTTTTGGGCGATTATCGCAGCTCTGGTGAGTTCCCAAAGGGCGAGTTTAAAAAGCTTATATGCTGCGTTATTGATTTTAACAAGGGAACAACCATTCTCTGCAATCAATGCCTTGCCTATACACTTTTTCATTCTCGCTGAATGACCAATTCTTTATGCAGATTGGTATAAATCAGTTGAGTTTGCTTCATCAAATTTGTACCACCTATGAGCATTATTAAACAACAAATTATTCGCAGCGATTTCACTGATTTCAAAGTTCTCCCACCATAATTTGTGGTAACTTTTTGAGAAAAGGCAAAGCGGGAAGTTGCTTGCTAACATTACGCGCTCTATACCGAACAATTCGACAACAGCCTTTAATGTATTGTTGACCCAATCTAATTCATAATCCCGTTTGATCATTTCCGAGCCAGAACATTTGAGCGCAACGTTTTGATAACTCGATATTTTGGCTAGGTTATCTAACCAAAACCGCCAATCTAAACTAGCTGTGCTTAAGGTATATGGTGGGAAACCAGAATGGTTGATAATAACTTTCAATTTAGACAGTTCATGTAACGTCTCTACAAAACAATCAGTTGCATCAGCGTCGGAAAAAGGCATTTGCAGCTCAAAGATCAATTCTGATTCTTCAAGGTATTTCAAATTCATCAATGTGTTAGGGTGGTTTAACACGTTTAACGCTTCTTCATCGAGAATATGTCTGACACCAGCGATTGAGCTGTAGGCCAGTAGTTGGTCGATATTCTTTCTGAAACCTGTAGGGTCAGCAGTTAAGTCTGTACACGCGATAGATCTAAACGGCAGAGTACATGTAGATTCCAACCATTCGATTTCTTGCCAGGGTTTTTCGTTGTTAAAACCTGCTTCAATGTGAACGAAACCAAACAATACTAGCGGTGAGTTCACTTTTAAGTCTTGTTCCGAAAAATCTCTTTCGATAACTTTTTTATCTGGCCAGAAAGGAGGGTTTTCCTGTTTTAGCCAATTATATTCACCCGCTTGTCTATCAAAAAGGTGAATGTGGGGATCTATTATTTTCATTATTTGCCCGCTTATTGCGCTGTATAACCGCCGTCGATAACTTGCAGACTTCCGGTTATGAATTTTGCTTTGTCACTGGCTAAAAATAAAACCAGTTCAGCTACTTCTGTTGGTTGCCCAAGTCGGTTTAAAGGTTGTTGTGCTTTTTCTTCATTATGAATTAATTCTTTGTCAGCACCACTTTTTTCACAGTAACGCTCGATTGCATTATGATAAAGTGGCGTTTCAATCGTTCCCGGGCAAACTGCATTTACGCGAATAGCAAACTCGGCATAGTCGAGTGCTGTCGTTTTTGCCATTGATGCGAGAGCCGCTTTGCTTAAGTTATATGCAAAAGAGTTTCTTTTTCCAACGAGAGCCTGATCTGAAGAGACTAAAATAATCGAACCTGAATTTTGCTTTTTCATGTTAGGCAGAACGGACTGTATGGTTGAAAACGCACCTTTAACATTTATGTTAAACACGTTAATTAACTCTTGTTCGGTGGTCTGTTCAATATTGGCCGAATAATGTATGCCTGCATTGCACACTAAGGCTGCAATATCAAATTTATCAGTAATCTGTTTTATCGCGCTGGAGACCTGTTGATGATCCGTCATATCGCATTTTATGAATTCACCTGACATTCCAGCTTGTAAATCCAAGTTGAAAACGTGATAGTCATTTTGAAGAAACAATTCTACAACGGCTTTTCCAATTCCTGAGCTTCCACCCGTTACGATACAGTACTTTTTCATATTTAATCTTAATAACTCACAGTGTTTTGGATAATAAGCGAAACGCTAGCAAATTTCATTGATAGATTCGTTATCCACATTGTCATTCCTCAGAGTTGAAGAATTGCTTGGCTATACTTTCGCAATTACGCCACGGTTTCTATTTTTCTACTATATTGAATAAAAAGTACTTTTAAGGAAAAGATATGTCGAATAATCATACCTACAAGAAAATTGAAATAGTTGGTTCGTCTACGACAAGTAGCGATGATGCAATACGAAATGCACTTGCGGAATGTCGCAAATCCGTAAAAAATATGGACTGGTTTGAAGTCATTGAATCAAGAGGTCATATCGTAAATGGTGATGTTGGCCATTTTCAGGTGACACTAAAAGTCGGTTTTAGAATCGACAATAGTTAAACTGCCATAGTAAGCGGAAAACTTAAAACATCAATCGACGTGTTGTTTTATTTCAAGAATAAAACAGCACCCGGCTCCTGCATTATTTTGCACCTGAATGGAGCCCTGCAGCTCTTCTTCCGCCATCTTTTGGCAAATGTGTAATCCAAGTCCACTGCCACCATCGTTGCCTTTAGTAGTGAAGAATTTTAGAAAAATTTTGTCAATTAGATTATCTGGAATTCCGTTGCCATTGTCTTTTACAGAAATTTGCACAGTATTGTCATTATGACTTGCTGCAATAATAATTTCACCGTTGGTTATATTTTCGAAGCCGTGTATTAAGGCGTTGTTCATCAAGTTTGTAATAATATGCGTGAATGCACCGCTGTAGGTAGTTAGTTCAATATCATTAGGCACTTCCAACTTAACACTGTGTTCCGTCTTTTTTAATTTGGGGGTTAAAGTGTGCAAGATGTCTTCAATTAAACTTCGAAGGTTGAAGCGACTTATTTCTGATTTGCATTGACTAACAGCAACACTCTTGAAACTGGTCATGATGGTTTCGGCTCTTAAGCTATTTTTTTCACAGGTATCAACGGCGTCAGAATATTCGTTTATAAAAGAGACAAGTTGCTCTTTTTGCAAAGTACCTTTTTCAATTGCATCACCTAGATGTTTTAATTCCGATTTTAAAGAGCCGATGATCAGCTGAATATTGCCAAGAGGTGATGCTATTTCGTGGGTTATCTCTGCAACCAGTTCACCCAGTGAAGCCATGTATTGTGATTTTTCCAATAATTGTTTTTCTAAGAGCTGCTTTTTTTGCACAGAAAGTTGATAGCTTACTCTTGCGAGCAAAACATCTTGATCTACGGGCTTTGTAATGTAGTCTGCACCGCCTACGGCAAAGCCTTTTCTAAGGTCCTCTGGAGCAACTTTTGCCGTAACAAAAATGATAGGAATGTTTTTAGTTGCAGGATCGGTTTTAAGAATGACGCAGGTTTCATAGCCGCCAATACCGGGCATCATGATATCAAGCAGGATTATATTGGGCTGCAGTTTTCCAGCCAGGTCAATTGCTTTTTCACCGCTAGTAACAGCCGATATTTTGTATTTCTCCGGTTCAAGGTAACGTCGCAATAAGTCGATATTGGTGGGGTTATCATCGACAATGAGTATTTGGATTCCTGAATTATCCATGTTTAAGTCCTTCTAAAAACTCGACTAAACCATCAAGGTCATAATTGTGCACATAAGGTTTCATTGCACTAACTAAACCCTCAGCACGAGGGTCTTCTGCTAACCACTGGGCGAATTGTTCCTCAATTTCGGTGATCTGATATAACTGACAGTAATCGATTAATTTACCAATTCTTCCCTGATTTTCAGCGCAAAGTGTTCGCCAGGTATCCAAGTCAGCCTGGTGCTGGTCCTTTTTGGTTTCCGTCCTATATTCATATTCAACATTGACGAGCTCTTTGATTAAATCGTATACATCCTCAAATCTAAATGGCTTTGACAAATAGCTATCGAATCCTTTTTGTTCATAATAACTCACATCGACTTGCAGACTAGAGGCACTGAAAGCCACGACTTTAGTTTCGGTATTAAACTCTCGTAATTTTTGTAAAAACTCTTCGCCTGACATTACCGGCATCATCATGTCGCTGAAGATCAAGTCAATTTTATTCTCCCGCATAATTTTGATGGCTTGGTAGCCCGTTTCCGCACTGAATGTTTTGAAACCAATATCATTTAACATTCGGCATAATAAGTGTCGATTAATGGCAATATCGTCTAATACTAAAATCGTTACGTTTTGTCCTTCTTTTAATTTTGACACCTGTCGATTTTCAATTTCGCTAGGTTGTTCTTCCAAAACCTCCAGTTCTAAATCAAAATAAAACTTAGCGCCTTCATCGATTTTAGATTCAATATGGATTTCACTTCCCATTAGAGTTAAGTACCGTCTAGAAATAGCTAAGCCCAAGCCGGTTCCTCCGGCTTGGGACGCTCTTTCTCCTTGATTAAATGCATCAAATATCGTTTTATGGTGAGCTTGATCGATGCCTGGTCCACTGTCTATTACGCAGAATCGAAACAGGTTGTCCTTGACTGGCGTAACCGAAAATTGAACGTATCCAGATTCCGTAAATTTAATGGCGTTACCAATAAGGTTAATTAATATTTGTCTCAATTTTCCAGAATCGCCTTTAACAATAAGAGAGGGCAGGGCGAACTCGTTAACGATGCGCCAGTCCAGTTCTTTTTGCTTGGCCTTGAGTTCAAACATGTCACTCAGTGTGTGACATAATTCCTGTAGATCAAATTCGTCATTTGATACTTCGATTACGTTCGCTTCTATTTTGGAAATATCGAGAACATCATTTATTAAACCTAATAAATGTTCTCCTGAACGACCTATGATAGACAACGAGTTTTCCTGATCTTTGTTTAAGCTCGTGTCTCTTTGCAGAATTTGGTTGTAACCCAAAATAGCATTCATCGGAGTTCTTATTTCATGAGAAATATTGGCCAGAAATTGGGACTTGGCTTTATTTGCCGCGACGGCCTCATCTTTGGCAATCAAAGCCTGCTCCTTAGCATGAATAGCTTCGTCTTTTGCTAACTCTTCGTGTTTCTGTGCTTCGTGCAGTGCATTGATTGCGGACTGCTTTTTTTCCATTTCTTCATGAAGTTGTCCATTTAATTCGTGTAATTCAACATGTCTGCGTTTTAAGTGCCTAAGGATGACAACAGCCGCAAAACTGGCAAGCAATAATAGCGCAGAAATTAACAACACCATCTGCAAGAATATTTGTCGGACTTTAGAAAATCCAGTATCGAGAGGTTCAATGACTTCCAACACCCCACGAACATCGCCTGCTTTCCAGTCTGATTTTGGTGTATCTGGGTGAGTGTTGTGACAATTGACGCATTGAGGACGCATTATATCAGCAACGGCATAACGCATACTTAAAACCCCATCGACTATTTCAACGCTGCTTACTGGTTGTTGCGGGTTTGCGTTTAAGCTAACCCAGGCACTTTTTTCAAAAGTATCTAGCGACTTATTGTTGTTTCGCCATGGAAAGGGGTAGGGGCTAAATAAATTGGCTTTAACGTTGGTGCCTTTGTCCTCCAGTTTTTCAATGAGTAACATGCTTAATGTAGCGGGCAAAGGAATGGACTTATCTTTGGAGTGATAGTCGTGGCTAATATTAAGCCCCGCTTCTCTGGCCGTATTAACCACTTCTGAGGTATATAGGGTTCTGAATTCGGCAAGTAATTTGACGTAATGTGACGCACTTTCTTTTGTAACAGACTCAACCAAGTCCATATTTAGTTTGTTTAAGTAGAGTAAAACTGCGCCAAGACCTATGACAATGTATAGGAGTAAGACCAGCAAACGAGAAACATAACCGCTTTGCAACGATTGCAAATCTGTTTTTCCGTTACTACTCGCAATTTTTTCCATAGTTTTCAAAATAGTAGATCTAGTGCGTTATACACAGTATAGGCAAGGAATTCAGGAACGGTTGGGATAAATACTCAGGTAGAGGTTAAGATTGAAATTGATTAGATAAGCTGTTTATGAAAAAGAAGTATATTTGCACTGATGTTATATTGAGGGAAAAATCCATGGCGGTTCCCAAGGTGCCGATGAAAACCTAACCCTTGAACAACCGACGTGTTCAAGGCGGAAATCATATCTAAACCGTAGGCTTCTCGATTCTTGCCAAAGACAAGTCAAGCTTGCGCAATAGTAAAGAGGATGCTTTCCTAAAAAAGTATTATCGGCTCAGGGATACAATTTTCTGTCAAACACCCCAGGTAACCATAGATAAAAATATAACAAGGTCGTATTAATGCCCAATAACAATATTGAACTAACAACTTTGCATCTATTTCTTGGCGGAATATATCAGGTATAACCTAATGAGCAACTGAAAAATTGCATAAATTATTCAACTGACCATTTAATTAACAAAGTGTTTGAAATTCCGGCTTTGACAAATAATCTGCGATAGATACTCGGGTGACCGCTTCTTATCTGTCTTAACTTCCTTTACACTCTACTTATATTAGCGTTTTAGGATTGTCTCATGGATCATCAACAACTTATGAGTGTTCTAAATGAACACGATTTCACTGCTACCGCTAGTGAAATGCACGGATTATTAACCGGACTTATTGCAGGCGGTATGTTTAAAGGCTCAGACGATTACTTAGAGCATATGTCAGAATTGTTCAACAATGGCCTAACAGTAAAAGGATCGCTTAAATCCGCATCAGAAAAACTAGTTAATCAGATCTTCGAACAGCTTGAATCGGAAGATATGTCATTTGAACTTCTGCTGTTGGACGAAGACGAAATACTAACGGAGCAAGCAGAAGAATTGATTAACTGGGTGCAGTACTTTTTGGTTGGCTTTGGGTTTAATAAACGTGATTTAACCCAAGCTTCAAATGATGTTCGAGAAATTATCGAAGATTTCACCAATATTACTCGAATGGACTCTGAACTAGAAGATAACAATGAAAATCAAGCCGATTTTTATGAAGTGATAGAGTTCATCCGAGTGTCTGCAGTGTTGGTTCACCAAGAGTTTGGTAAACAAGTGAACACCGAAAGTTCTGAAAACAAAACCCTGCACTAATAATTAAGAAGAAACTGCAATGCCCAATATCATACCTAATTCTGAATTTGTTTCGCGTCGAAACCGTTTCATCGCGCAAATGGAAAACAACAGTGTCGCAATTCTGCCTGCCGCTAGTGAGTTAACTCGTAGTCGTGATACGGAGTTTCCTTTTCGTCAAAACAGCGACTTCTGGTATCTAAGCGGTTTTCCTGAGCCCGATGCCTGGTTGATTTTGGAAAAAACTGAAAAAGAAGTTTCAAGCAAGCTCGTTTGTCGTGTCAAAGATAAAATGGCGGAAATCTGGCAAGGGCGACGAATTGGCAAAGATAAGGCCAAAGAACAGTTTGAATTTGATGCCACATATGACGAGACCGAATTGCACGATGCTTTGTTTGGTGCAGTAAACAACAAAACCACGTTGTATTGGGCGCAGGGCGAAAATACTGAAGCCGACGACCGTATATGGGCTTTATTATCTGAATTAAGAACTGGCCCGAAAAAAGGCTGGAATGCACCAACGCAAATCTTAGATTTACGTCCGATAGTGCACCATATGCGCTTGTTTAAATCTGCAAAAGAAATTGAAGTTATGGCCAAAGCGGGGCAGATTTCAGCGGATGCACATAAACGCGCGATGACGTTTTCCGCCAATCAGATTGATTCTGCTAGCACGTTGAATGAGTACCATCTGGAAGCAGAAATTCATCATCATTTTGCGATGAATGGTGCCAAACACCCAGCTTATGGAACTATAGTTGGCTCTGGAGAAAACGCGTGCATCTTGCATTACACAGAAAACGACGATGTCATTCAATCAGATGAACTCGTGTTAATCGACGCGGGTTGTGAGTTAGAAGGATATGCAGCGGATATTACCCGTACATTTCCCGCTGGCGGTAAATTTAATGCAGAACAAAAAGCCATTTACGAGTTGGTTTTGGCGACGCAGGAAACGGTACTTGAAAACATCAAGCCTGGAACCAGCTTAAAAGCGTTAACTGACATTTCTGTGAGGCACATCACAAAAGGTTTAGTTGAATTAGGTATTCTTGAAGGCGATATTGAAGAGTTGATCAAGAATCAGGCTCATCGTGCTTTCTACATGCATGGCTTGGCACATTGGATTGGTTTGGATGTACACGATGTCGGCGACTACAACCAAGCGGGCGCTGAACGTCCTTTGCAAGCCGGCATGGTATTTACGGTTGAACCCGGAATTTATATCGACTCAAGCTCAGACTGTGACAGTAAATGGCATGGCATAGGTGTTCGTATTGAAGATAATATTTTGATCACAGACACAGGGTTTAAAAACCTAACCGAAGCGGTGCCTAAATCTGTTGCAGACATAGAGTCATTAATGGCGAGATAGGGGTAATTAATAAGTGGCAATCGAAAAATTTGACGTAGTTGTTTCGGGCGGCGGTTTATCTGGGTTATTAACCGCGATTGGTTTGTTAAGAGAAACACCGGATTTGTCGATTGCCATTGTTGAACCTGTCAAACAAACCAATTTATCTCAACCTCAGGTTAATTTTGACGGACGGTGTTTAGCGCTTTCTTATGGTTCTATTCAACTCCTTAATCATTGGGGGGCATGGCAAGAGTTAAAACAATTAGCCTGGCCAATCAAAACTATTGTGACGTCTGATCGCGGTCATGCGGGTAAAACCATCATGAAGGCCGATGATTACGAGTTAAATGCCATGGGTTATGTGGTGGAAATGCGTAATCTGGGTATGGTCTTGCAAAATACGTTGTCGCACCTGGAGCAAGAACGAGAAAAAGCACAAGAATCTGGTATAAACATCACTTGGTTTAATCCAGATACGATTGAGTCAATCGAGCAAGAACGAGATAAAACCTATATCGCTTTGAGTTCCGGTAAAGAACTTTGCGCTACTTTGTTAATTGTTGCTGAAGGTGGTGCGTCACCTACAAGAGAAAAGTTAGGTATCGAGTGTTCCGTTTCCTCCTATCCTCAGTCCGCACTCATCGCTAATGTTAGAACCAAAGGTGGCGAAGCTAAACTTAATAAGTTATTAGCAAGGGCTGACCAAAAGTACGTTGATAAAGTTTGTCATCACGTCGCATTTGAACGTTTCACCACCACTGGCCCCGTTGCATTTTTGCCTATTGGCAAACAAGAATATTCTTTAGTTTGGACAGAAACACCAGAGCGAATTGAGTCGTTATTAAATTTATCAAACGAAGCGCTAATTCAAGAGTTACAATCCTCTTTTGGATTTGCCGCAGGTCAAGTGACGTCAATGAGTAAACCTGAGGTTTATCCTTTGAGTTTAATTAAGGCTCAGCAACTGTTTGTTGGTCGTTCCGTGTTAATCGGTAACAGCGCTCACACAGTTCATCCCATCGCTGGGCAGGGATTTAACTTGGGTCTAAGGGACATCGCCGTTTTAGTAAACGAAATAAAGCAGGCCCATGAGTCGAACGCGGATATTGGCGATTTTTCAACGTTAATGGCCTACAGTAATAATCGAGTAGGGGATATAAACCGCATTACTGGATTTACCGACATATTAGTACGCGGATTTGCACTAGAAGGCAGAGCCCCGGCAGCGGTACGAACGCTAGGTCTTATGGCCTTGCAGAAGTGTGATAATTTACAACAGTGGTTAGCACTTCATTTTATGAGCCGTGGCTCGTTAAAAAATATACCTCAGCTTAAACAGATGGAGAGTTGAGCATGAATAAAGAACATTTACCGACACCCGATTTGTGTGATCAAAACGAAGGTGACGTTGAAGCACTCAACATGCAGTTTAATCACTACGGTCAGATCAAATCCTTTTTTGGTCAGGTGGTGACCGTCAAATGTTTTGAAGATAATTCAAAAGTTAAAGAAGCCATCAGCCAGCCTGGTTTGGGCAAGGTTTTAGTGGTTGATGGCAGCGGCTCCATGTCGAAGGCGTTATTGGGTGACATGATTGCTGAAACCGCGATCCAGAACCAATGGAGTGGAGTGGTAATAGCAGGCTGTATTCGCGATGTACAAGTCATCGAACAATTGGCCATTGGCGTTAAAGCATTAGGCACACATCCAATGAAAACGGAAAAACGCGGAGAAGGGGAAGTCGATGTTCCCATTACGCTTGGTGACATTACTATTGAACCTGGCCAATATTTATATGCCGACTCAAACGGCATCATCATTTCAAATAAGATTTTATAACGGAAAAAGTAGTGCACTCAGCAGATGTAACAGTTATTGGTGGCGGTTGTGTGGGGTTAACCGCCGCATTAGGTTTGGCTCAAAACGGTTTTAAAGTCATTGTCATTGATAAAGGCAAAGATATAGCAGAATTAACCGAGCCTGAGCTCAGAGTCAGTGCACTTTCTGCGGCTAGTGAAAATATTCTAAAAAAAGTAAATGGCTGGCAAAAAGCCAATGAACAGAGATTTTCCGCTTATCAAACCATGTCGGTGTGGGATAAAGACAGTTTTGGCAAGATCCATTTCGATAGTCGAGACATCGGCCATGGCAGACTCGGCCATATTATTGAAAACAACAATGTTAGAAATGGACTTATCGAGGCAGCCAAACAAGAAAACAATATTACCTTGTTGTTTAATACCGGAGTGAAGTCTATTCATAACGGTGAGGAGCAGGTTTTGTTAACGTTAGAAGATGGCCTGCCAGTCGTATCCAAATTGCTAATTGCGGCTGATGGCGCTAATTCCTGGGTGAGAAAACAACTTAACTTAGCCATTACTTTTTCTGATTATGATCACCATGCTGTGGTGGCCACTATTGATGTGGCCGAAAATCATCAACAATGTGCACGACAAGTATTTTTACCTGATGGACCTTTAGCCTTATTACCGCTTTGGCAGGAAAACCAATGTTCTATCGTATGGTCCACCTCGCCGGAACATGCCAAAGAATTGGTAGAAATTCCCGAAGAACAATTTAATCGTGCCATCACAGCCGCGACCGATAGTGTTGTCGGGCCTATTAGCTTGGCAAGCGAGAGAGTCAGCATTCCGTTAACCATGCGTTATGCCAATCAATGGTTAGATAAAAGAGTGGTGTTAATGGGCGATGCGGCGCATACCATTCATCCATTAGCGGGTCTTGGAATGAACTTAGGATTGTTAGATGCCGCAAGCATTGTAGATGTATTGCCTAATCCAGAGATATTAGTTGATTCTAAACTTCAGCAAGCGCTTCGACAGTATGAACGGTGGCGTAAATCCGAGGCACAAACCTTTATTGCCGCCATGGCCGGATTAAAAGAATTGTTTGCCGGCTCAAATCCAGTTAAAAAATTAATTCGCGGTGCCGGTCTAGCTCTAACGAACTCTACGCCTATGGTGAAAGATAAAATTATCCAGCAGGCCATGGGGTTATCTGGAGGTTTGCCTAAGCTTGCAAAAACCGTGGACTCGCTTTAACTGTCCAAAATTCAATAATGTTTCGGATAAATATTACTAATGGTCAATCGGTAGAGAAACCGTAATCATTAAGCTATACTCAGCCGCACTTTTTAGTCCTGCTGTCAAAAATTATTAATGACAGCAGACAAATATGGGTTTGATTTGGTTTTTAAACTTGAACAAAAACCAGTCAGATCAAGCAGCTATAAGGGTTATGCAATGAGCAATAAAACGGTTTTATTCGACAAACACATTGAAGCTGGCGCCAAAATGGTTGACTTCCACGGTTGGGAAATGCCGATCAACTACGGCTCTCAAATCGAAGAACATCACGCCGTACGTCAAGACGCGGGTATGTTCGACGTTTCTCACATGACTATCGTCGATATTAAAGGCTCAGAAGCAAAACCTTTCCTACGTAAACTAGTAACGAACGACGTTGCTAAGTTAACGGTAGCTGGCAAAGCATTATATACCGGCATGTTAAATGAAGAAGGTGGCGTCATTGACGACCTTATCATTTATCACTTCAACGAAGAGTTCTACCGCTTAGTGGTAAACTCAGCGACTCGCGAAAAAGACTTAGCGTGGATCAACAAACAAGCACAAGCGTTTTCAGTAGAAGTTACTGAACAGCCTGAGTGGGCTATGGTTGCGGTTCAAGGCCCTAAGGCGAAAGAAAAAGTTGCAACTATCTTATCTGAAGAGCAAAACGCAGCCGTTGAAGGCATGAAGCCTTTCTTCGGTGTGCAAGCGGGTGACTTATTCATCGCGACAACGGGCTACACAGGTGAAGCGGGTTACGAAATCATGTTAGCACCTGAAAAGGCAGCGGATTTCTGGCAGCAGCTTATCGATGCGGGCGTAAAACCAGCAGGTTTGGGCGCTCGTGACACACTTCGTTTAGAAGCTGGCATGAACCTTTACGGCTCAGACATGGACGAGACTATCTCTCCACTTGCGGCAAACATGGCGTGGACTATCTCATGGGAACCAGAAGACCGTGACTTCATCGGTCGCGCAGCAACGGCTAAAGCCAAAGCAGAAGGTACTGATAAGCTAGTTGGTTTAGTGATGGAGCAGAAGGGTGTATTACGTGGCGGCCTAAAAGTTATCACTGCCAATGGCGAAGGAGTGATCACTTCTGGTACTTTCTCTCCAACATTAGGCTTTTCAGTTGCAATGGCGCGTATTCCAGCAGGTACCGCGGTTGGCGACACAGTACAAGTTGAAATGCGCAAGAAGTTAGTTGACGTTAAAGTTGTTAAAGCAGGCTTCGTACGTAACGGTAAGTCGGTACTTTAAAAGAAAATTGTCATTGCAGGTTGATGAAATCACACATTCACATTATCTTTTTCAGTGGTGTGTTAACGTTAATCTGTAAACATAAAGAATTACATAAATAAAAACATTTCCTAAGGAACATAATAATGAGCAATATTCCATCGGACTTAAAATACGCTTCTTCTCACGAGTGGGTACGTAACGAAGGTGACGGCGTAGTAACAGTAGGTATCTCTGAGCACGCTCAAGACCTATTAGGTGACATGGTATTTGTTGATTTACCAGACGTTGGCGACGAGTTTGCTGCGGGTGATGACTGTGCAGTTGCAGAATCTGTAAAAGCAGCATCTGACATTTACGCGCCAGTAGCAGGTGAAATAGTTGCTATTAATGAAGAGTTAGAAGACTCTCCAGAGACTGTTAACTCTGACCCATACGGCGACGGTTGGTTGTTCAAGATTAAAATGGAAGACGCGTCTGAATTAGAAGATCTATTGGACGCTGAAGGTTACGCTAACTCTATCGACGAAGAGTAATCTAAACCGAATCAGAAGCCTCGATTTGCTAAGCAAACCGGGGCTTCCTCTTATTTAGGCCGTTTGTAACGGTCTTTGGCGTTTGTTTATCTGCGCCAAACCTAGCCAGTTGAATTTATTGCTTTTTAAGCCAAAGAATAAATTCAGAAGTTTAGTTGCGATTTAACGCACCGCATTACAGCAATTTTAGGAAGTCACACTATCATGACCGAAAAAACCAGCTTACATCAACTAGAGCAACATGACATTTTCATTCGCCGTCACATTGGCCCGAGTGAAAAAGAGCAGTTAGAAATGTGTCAGACCCTAGGGGTAAGTTCAGTAGAAGAACTGATCGGCCAAACTGTACCTGAAGCCATTCGTTTAGATAAAGAATTAAACATTGGCGACGCACAAACAGAAGAAGAAACCTTAGCCTACCTAAAATCGGTTGCTGCGGAAAATAAGGTTGCTAAATCATACATAGGCTTAGGTTACCACCCAGTTTCAGTTCCTAACGTTATCTTACGTAATGTGATGGAAAACCCAGGCTGGTACACGGCATACACGCCATATCAACCTGAAATTGCCCAAGGTCGTTTGGAATCACTGTTAAACTTCCAACAAATGACCATAGACCTAACTGGTCTAGATCTGGCAAGTGCCTCTTTATTAGACGAAGCAACGGCTGCGGCAGAAGCCATGGCACTAGCAAAACGTGTATCTAAAGCGAAAAAAGTAAATACATTCTTCATCGCAAACGACGTATTGCCACAAACCATTGACGTTGTTAAAACGCGTGCTGAAATGTTCGGTTTTGACATCATTGTTGATGCACCTGAAAAAGCAGCAGACAACGAAATCTTCGGTGCGTTATTCCAATACACAGGTGCGGAAGGTCAGGTTAACGACATCAAATCGTTAATCGAAGGCGTACAAGTGAAAAAAGGCGTAGCGATTGTAGCCGCTGATATCATGAGCTTGTTGTTATTAGAAGGCCCAGGTCACTTAGGTGCAGATGCCGTTCTAGGTTCAGCACAACGTTTCGGTGTACCTATGGGCTACGGTGGTCCACACGCCGCATTCTTTGCAACGAGCGACAAACATAAACGTTCATTGCCGGGTCGTATTATCGGTGTTTCAAAAGACCGTCGTGGTAACAATGCACTACGTATGGCGATGCAAACTCGTGAACAGCACATCCGTCGTGAAAAAGCGAACTCAAACATCTGTACAGCGCAGGTTCTATTGGCCAACATGGCTGCGTTCTACGCGGTTTATCACGGTCCTCAAGGTCTTAAGACGATTGCAACGCGTATTAACCGTTTTGCCGACATTTTTGCTGCGGGTCTTAAAGCTAAAGGTGTTGAACTAGTGAACGACACATGGTTCGACACAGTAACCTTTGCTACAGCAAACAAAGATGAAATATTAGCTCGTGCGAAAGACAAGTTAGTTAACTTCCGCACCGACCTAGATGGCAAGTTATCTGCGACTATGCACGAGACAGTGACTCGTGAAGACATTAATGAGTTGTTCGACGTTATTTTAGGGGAAGGCCACGGTTTAGACGTTGCTGTACTAGACGCGCAAGTGGTTGCGGCTTCTGAGTCTTCTCTTCCTGCGACTTACGCTCGTAAGACAGAAGTATTAACCCACGAAGTGTTTAACTCCTACCACTCTGAAACAGAGATGTTGCGTTATATTCGTAAGTTGGAAGGCAAGGACTTATCATTAAACCACTCAATGATTTCTCTTGGTTCTTGTACCATGAAGTTAAACGCAACAGCGGAAATGATCCCGGTAACATGGCCTGAATTTGGCAACTTGCACCCATTTTGCCCAATGGACCAAGCGCAAGGTTACCGTAAGATGATCGGTGAGTTGTCTGACTGGTTAATCGACGTTACAGGTTATGACAATATTTCTATGCAGCCTAACTCAGGTGCACAGGGTGAATACGCAGGTCTAATCGCCATTCGTAAATACCACGAGAGCCGTGGCGATCACCACAGAAACATTTGTTTGATCCCAAGCTCTGCACATGGTACTAACCCGGCTTCTGCGCAAATGGCAAGCATGAAAGTTGTGGTTGTTGAGTGTGACAGCGAAGGTAACGTGAACATGGAAGATTTACGCACTAAAGCTGAAGAGCATTCTGACAGCTTGTCATGCATCATGATCACATACCCGTCAACACACGGTGTATACGAAGAGACCATCAAAGAAGTATGTGACATTGTTCACCAACACGGCGGTCAGGTATACATGGACGGTGCGAACATGAACGCACAGGTTGGCCTAACCTCACCTGGTTCAATCGGTTCTGACGTATCACACTTAAACCTACACAAAACTTTCTGTATTCCACACGGTGGTGGCGGTCCGGGTATGGGTCCTATCGGTGTTAAGTCTCACTTGGCTCCGTTCTTACCTAACCATCAGGTAACAGAAGTTGAATTCTTTGGCGCTAATACCATAAAAGAAGGCGCAATCGAAAACGTTGGCAAAGACAACGGTGCGGTTTCTGCGGCTCCTTACGGCTCTGCGGGTATCTTACCTATCTCTTGGGCTTATATTGCCATGATGGGTAAACACGGTTTACGCCAGGCGACGGAAGTGGCTATCTTAAACGCAAACTACTTAACAGAACGTTTAAGTGCCCACTATCCAATTTTATATCGTGGCCGTAACAACCGTGTGGCCCACGAATGTATCGTTGATATTCGTCCACTTAAAGAAAGCTCAGGTATTTCTGAAATGGACATCGCGAAACGACTTAACGACTATGGCTTCCATGCGCCAACTATGTCGTTCCCAGTTGCGGGCACGTTAATGATTGAACCGACGGAATCAGAAGCCAAAGTTGAGCTAGATCGCTTCATCGATGCGATGATCGCCATCCGTGAAGAAATTGCTAAAGTTGAAAACGGTCAATGGACAGTGGAAGACAACCCACTAGTATTTGCTCCACACACAGCAGAAGACGTATTAGACAGCGACTGGAACCGTGCTTACGGCCGTGACTACGCTGCTTTCCCAACTCAAGCTGTGAAAGAAAACAAATTCTGGCCAACGGTAACTCGTATCGATGACGTATACGGCGACCGTAACCTAGTTTGTTCTTGTCCTTCTGTGGATACTTATAGAGACGAGTAAGAACTAGTTCTTTACTCAGATTAATAGAAAAGCGAGCCATTGAGGTTCGCTTTTTAATTTTAAATTGTTAGGCAAAGAGGCTTTTAATCCAGAGCGAATTTAAATTTGGGCCTACATTATAACGATGAACCAATTAAAGAGTTTTTATTAGTTTTCATTGCTTCAGTTCTGGGGGCGAATATTTTGAGCCCAGAAGTAACTGGATTCTGCATTTATATAAACTGATTTAAACCCAACTTGGTTAGTTAGCAATACTTCAGGGGTGTTCTTTAAACTTACATGAGTCGATATGGATTGAACATTATCTGCGTTATTTTTACAGTTTTGAGTCAGTTCGTTAGAAAATATACTCTGAGAGTGCTCATTTGAAGGCGGCAACATATTTTCTACTCTGTTTAGGCAATAACCAGTTTTATAAGAAAGTCGTTGGTTTATTTCGAGTTGAGTTTCAATATTAGCCTGAGTCCATTCGATAAAAATATCATCACTCACTGGATTGAAACTGTCTATTACTAAATTGCTAGAAGTAATGTTTAACGGCTGAGGAATGACAAAACTGGCACTAAATACATTACCCTTAAATGAAAAGCTAATCTTCGCATTCTCAAGGTTTTGAGCTGTTGCAGGCATGCTAATAACGTAACTTTGACTATTCGGGTAGATGCTCAGTGGCAGATATCGATCAGATAAATCATATATTTCGCCGCCTAGTTCTAACTCCAGTTTATCGGGCGCAACTACTTCTATTGGTATTTTGCTTGTCTTCCCAGTTTCATTGTTAGTACGAAGTTCAATTAACTTAATAGCAAATGCAATACTGCTAGATACATTGTCACCATCATTTGTTAGCACACTTAATTCTATATCTAAATCTATATCGCTATCATCTTCAAGAGAGGATGACTCATTTTCACAAGCAATTAAGCCAAAGATAATAAAAAAGATTAGTAATAAATTTTTCAACGTATTCGCTCCATGAAATCTGAATTTAGCGTAGTGCCTAGTGGGAAGTTAAGATTAGGATCGATGGATCCATTTAGAAACATAAGCCTCAGACTTTTTGAATTTTCAAGGCATTCTAAACGAAACGTCTAGAAAATTGAATAATGCATTATTTTTTATGTTTCATTAACATGCGTTGGGGTAAGTATTTAGCGAGAAATTGCATTCATAGTAGCTAAATCTACTCGACTCCTGAAGGGTGAGTTGATTGTTTAGTATTTTCAAATGCGGTCTTGTCTCGTTGTACTCTATAACAGCTGATTAATGGCTGACCTCATTTACATTTAGTGATTCATATATGATCTAAGCATCCTTATTATCGATCTTACCTACTTTATGAAATGGTTCGATGAACTTGGTGGCAATAATCGAGAGTTGTTGACCTATAGATTTGAATTCGCACACCCAATAATGTGCGCCACTGCAAGTCTTCATGCAAGTAAAACAGGGCAGAAAGGTTTTAGGAAGGAAGGGGATGCCTTAGGTGCGAGCCGAGGGGGGAAGTCGGACAACCAAAGGAAGATACTTCTTACGTGTACACTTCTTATCTTATGAGACAAATTTCTTTCAATATTCATTTACTCGTATTTAACTAAACCTAGGTGGCTGAAACTGTTTTTAGTTAATTCGATATTGAGCGTTTAAGTTAAATTCATGATTCGCCTCTAAAAAGTGTTTGTTAGACATCTGCATTTTGATACCTTGCACTTTGGTATAAAGATACGGCATACGTAAAGTCTGTTCATCTAATTAACTATCAGAGAAGCCGAGGGTATTGATGTTTCTAAGAGAACCATTTGAAGAAAAAGATATCGATAAGATTATTTCTTTTATTAAGTCACAGAATTTTGCAACTTTAGTTTCTACAGGCGCTAATAGTTCGCCTATAGCGAGTCATTTACCTTTGGATGTTATCGATGATCCCCGTGCCAAACTGGGCGTTAAAATGATCACTCATATGGCGATTGGAAATCCTCATCTACCTTTACTTGCTGAAGGGCAAGAGGTGATGGTTATTTTTCTGAGTAACTCGAACTACATTTCCCCAAGTTGGTTTGCTGATCAAAAGTCAGCACCTACGCAGTCTCACATCGCCGTTCATGTTTATGGCAAAGTGAGAATCGTAAGTGAGCCTGATGAATTGCTTAAAATGATGACTCATCAAGTAGATACCAGAGAAAAAAGTATGAATGGTAATTGGAAGATAGATAATCTTGGAAAAAGCGGAATAGAATCCAGATTAAGTAAAATATCAGGCGTGGAAATTAACATTGACAGAGTGGAAGCGAGTTTTCGATTACTACAGGACGAAAGCAAAGAAAACATTCAAGGAGTTTTGGCAAGCGGCTCACTTGATGCAGATACAAGATCAAAGATTCAAGGTGAAAACAACGTTAGTTAATGACGCTAACAAGGTCATAAAACCGGATTCAATACCGTTTGCTCGATTCCGTTAATGGTGTTAGCTAGTTAGTTTCCATTGTTAGTTTATCCACAAATAATGAGTACCCGACGAAAATAGTAATAATTATTCATGGGTGCTAATGAGAGTGACCATAATAAAGAGGAGAATTGGCCAATAGGAACAGTTACCTTATTACGTTTTCATTAGAAGTAACTAAACTTAGGGTTACCATTGTCAGGCTAGACAACATAATGAAATTCGTAAATTGGGTCGCGCATGACTTAACAAAGCTAATTCCCTTGAATACTCTGTTGTTGCTAACAATTTATTCTCACTCTCCACCTGCTCACGCTCAAAATGGTTGGCAGGCCGTGACAGAAGTTTTTCCACCTTACAACTTCATTAAAGATGGCAAATCTGCAGGTTATGCCACCGAATTGGTTGAAAGAGTTGCATCTAATCTTAATTTAAAGCTCCAGATTCAATTTGTACCCTGGCCACGTGCGATGTTAAGGGCTGAGACAGAAAAGAATATTCTGATTTATTCCATACTTAGAACAAATGAAAGGGAACATCGATATTACTGGGTTGGTGAGTTAGATGATATCTCTCTATATGTCTGGCAGCTAAAAGACCAAGATGTTATTTCCGCCCGTAATAAAACAGATTTCACTTATGGCATAGTTCGGTCACTAGACGACATTAACATTTCTTTTTTGACTCAAAAACTTCAAGTGAGTAATGATGATGTAATTTCAGTTGATAAAGGATCTCAACTTATTGGGCTTTTGCTAAAACAAAGAGTGGACCGAATTGTCATGGCGGAGAATATGTGGAGAAGGTTGCGAAAGAATCTCTCTTCCAGACAGCAGTCTAAACTTGAAAGGTACATGCTCCTAGCCAGAAAAAGCATCTATCTTGCCGCGAGCTTAAAATCTGACCCCAAAGATTTACAGCTATTTAGAGATGCGTTTAATAAAGTGATTAAGAATTCCGATGTTGAAGTTTTGAAATCGAAATATGGGATAGATTGAAAAGATGGTTGTGAATTAACCATTTCCACAAATGGCTGCAGATACAGCTTGTTTGAAACATTGCCTTCTTCGTATTGGCGATTTGCGAACTTTAATCATGCTGTCCTGTCTGTATTCTGTTCTTGTTTAACTGTAATACTTAAGTAAGTGCGCAAAGTTTAGATTTCAAAGAACTAAAAAAAAGCGAACCACTTTACTGGTCCGCTTTTTTTATTTAAAAGTTGCGTTTCGAAAAAGTTAACTTATGTCTACCGCAAAATTATTTTTAGTTTTGGTAAAGCTTAATCAAAGCTGCAAAATCATCAGACTTTACTACTTTTTTCAGATGTCGGTTGAAATTTGCAAGCGTTTCAGGCGAAACGGACTTTCGACTAAACATAACGTAAACATCGCCTGTTGTAATTGATAAGCCATGAGGCACGATAAGCGAGGATAGTCCTTTTCTTCTAATCATTGAAGCCCCAACGATGCTGTCTTCGAGGAATGCATCAATATTCTCGTCTAATAATCGAGCAACGTTCATTTCACTGATTATGGCATCGACAAAATGTTTATCATCGTCTTTATCACGAAGGTCGCTAAGTTCGTCACCGTAAAAATAATCGCCCACTACGCCAAGTTTTTTCTTTTTGGCAATGAATTCCCCAAATGATGATAGGCGGCGGGATGCCTTATCATCTTCACGCACATAAAGGGTAAACTTCTCGGTACGGTATGGAGCACTAAACAACGCAAACTGCTCTCTTTTACTCGTTTTCGAAGCGCCAAGTAGAACGTCAATCTCTCCGTTTCTCATTTGAGACAACAAGTCGACCCAAGAGCCTTGTTTGTACTCAATTTTACATGGCATACGCTCAGCCACCATTGACAGAATCTCTATATCCAAACCCTTTACCTGGTTACCGACGTCTAAATACTGGTAGGGTTCCCAGCTGTCGTAACCTAAGGTTAATTTGCAGTCGCTTTTTGCCGCAAAAACCGGAAATGAAACGAGGTTGATTAGAACGATAATTAATATTGAAGTAAGCAGGCTGGTTGGTTTCATTGGCAATCCTCACACTATTTTAATTTAAAGTGTAAGTTAAGATTTTGATTTCGCTAGATGTTATTTATAAAAATCTTGTAGATGGTTTGGACGTGTTTACTCTAATTATGACTTTCGTCCCAGATTTAAAGCCGTACCAAGGTATTTATAGATTAGGATAGTTTGAGTATTGCTAAATATATATCGGGCAGTTTTGTTTCTATTAAGCTCAAATAATCAAAAATTAGTGTTTTCCCAAAAGTAGATAATTTGGATTTGCCCCGGGATAATTTTAAAGAAAGACGTGTTGAATCACTTTATGAAGGAGGGCACTGAAGCCATCCTTCATAAGTTAGTTTAAAACCGATTAGCGTTTTGCTTTTAAGTCGACATCTGTATCAGCAAATAAGTAAATTGTTGCGGCATAAGCCGCGATATTTTGTGCTAATTCTGCCGGATTGATCTTATCTAGCGTGTCGTCGGGCGTGTGATGTAAGTCGAAGTAGTCGGTACCTTCTTGACTCAAACGAATTGTTGGCACGCCTTTTTCAGCCATAGGGATTATGTCTGGTCCACCGCCTTTAACATCGGAACCACCACGAACAATGCCTAAAGGTGCGATGATTCTGGCAATTTCGTCAACTAGCTTAGTGGCTTCAGGATTGACGTTAGAAACGATGCGCCAGATGTTTCTCGCACCAAAGTCAGATTCAGTAGCCAGGACATGATTGTGCAGATTGTTTTCGTGCTCTTTGGCATAGGCAAACGCACCTAATAATCCCACTTCTTCCGCGCCGAACATAACCACACGAATGGTACGTTTCGGGCGTTGAGGTAAATTTGCGATTAACTTTGCTGCTGCCGTAGTGATAGCGATACCAGCGCCATCGTCAACTGCGCCAGTGCCCAAATCCCAACTGTCTAAGTGACCGCCAATAAGCACGATTTCCTCAGGTTTTTCACTGCCGATTAAATCTAACACTACATTGCCGCTGGTAACTTCGCCTTTCCAGTCAGAGCCAGAATGAAGTGATACGGAAAGAGGTCTATCTAAGTTGTGTAAACGACGCAAATGATCCGCGTCTGGATTAGAAATAGCAATGACTGGAATAGTGGCCCATTTATCGCCGTTTTTGCTCATCATGCCAGTATGAGGAAAACGGTGAGAGTCAGAGCCTACTGAACGGATCATTAATGCACTTGCGCCGCCACGTTCTGCATGCTGCCAACCAATCCTGCGCTTTTGGTTTGAGGGGCCATAACCTGCACCGGTCTGACTTTTGACCATAGGTTCACCATCTACAAATGCAACTTTGCCTTTAAGCACGCCATCCTTAACCTCTATAAGCTCTTGGATGTCTCTAAAATAAACAATCGGTGCATTGATTTCTTTTTTACTCGGAGCGGCACCACCGAGTGCTGAGCCATATAACTCTTGCTTGTATGGCGACGTTAGAGTCAAGTGCAAGTGGCCTCTGTCCCAAAATGGCATAGTAAATTCTTCAATCGTGGCTTTGTCGAAACCTAACTCTTTACCTAACTCAACACCCCAATCGCGTGCGCGCTTTTCTGCTTCTGAACCGCCTAATCTAGGACCAATTTCGGTGGTTAACGACTCGACAATGTTGTAGCCAATATCGCTTTTAAGCGCTGTAGCCATTAGCTGTTGAGCTGTTTCTTTCTGTTGCTTAGTGATTGCTGATTGGTCGGCGATTAACGGCATACTTAATACACACAAAAAGGTGCTTAGTACTGCGCTATTCAATAATTTCATTTTTGCTCCGAGAGGTGAAACTTTGATTGATGAGTTATTTTTCTAAGTTGGCGAATCTTAAATCTTTCATATCGATTACGCCAACATTTTGCAGAGTGACAAGCCGACTTGCAGGGGAGTTGCGTCGAGTCACAATTGCTCAATTATTAGCGAATGCGGTAGTGCGTATCCAGATTTTAAGTTTTTGAAAAGCGCGTTAACGGGTTTTTATTCACACTTATGAAAATTATGAATGTGAAATGTCAGCTCTGTACAGGGATATAGAGAAGAGGATTTACCAAACTTCCTCAATTTAGTTCTTAAATAGAAGAGGGGACTTTAAGCATAACACAAATGCCGCTGGAGGAACTGTCCTAACGGCAAATGCTGTGTATGCACTGTTACATGCCGTTGCCAAACTCTTCATTAACAGGCTGATTAGCACGAACTTGTTTTAGTGAATCGCTGTAAAGCGTCAAATAATCTAAGCAGAAATCTGTTCTTTCAGACATGTATCTTTCTGCGTCGTTGTCGGTACCCGCTAAGCCGTTGAAGATGCCTTCTACGTCTCTGAAAATTAAGTGCTCTGGGATATAACAGATGCGTGAGTTTTTATACGTACTGCTACGTAATTCGGTAACCGGGTAGGTGCCACCGATACCAGAAGACACGCTGGCGATTAATGCAGGCTTATGTCCAAATTCGTTTGCAGAATATAACAAGAATAGGTTTTTCAGTGCCGATGGTACCATGCCATTCCACTCTGGGCTGATGATCACAAAGGCGTCAGAATCTTTAAGTTGTTCGCCGACTTTTTGGATCTGCTCTGATTCTGCCTGAGCATACTCTTCTTTCCAAAAAGGCAGTTCAGTAACCGCTAAGTCTAGAATTGATGTCGATTCTACGTTGTTCAATTCAGCTAATTTAGCATTGATCATTCGACCAATTTTGTTGCTTTGTGATTCGTTACGGTGACTACCTACGATAACCGTGATCTTGCTCATTTAACTTTCCTCCCAGTTGGCTAAGCGATTAAGGCCATATTGTATTAATTGATGTGTTTCTTCATTGGCATCTTGTTGAATTGCCTTTAATTCTTTGTCCAGAACAACTTTTTCCTCACCGCTTAGCCCAGCCTTTGTTAATAGCTCATTTAGCTCAAAAGCGAGTAGCCATTCCTTGTGCTCGGAATTGATGTATTCATTGGCCAGTTGTTCGATATCTGCATTAGCAGCGTCTGCTTCTCTTAAGTCTCTGGCGCGTTGATAGAAGCTAAACAATTCTTGTGTTGATTTGTCATACTCTACGTTCACCGTTGCGGTATCAGAAGGCTTTTTGTAAAGCGGGTAGTTTTCCTGATCCGCCGAACCGCCATAAACAGAAGTGATCTCGTCACCTACGGCCATGTCAAATGTGCCCCAGTCAGGTTCAAATAAACGAGTGCCATCAAGTTGAGTAACAGTACAATTCTCAAAACTAAACATTAAGTTTTTGCCGTCTCTACGGTAAATACTCTGAAGTTTACCCACAACCGTAATGCCCGACAAAAACTCTAGCTTTACATCCTTGCCAATTTCGATGTTAAACATCTTAAGATCGTCAATGGTGTACGAAGACAAACACTTGTCCATAGATTGCACTTTACCAATTGGGCTACCAAACCCTGGGGCGTGATAATCCGTGCCATGGCCTGGAATTTCTTTTTCTTTGTACGCTAGCTGCGTAGGGCCAGTGGTATTTAAATAGATGGCTTTACCTGTGGCATCTTTGATGACGTTAGTAAACATGCCGCTCACTTCAATGCCTGAGTCATAAACCGCGGTGTTAACGGTCTTGGCATTTATAGCTACTTCTAATGACTCTGTTCCGCCTTTGGCATAACAGGTGCTGCGAGCAAACTCTTCACCGATTTGAGATAGGTGGCGACAGTTTTTCGCGACAAACAGCTGAGGTTGTTCGTTAGTGATGTCAAACGGCTGTGCAATGGCGTCGATGGTTAATGGAATTTTCTTAACCTTGTCGTCATTCAAACAGTTTACGCTTTCGCCTAGTGACGATAACAAACCCGCACCAAAAATCTTGTAATCATCTGGTGTGCCAACCAGTCCGTACTCTGTAGTCCACCATTGTAGTCGGCCTAATTTACTGGACTCGGATAACTCATCATTTTTGTATTTTTCAATGGTGTCATTTAGCTGCTTTTCAGCATCTTCAATTTCTTCTGCGGTCGCAAGAGGAGATTCTTTCACGATAGATAAAGTTCGAATTGCCTCGTATGTTTCCAAGTCTGCTTTATTTGAAATCACTCGGCGGCCAAAATCACCCACACGTTCTAAATATTCTGCGTAATCCACATCGATGATAAATGGCGCGTGACCCGCTGATTCGTGAATGATGTCTGGAGCTGGTGTATATAACATGTGATCGATAGAACGAATATCGACGGCAACGACAAGTACTCTGTGGGCTAAAAACTCGATGAAAATAGCGGGTGGAATAAAACCGTCAACCACAGCCGCACGCCAACCAATCTTCTGCAAATGTTCGTTCATGGTTTCGATTTTTGGAATGTATTCCACATCGATACCCGTGCCTTTAAGGCCATCTAAATAAAGCGGGTGAGCGGTTTCAGAAAGGTTTTCTACCAATTGGTGCATCAAGAAGCGCCAAACCGCCTGATCTCTAGGGGTATAATTGGTGTAGTCTTGTGTTGCGACAAAAGGTCGTAAATGAACCGGAAGACTGTCGATGATCTGTTGTTGCGTTTTCATTCCAATGTTCCTCTCAAACTCTTCATGTTTGGCATGAGTGCATGTAATTTAATCCAAGAAACAAATTTAGCACCTGTCAAAAGATATTTTCCTTCTAATATCGTTTGAATTAACGGTAGACTAGGTGTAATTATTCTACATTCTCTGATTTTTAGAAGGAATAAACCCTTGATTAAGCGATATGAACAAGAAATCTTGACCTTGTTGCAACAGGACGGCCGATTATCCAATGTTGAACTGGCAAAAAAAGTCGGGTTATCAGAATCACCGTGTTTGAGAAAAACAAAGGCGCTGGAAGAGACCGGAGTCATCACGGGTTATCAAGCCGTCGTTGATCCTAAAAAGGTGGGGTGTCAGATATCGGCGGTGTTAATGGTTAATTTGCACCATAGCGCCGATAAAATTAACGACTTTTTTGAAAAGGTTCAGTTGGAAAAACGCGTGATAGAATGTTTGGCGCTTACCGGCTCTTCCGACATTATGTTAAAAGTGGTGGCGAAAGACATTGAGGATTTAACCGAACTTACTTTTAATGGTTTTCTAGCCGATCCTATCGTAAAAGACGTTTCATCTTGTGTTGTTTTAAAAGAAATCAAAAAGTCAGGTTCTGTTCCTGTATTTGTCTAACACGACATAACTCTTCTCTTTTTAGATATTTTTAGAATAGTTAAACCTTAATAGTAACTTTGGCTGGTTAATTTAGACAAAATTCACCTTTAATTAGGTGGTATTTTACTTGGCCCAAACAGAGAGCGGTATGCAAGTTTACGTATGAATATTTTGATCACTGGTGCAGCAAAAAGGCTGGGAAAGTTTTTATCTGAATATTTGGCACAACAAGGCCACAATATCATTATTCATTACAATAACTCGGCAGAAGAGGCGGAGGCCCTCGAGGCTTCGTTATCAACAAAGTACCCAGATCAGTGTTTTTATTCAATTGGTCATGACCTAAGTGTTTTAGAGCAGCTTGATGGTTTTATGCCCAAAGTGTTTGAGCTGGTGGGCAATGTGGACTTGCTGATCAATAACGCGGCGATGTTTGAGTATGATTTAGCGTCCAACTTTAAGACAACCACGTTACAAAAACATTTAGTCGTCAATTCCATCGCGCCTATGGTTTTGGCCAGAGATTTTATTAATCTTTCCGAGTGTCCCACCCCGATACTGATACAAATCTTAGATAACAAGGTCGACAGTCTAAACCCAGATTACTTTTCATACACTATTAGCAAGATGGCGTTAAAGGCTTTTACCGAGATGTGTGGAATGCTGCCGCTTAAAGGTGAAAAAGCGTACGGCGTAGCGCCCAGTATGATCCTTGAAAGTGGCGCACCTACGGTTGGTAAAGTTGATCTTCTTACGAAAATAAACCCGCTGCAAAAACGAATTCCTTTGTCTGCAATAGCTGACGCTGTGGCTTTTCTTGCACAAGGGAGCTTAACGTCGGGCGAAATAATCTATGTCGACGGTGGGCAAACGCTTTTGCAACTTCCGCGAGACGTGGCTTTCTTAGATTTAGATGAGGAAAAACAATGAAGTTAATTCTAACGGATTATCAAATTCATGTGGATATTGGCATCCATGACTTTGAGATTGGCAATAAACAACCTATGTTGTTGGATATAACGTTAGAGGTTGATGACGCCATCGCCGAAACTGACGATATTTCAAAGACGGTTGATTACGATTTTCTGAGAAAAGAAATCAGTGCTTTGGTCGAGTCTACTCGGTTTAATCTGCAAGAAACCCTCGCCAAACAAGTACTTGTTATATGCAAGCAAGACCATCGCGTACGAAAAGCTAAAGTTTATTTAAGAAAAACATCCGTTTACAGTGATGCTGGGAGCATAGGTGTTGAAATAGAAGGCTAGTTTCCTTTGTGCTGCTTAAACATAGCTAGACGAGTGTTAGTACTGACGACATTATTTATTGAAGTTATCAACTATGCCTTTTGATACGAATGATGCAAAAGCTAGCTATATTAAAGTAGGGGTTCTGCATTGGATTAATAACGAATTGCAGAAGCAACGCTTCGTTTAGATAAATTGAAAGATTGTTAAGGCGGAAAAATGAGTAAGGTGATCCACATAAGCTTCTTACTCGTCTTAATATTTTTTAGTTCTTGTCTCCGGTCAGATCCAGAGAAAATTTTCATTCACACCGATAATTCGCCCGATTTTGATGTTTATCGTGGGTTTCATAAAGGTACCGTCAGCCTTTCTGCTGCAAGTAATCTAATTGCACTGAATGTCTTAGAAAACATAGAGTTTGAGTATATGCCTTTAAAACGCTCAATGGCATTTATGCGTCGGGGCATGCCAATTTGCGTTTTGGACAAAATTAAGACGGATGAACGGCTTGGTCGTTATTTATTCAGTTTGCCGGTGAACGTTTATTTTAGTCGCCGTCTGTACCAACAGCGTGGGCTGCCGGAGCTGAATCAAGCAACCGTTGATATTGTTAAGTTACTGAGGACATATTCAGAAAAGAAGATTTTACTTACTTCGCAAATTTCCTATGGCGAATTGTTAGATAAACAAATAACCCTAATACCAGATAAACAAAAAGTAATGCGAACAAGTAGTGCCCATGCAAGCGGTTTAATTGAAATGTTCGTTCGTGGTCGAGCTGAATATGCCTTATTTTATCCGCAAGAACTGCATGAATTAGGCACACCTAATCTCGGCCGCTCTTATGCTATCGATGGTATCGAACCTTATGTTATTGGTTACATCATGTGTAATAAAACTCAGCGAATGGTTGATGTTGTTGAGAATATCAATCGGAATTTGCGAGAACTATTTCGTTCAGGTGAGATGTTGGAATTGCATTTGGCCCGTGTCGGCAATATGGAGGTCGATATATTCAAACAATACTACCTACAAGTGTTAAAAGTGCACAACATATTAATTGATGAGTAATAAAGAAACATAGTCCGGAGTCTCTTTCCTAATAAGAAGTTTCTAGTTTAATTATTGTCGTCAGAACAAAGTCCCTTAAAAGTCATGAGGATGTCAGGTTTTTCGTGAAAAACTTTTCTAAAGTGACTGCTAGTTGATTTACCCAGAAGCGTTAAATCAATCGTAAAAATTTCAATAAAAAAGTTGATTAACATATTGATTTTAAAGGAAAGGTAATTATGGGCCGCATTTCAGTTGTTTTGCTTATTTCTACATTAACCATGGGTTGCAATAGTAATAACAATCAGACGACTTCCGCTTCAAGTGGTGATTATTTTGGTGAAAAACCACCGGGACTGGAGCCAAAACTTTTTGATCCTAAAATTGTATCACCGGAAGGACGGTTTGAAGGTGGTTCTTTCTCACCTGATATGAAGGAGTTTTATTTCACAAGAAAAAATGGCAAATATACTCAGCGTACGTTTTTTGTTATTCGAAATGAAAACGGTCAATGGGGACAAGAGTCTGTTACAGACATAAGGTGGCCTTTATTCACTGGTGACGGTGAGATTATGTATCAAGGAAAACAATACAGAAAACGCACAGAGTCAGGTTGGTCTGAGCCTCAATATCAAGGTGAGTTTTTAAAAGAGCAGGGGCATGGGATTTCGCGGTCAGCTAATGGCACCTATTTCTTCCCTTTTTATAAGAAGGAAGACAAAGGACACGGCAACCTCGGTTATTCGCGACGAATAAACGGCAAGTATGAAGCACCGATTAAATTGAATGCCGACATAAACCAAGGAACCTACATTGCTCATCCTTATATTGCGCCTGATGAATCCTATTTAATGTGGGATGTAGTAAGAGATGATGGTTATGGTAATTCGGATATTTACATTAGTTTCAAAGATAAGAACGGGTCCTGGTTGCCAGCTCAAAACATGGGGCCACTGATCAATACGGATCGTCAGGAAAGTTCTCCGCAGGTGACACATGACGGAAAATATTTGTTCTTCTCAAGAGGAGAGTGGCAAGTCAAAGAAGATGGAAGTCGAAATTGGGTTGGAAAACGTTATTGGGTGGATGCTAAGGTAATCGAGAACTTAAGGCCTAAGGCCTAGCTTATAAATGAACTTCTGCAAGAGCAGCAGAAACGCCTGTTCTTGCATTTCTTATAAAATAACTAAGCAAGGTTGTCGAGTTACAGCGACATTTTTCAAAAGAATAGCCTTATAAAGGTACGCCAAATATAAATATCAGCCCTAAATTGAATCCTTTCTAAAATGTAAATCCACTTTCACATGTCCTTGTTAACATTACGGTAATTTCGCACGTGTAAACTCTTCCTTGCAGACAGCAAACGACTAATTGCTTTTTAAGATTAAACTCTGTTACTGGATAAGGTACAGTGTTTTTTCGCATGTTTATTAACCAACAAGCGACTAATACCAATCTGCATAAAGAACTAGTCATTCAGCGAGAATGAAAAAGTGTATAGGCAAGGCATTGATTGCAGAGAATGGTTGTTCCCTTGTTAAAATCAATAACGCAGCATATAAGCTTTTTAGACTCGCCCTTTGGGAACTCACCAGAGCTGCG
>Ga0213832_1000406_pt1 | contig 34432 bp, 34 predicted proteins | sample SWATP13_FD_161660 | JGI IMG/M metagenome (GOLD analysis project Ga0213832, IMG submission 161660) | Coastal seawater microbial communities from Marineland, Florida, United States - SWA TP1 #3 | ecosystem: Environmental > Aquatic > Marine > Coastal | place: USA: Florida | collected 2016-08-06 | reverse complement strand
GACACGATGCACGAAACAGACTCAGGTATTGGCTATGGTCAACACAGACAGGAACCGCCGTGGTACGGAACCGTATGCCCGGTGGTGTGAGAGGACGGCGGGAGCAATCCCGCCTCCTACTCGATCGCCGATTATTTTGCCATGCAAAAGAAATTCAGCTTGTTGCCGTCGAGGTCGCGCACGTAGGCACAATAATAGGCATCCATACGCACACCAGGCTCACCTTCTGTGGTGCCACCTAGCTCAATGGCTTTGGCATAAAACGCATTGACCTGATCAGGATCAGTCGCAGCAATTGCCACCATGCTACCGTTACCCACGGTCGCTGGCTTTTCATCATAAGGGGTGGCGACGGCGAACATTGGTGCGGCAGGGTTATTGCCCCACGCAATCATGCGCGGCGCGTCTATAGCGCGTTGTGCGCCTGCCACACTGAGCAGTTCGTCGTAAAAGGCAGCGGCCTTGGCAATATTGTTGGTACCAACGATAGTGTAAGCAATCATGTAAAACTCCTTGTTATTAACGGGCCACATTGGCTTGAAAGGTAGTGTAGAGCAAGACCTTATTGCTCTGAATGACACATTAACTATCCTGAACAGGTCTTGGCTCTTAATTGAATATGGGGGGCAATAAAGTAATCTCAATCAATCGCCTGCTGACGTCTAACAAAACTCGCTCCGCTATAGCCTGTCTGGTCAATTTCTGGTAGTCTAAATAGGAATGATTGTTATTTAAGTGGTGCGCGTGTGATCGTTGCATCGTTTTGGCCAGCAGGTGCCGCTGATTAGGTGTTTTTTAGTATGACGTTATGGGAATTAGGTAAGTCAAAGTCTGCCAGGGTTACGCAAATTGACGCTTCCCTCGATCAACAGATTATTGCCCGTCTTAGCGAAATGGGCCTGTCTACGGGCCGTGATGTCCAGTGTATCCGAAGAGGCCCTTTAGGTGGGCCAATGGTCATGCAGTTAGGTGGTAGTGTATTTGCTATGGAGCACGATCTTGCCACCCGTATTCAGATTTCCCCCACTGACTGAAATATCCAGTTAGTCTAGATTCAGGACAGCCGTATTCATGCAACGCATTTTAATGGTAGGTAAGCCCAACTGTGGTAAGAGTTTGCTGTTTAACCAACTTACCGGGTTACGCCAGAAAGTCGCCAACTATCCAGGTATTACTGTTGAGATCACGCGCGGAAAGTGTGACCAATTCGAGCTGGTAGATTTACCCGGCGCGTATTCGCTAAATGGCCTTACCCGTGACGAAGTGATCGCCGTAGAGGAAATCAAGCGCTCTGTTGCTGATGATGACACCTCAATGGTGCTGGTGGTGTTAGATGCCACGCGTCTGGCGCAAAGCCTGGTGATGGGGCTGCAGGTGCAGCGACTCGCTGTTGAGCATAACAAGCCGGTGATGTTTGCCCTGAACTTTATTGACGAAGTAAAGCGGGTGGGCGAGACCATTGATACCGACGGTTTATCCAAAGCGCTGGGCAGCCCGGTAATGGCGCTGTCGGCCCGCTCGTTAGACGGTTTACACGAGTTTAAGCAGAGCCTGCTGAGCATGGCCGGTGAACCAGAGCGTTACGCCACGACCAACGGTACGCCTCATGCAGAAGCTGCTGAGCGCAGTCAGGCACTGGCCGAAGACTTTGGTATTCAGCACGATATCGTGCTCAAAAACCAGAATCGCATCGATAACTTCATGCTTAACAACTGGACCGGCGGCCTTATCTTTATTGCGGTGATGTTTGTGCTGTTCCAGAGTATTTTTACGTTGGCTACGCCGTTAATGGACGGGGTGGAAAGCTTTATCGAGACCCTGGCCGGCGGCGTGGGTGCGGTGACTGCAGAAGGTGTGGTACACGACTTTATTAACGACGCCATCTTCGGCGGTTTCGGTTCCTTTTTGGTGTTTGTCCCGCAGATAATGGTGTTAACCTTGATCATTGGCCTGCTGGAAGACTCGGGTTATCTGGCCCGGGCGGCGTTAATGTGTCACCGGCCGCTCAGTTTCTTCGGGCTTTCCGGGCGTAGTTTTATTCCGTATTTATCCGGCCATGCCTGCGCCATTCCGGCCATCATGGCAGCGCGAACCATTGAGTCACCCCATAAACGCCTGATCACCATGCTGACTATTCCGCTGATGTCCTGCTCGGCACGCTTACCGGTATATGCTTTATTGGTGGCAGTGCTGGTGCCTGCTAACGAGACGTTCCTGGGCATTTTCAACATGCAGGGCGCGGCCTTCTTTGGCCTGTATTTCTTTGGTATTTTCATGGCCCTGGTGGTCAGTCAGATCCTTAACCGTTTCTTGCCCCGGGATCTGGAAAAAACCGATATGCCATTCATTCTGGAGCTGCCAACGTACCGCTTGCCGCACTGGAAGCCACTGTTTCAGCGCGTGTTAAACAGCGGCATTATGTTTATTAAGCGCGCCGGTCCGATTATTTTTATGGTGTCGGTAGGCATCTGGATCCTGGGCTACTTCCCACTGAATTCAACGCTACAGGATTCCTGGTTAGGGCAGATTGGCCACTTTATCGAGCCGGTCTTCACCCCCATGGGACTCGATTGGCGTTACGGTGTAGCCATACTGATGTCATTCCTTGCCCGTGAAGTCTTTGTTGGCGCGTTAGGTACACTGTTTGGCCTGGAAGGTGCAGATGAGGATGTTGCTGGTCTTGCCGAGCGGGTACAGGCTGATGGTATGACAACCGAAGCCGGTCTCGGCCTTATGCTGTTCTACGTGGTGGCCTTGCAGTGTGTGGCAACGGTAGCAATGCTGAAAGGTGAAAGTGGCAGCAGCAAGCTCTCCTGGGGCTTGTATGTGGCTTACGGGCTGCTGGCATATATCATTGCAGTTGCCGTCAATCAGATTGGCGGTCTGCTTTAACAGACCGCTTAATACCTTAGCAGATTTACTGGCAATTCAGGCAACGAGCGTTCGCCAGGTGCTTTATGGCTAACGCTTCTCCCTGTTTAGCTGCCCTGGCTATCCACTGTATGCCCGCTTGCGGTTGCTCGGTTATTCCTACGCCGTTAATCAGTGCCACGCCATAATGATACTGAGCAATCGGGTTACCTGCATTGGCGGCTTTAGCCAGCCACTGGGTTGATAATTCCGGCTGTGGTTCCCTGATGGTGCCTTGTTCATAAAGCATTGCTAGATAGATCATTGCCGAAGTTGAACCGCGCTGCGCGCACTGGATTAAAAACTTTTCACTATCACTATGTAAGCCCCCCTTATCGAGCAAGTAGGCGTTATAGCAGATTGTGCCAATTCGCTGGGGGAAACGGTCCATTTGCTCCTGATAGTAATGCCAGGAAAAATCCGTGGGATTTAACGTACCGCCATATTCATCGATCTCGCCATCCACAAATTGAGCTCTACTCTGCAAAGGCAGGAAAGTCATCAGCACCATAACGTAATTTACGATTTTCATCATTGCCCCCTTATTGCAGAACAGGATAAAACAGAAAATTGAGGATCAGTAACACCGCCCAGAACCCTGTTTCAATCGTTTCTGTAACAGGCTGAATACGCAGCACTGCGCCCCAAATGTGTACGATCACCATCAAGCCACAAAACAATATAAAAAACTGCAAAATAAAGGGCGTGCCCAAATTATAGAGAGCCGCTTGCATAAACATAATATTGGTGACTATGGCAAAGGCGCCCAGGCACCTCCCGAAGTATATGGTCAGGTGCGTGTCATCAGGGATCTTCCACAGTAAAAGCTTTGCCCACAGACAGGGCTTGAAAAAAAGCGGCAGGCTGAAAGCAAAAAACGTGATGAGCGTTATTACTAACAGGTAGGTTTGTGCGTGTTCTGACCAAATTCCAATCCATGACATTGTGATACCTTTTGTTACTCGTTAATCGACCCGCTCATTGCACACTAAACGGCAAGCGGATATGCCAGAAAACACAAAGTTATTCGCAAGAAATTTGCAAGATTGGAGTAAAAATGGTGATAAAGGCTTATGCGGGAGGGCTAAATCGGTAGCCCTGACCGTGTACGGTTTCAATTACCGGTGGTAGTTCTTTTTCGGGATCGAGTTTTTTACGTAGGGTGATTATGTGTTGTTCCAGCGCCCGGCTGTTTGGCATAAATTCCCGGCCCCATGCTGCATCGTATAATGCTTGTTTCGTGATGACTTCGTGGGGGTGACTGGCAAAGTGCCGGAGTAACTTTACGTCCCTGTCGGTGAGGTCGATGGCTATGTCCTGCCGTAATGCGCGCAGTTGCTTCGGATAGATAGTCAGATCGCCCAAGCTGAACCCGGTTTCCTGAGAAAGTGTTTGGGTTGCCTTTGCTGGTTGCTGACGGCGCCAGAACAAAACGCTGCTTATTGATATCACCAGTATCGCCAAAGCGGCTACGGCCCATGTACCCCAGGCAGGATTGGGCATTTCATTATCGGCAAGTACCAGTTGCTGATGGATCATATCAGGCGGGATAGAAAATACAGCGGCCAGTTGCTCGACATTAAGCAGTGCGCAAATGATCTGCTGGGTTCGATAGCAATAAAATAACTCGGCGCCCGAAGCATCTGCCTCTTCTGCCCGCCAGGGCCGGGCGAGTTTGGCAAGTGCTTTTAATCGTTTTTCGGCAGCGATAACAGGCTGATCCAATACATGGAGTACTTGTGCGGTAGCCGGATAGCGCTGCTCACCATCAGCTTGCCAAATTATCGCACTGTTGATAACTGGTGAGGCGGAAATATACAGTCTGGTACCTGCTACATCACTGCGCTCATTTAAGGTTGCAATATGCTGCAACTCATTTTGCAGGTATCCATTTATTTCGGTGTCTTTAGGAGACGCCAGAGCATGCCGTGGTGCGATTTCCAGCATCGTCACAAAGACGGCTAAAACGATAATAAGTCGACTCATAAGCCTACTCAAAAAAACCAAAATCAGGCCGGTATCGGGGGCGTGTTTTATCGCGATCCCAAACAACTATTTAAGGTTAAGGCTTTGCTTGTAAAAGGCCATTGCCGATTCGCGGTTATTGGCCTTTTCGTTTAATTCGGCCAGCAACAGTAAACCTTCCTGAGTGGGATGAAGCTTCATGGCTTTTTGCAGTGCTTTATCGGCCAGCATATTGTCGCCGGCGTTATAAGCTACATGACCGAGCACCATATACAGCTCGTGATTCTCGTCGTCAGCCTTGATCCACTTTTCCAGCGCTTTAACGGCAGGCGCCGGATTAGGCAACTGTAAGTCTTTAAGCAGCGGCAACAGTTGTGGCTGAGGGCCGCGCTTTTGCCAGTCCAGTAATACCGTTTGGGCTTCCTGATGCATGCCCTGAGCAAGTAATTGCTCGGCATAAGCGGCCTGGTAACCAATATCATTGCGCTGCTTGCGCGGCAGATTGTCCCAGAACGACTTGAGTGCGATGGCCCCTTGTTTACTGGCCACTTCGGCCAGCCGGCCTTTGGCAATTTGCTTAGACCATTTGGCGTAGTCATCGCCGAGCACTTTTTTATAGTTACCCAGCTCTTCTTCCAGTTGGGCCCACTGATTACTTTCGGCTAACGCCTGCACTTTTAACTTAATGGCCGGTGCAGCGGCCTGTTGTTTGTCGCTGAGCTGCGCCAGTTCTTTTAAAGCGTCACCGGGCTGACCTTCGGCCAGCGCCATACGCGCCAGGGTTACTCTGGCGGCCAGTGCCGAACTCTCAAAATCAGCCGCTTCGTTGAGCTTGCGCTCGGCGGTGTCTTTGCGGCCTCTGGCCACGGCAGCCTGCGCTGAAACCAGGTAATTTACGCCTTCAAACTCGCCGTTTTCGGCCTGATCCGCTGCTTTGGTCGCGGCATCCCAGTCACCCTCTGCCAGGGCCTGAATACTGCGATAAAAAGCCTTTTGGGTTTTGCGCCGTGACCGGTTGCCAAACCAGCTGCCCGACAGTTTGGTTAGTCGCCAGGTACGGCTGAGTAAGGTTGAGATAATGATCCAGCCAACCAGGCCAATAAATACCATGATACCCAGGGCAACAACGCTGGTTTCTACCACCAGGTTGCCCATCTGAATCATCACATAGCCTTTATCGCCCACTAATGACGGCGCAGCAATCATCGCGACCAGGCATATTGCGACGATGACTAAAATATAAATCAGCTTTTTCATAGTGCGCTGGCTCCTTCACCAAACACACGTTTTACCCGGCTATCGAGCAGCGACTCAAGCGCTGCCTGGGAGCTCAGCTCGGTAGGCACGGCTTTACTGATATCGGTGTTCTTTAACTGATTCAGCGCACTTTGAAAGCCCATTACATCATTGTTGTACTCAATATAGTCATCGCTGATGATGGTGGCGGCGCGTTCAATCGAAGCCTGATACAGCGCCTGTTCACCGGCCAGGGCAGCGGCCTGTGCCTGTTGCAGGGCCAGCTTTATTTGCTCCCGTGACAGCCATTCCTGTTGAGCGGTCATCATGGGTTCAACCGGCTCGTCACGATATTCAACCCGAATAAAGTCATTCACCAATGAGCGCCACACATTCAGCAGGTTTTGCTGCCAGTCGCTGGCGGAGTCACTGACTTCTTCGCTGGTAAATTCATTGGCTTCTTTGGGGGTGATAATGGCCAGTTTATCTACCTGTTTGATCAGGCCGTCAAGGGCCAGCGCGACCGACACTTCCGACACCGGGTTGACCTGTTTCAGAGCCTGAATGTCCTGGGCGATTAAAGCTCTTACCGGCAGCACCGAGGGATCAGCTAAAGATTTTAAGCGCTGGTCGGCATTTCCAAGCAACATTATGGCAGTGCGAAGATCTTTTTCGAGCCACATTTTACGCCCGGCCATACGCACCAGATAATCGGCTTCGGCGATTAACCAGTCGGTGGGCCGGCGGCCGTCTAATTCCTGAATTTGCGCGAGTGCGCCCTGTAATTGATTTTCCAGTTGCTCCACGGTGGCTTGTTGAGCGGCTTCACCGTCCAGTACATCCTGGGTTGCCTCAGCCTGGGCACTGATTTGTTGTTCCAGCGTTGCTGCTCTGCTTGCCATCTGGCTGTGTTTCTGGCCAAGCTCGTTATTGAGCTCACTGCGCAGGGTGTCGAGTTTGGTTTGGCTGACGCTATGCTGATTAAAGTACCAGTATCCGCCATAGGCCGCGCCACCAAGTAACAGCAGGTTTAGCAGAGTGATAAGCCACAGCAGGCCGGTTTTGGCTGTTTTGGGCGGTGCAGACTGTGCAGGTTTAGGATTGTCTGGTGAGCTTTTGGGCGCAGCGGCTTTGGCCGAAGATTGTTTGGCGCTGGCTGTGTCGGGCAACTGCTTGGGTTGCTCTTGGTTTGGTTGCTGCTGATCAGCCATATATCACTCCCAATTCTGCTGAATCCATGTAATGAGCGCTTCGTTGCTGGCTTTAGGACAAACATAGGTTTGCCGGATGCCTTGTTGATGAAGCTGTTGCGCTATGCGCTCACTGACCGTTAACCATTTTACACCGGTTAGCGGCTGGGTATTAAATTGTTTTAATAGTGCCTGGGCCTGTTCGCTACTGGTGACAATAATGCCCGCCAGTTGTGTCCAGTGACAGGTCCGGCTAAATACGGGGGGAATTAATGGCACTCTTTCATAAACAACCACCTCGTTTAGCCTGGCACCGCGTAGGGTTAATTGTTGCGGGATTGTGGTGCGCCCGCCTTTACCCTTTAATAACAAAATGTGCCTATTGGCGCAATCATTGAGCAAAGGTAAAGCGAGTACGCCTTCTGAATTCTCGTTATCAGGGACGACCGGGTTTAAACCGGCTTGGGTAAGAATGTTAGCGGTACTCTGACCAACTGCAATCAGTGGCTGACTAACGATATCACCAGCCAGATGCGCCGCCAGCGGAGCGGCGGCCGCCGTACTGGTAACGATGACTATGGCATCCGGATGAGCTTTCAGCAAATCCTGTAAGCGGGCAATACCGGCCGGGAGCTCTTGGGTTTGCTGTAAGGCAATCACACTGGCCGACAATCCGGCCTCGGCAAATGCCGAGTCAGTATTGGCTAATTTTGCCAGCGGCCGGGTGATTAGATACATAGCGGTTTACTGATGCAAAGCCTTTAAGATGTCACCGGCGCCCTGCTCCAGCAACGACTCAGCAACTTCTTTCCCCAGTGCCACGGCATTATCGCGGTGGCCTTCGGTACTCGCATATAAAAGGGTTTGACCGTCGGCAGAACCTACCATACCGGTAAGCGACAGCGTGTCATCCGCAAGGGTGGCAAAACTCCCGATAGGTACCTGACAACCGCCCTCAAGGCGTTCATTCATGGCGCGTTCGGCAATCACTCTGGAAGCTGTGTCGGTATCGTTAAGCGCGGCCAATAGCTCAATGAGCTCGGCATCGTCGTTGCGGCATTCAATGCCCACGGCGCCCTGCCCCACTGCGGGTAACGATTGCTCCTTAGGAATAGGCTGGGTAATGCGGTTCTCCATACCCAGACGGATAAGGCCGGCACAGGCCAGAATAATGGCGTCGTAGTCGCCGGCGTCCAGTTTGGCCAGTCGGGTATTAACGTTGCCGCGCAGATCTTTGATGACTAAATCGGGGCGCAAATGCTTTAACTGACACTGGCGGCGTAAGCTACTGGTGCCAACGACAGCGCCGGCCGGCAGTTCGTCAATACTGCCGAAGGTATTCGAGACAAAAGCGTCGAATGGATTTTCCCGCGGGCAGATAGCATGGAGGCCGAATTCAGCCGGAAACTCTACCGGCACATCTTTCATGGAATGCACGGCAATATCGGCGCGCCCTTCCAGCATGGCAATTTCGAGCTCTTTGATAAATAAGCCTTTACCACCAATCTTGGCCAGTGGTGTATCGAGAATACGATCGCCCTGGGTAGACATGGGTACCAGTTCGACAGTGCAGTCAGGGTGATGCTTGAGTAACTGTGCCTGAACATATTCGGCCTGCCACATGGCCAGGGCACTTTTACGGGTGGCTATTCGGATAGTGCGGGAGGACTTCACTGCAATATTCGCCTTTAATGTTTAATTCAATCACTGCGCCGCCCGAAAATCAGCAGCGCTAAAGCGCAAAGTGTAAACGATTTTGCAGGGACAGGCGATGTTATACCGCCGGTATTTGATCTATGCCAAGCGAGCCTGCAACCACTGACTAATGGCGTTAATCTCATCCATATTGACATTGTGCTGCATGCGATAGGTTTGCCAGCTTACGGCATACTGGTTTGCTGTGAGCGTGTCATAGGCGGCTTTGCCCATGGCAACCGGCACTACGTCGTCCATTTCGCCGTGGGCCATGAAGACGGGCGTTTGCTGATTAGCAGGATGAGCCTCTTCAGCCAATAATTCCGGCTGACACATGTAAGTAGATAACCCCATGATACCGCCAAGAGACTGGCTGAAGCGTGGGCCAAGGTGCAGCGCAATCACGCCGCCCTGAGAGAAACCAGCCAGGATGATTTTTTCCGGCGGTACGCCATTCCTGATTTCCGCTTCAATGAGTTGCTCTACCTGCTCGGCGGATTCTCTGACGCCGGTGAGGTCGGCACGCTTGTCGAAGTCCATGGATTTAATGTCGTACCAGGCGCGCATGCGCATGCCGCCATTAATGGTCACCGGGCGCTCGGGAGCGTGAGGGAAAACAAAGCGTACGCCCAGGGAGTCCGGTAATTTTAACTCCGGGACAATCGGCGCAAAACCATGGCCGGAATCGCCCAGCCCGTGTAACCAGATAACGGTGGCTTTAATCTCAGAGACCGGATTGGTTTCGATATAAGGTAGTGCACTGCTCATTGACCGATAGTTCCTTTTGCTATTGTTATTACAGGTTAAAATTAACACTCACTGACCATAGGTACAATGGTCTTACCGGTATTGATGAATATTGTTGCTGCGGCGTTTATGTCGACGCCGAGTGTGCTACACTTTCGCCCTATAACATCACCCAGAAAAAGAAGCATAGATCACCATTATGACGACACAACTCGGCAATCTGTTTATTTTGGCCGCCCCTTCTGGCGCCGGTAAATCCAGTTTGATTAAAGCGCTGCTGTCTAAAGCGCCGGATGTAAACTTTAATCCGAAGCAAGTTTCCGTGTCGCATACTACCCGGGCACCTCGCCCCGGCGAAGTAGATGGTGAACATTATCACTTCGTTAGCCGTGAACAGTTTGAGGCACTCATTGCCCAGCAGGCGTTTTTTGAATATGCCGAAGTGTTTGGTAATTATTATGGTACCTCGCGAATTACCATTGAGAACACGCTGAGTCAGGGCATCGACGTATTTTTGGATATTGACTGGCAAGGCGCCCGTCAGGTAAAAGCTTTGATGCCGGACACCTGCAGCATTTTTATTCTACCGCCATCTACCGAAACGCTGCGCGAAAGGCTGGTTAGCCGTGGGCAGGATGAGCAAAGCGTGATTGATAAGCGCATGGCGGAAGCGGTGTCTGAAATGTCACACTACGACGAGTTTGACTATGTGCTGGTGAATGATGAGTTTTCTGAAACCTTGCAGGAATTAAGTTGTATTGTTGAAGCCCAGCGCTTGCGCACGGCCAAACAAAAAGCCCGTCATCAGCCGCTGATTGAGAGTTTATTAAGCGCTGAGTGATTTATTACTACCCAATTGAGTATGGCTTGTTGTATACTACGCGGCCATTTTTTTAATATTTTTGTTCGAATCGGAGATTTTCATGGCTCGCGTAACAGTCGAAGATGCAGTAGATAAAGTTGGTAACCGTTTTGATCTGGTATTGGTTGCTGCACGCCGTGCCCGCCAAATCGCCACCGAAGGCAAAGATCCTATGGTTGATGTGAGTAACGATAAGCCTACGGTTATCGCTCTGCGCGAAATCGAAAAAGGGTTAGTTACCTCTGAAACCCTTGAGCAAGACGAGCTGCGTGACCAACAGGATCAGGAACACGCTGAGTTTGCTTCAGTAGCAAATATTCTGTCTGATCAGTAAAACGGGTAGCCCTCGGAAGCACAAATTGACAGCGCCAGTGTGTCTTTTATAAGAAACACTGGCGTTTTTCGTTGGAAACCGACGCGTTTCACCGTATTCTTGAAAAACGCTTGAAATTATTGGAAATGCGCTACACACGTGTATCTGTTTGAAGGGTTAAAACAAAAAATTGCCGAATACCTGCCACCGGAACGGGTTCAGCTCGTTCAGGATGCTTTTGTATTGGCACACGAAGCCCATGATGGCCAGATGCGATCCAGTGGTGATCCTTACATCACCCACCCGGTTGCAGTAACCAGCATTCTGGCTGACATGCACCTCGACCATGAAACCCTCATGGCGGCGCTTCTGCACGACGTTATCGAAGACACTCATTACAGTCAGGAAGATCTGGCTGACGCCTTTGGCGACACAGTGGCCGATTTGGTGGAAGGCGTCAGTAAACTCGATAAAATTGCCTTTAGCACTAAGCAGGAAGCCCAGGCCGAGAACTTTCGCAAAATGATGATGGCCATGGTGCAGGATATTCGCGTTATCCTGATCAAGCTGGCCGATCGCACGCACAATATGCGCACGCTGGGCTCATTACGCCCCGATAAACGCCGTCGTATTGCGCTGGAAACCCTCGAAATCTATTCGCCTATTGCCCACCGTCTGGGTATTCACGATATTAAAAACGAACTGGAAGACCTCGGTTTTCAGGCTATGTACCCCATGCGCCATCGCGCGCTTAAATCCGCGGTCAAGCAGGCCCGGGGGAATCGCAAGGAAATTATCGAGAATATCCGCCAGGAACTGGGTACCCGTTTGGAAGGCTATAACATTGAAGCCACGGTGGTGGGTCGCGAAAAGCACCTGTATTCCATTTATCGCAAGATGAAAAACAAAGAAAAGATGTTCAACGAAGTGATGGACATCTATGCGTTTCGCATTGTGGTGAATACAGTGGATGACTGCTATCGCTCCTTAGGCGCAATGCATGGGTTGTATAAGCCCATTGAAACACGCTTTAAGGATTACATCGCGATTCCGCGGACCAACGGTTATCAGTCGTTGCACACGTCTCTAGTGGGGCCTCATGGTATTCCGGTAGAAGTACAGATTCGGACTCAGGCCATGGATCAGATGGCGGATAAAGGCGTAGCCGCCCACTGGATGTATAAAGAGTCCAGCGATGGCACTACTGCTCAGTTGCGCGCACGTAAATGGATGCAGTCGTTACTGGAACTGCAACAAAGCGCCAGTTCGTCTTTTGAATTTATTGAAAGCGTTAAAACCGACCTGTTCCCGGATGAAATCTATGTGTTCACCCCGGACGGCCGGATTATTGAATTACCGGCGGGCGCTACAGCGGTGGACTTTGCTTACGCGGTGCATTCCGACATTGGTAACACCTGTGTGGGCGTGCGGGTTGAGCGGCGTAATTACAGTTTGAGTAAGCCGCTGCAAAACGGTCAGACGGTAGAAATTATTACCTCACCCAGAGCCAAGCCGAATGCCAACTGGCTTAACTTTGTGGTGAGTGCCCGGGCGCGCACGCGGATCAGGCAGTATCTGCGCAAACAACGCTCTCAGGAAGCCCTGACCATGGGTAACCGCTTGCTACGTCATGCCCTTGGCGCGGTTAAACTGGACGACATTAGTCAGGAATCGATAGACCGCGTAGTGGCAGAAACCAAGCATGAATCTTTTGAAGATCTGTTGGTGGACATTGGTCTGGGGAATGAGTTAAGCGCCATAGTTGCCCGGCGTCTGCTAGGCGAAAACGAAGACATTCCGGATAAAAAAGGCAACGTGGCTATTCGTGGTACGGAAGGCCTGCTGGTGACTTACGCACGTTGCTGTCACCCCATCCCGGATGACGAAATTGTTTCGGTGCTGAGCCCGGGTAAAGGCATGACCATTCATCAGAATGGGTGCCCGAATATTCGTAAGCTGGCCAAAGAAGAGCCACAACGGGTATTGCAAATGACCTGGGATGAAGAGCCGCAGGGTGAATTTAAAGCATCTCTACGTATTGAGCTGTTTAATCATCAGGGTACACTGGCTACACTGACCAATAATATTGCCTCGTGCGACTCGAATATTATCGGGCTGCAAACCGAGGAAAAAGAAAGCAATATCTACTTTGTAGATCTTGAATTAACCACTTATAACCGGGTACATCTGGCCAACGTAATGCGCAAAATTCGCATCATGCCGGAAGTACAACGGGTGTCGCGACACAGCCAGTCGCGTCACCATTAATTGAGAAGGACTCATCATGGCAAAGTCGATTATTCAAACCGATCAGGCGCCAGCAGCAATTGGTACCTACAGTCAGGCCGTTAAAGCTGGTACCACTGTGTACCTGTCTGGTCAGATCCCATTAGTACCCACCACCATGGAGCTGGTATCTCAGGATTTTGCCGAGCAGGCCACGCAGGTGTTCGAAAACATCAAAGCCGTATGTGAAGCCGCTGGCGGTACCACCAATGATCTGGTGAAAGTAAACATTTACTTACTTGACCTTGGTCATTTCGCTACCGTAAACGAAATTATGTCTAAGTACTTCGCCAAGCCTTATCCTGCACGCGCAGCAATTGGCATTAAAGAGTTACCGAAAGGCGCTCAAATTGAAATCGACGGCGTGATGGAACTGCCGGAGTGATACTCATCACTAACCCTTCATAGGTTAGATTAAATCGTGATGAAAGAAAAAGGCCCGCTTGCGGGTCTTTTTGGTTTCTATTGCTTAAACATCTAACGAGAACCTCTATGCGACAAAAGTTTTTCTTTATTCTGCTGTGTTTATTATTGCCACTTGGCGCTTCTGCTAAAGTATTAGCTCCCCAGGCCAACGCGGTGACGCCGCTGCTTAATGGTATGAAAGTCCCTGCCGTGACTTTGCAGTTTCCCGATGGCAGCCCGGTGAGCCTCAATGCGCTTACCATGAGTAAACCCGCCATTATCCTGTTTTATCGCGGCGGCTGGTGCCCCTACTGCAACCGGCAGTTTGGCGAATTACAGACGATAGAAGATCAACTGCTTGATTTAGGTTATCAAATTTTGGCAATTTCGCCGCAAACACCGGCAGCGCTGCAGTCTCAGGAGCTTGAAACCGAAATGAAAGTCCAGCAGTTATCTGACGTGAATCTGGATGCCTTACGTGAATTCGGCGTTGGATTTTACGTTGATGACGCCACAGCAAAGAAATACGACGACTACAATATTGCCCTGACCAAAGATGATACCGGAACACCGGTACTGCCGGCACCAGGCGTGTTTATTGTTAATCAGCAAGGGTTGGTAGAATTTACCTATGTGAACCCGGACTTCAAAGTACGCCCCTCGGCACAACTGATCCTGTCGGTAGCTGAAGTACTTGCCAGCGAACGTTAATCCGCATAGCCAAGATTGTGGCGCTGCATGTAGTCGAGCAGCGCCAGCGACTCATGATCGCCACAGGCTTTAAGCCCCTTACTCACGCCAGCCCTATCTGCCACTTTCTTGTGTTGCCCGAGTTTGCGCACGCCCTGCAAACTGTCTACCGATAGCGTTATACCAACAATCCCCCGGATCAGTTTTTGCTGGTAGTCGATAAGTGAAGTATTGAGTGTGTTGCGGTTATAGTCAGGCTCAAACGCTTCCATTAGTTCGTCTAAAGCGGCCGGTAAGTCCTGGTCGTCCATCACACTCACTGTGCCCCTGGCGTGAACCGCAGTATAGTTCCAGGTGGGCACATTCGGCTCGCTGGCATACCACTTAGGCGAGATATAGGCGTGGGGGCCGCTAAATACCGCCAGTGCCGGAGTGTTGTCCAGAGACTGCCAGTGTGGATTGGCCCGGGCCAGGTGACCCACCAGAAGGAGCTCGTCTCCCTGTTGCCGAACCAGCAAGGGCAAATGGGTTGCCTGTAGATCGGGGGTGGTCAGTACAGCAAACGGATGTGTTTTAATGAAGGCTAATTGTGCCTCGGTATCGGTAAAAGAAAAGGCCGACGGAACAAACATAAAGGTTCTCTGACATGAGTAGTAGCCATTGATAATACGTGATCAGCGAATTTCCACAAAGGGCAAAAAGCGCGGTTGGGGTTCAATATCGGTTCTTTCAAATTCGCCAAAGGGGGGCGTAGACAGATCGTCGGGCGGCGCGGCCAGTTGATTTAAATCGACGGCCTGAGCAACGCCGAGGATCCGGCCGTTTTCAATTTTCATCTGATAATAAATGCCATTCCAGAAATTGGCGCCAAATTCGCCTTTTTTCTTGTACATAAACAGCAGGTCGTGGGCCAGCCAGCTAAAATTATCAGCACTAACGGTACGTGGCTGCTCATAGGGGTAAGGCAGGTGACACCAGAGCTCAGGGCCTTCAAGGCACTTCATTTCCTTCATCGATAAAAAGTAATCGGTAAAGTGAGTGTGATCGATGGTGATTGTGTAACTCACCGTTTTGCCCTTTGGCACAAACGTGACGCTGCCAATGTTCAGTTGCTCGCCTTTATTGCCTTTTAATATAATGCGTTTCTCGCCTGAAAGCGGGTCGTCTGAATGCACTGAAGCCATCGGTAGGCTCAATCCGGCCAGCGTCAATAGCAGGGTGGCAAGGGGTAACAGGTTCATGCGGGCATCCAGATAGTCGGTCTTTAACTAACTATAGACGCGAGACGTCACGGCGAAAGGGTACTTTAGAACAATTAAGGTAGTAGCCCCAGCCGGAATAAGCGGGTGGGGCGATTGAAGCTCGCAATGCCTAAGCGCTTGATTTAATATGCCTCTAAAAGTAAGGAATCACACTCACATGCGGTCTAAACAGCCTCTTGCCACCATGCCAATTACCCAACTCAAGGGCGTTGGTGCCAAAGTGGCGGAGAAACTGGCTAAAATTAATCTGGTAACCGTGCAGGATGTGCTTTTCCATCTGCCTGCACGTTATGAAGATCGCACTCGCATTTACCCCATTGGTGATTGCCTGCCTTTCACACATGTCAGTATCCTCGGTGAAGTGAAATCGGCGGATATTCAGTACGGCAAAAAGCGCATGCTGGTGGTAAAACTCTCCGATGGAACCGGCACCATTACGCTGCGATTTTTTCATTTTGGTGCCCTGCAACGCACTATGATGTCACCGGGCAATCAGATCCGGGCTTTCGGTGAAGTGCGCACAGGCAAGTGGGGGCTGGAAATGATGCACCCCGAATTTATGCTGATTGAAGACGATGCTGCGCCCATGGAGGAGACCCTTACGCCGGTTTATCCTACTACCGAGGGGGTGAAGCAGCTTACCTTGCGTAACCTTACTGATCAGGCGCTGGATATCCTCAAAAAAGGCGGTCTGTCAGATTTATTACCCGATGGCATGTATCAGCAACAAGTCAGCCTGGTGGAAGCACTTACCCTGGTGCACCGGCCACCCCCGGATGTGGTGTTGCAGGAACTGGAAAATGGCGAACATCCGGCCCAGATGCGGCTGATCCTGGAAGAACTGCTGGCGCAGCATCTGAGTGTGTTAAAAGTACGTCAGCAAAGTGATGCACAACCCGGTATTGCGATGAACGTTGACCATGCTCTGGTGAACAAATTACTGGCCGCGCTGCCTTTTAAACCCACCGGCGCCCAGCAGCGGGTAACCACCGATATACAGCAGGATATGGCGCGCAGCCGGCCGATGATGAGGCTGGTGCAGGGCGATGTGGGGTCTGGTAAAACCCTGGTGGCTGCACTGGCGGCGTTGTCGGCTATTGGCGGTGGTTATCAGGTAGCGCTGATGGCTCCCACCGAACTGCTGGCTGAACAGCATGCTAATAACTTCAGGGACTGGCTGGCACCACTGGGCATTGAGGTGGGCTGGCTGGCCGGAAAACTGAAAGGCAAACAACGCACCGAAGTACTGCAACGCCTGGCAAGTGGTGAGGTGCAAATGCTGGTGGGCACCCATGCCATTTTTCAGGAACAGGTAACCTATGATCAGCTGGCGCTGGTGATTGTGGATGAGCAGCACCGTTTTGGCGTACATCAGCGTCTGGCGCTGCGCGAAAAAGGTGAGCAACAGGGGCGTTTTCCCCATCAGTTAATTATGACGGCTACGCCGATTCCGCGCACCCTGGCCATGACAGCCTATGCCGATTTGGACACCTCTGTTATTGATGAACTACCGCCTGGCCGAACACCAGTAAAAACCGTGGCTTTGCCAGACTCGCGCCGCGCTGATGTTATCGAGCGGGTGCGCGAAGCCTGTCAGCACCAGGGGCGCCAGGCATACTGGGTGTGTACGCTTATCGATGAGTCTGAGGTATTACAGTGTCAGGCCGCCGAAGATACCGCCGTTATTTTAAAAACCGCCCTGCCCGACCTGCAGATTGGTCTGGTTCACGGGCGATTAAAGGCTGCCGAGAAGCAGGCTATCATGGGCGCATTTAAGTCGGGCGAGCTTGATTTGCTGGTGGCGACCACGGTTATTGAAGTGGGCGTGGATGTGCCTAATGCCAGCTTAATGATAATTGAAAACCCGGAACGGTTGGGCCTGGCTCAGCTACACCAGTTGCGCGGACGGGTTGGCCGTGGCGCGGTGGAAAGTCACTGTGTATTAATGTATCAAAGCCCCTTATCGAAAACGGCAACCAAACGCCTGGCGGTGCTGCGGGAGTCTAATGACGGTTTCTATATTGCCCAGCAGGACCTTGAAATAAGAGGCCCGGGTGAACTTATGGGCACCCGTCAAACGGGGATTGCAGAACTGAAAATTGCGGATATTGTACGCGATGCGCCACTCATTCCTCAGGTCCAGGAAATCGCTAACCGCCTGTGGGCGGAATATCCGGCCCGCGCCCAGGCCATTATTAATCGTTGGATAGGGCAGAAGGAGCACTATGGTCATGCCTGATTTACCGCGACTACGCCTGTCTGCACAGCAACAGGCTGCGCCCTCTGAAGTTGAACAACAGTTAATTTCGCTGAGCAGTTCGGTGGGTATTGCTACGGTTAGCGAGGCCGATGTCAGCGATGCTCTGGTACTGGAGATCGTTGCTGATACTCTGCAGCTAATGGATTTAACGGTGGCCAACAGCACCGGTGTGAGCGTTGATTTCTTATCCGGCCAGAGTCAGTACCGGCGTCAGCATGGAGGGGGCAGTAAAGAGCCGATTGCCAAAGCGGTGGGTCTTAAAGCCAGTCAGTCAATCACCGTTCTGGATGCCACGCCAGGCCTTGGCCGGGATGCGTTTGTCCTGGCTGCACTGGGTGCTCATGTGATTATGATTGAGCGCTCGCCGGTGGCCTATTTGTTACTAGCGGATGGCTTGCGTCGCCTGGCCCGGCAGGAACCAGAGCTGGCGAAGCAGTTTGTGCTATATCATGCCAACAGTTGCGATTACATGCACCAACTGGCGCCCGCCAGCGTGGACGCGGTGTACCTCGACCCGATGTTCCCCCACCGCAAGAAATCGGCCCTGGTCAAAAAGGAAATGCGTCTGTTCCAGGTGATGCTCGGTGCGGATGAGGATGCTGATTTACTGCTACCAGCAGCGCTGCATGCCGCGGCAAAGCGAGTAGTGGTTAAACGGCCGAATAGTGCCCCGTTATTGGCGGAGAAAAAACCATCGATGGCAATCAGCAGTAAGAAACATCGCTTCGATGTGTATATTAAAAACGTTTGATTCTATGCTCGTAAAAGTTCAATATACTGATTTATATAGCGAAATATTTATATTGGCATTGTAATTTTAGCTGTACAAAGGATGTACATTTAGCCGGTAACAGGTATAGTAAGTATACGATTTGCTTCATCGCGGCAAGGAAGTAACGCTGCGGCACGAAGCGAAATCCACAACTCTCAACCTCGTTATCTGCAAAAACCAAAGGAAGTCTGGAGAATTGCATTGACTGTGACGAATACCAATTCGGTATGTTTTGTCGTTCCCGCTAATTGTAGCGCTATGGCAGGCACTAATTGCTTGTTAAAGCGGTTAGTGGAAACCTGCGGCTATACTACCTCCTGTGTGGAAGGCGTTGAGAGTCTGCCGACGGCTGCCGAACCGGCGCAGCTGATCTTTATTGATATTAAGTTAACAACCAATTTGTGCGAGCTGCTTAGTTGTTGCACGCGCAGTGGTCGTTGGGTCTTCTTTAACGTAACACCGGGCGCTTTAGACGAGCTCACCCTGTTAATGGCCGGCGCCGAAGGGGTGTTTTATGCGACGGATAAACCCGAGCTTTTACTCAAGGGGATCCACCGTCTGAATAAGTTTGACGTGTGGTTTAAGCGAGACACGATAAACCGTGCTTTCCGTCAGTTGCGGGATAAGAACGACCCGGCGGCAGCGATACAAAGTATGCAGGTACAGCAAATGGTACAGCAGGCGGGTTTAACCAAACGGGAAAAGAATATTCTGTTGCTCGTATCCAAAGGCGCACAGAATCAGGAGATTGCTGATACCCTGCATATTAGTGTGAATACCGTAAAAACCCATATCTACAGCATATTCCGCAAAACTAACTCGCGAAATCGCGTGGAACTGGTTGCCTGGTCGAGCAGCGTTTTCAGCTAGTTGCCTTACCGGGTACAGCAGACTTTCCTTACCAGCTAAGCAGCGCCAGGGACGGTTTTCACTGGTGCACAAGTGTCTGGATGCCTGATTTAACCTGCTTCTAGTATAAAGGTACTACTAAAAAAGTGCCTGACGCAGATAACTAATACATTTTTTGTAAATTACTCCTCCTAACTAGCAATCCCTTATGGGTTGTGCCAAAAATGAACGTGGATTGTCGCAGTTCCACAATCGATTCGAAGGAACCTATCACGCTTACCCTGTAAGCGTTTTTTATTGTTGGAAGAATAATTATGAAAACAAAACTTACTGCTTTAACGCTGGCTATGCTGCCTGCGTTGGGCTTTAGTGCTGCTGCAGAAACTGTAAAGTTCAAGGACGATTCTATTATTGTAGTTTATAAAGAATCCGCTACTTCCGCCGACAAGCGCTCGGCACGTGCCCTCGTGGGGGCCAGTATCGCAGACATGAATGCCGACGGGCGAGACGACAAATTCAGTCACCTCCTCAAAGGACGGATTGCTAAATTTCAGCTTAAAGGCATGCCGGTAAAAGAGGCTATTAAGAAACTGAAAGGCAATCCGGCGGTGGCTATCGCTGAGCCTAATTTTATCTGGTCTATTGACGCAACGCCTAACGACGAATTCTATGAGTTGCTGTATGCCATGAATAATACCGGTCAGACCGGTGGTACCCCGGATGCCGACATAGACGCGGCCGAAGCCTGGGATATTTCAACCGGCAGCAGTGATGTTGTGGTTGGTGTTATTGATACAGGTGTACAGTACGACCATCCTGATTTGGTTAACAATATGTGGATGAACCCGGGTGAAATTGCGGGTAACGGTATTGATGACGACGGCAATGGTTACGTGGATGATATCTACGGTATCGATACGGTCAATGGCGATTCAGATCCCTATGACGACCAGGGGCATGGTACGCACGTATCGGGCACTATTGGTGCCGAAGGGAATAACAGCATTGGGGTGGTAGGGGTTAACCACGACGTCTCCATTGTTGGCTGTAAATTCCTCGCCGCCGATGGCTTTGGTTCAACCGAAGGTGCTATTGCCTGTATTGATTATATGGTAGCGCTCAAAGAAGATGGCGTTAACATCAAAGCGCTCAACAACAGTTGGGGCGGTGGTTCGTTCAGTGCTGCACTGGAAGCGTCTATTCAGGCCGCTGCGGATGCTGACATTCTGTTTGTGGCCGCAGCCGGTAACGATGGGGTGAATAACGATAACAGCCCTCACTATCCTTCCAGCTATGAGGTCGATAACGTATTAGCGGTTGCCAGTACAAACCATAACGATGGTGATTCGGGGTATTCCTACGGGCTGGTGTCGGTTGATATGGGGGCTCCGGGCACGGATATCGGCTCAACCTATGTAGACGATAGCTACGTTTACGCTTCTGGTACTTCCATGGCCACACCTCACGTTGCAGGTGCTGCAGCACTGGTTTGGTCGGTTAATCCAACCCTTTCGGCTACCGAAGTAAAAGCCTTACTGATGGAAACCGGTGATGATAACACCTTCCTGACCGGCAGAACCGTATCCGGTAAGCGTCTTAATGTTTATAACGCATTACTTGGCGCCGATCCACAACCTGGCTTTGGTCTTGGGGTGGCAGACTCAACCATGAAAGTAACCGCTGGTGACACCGGGGAATTCGTTTTCTCTATCAGTTCTATAGCGGACTGGTCGGGAGAAGTCACCTTCTCAGTAACCGATCCTCTGGGCGGCGCAAGCTTCTCTTCAACCTCGGCGATGCCGGGTGATGAAGTGACATTATTTACGCCTACCACCGATGAAACGCCATGGGGTGATTACCAGTTTGTGGTCACGGCCGTAAGTGACGAGCTTGAACGCTCGCAAACCGTTACCTTAACCGTATTGCCGGCGGGTCTGATTGATGTTTCCTACTCGAATACCACGCCTGCTTCAATTCCGGATAACGATGCAACAGGTATCACCTCAACCATTTCCATAACAGACCCGTATACCGTGTTTGGTACTGAAGTGAGTGTGGATATTACTCATACCTGGATTGGTGATTTGATTGTTGACCTGACCTCGCCGTCTGGCACCACAGTGAATCTGCATAACCGCTCAGGAAGCAGTGATGATGATATTGTAGCTACCTACTCTGTTGATAGTTTCAATGGCGAAATGATAACGGGCGACTGGGTGTTGTCGATATCTGATAATGCCGGTCAGGATTTAGGTACCCTGAACAGTTGGTCACTGAGCTTCCAGGCCCTGGGTGAAGTGACCAGCGCACCGCCGGTTGCTGGCTTCGAGGTTAGCACTGATGAATTAACCGCAACCTTTACTGACACCAGTACCGACGCAGACGATGATATTGTTAGCTGGGACTGGAGTTTCGGTGACGGCGGTACTTCGTCGTCAATGAGTCCGGTTTATACCTATGCTGCGGAAGGCACCTACAGTGTTTCACTTACGGTAACCGATTCAGAAGGTCAGGCTGACACCTACTCCGATACGGTAACGGTTTCAGAGCCTGCAGACGCCTTCATTGTTGCGGACATTCGTCGCTCAGTATTGCGGCCTAATGGTACGCTGGTGACTTTCTTAACCTGGCGCCCAACACCTGCACCTACCGTGGATATTATTCGCAACGGTGTGGTTGTAGCCACGGTAGCTAATACTGGCAGATACCGCGACGTTGCCCGCAATGTTACGGATACAGAGTTTACCTATCAAATCTGTGATGACCGCGGTTGTTCAGACGAAATGACCGTGAGTTTTTAAGCACGTCAAATAGGCTAATCTAAAATATAAAGCCTCCGTTTAACGGGGGCTTTTTTATTTCACAATTTACAGATACTGTTATAGTTACAAAGTAATTTACCTAAGACAGCTTGCTGTTAATTATATTATTTCTCTGGGAGAACAACATGATTGATGTGGGTAGCACCCTGCCGGAAGTGACGTTTGGATTAATGAAGGACGGCAAAATGACCAGTCCGCATACGAATGAGTTATTTAGCGGTAAACGCGTGGTCGTCTTCGCTGTACCTGGTGCATTTACACCAACCTGCTCGGAAGCACATTTACCGGGTTATGTTGCACTTGCGGATAAAATTAAGGCCAAAGGGGTGGATAGCATTATTTGTTTAAGCGTGAACGACGCTTATGTGATGGATGCCTGGGGCAAGTCTGCTAACGCCGAAGAAATCCTGATGGTGGCCGACGGCAATGCTTTTTTCACTAAAAGCATTGGCCTGGATATGAACACCAGTGACTTTGGTGGTATTCGTTCAGTGCGCTACTCCATGCTGGTGGAAGATGGCGAAGTGGTTAAACTCAACGTCGAAGATCCTGGTCGCTTTGAAGTCAGTGACGCTGAATCGATGTTAAAAAGCTTATAGTCCGGTAGCCAGTGTGCAAGATCGTACGCTGGCCACTCTTGCCGATGCCGGGTAATCCAACGATTACCTGTCCCGCTTAGCATTACTGTTGCACAGGATGTAAAAATGTTCCGTTGTTCACTACAAAAATATGGCCTGATTGTACTGGGCTCATTGGTGGGTTTATTCGCCTGTTCTGCGGCCAATACACCCGGGGAAGTTGAGGTGACCGGCGGCAAGATAAAAGGAACGGTTGCTGAACAATTGGTGATCTACAAGGGCATTCCATTTGCAGCGCCACCGGTTGGCGAACTGCGCTGGCGAGCGCCTCAGCCTGTGACTCCCTGGAAGGGAGTGAAACAAACCACCGATTACGGTAACGACTGTATGCAGTTGCCTTTTCCCAGCGATGCCGCTCCGTTGGGGAAAACACCGGCAGAAGACTGTTTGTACGCGAATGTCTGGGTACCGAAAGATGCCGATGGCACAACACCGGTGCTGGTATGGATCTATGGTGGCGGCTTCGTCAATGGCGGCGCATCGCCGGCGGTGTACGACGGCAGTGAATTCGCCAAAAATGGTGTGATATTGGTAAGTTTTAACTATCGATTGGGGCGGTTCGGCTTTTTCGCCCACCCTGCGCTGACAGCTGAGGCTGAATCGACCGGTGACATGCTGGGCAATTACGCCTACATGGACCAAATTGCTGCACTTAAATGGGTCAACGCCAATATCGCCGCCTTTGGTGGCGATGTGAATAACGTCACGATAATGGGCGAATCAGCCGGCGGAGGCTCTGTGCATGCCATGATGCAGGCAAAGCAGGTCAGAGGATTATTTAACAGGGCGATTATCATGTCGGGCGGCGGCCGTTCATTGTTTGGCGATCGCAAGGTGACTGAACCAACGCCAGGCTCCCTGGCCGGTGAGCAGTATGGTCTTAACTATGCCGAGAAGCACGGCATTACCGGTACCGATGCACAGGCGCTGGCGGCACTGCGAGAGCTTAGTGCCGAAGACATCGTCGACGGCTTTAATCTGGCAGCCTTGTTTAACCCCACACCCACCGGTAAGCCTACCTGGGCAGGCGGCCCGATGCAGGACGGTGAAATCATTACCGAAACCACCGGTGACGCGCTACGCCACGGCAATCTGGCAGCGGTGGATGTGATGGTAGGCGCCACCAGTCTGGATATTGGTTTTAATTTCTTTAAAGATAAAGATGGTCTGTTTGCTTCCTTTGGACCTCACGTCGAAAAAGCCCGGGAAGTTTATGATCCTACCGGGGAGGCACCGTTTCAGGCGGTGGGTTATGCGGTAGGGCAGGATCGCAGTATGCAGGAACCGGCAAGGTTCGTGGCAGAACAGATCACTGAGATGGGTCAACAGGCATTCTATTATCGCTTTGGTACCGTTGCTGAAAGTGTTGATAGCCCGGGAGCCCCCCATGCTTCGGATATCCCGTTCTTCTTCAACACGGTAGCGGCGAAATACGGTGAAGCATTAACGGAGCAGGACATTGCGGCCGCTGATACTATTCACCAGTACATTGTGAGTTTTGCCAAAACCGGCCAGCCATCGAGTGAAAGTGGCGTGCAATGGCAGGTGTTTGACCCGGCAAAAAGCAACATGTTGAATATGACCCGCAATGGCACAGTGGAGCACGGTAGTGATCCGTGGAAAGCCAGACTGGATGTGGTTAAAGCGGCGATTGAAAGCAGTAATTAAATCGGCCGAACCATATTAACCACGCTTCTCCTGACCTATAATACGCCGGTCAGGAGAGGAGCGTGTTGTTTTGAATAAGTTTGATGTAATTGTGATTGGGGCGGGAGCAGCCGGATTATTCTGTGCGGCCGAAGCCGGAAAGCGCGGTCGTAGTGTGGCGGTGCTGGATCACGCAAAAAAAATCGGCCGTAAAATCCTCATGTCTGGCGGCGGCCGTTGCAACTTTACCAACATGTATGCCAGCCACGAAAACTACCTGTGTAACAATCCTCATTTTTGCAAATCCGCGCTAAGCCGCTATACCCAGTGGGATTTCATTTCGCTGGTAGCCGAATATGGTATCGCCTATCACGAGAAAACCCTGGGACAGCTATTTTGCGACGACTCCGCGGCCGATATCGTGAATTTATTGGTGAGTGAATGCCGGAAAGCCAATGTGGAGATTACCACTCGCTGTGAGATCCACGGTGTGAGCAAAACCGATGAGGGCTTTGCTTTAAGCACGTCCATGGGCGACTACGAGTGTGAGTCCCTGGTGGTTGCAACCGGCGGGCTGAGCCTGCCAAAACTCGGTGCCACCCCGTTTGGCTATAAACTGGCTGAGCAATTTGGGATCAAAGTATTACCTACACGAGCCGGTCTGGTGCCCTTTACCCTGCATGAAAAAGACAAGACGATTCTGGCCGAGCTAAGCGGTGTGGCGATCGACACTTATGCTACCTGCAACGATACCACGTTCAGAGAAAACACCTTATTTACGCACCGGGGCTTAAGCGGCCCGGCCATGCTGCAAATTTCAAGTTACTGGCAGCCCGGTGATACGCTGCATATCAATGCTGCGCCAACCTTCGATATCGCAGAAAGCCTGGCAGATGCGCAATTAAAGAATCCTGATTCTTTAATCACTACCTGGCTGGCAAAGCATTTTCCCAAGCGCGTTGCGGCGGCCTTTTGTGAGTTGAATGACTGGGATAATAAACCGTTAAAACAATTAAACAGCAAAGAAGCTGACTCCATCGCCGGCTTTTTTGAAGACTGGCAGATTCACCCAAATGGTACCGAGGGTTATCGAACTGCTGAAGTCACACTGGGCGGTGTAGATACCGACGAGCTGTCATCAAAGACCATGATGAGTAAGAAAGTAGAACAGTTATTCTTTATTGGCGAAGTGGTGGATGTCACCGGTTGGTTGGGCGGCTATAACTTCCAATGGGCGTGGAGCAGCGGCTGGGCCGCGGCTCAGTATGTGTAGTGTATGGAAGGAATTAAAACGAAGTCAATCTGAATTAAAACGAAGACAATTCGTTTCTTGAAATTAGGCTGAAGCCAGGTTACATAAAGTTATTGACGTCAAACGACTTCGTTTTAGGAAACGAAAAAGCTTGTAATGCTTTGTCTCCCCCCATAATGCTGACCAACCAACCAACCAACCAACCAACCAACCAACCAACCAACCAACCAACCAACCAACCAACCAACCAACCAACCAGAATGATCTAATTCGAGAATAAATTTACATAGGGAAATAAGTTTTTCTTCGGTTAGTGAATTATATTCATAATGGCTGTCTATGATTATTATTTCATAAATTAATTAATTTTATGTTTTTTAATATGTGTTGATTTTTATTATAAGGTTAATTTTATCAAAGCGTGGTTAGGTAGTTTGTGTTGGAAAAAATAGGTTTTTTATTGTTGCTAAAAAATAATTGATTTGGGTTTTATTAAATTGAATTTTTTGTGTTTGTAAGAGTGTTTTGTTGACTGGGCTCATGGTTTTTTATGTAGTAATTTTCAATGTAAAGTTTGTTGGTTTGTGTATATTGTATATACCCAGATTGAAGTTTGAACAATGAATTATGGCTAAGAGGTTAAAAGGTGTAAGCTTAAAGAGACAAGAGAAATGGTTTTTGACACATAAGAAGAGCCTTGATAATGGTCGGTATATCCCATTTTGGCGTGTTGAAGATATCAGGTCTAGAGGAATAAAAGTAAAAATAAGACATTTCTCTGATCCTGATAGGGTTATTCATTTGCTATCAATTAACGAATTACATATGTATGTTTTTTTGGCTTGGAATCAGAATATCAAAGAAGTCTATGAGCAGTTTGCTATCCCTTTAGAAGATACGATTCGGATTGCAGAAGATAAAGGTATAAAACATCCAGTTTATAGCGATACTAGAACGCCAGCGATTCAAACTATAGATTTTATGTGTGTTGATAAAAATAATGGTGATATAGCTTATATTGTTAAGGAAAGCATCGATCTTGAAAGTGAAAGAACGCAAGAGAAACTAGATATACAGAGGATTTATTGTCATGAGAACGGAATAAAAGTAGAAGAATTTGAATCTGATGATTTGAAAGCTGTTGAATTTGAAAATTTAGTTAGGCTCTATGATCATGCATCTATTGAAGAAGCTCTCAGGAAGGTCTTCGAAAATTGGTTTAGTAATTTTATAGGTTGTGTATCTGATAATCGGTACGAAAGAGTTCAAATGGCTCTAGAAAAGTCTGCCGATTTAACAGGTATACAATACCAAAGAGCTGCTTCATTTTTTTATCATGCTCTTTGGAAATGTTTATTGGTTTGGGATGAAGATCAGCCCATTTTATTAGAAAAAGCAATATCAGACCTAGGTATTTACCCCAGTGAGCGAGAATGAAGAAAATAGTTTATTAGGGATTGGTAAAGTAATAGTTCCAGACCCTGATAGTGAGGAAAAAATTAAGATAGGAGAGTATTACATACTTGAGAGCTACCGTATCATTCATTTAGATATAAAGTTTGATTCTGTTTTTGCAATCAATTTGGATACTACTGCTAAGTTTCCAATAGAACTTCCCTATAGGGAGGTTTTAAAAAAATTAGATGAAGAGGTATTGATTTTATGTGACTTTGATGAAGATCCCAGGCTTGATGTTGATGAAGATTTCTTACCGGAAGGGTTTAAGAAGAAGGCTAAAAGAAGGCTAAAAGATATAATCCCTTTAACACTGGATATAGAATCAGTTCTAAGAAATGGTTATGGGGATGAGGTGTTTGCTTCAGTTGCTGAATCTTCAAACAGAAGTATTCAGTATATCAGGGACACATGGTATTCATATGTGTTGCATTTGGGGGCTGCTAATTGTTTAGGCTTACCCCAAGGTAAAAATGCACATACAATTCCAAAGGAGCGAAAAATTTATGTTAAGCAAGGTGCTCCTAACAAAGGTATTGCCAAAGGAAAAAGGCTAGATAAACGAGACTATGAAGCATTCGAATATGGAAAGAGGTACTATGAAAAAAATGGATATCCTTCTCTGAAAAAAGTACTAAGAAAAGTTTATATCAAATTCTACTGTAAAAATAAGGTCAAGCTTAGGCCGTATGATAGCTATATAGCAGGTGAAACTCTTGAATATGAATTTTTTCCTCCGGATGAGAGACCATCGTTTTATCAGTTTGAATTCTGGTTAAAAAAAAGTATGGCGGTAATTTACCAAAAATTAATCGAGATAGGCAAAGTCCGACTGAATACCGAGCTAGTAGTGCTGGGTTAGTTGGTGAGGCTTTCATTGATGTAGTCGCACCAGGGCAGCTATATCAGTTAGATGAAACACCTTTTGAAGAAGAACTTGTTTCTATTTGGGATCCCTTACGGTCCACAAAAATCGGTAAGGCGACTTTATACTTTATAAGGGATAGGTTCAGCCGGGCAATAGCCGGTGTTTATATTACTACTCAGTCACCTAGTTACTCAACGGCTAAGGAAGCCATTTTTAATGCAGCGAGGAAAAAGTCTGACTTTCTCAGAGAAATAGGTTCACCAGTTGATCCCCAATATTGGCCGATAGAAGGTGCTCCTTATAACTTGCTTGTAGATCATGCGGAATATAATAACTCAATAAGTGAAGGTGTAGTTACTGATTTACCTTTAACAATAAGGTTTGCTAGGACCTCCAGTGATAAGGGGTTAATTGAAACTATGTTTAATGTTTTCCGTAATTACTTTAAAGGTATAAGCAAATCACTTCAAACCAAAAGCCTTCATGATATATCGCAGCAGATTGCTAGAAAGAAAGCATGCCTTACTATAAATGAGATGTATATTATCGCATCAATATTTATTGTTCATTTCAATAATAAACATGTGATGGAAGATTTTCCTATGACTAAAGAAATGATAGTTGACGGTGTACGACCAATACCTAATGACATATTCGCATGGGGTGTTAAAAATCGACCTGGATATTTGAATATTATGTCTGAAAATCAATTGTATCTTAAGCTCCTTGAGAAAAGCTATGTTTCTGTGCGTCGAGAGTTTGTTTATTTCGAAAAATATGGCCTTAAATATACATGTAACTGGACTTTGAGTGAGGGGTTACAAGATAAGAAATTAAGTGGTAATAAAGCTATAAAGCTGCCATGTCGATACTTTAGAGGGATGGCTAATACAATTTTTATTAGCACCACTGAGGGGTTGAAAATAGCTACGTTGCACAACGACCACAACGCATTCTATGGGTTTAGCTTCCCTGAGATAGTAGCCTTTAAACAAGATAGAAGGCCAATGATCGATAAATTAAAAATTGAAGAAGACAATAGTTTAGCAATAGCTGAAGAACTGTTGAGAAGCTGCATGAAAAGTGCTGAATTAGAAAAGAAAAGTTCCTCATTACCCCCATTAGAAAGAATAAAAGGTAATAGGGATATAGAGTCTATTTTTGATCGAGTTAGGCAAGTAAATAGGTATCTATCCGCTGTTGAAAGTGAGTATTTTAAGTTCTCTCATAATACAGATTCGGAGTTTAAAGAAATTAGTTCAGAAGGAGAATATGCAGCGTACGAAGCATCTGATCATTATTATCCTAGAAACGATGAAGATTCTGACTTCTATAGTGAGGAAGATTAAATGTATAAGAACAAACATATGGGAGTCCAGTGTCATGTATTAGGCCGCGAAAATACCAAAGTAACTCTTTGAGAATAGGCCTTTCAGCTCCCTTTACACTTAAAAAACTTTTGATAAGGCTAGTAAAAAAGTTTTATGCGGTCCGCAGACTGAACACCACGGGTTTACCCGTGGATTAATGAGTACACGAAACTCATTGTGATGCTTTGAGTTTTTCGGCTCTTATAGAGCTGTAATTTAGCGTAGCGCGGCGAACCCGAAGTACCCCGGCTTTAGCCGGGGGAATCTATTTAAAGTTTTAGAACTAGACACAATAAGATAAATCCAGTGGAACAATTTATATTCGATTATCAGTTCTCGGTAAATAGAAATACAGTAATTCATGATCAGTTCTACCATTTAGTACTTCATGGCTATAAGTCCAGGCAGTCAGTTATCAATGGATGTATATCTAATCGTTTAAACTCGTATAGTGAGAAAAAGTAAATGCCGAAAGCAACCTATACCAAAGCGAAGTACCGTAAGTTGAAAATTCAAGAGCACCAAGATAATCCCGTTATTTCTGCTTTGCCTGATAAGATAACCCCTAAACGATTGAAGGAGTTACTAGATAATAGAATCCAGCCTCAAAGTAATATCGGTTTAGATAAGGCCGATAGGATTTTGGAAGTTAAACGTTTTTCCAAGACCCGAATTGCCACAAAGGCAGCATGGGACTTATATCACGCAGTTTACCATTTAATTATTCAAGGGTATGAGTCTAGGAACCCTACGAACCCTGAAGTTGTTGAGTGGAGTTATGGGGTAGCTGATCCTGATATGTCTATAGAAGAGTTGAGAGAGAGTCACAAGTCAACAATCTATGATGAAGCTACAACTACCGAACATCTTATTCTTACTGGGTTATCTGGGCTAGGTAAGACTTGGATTAAAGACAGTGTCTTCTTTCTAACGTTTCCAACTCTGATCAAGCATACTAGATCTGAGTTTGATGAAATACAGATCGTCCATTTGCATATAGAAATGCCACATGATGGTGCAAGGGGAACACTGTTAAAAAATATAATAAAGTCCTTTGATGAAGCTTTGAAAGGTGTTGAAGAAACAAATTATTTCAAAATGGCTCAGCCGAGTTTGTCTAGACCTGCCACTATTGGTGCGATGGAGTCGTTTGTTCAGGACCTGTGTGTTAGGTACCACGTTGGGGTGATTATTGTCGATGAGTTTCAGAATATTAATGTTTCAAGCAAGGGGGAGCGGGATAAAATTTTGCAGTTATTTGATTCCCTTTCTAATAACCTCAAAGTCCCATTTGTGAAAATAGGGACTCCTGATTCCATGAGATTTTTTACCCAACGACTCAGGCACGGTCGACGAGCAGGGGAGATTCTAGAAATGTTGCCTTATCCAAAAGGCAGCAGGTCTGAGGTGCTTCAAGACAAAAGTGCAACCAAGGGGCACGACTGGAATAATTTCATTGATGCGCTATTCGATTTTCAAATTGTTGACAAGCCTATAACCTACTCTGAGAGGTGGAACGATGAACTCTATAAATTGAGTTTTGGGATCCCTTATGTGCTCTTTACCTTATGGAAAGAAGCTCAAATTGATGCAATCCGCTCTGGGGCTGAAAAGTTGACTATTCGGCAACTAAATGTTGTCTATAAGAAGAGATTTAAGCTTATTCGAACTGCTTTAAATGCACTGAAAAAAAACAAGTTTGGTCAATTTCAAGATTTACTTACTGTTAATCAATTAATAGATAAAGGCGAACATGAGGTAGCACTAAAGCATCTGTATCGTTTTGCTAATGAGGAATGTTTTAGTGGAACTGCAGCTATTCAGCTTCTTGACGTGGTCGCAGAAATGGACGCATCTTTTGATTTAAGTTCCAAGCAACGGCGTCTCCTTGATCAAGTCAAAAGTAAACTTGAAATAAGAGCTCAACCAGTTAAAGCCGGGCAGACGATCGAACATGACAAGTCATAAGCCCAATCTAACACGTATAGCTTTTGCTCATGGTGAACATTTATTAAGTGGCTGGATTCGACACAATATTCGTGTCGGATTCAGCAATTTCCCCTTTGATCGTTGTCTGGGTTATTGGGAGCTCCCTAAACAACACCTTAAAGCTCAGCGCATTGATGGAGCCATTGTAGATGGTATTCTTGCCCGCATAGCACTCGAGGGGAGCGCGACGGAAGAATTACGAGCCCAAAGGACTAACTACTCATTGTGACGTGCTCCAATAGATTCACACAGCCAGTTAAGAGATAATTATCTCAACTGGAGTGTATATGAAAATGCGAAAAAGCTACTCAAAAGAATTCAAACTGGACGCTGTAAGTCTGGTTACGGAACAAAATTACAAGATCGCCGAGGCAGCTCGTAGCCTTGGTATTAGCGCCAATATGTTAGGCCGCTGGCTTAAAGAGCAGGAATCGGAAGGTGCTCATGCATTTCGTGGCAACGGTAAGTTGACGCCGGAACAGGAAGAAATCCGTCGGTTGCGAGAAGAAAATAAACGCCTGAAAATGGAGAAAGAGATACTAAAAAAGGCGACGGTCTTCTTTGCCAAAGAAACCAAGTAAAATACGGTTTCATTACCCAACATAAGAAGACCTGGCCGATTAGTCTGATGTGTCAGGTTCTGGGAGTCAGTCGCCATAACTATTACAGTGCCGTGCGACGAAACGAACAACTTGAACCCGATCCACAACATGATGAGCTAATTGAGTGGGTACAGAAAATAGCAGATGCCAGTGACTTTACTTATGGCGTAAGGCGAATGAAACGTGCACTGAATTCGCTCGGTTATCCGGTTGGAAAACAGCGTACGAGAGCCTTGATGAAAGAAGCCGGAGTGAGCGTAAAACGGCGTAGAAAATACAAAGTAACGACTAACAGTGACCATCAACAACCTGTATTCGATAACGTGCTGTCACGTGACTTTGATGCGCAAAAATCAGATCAGGCGTATGTCTCTGACATTACTTATATCTGGACGCAAGAAGGCTGGCTGTATCTGGCTGTTGTAATTGATCTGTTCTCACGCAAAGTCGTGGGCTGGAGTATGTCTTCACGGATGAATGCTCAGCTTGTGTGTGATGCGTTAACAATGGCTTTATGGCAACGTAAACCCAAAGTAGGTCTGATACATCATTCAGACCGTGGTTCACAATACGCAAGCCGACAGTTTAGACAATTACTGACGCAGTACAAGGTAACAGGCAGCATGAGCAGGAAAGGTGATTGTTGGGATAATGCCGTTGTGGAGAGCTTCTTCGGCACATTAAAACAAGAGCGAGTGCAATGGCGTCACTACCAAAGCCGTTATGCTGCTCAGCAGGATATCCTGCAATACATAACTATGTTTTATAACAGCCAAAGAATGCACTCATATCTGGATTACAAAAGTCCAAACCAATATGAGGCTGATATGGCTAATTTAGGAAAAGCGGCTTAACTGGGTTGTGTGAATTTGGTTGACCACGTCATTGTGGAATCTGGGTGTTGAAGTAGTCGATGGCTATCAGAAAATAAAATCACCTCCTGCGCATTTGGAACAGAATACCTATGCTTTTTCTATGAGTTGGCACCTGTGCGAACAGTGTGTCCGGGAACAAACAGAAGAGCTAGGGTTTAGTTACTGGGTACGAGAACACCAGCTTCCTTCTGTTACTCACTGTTTCAAACACGGCTCGATATTGCTTACTCATCCTAGTGTTAAGCGGCTTGATCGCCTAGTGTTGCCAGCAAAACTTCTCGGTGAAAATGAATTTATTCCTGTCAGTCAAAATCATGCATTACTTGAGTGGAGCAATTTCGTTATTGAAGTAGATCGCCTAATTGCGTCTAAACCCGAGCTAATAGCTATTTGGCAATCCGAAGTAAAAAGAATTCTAGAATTGCCCGATGTAACCAGGCATAAAGATAAACCCCTCTTCCAAGCTCTTACGAGGAGAATGGAAATAGACCTAGGTGACGGCATTCTTGAGCATCTGTTCCGGGCTTATAGAGATGAACGTCAGAGCAAACCAGATGTTTTATGGAGGACTCTATCAGGTTTAAGAAAGCAGAAAACAACCCGCCACCCTGTGTTCTGGCTCGTTATTATTTTTTGGCTAAGATCCTCTTTAACTAGTCTGGACAAAATCTGAAATGGATGTGCCAGCTCGACATCAAATTTTGGATGATGAGCTTGTTGTCAGCTGGCTAGCTAGGCTATGTCGAACAGGTGCCTTCTTCAATGAAAGGCTAGCTCGAAAAGCGTTAATAGGTATAGAGAAGGTACGTTTGCACCCTTATCTAACTTCACACCTAAAACACATTTCATCCAGTACCAATCATGGTGTACAGGCTCTGATAATGAAACATACTTTGTATCCCTTATTTTGGTGGTGTGGGCTTGATCCTGAATTACGGCTAAAGGAATCAATGTTGGAAGATAACGGAGGACAAACAATAATTCTTGCGGGTCTTCCGCAATCAAAGCTTCATTTCTATGAAGGACTGAAATATTGCCCTTTATGTGTGTCAAAAAGTAAGAAAGAGCATGGCTTTGGTTATTTTAAAGCGTTTCACCAAATTCCAGGGATAGACGCATGTCCTGATCATAAATGCATATTACATGGCCTTAGTAGCGGAGATTATGGCTACGACCGTCATTTACTTTTACCCCCTAGTAATACACAAGCTGTCCAGGCAACTTCATTCCAAGTAGGCTTAGCTGGATTTGCAAGAGTTTGCTTGCAGCAATCGTGTGAAGAAACCAAGCCACTTGATTACCGGAATATGTATAAGGAAGAACTGCTCAGACTTGGATTTGTGACTCGTGCGTATTCTGATGTTCTCGATCGCTGATTCTGGCTAGCCCGATCAACTCTATTCCGGTCATTCGATCACAGACTTTTTCTTCACCACCCGATCAGTCTTTTATGCTTGTTAACTTCTTTTAAT
>Ga0213832_1000394_pt1 | contig 36103 bp, 40 predicted proteins | sample SWATP13_FD_161660 | JGI IMG/M metagenome (GOLD analysis project Ga0213832, IMG submission 161660) | Coastal seawater microbial communities from Marineland, Florida, United States - SWA TP1 #3 | ecosystem: Environmental > Aquatic > Marine > Coastal | place: USA: Florida | collected 2016-08-06 | reverse complement strand
GAATTAAAGGTTTACCAAGAAAAATTCTTTAATTTGTAAAAAACATTTGCAAACACATCGGATTATTGTAGAATCCTGCCCCGCTTAAGACGTTAACCCTCGCGGGGGTCGTATGTCTCTAAGTAATTGAATGCGGCACTAGCTCAGTTGGTAGAGCGCAACCTTGCCAAGGTTGAGGTCACGAGTTCGAGCCTCGTGTGCCGCTCCAATTTCTAACCAAAAGAAATTGGCTTAAGTTTCAAGAAGAAAGTAATTAACTTGAAGCTTGTAACTTAAAACTAGTAACTTAAAACTAGTAACTTATTTTGCGGCACTAGCTCAGTTGGTAGAGCGCAACCTTGCCAAGGTTGAGGTCACGAGTTCGAGCCTCGTGTGCCGCTCCAATTTCTCACCAAAAGAAATTGATATAAGTTTTAAGGGGAAAGTTAAAAGCATGAGCTTGAAACTAGAAACTTGCAGCTTACAAGTTATTTATGCGGCACTAGCTCAGTTGCCAGAACGTTTCACCGCAACCTTTAGGTTGTGCGCCAACGGACAAATTACTGACTACTTTTGAATGCGGCACTAGCTCAGTTGCCAGAATGTTTTACCGCAACCTTCAAGGTTGTGCAGCAACGGACAAATTACTGACTACTTATAAAGCGGCACTAGCTCAGTTGGTAGAGCGCAACCTTGCCAAGGTTGAGGTCACGAGTTCGAGCCTCGTGTGCCGCTCCAATCTCTAGACAAATCCCAAAATACTTTCTTAAATAATTTAGTTAATGCCAAGTTTTGCTTACAGCTTGTTTTAGATCTGACCTTGAATCGTCGCGACAATACGTCTTGCACCACCTTGATCTCGGTGTTCACCTAAATAGATACCTTGCCAAGTACCTAGCATTAAACGGCCTTGATTAATTGGAATGGTGAGCTCAGCACCTAATGTACTGCTTTTTATGTGGGCTGGCATATCATCATCACCTTCATAATCATGACGATAATAACTTTGTCGTTCTGGCACAAAATGATTGAAGTGACTTTCCATATCCATTCGTACAGTAGGATCTGCATTTTCGTTAATAGTTAAGCTTGCAGAAGTATGCTGAATGAAAAGATGTAACAAACCAACTTTGTATTGCCTTATTTCAGGAAGTTGACGAAGTAGCTCGTCATCAATGATGTGAAAGCCTCGTGAACGAGGCTTCAATTGAATGGTTTTTTGCTGCCAGCTCATAGTTTATCAAAGCTAACTTCAATATTAGCGTTACCATCAGCTGAAGTGAATGGAATTAACACCTTAGCACCCTCACATTTATGAGCGATTGTATGTCCTTTACCAGACACAACGACAGGTGTTGCCATATCAAACTCATAGCCTTTTTCGCCGAGTAGGTTTTTAGCGCCACCTGTTACCATATTGGTAATTTCGCCCACCATGTCAGTGACTTCTTCATTGACTGAGTCTGGTCGCTCACCTAGCATTCTTTCCATAATGGTTAATGCTAGATTTTCATCAAAAGTAATTGATAGTGAGCCTTTTGTTTGTGGCCCCACCATACCAATCAAGCCCGACACATCGCCACGGGCTAACTCATCTTTTTTTAAACTTGGTTTACCCGGTTTTAATTCTGTTTGAGCCATGGTGCTCAATACATTCAATAATGATGATAAAAAAGGGTTGATGAACTCTACATTCATTGTTTATTTTCCCTCAGATTACGCAGTTAAACTGTTTTTCTAACTATAAGTGTAGTGGCTGTATGTGACAGCGCACTTAATCTTTGCAATTTTCACATTTACCGTGAGCTTCGATAGTTTGTCCTGAGACAATAAACCCACTCTCTGCGGCTAGGTTATTTAGTTCGTGTGAAATAACGGTTGAGTGTAATTCTTTAACATAGCCACAACTGTCACATATGAGTAATTGTACAGGGTGAATATGATCAAAATGATGGCACAACATAAATGAGTTGGTACTTTCAATTTTGTGAATAAAGCCAAGTTCTGACAAGAAATCGAGAGCACGATAAATAGTGGCAGGTTTTGCGCCTGACTCTGTTAATTTAAGTTGTTCTAATAAGTCATAAGCACCAACGCCACCCTGAGCACTTGCTAGCAGGCGGAATACTTTCTCACGGATAGGTGTGAAACGTGCCCCACGATTATCGCAGACTTGTTTTGCTTTACTGACGAGTGATTCTATATTCATCTTCTCTTATCCTTACGCTACCGTGATATACTAACATACTGTATTGTAGTTGCAGTGTTTTTATTCGCTAACACGTTTTATAGGGAGTTTTCTTAATGAATGAATTGCTTGCTGCATTCATTTTCTTTTTTGCCGTCATTGACCCTATCGGTACAGTGCCTGTATTTATTGCTGTTACTCGTTGGGATGATGCTAAATTTAAGCGTAAAGTTGCGTTAAAGGCAGTTGGCGTTTCTGCATTAGTTTTATTGTTCTTTGTGATTGCTGGTGAACTACTTTTAAACGCGATCAATATTCCGCTTTCAGCGTTTCAGATTGCCGGAGGTATCGTATTATTAATTTTTGCCTTGTCGATGATATTCGGTGAAAGTAAACCTGAAACTGAAATCAAAAGCGTTCGCGACAGTACCGAAACTGCTATTTTTCCATTAGCCATTCCTTCTATAGCCAGCCCAGGTGCCATGCTTGGTGCGGTGCTAATGACTCGAAATACAGAATACACTTGGTATGAGCAGCTTGTAACATCATCAATCATGCTTTCTGTATTAGTGATTGTGTTGGTTTTATTATTGCTCGCAACACATGTACATAAGTTAATTGGCGATAGTGGGGCAAGTATTATTAGCCGAGTAATGGGATTAATTTTATCTTCCGTGGCTGTGACTAATATTTTGGGGGGAATTGCCCATTACTTTGGTTTAGCTGTGACAGCATAATTTAAATTTAAAGTGCATTTTCAGTAATTTAAATTTTGAATTATTGCCTGCTTTTATCTAACTTAAAGGAAGGCAATATAAAATTTAAGGAACAAAGAATGCTCATTAAAAATGTTATTTTATCTATTTTTCTGATTTTTAGTTTAGGCGCTTGCATGGAGCCAACCTATGATAGTGGTAAGCTAAAAGTGATTGAAGTGACCGACCACGATTTTAAAATTAATGGGGAGAGCGCCGTTACGATAATTGTAGGCCATGCTAATGTGGCGGAATACAGCTTTTCTATTCGTAAAAGTGATCTTAAAAAGGGCACACTTTTGCAGTCTGAGTCTGATAACAATTCAAATGTGCGTGCCGATGGTACTTTCTTTAGCGAGTATTACGTACAGTCAAAAGATCATGATACACATGCATCCATTGAAATTGTAGAGATAGATCCTGCCCAGAAAGTTGCTCGCATTGCAGTGGGTGCTAAATTGGTTAATCTGAAAAATGAAGATTATAAAGAGCTTGAAATCACTGTTTTAGAGCTTACAGGCAAAAACCTTGAGCACCTTCTAAACGAAGTGAAAATTTAGTCTTTACATTTTTATTTTATTCATCGAAGAAGTGAGATTGCAGTACACTTCTTCGCCTCTTTTCATCATCTGATCTTCGATTAAGCCATGTGCCGTTTTTCTGTAGCACCCATGTTAGAAAGTAATCATACACGCAAAAAAATCGATTTAATAATATGATTTATAAGTACTTTTATTCGATGTCGACTTATTGTCATGCCACTTTAATGAAATAAATAGAAATAGCTAGAAATCCACACTAAATTAAGTCGCTCATTTCCGTTATTTTATCCACTTCTGAACTTAGCTTTTCAACTGTTTCATCGATGATTTGAATACAGGTATCAACATGCTGTATTTCAGAATCAGTTAACTGCTGTTTAAGCGCATCAGCTTTGGCTAAATCAACAGAGCTTTGCACTTGTTTAATCATTTGCCTCATCAACAATTGCAGACGTGCGAGCGATATTTCGAATTCTTGGGCGAAGTCAGCCAACATGTAAGCGGTAAATGGGTGATTAAAATTACCTGCACTGCCAGAACCATATTCACCTATAGACATCGCAAATTGGTTTGCCATTGGTATTTTAGAATTTTCCTCAGCTTGTCTTGCTTGGATCTCTCGAATAATGGCCTCAATATTTACTAAATCGTAAAATGGCGTAAGACTTAGCCCTTGTTTACCCACAAAGAAACTGATGTTCTTGCCGTGCGCATCATAGTTGCGTACCAAAATATTAAAGGTCATCCAGCGTATAAGTTGTGTTTGGTACGCTTCGGCATTAGTTGTTTGTACATTAAATAGCTTCACAAAAGACACACCATCACGAATATAAATACCGTCGCCTTCATCACCATGTTGACGTTCGTATTTGTATGATGGGGGTAGGTTGGTTGCTTGGCAGCCATCGATAATGTGACGGCGCATAACACGCTGTTGCTCAGTTATTAACTTGCGGTCAAAACGGTCAATCACAAACGCACTGACTTCTCCGTATTTTCGTACTGCTACGTTTGGTACATCAATACCCGAATGCTTTGCCAATAACATGGTAAATAACTCATTCACGGCGATAAAAGGTGCTTTTCCCGTTTCAAACTTAAAGATCTTATTGGAGCAAAGCTGGCCTTCACCAAACCCTAATTTGCCCTCAATTTCTAATAAGTTGAGTTTATCTTGTACACCCGCGACTGATAGCCTTGTACGACCATCCCAATAAGTAATAGATTCTCCAGCATTCTTAAAACGAGCTAGCTTTTCGGTTAGTTCTTCATTAGTGACTTCTCGAAATGAAGTTTCGGTTTCTTCATTGTTTTGACTTGTAAATGATAACGCGCCAGATGTGTCAGCGCCGATGATCTTGATAAGCCCAAAGGTATTATTTTTGGAGATAGTTGTATTACTAATGATCTCTTCTAACCCTTTACCCTCAGGCAACAAGTTTTGTAAAAAGTTACGGACAGCCCTGTGATCAAACTCACCGTTCAAAGGCAAGTGGGGCGAGATAGCAAAACCCTCTTTGATCCAATCAGGCTCGTAAGTTAAGGTTAATTCGGTTTCAGAGCCTACAGGAATGGTTATTATCGCAATTTTACGACCATGACCGATATAAACGTTCAGAGTATTTAGATCAGTACCAGTCATCACTTACCTCTGTTCCTTCTTTGGAAGTAGCATCATCACAAAGAAGGCTAAATGAAAGACCAAGGTACTCCATTACTTTGAGTAGGTTCGTTAACTTTACATTGGTATTGCCTTTTTCTATTTTCACCAGCGTTGGCTTTGAAATCGATAATGCTTCAGATACATCCACTAAAGACAGCTTCATACCTGTTCGCTTTGCAGTGATTGCTTCAGCGAGCTGAGTCGGGGTAAAGCGTTCTGATAAGTTAGGCATGGCTGTTGCCTTAACCGCCTTACCTGTTCTGTTTGTTTTGGCTAAATTACCCATATAAGTTAATTATTGTTTACTTTTAAAAATAAAGTAATGCTAAATTGGTTATAAGTCAAATATAATTAACTTATAGGCTTTAAAAAGCCTTTTTTGCTTTAAAAGTCAGTTATAATTTACTTTTAATTCTCTGTCTAGAAGTCTAGGGACGTTTTAATAGCACTCCTTACTTCTGCACTTTGAGGACCTTTGTAACCTAACGAGTATTCTTGTATCCAATCGTGCGCCTCTCCAATAGAAATAATATGCATTGAATGGATATCATCACTCAAAATTGCATAGGCTACGTCTAATTCGGAAGTGTTTTTTGTCTAGGCTTTCTGCCAGTACTCTTTTACTGAATGTTTTACTTTCGTTGTGTATAATCTTTCCTTTAGATTTCTCGCGTACTACGCACTTGTAGCGGTAGTCGCCTGAAGCAAGACGGCGTTTTTCGATATTGTATGAAGCCATTGAGTAACCCTAAGTTATCGATCAGTCCTACCCCGCGGGGGTGACTATAAGGTGACTGTATATCGAAACTCGCGGCGATTTAAGGTAATTCAAGGCAATTCAGACTATATGAGTAACACACTAAATAAGGGCTCTAGCCCAGTAATAGCAGGTAATACAGGGTTTAGACGGTTTAGCGTGGCACCCATGCTGGATTGGACTGATCGTCACTGTCGAACCTTTCACCGTAAAATGACTAAGCATGCTGTGTTATATACTGAGATGGTGACAACTGGCGCTATTTTATTTGGTAAAGGTGACTACTTACACTTTAATAAGCATGAAGGGCCTGTGGCACTGCAACTTGGTGGCTCTGACCCAGAAGCGTTGGCGAAGTGTGCTAAATTAGCGGCTGAACGCGGCTATCATGAAGTAAATTTAAATGTGGGATGTCCGTCTGATCGCGTGCAAAATGGTCGTTTTGGTGCTTGTTTAATGGCTGAGCCTAAACTCGTTGCTGACTGCGTTGCTGCAATGAAGGCCGAGGTAACTATTCCTGTTACGGTTAAAACTCGCATTGGTATTGATGAGCAAGACTCGTATGAGTTTTTGTGTGCCTTAATAGAAGCAAGTCATGATGTGGGGTGTGATGACTTTATTATTCATGCCCGTAAAGCATGGTTAAATGGTCTAAGTCCAAAAGAAAACCGTGAGATCCCACCTCTAGATTACCCGCGTGTTTATCAGTTGAAAACAGATTACCCACAACTGCACTTAAGCTTAAATGGCGGCGTGAAAACCATCGCTGATAGCATAGCTCATCTTGAGTATGTTGACGGTGTTATGATTGGCCGTGAAGCGTATAGTAATCCATTTATTTTATCTGAAGTGGATGAAAAAATTTATGGTGATGAAGCTTTTATGCTTAATCGTCATCAGGTTGTGCGCGCTATGTATGACTATATTGAAGATGAAATGAGTAACGGCGCTAATTTTTGGCATATTGCTCGTCACATGTTGGGGATTTTCCAAGGGCAACCAGGTGCGCGTGGTTTTAGACGTCATTTGTCTGAGAACGGGCACGGTAAAGCGGCTGACTTATCTGTTATGGATAAAGCCTTAAGTTTTGTCCCAGAAGCCTAATCATATATCTCGTTAAAAAAGCCACATTTTGTGGCTTTTTTTGATCCTAAAATTTGGTGAAAAAGTTAGCTTTTTAGTCAAATTAGTTATTTTTCATTCAGTCACTAGTCAGCCGAAAACTAAACTTAAGTAATTTAACGCTTTGTATTTATTTAATAAATTAATTTTATTTGTTAGTTGGCACAAGAATTGGAATCTCCTAGCTGTATTAACCCAATTATCAACAGGAGAGTCACATGGGTGTATTAAATCGCGTAAATGACATTATTCAGGCAAATCTTTCTGCAGCACTCGATAAAGCGGAAGACCCTGAAAAGTTACTTAATCTACTCGTGCAAGAAATGCAGGATGCACTAACTGAATGCCGTGCAACCGCTGCGACATTTTTAACGCAAGAAAAGCAAATGAAGCGTGAAATAGCTGCAAAACAAACGAAAGTAGCAGACTGGCAAGCGAAAGCAGAAAAAGCGCTGAGTAAAGAGCGTGACGACCTTGCCAAAGCTGCACTAGTAGAAAAGCAGCGCTTAATTACAGAGATTGAAGCGCAGCAAGCTGAAATGGATAAGGTGGCTGAATCACTGTCTAAATTAACTGAAGATTGTCAGCGTTTACAAAACAAGCTTGCAGATGCCAAAGCCAAGCAACTGACCTATATGCAAAAAGAGCGCGTCGTTACAGCACGTTTAAGAGTAAAAGAGCAGTTGCATAGCAATAAGGTGACGGATGCACTAGCGCGTTTTGACTACTTAGAGCAGCGCGTTGAAAACATTGAATCGCAAGTCGAAGCGTACGAGTTAACGCACGCAGATGCTGCCAACTCAACCGCTGCTCAAATCGCTGCCTTAGAGAAAAATGAGGCAATCGATAAAGAGCTTGCTGATTTAAAAGCTACGATGAAGCAGTCAGCTTAGGAGGTTAATGATGAACACTTATCATACATCATCACGTTGGTACCGAGATTTAAGCAATAAGAAAATCTCGGGAGTGTGCAGTGGACTCGCTGCGCGCTTAGGGTTTCCAGTATGGTCTACGCGATTGGTGATGATCATATTACTGATTAATATGCCGCTGTTAATAGGCGTGGGTTATTTAGTTGCTCACTGTTCTTTACCAGTAAAAGGTTACTAGGAGTAGAGCATGAAAACGTTAGCTATCATCGTCTTAGCAATGCTATTGCTGTGTACCGATGCAGTGTCATTCGTATCGTTTGACTCATGGCAGTTGCCGTTATCAATTGCTGATATGAGCTGGGCAGGGCTTGAAGTCATCGGTGCGATAGTGGCAGTGATTGCCGTTGTGGCAGGTGTTGCATTATTCACTATTGGCCTACTTGGCGCTGGTGTTGTTGCTGTGATAGGTGTTGTGCTTGCGTTTCTATTTGGCTCAGTGATGGTTGCATGGCCATTGTTGTTAATCGCCGCATTATGCTGGTTGATTGCTGATAACAAAAAATCAGCGGCTTAGCGCCTTAATAAACTGCCTTAATAAACAAAGTATGCTAAATTTAGCGGGTAAGTTGATGTCTTAACAAGGATTAAAGCACGATGAAGCTGTTACCCGCACTCTCTTTTCTTACTGCAAGTTTACTTTATAGCACTTTTTCATTTGCTCATAGTGGTCATGACCATACTGATAGCGCTGAAATTTCAGTCAGTAATGCGCAAGTCCGTGAGTTTTTACCCGCGAGCAAAGCCAGTGTTGCCTATATGACTATCACAAACCCTAGCAATCATGCTGCTGTTTTAACGAAGGCTGAACTAGATGGTTTGGGGCGCGTTGAAATTCATCAGCATACACATGTGGATGGCATGATGAAAATGGAGCAGGTTTTATCATTAGAGATTGATGCCCACAGCAGCGTTGAGTTTAAACCTGGGGGGTATCATTTGATGGTGTTTGAGCCAGAAGATAAGCTACAAGCAGGGCAAGAACGAAAACTCACGCTATATTTTAAAGATGGAAATCGCGTTTTTACTCAAGCTAAAGTTGTATCTTTACAAACAATGACAGAAGAAAAACCGCAAAAAAGTAAAGAGCACTCACATCACTAGGAGATAATATGTCTGAACACAAAGGAAAAATAGCCAGTGCGTTGCTTATAATTTTAATTATTTTTTATGCAATTGCCGTTTATTGGAGTAGTGAGCCTGCTCGTATGGATGTGGTAAGCAAGGCGAAGCAAGAAGCACAAATGCGCGGCGATAAATTTGTGACGGGCTATACCACGACAAGCACACTGATCAACGTTGCTGATACACTGTTAAATAAACCGGGTGGTTATCTATCTAATGATATTATGCCACCGAGTGTAATGATGGATAATATGCCTGCATGGGAATATGGCGCGCTTGAGATGACGCGAGACTTAGTGTTGTCGATGCGAAAAGATTTTAGCCGTTCACAATCTCAATCAACAGAACATGCAGCACTTAAAAAGGCACAACCACAATTTAATATTAGCTCTGAGGCGTGGGCATGGCCTAGTGCAGAAGCAGAGTATCAAAAAGGTATCAATTACCTCATTGTTTACCGTAGCCAAATTGCCGACCAAAATGACAGAGACAGTCAATTTTATGCTCGTGCAGATAACTTGCGTAGCTGGCTAAAAGAGGCTGAGAAGCGCCTTGGTAGCTTAAGCCAACGATTAAGTGCCAGTGTCGGTCAAGAACGTTTAAACACAGACTTAGCCGGCGATACAGCGGCTCATCAAGCAACGTACACGCCATTGCAAAATCAAGTGAAAACATCTTGGTGGCAAATTGATGATGTATTTTATGAATCGCGAGGTGCAACATGGGCATTACTGCACTTTTTACAAGCGGTGGAGTATGATTTTGCCGATGTACTAGAAAAGAAAAATGCTCGAGTGAGCCTGCAGCAAATTATTCGTGAATTAGAGGCTACACAAGAAACAGTGTGGAGCCCGATGATTCTCAATGGCAGTGGGTTTGGCTTTGTAGCAAACCATTCACTGGTGATGGCAAATTATATTTCGCGAGCCAATGCGGCTCTAATTGAACTTAGCGAACTTTTAGCGCAAGGATAAAATGATGAAAAAGTACTGTTTAGCGGCCGCGCTGTCGATGGCCTGTTTAGCACCTACAGCACAAGCTGATACTTTATTGGGCCTGTACTTGGGTGTTGATGGCTGGCGGTCAGATAATAGTGGTAGTTTTGCTCAAAACGACAACTTACAAAACTTTAATTATGATGATGAGACATTCATTAGTTATTACGCGGCACTAGAGCATCCCGTACCTTTAGTTCCTAACTTTAAATTTAAGTACACTGAGCTTGAGCTAAATGGCTCAACAACCTTAGATGATACGTTTAGTTTTGGTGATGCTGATTACGTTGTTGGTACGCAAGTAGGCACGGTGAGTGATTTATCTCATATCGATTATATTCTTTATTACGAGATTTTTGATAATGATCTCGTTTCGATTGATTTAGGCTTAAACGCTAAGCAATTTGATGGTGATATCGTTGTCACTGGTACGTCACAAAATGGTGGCCCTGCATCAACAGAACGTGTTGATTTTTCTGGCTTCGTTCCTTTAGTTTACGGTCGTGCGGAAGTGGGTTTGCCACTGACAGGTATGAGCGTTTTCTTTGAAGGAAGTATGCTTGCGATTGATGATAGCAAAGTACAAGACTACCAAGTGGGTATCGCGTATGCGTTACTTGATAATCTTGCGATTGATTTAGACGTTAAAGCCGGTTACCGCTCAATGACCTTAGAACTTGATGATGTTGATGATATTTATACAGATATTGATGCATCAGGCCCATTTGCGGGTATTCAAGTACACTTCTAAGTACTTTACTTAGTAAAAGCAGCTGGCAGGTTATTTGGTTACTTGCCAGCTAGTTTCGAATTCCTCTTCCAACGATGTAGATACTATTTGCTTGTAGGCCTTGTTAACAGGTGAAGCGATAAGTTTTCTTAGCTCATCCCCCGTTTGTGTAAATTTATAATAGCTCAGTACTAAGTCATTACTTTTTGCTTTTAGGGTTAGGCGCTGATGCATAAAGCTTAGATTAAACTCTTGTCCGGCCTTTAAAACAGCCGATTCGATCTCTTTTCGGTATAACAGGTTAATATCCATCAGTGTCAAAATATCAGGAAAACTGACAGGTGTTTTACCTAAGTTTAATGACACCTTGTTACCTTTACGTAGTAAATCAAACAAGGAAGGCTTTTTATAAAAGCCCAACAAAATAAGGTTGCTGTTATCTTTTTCATTAAAACCACATAGCGACGTGCAGCGCTGAAGTGCGTCAGCTTCACGCTGAGTCATATGCTTGAGTGTTTGCAGGCTTTTTATGGAAAAAGTACCAGGCGAAACAGTTTCACCTGCCAATATCTTAGCCCAGAGCTTTTGCATTGAAGTATTGGCCGTATCTTCGCATAAACTTATGAAACGCTCTATCCAATCCGAGTCAGGTTGATGGCGTCCTGTTACATCAGGGCAAAAGCCCATTGCCATAGCCATGATTGTTTCTATGTTTTCTTGGCGTTTAATAAATTGAATCTCTTGACGAGTGTGAGCTCGCTCTAATAAGCCGACATCAGCCTTTATTTTGTAGGGAAGTTGTTGTTGCCCTTGTGAAGAATAGCTATCACTGTCTAGGTTATTAATTCTTGCAGAAGGGGACTTATGAATAGAATACCCGAGTTGGTTTTCTATAATATTGGCAAGGTTAACTCTTGCTTGTGCCGTTTTGACTGTCATCGCTGGCATTGGCCTTGTTGGTAGTGGTTAATTGCGCATGTGTTTTTATATTATTAAGCGCAAGCTTTACCGTGTTGTTAAGTATGTATTGGCTTAAAAGGGCAAGGTAGCCACCTATAATCGGGGTGTTTACCTCACCATGAAGCGTGCATATGATTTCAACATCATTGCCTTGATTTAAGTAACGAATAGAACCTCGAGCAATGTGTTCTTGGTTAAATAAAATGTTGAAGCTCATTCCTTCGTCGTTCATTTGTGTAATTGTCATTTCACCCGCTCCCCAGCGACTATCCCAAAATTGATGGGCGCCGACACCTTGACTTGGTTCTGCTATTGTAAACTGAATACTCGGATCGACTGCTTCCCAGGGTTGCCATTGTGGCCATTGGTTCAAGTCCGTAACGAGCGAGGCAATATCGTCACGCTTAGCGGTGACTGTTATTGCTTTATTCACAGTATATTGCTGTGCAAGCATCAGCCCAATTACTAAAATTATAAGGGCACATATAAACAGTGTCTTTATACACAGAACGAAGAGTTTAATAATCTCACCTCAGGTAATAATTTTATAGCTTTCATAACATTATACGTATCATAGACTATAATCTACACAATATAAGTTATCAGCAATGTATCATAGTCAAATTAAGTGGTAGAATTTTCCATCAAGGCTGTAAAATGGGACGGAACCATCGTTGCAGTTTTTAGATGGGTAGTCTAAGGAATTATTAATGGCATCAGAGAGTAACGACTTTTTATTTAGTGATCAGGATGATGAACAGCCGTTAGAGGAGTCTGTTTCGGATTTTTGGGATGTGTTAATCGTTGATGATGACCCAGAAATACATTCTGTTACTAAACTTGCCCTCTCTGGTGTAGAGTTTTGGGATAAAACGTTACGCTTTCATCACGCCTACTCAGGAGCCGAGGCGCTCACTGTCCTTAAAGAAAACCTATCAATTTCTGTTGTATTACTTGATGTTGTGATGGAGTCTGATGATGCAGGCTTGCAGGTGGTTAAACAAGTTCGCGAATGCCTAAATAACCATAACGTACGCATTATTTTACGAACAGGACAACCAGGTTATGCCCCAGAAGAAAAGGTAATTCGTGAGTATGATATTAATGATTACAAGACGAAAACAGAATTAACACGTAGTAAGCTGATTACATCACTGGTTACTGCTATTCGCTCCTATGAGCAAGTTTGTCAACTTGAGTTTCAAAGTCGTGCGCTGAATAACATTCTTTATGCTTCAAAAGCTATTTTAGGGTTTACTGATATTAAAGCATTTACGATGGCTGTGATTAAACAGTTATCGTTTATTTTAGATTGTGAGCCGAAAGGGGTCGTGTGTGGCTCCTTAGAAGATGATAATCAAATATGTGTGTTAGGGGGCTGTGCAGAATATAACAGTTTTATTGGACAAGGTATTGAACAACTTGATGATGGTCGCATTATTTTACAAGTTAAAAATTGCCTAGAGCAGTCACAGCACCAACATACAGATATCGATAGCACTTACTTACTGAAAAGTAAAAACCGTCAAGCAGCAATCTACTTGGAAACAGAGCATATTCCAAGCCCGTCACAACTTCAGTTTGCTGAAATATTCCTCACCAACGTCAGTGTAGGATTAGATAATGTGCGTTTATTTAATCGACTGCGTGATGCTGCCTATAAAGATATCTTAACGGGCCTGTCTAACCGCAATGATTTTATGAACAAAATTGAACGCTTCTACCAGCCAAATAAAAATGATTACGTATTTTTATTAATAGATGTTGCGCATTTTTCAGATATAAACAATGGCTTAGGTCAAGAAATTGGCAACCTGTTATTAATGGCCATCGTTGAAAGGCTTGAGCAAGAATACCCTAATGCAGAGCTAATATCGCGTATTGGTGCGGATGTGTTTGGTTTACTATTGCCAAAAGAGCAGTATGATCTTGAGCTACTTCGAGAGCATTTGAGTTTGCCATTCAATGCAGGAGAACATATTTTACCTATTAATTTTAAAATAGGTTTATGTAACCAAAGTGATTTTCAGCAAGCAGGGATCGAGACTTTAAAACTAGGTTATATCGCGCTAAACCAAGCTAAAAAGCAGTCAATGGAAGCTGTGGTAACTTATACGCCTGATATGGAAGAAAAAATGGCGTGGCGATTAGGAATTATTAGACAGTTACGTCAAGACTTTGAGCAACGTAAACTAGAAGTATGGTTTCAGCCACAACTTGATTTAACGACCCTTAAGATTATTGGCTGTGAGGCATTGTTGCGTTGGCCCTCTGGTAATGGTCAATATATTTCTCCGGCTATTTTTGTGCCTATGGCCGAAGATGCTGGCTTAATTGTTGATATTGGCCAATGGGTACTTGAACAAGCATGTATGCAGCAAAAGCGACTTGAAGCCATGGGCATCGAAATTAGTATAGCGGTTAATGTGTCAGTGCCTCAGTTTAAAGTGAAAGGTTACGCGCAGCAGGTAAAAGATACATTAAATCAATACCAAGTTAAGCCGCAATTTATAGAGTTAGAAGTAACAGAAAGCGTGGTTATGGACGAACTTGCAAGTGTCATTACCACCTTAAAAGAATTGAAAGAGTTTGGCATAGAGATTGCGATTGATGATTTCGGTACTGGTTTTTCATCACTCAGTTATTTACAACAACTCCCGTTAGATCGCTTAAAAATTGATAGGGCATTTGTCAAAGACTTACCAGATAAAGATAGTGAAGCAATTGCAGCGTTAATTATTTCTTTAGGTGCAAGACTCGGCTTGAAAACCATCGCAGAAGGGGTGGAAACACAAGCTCAAGCTGATTATCTTCTAGAGCTTGGCTGTGATGAAGTACAAGGCTTTATGTATGCTAAGCCTATGCCAGAAAAAGAGTTAATAACGTATTTGCAAGCCAAGCATTAAGTGGCTCTTTAAAAAATGCACCCACATGCTAACGCCCTTCAAATTGAAGGGCGTTTTGTTTTCTATAATAATGACTCATAGTGGGGTATAATTCGCCCCCTTTTGGTAGCAGAGTACATTTTATGAGCGCATTAAAAGCCGAGCGCGGCCTGTTTTCTTACCCTAAATATTGGGCCGAATGCTATGGCACAGCGCCATTTTTACCCACTACTCGCGCTGAGATGGATGCGTTGGGCTGGGATAGCTGTGACATTATTATCGTCAGCGGTGATGCGTATGTTGATCATCCTAGCTTTGGTATGGCGGTGATTGGTCGCATGCTTGAATCACAGGGGTTTCGTGTTGGTATCATTGCCCAGCCTGATTGGAACTCTAAAGATGCTTTTATGGCATTAGGTAAGCCTAACTTATTCTTTGGTGTAACCGCGGGTAACATGGACTCAATGATCAACCGTTATACCGCAGAAAAGCGTATGCGTCATGATGATGCTTATACACCAGGTAACATAGGCGGTAAACGTCCTGACCGTGCGGTGGTTGTATATAGCCAACGTTGTCGCGAGGCCTATAAAGACGTGCCGTTGATCATCGGTGGTATTGAGGCGAGTTTACGTCGAATTGCTCATTATGATTACTGGCAAGAAAAAGTACGTCGAAGTGTGTTGTTTGATGCCAAAGCCGACATTTTAATTTACGGTAATGCTGAGCGTCCACTCGTTGAGGTTGCCCACCGCATCGCTGGTGGCGAAGCCATAGAGACTATTCAAGATATCCGCGGTACTGCGGTTATTCGTAAAGAGCCTTTACCTGGCTGGCGTGGTAGTGATTCCACTGCCATCGATAAAATCGGTAAGATTGATCCAATTCCAAATCCGTATGGTGCCGATGATGTTGGTTGTAGTAAGTCTGAGTTTAAACAAGCGGGTATTGATTTAACCGCCGAGGCTGCTAAACCAATTACTATTCAACCTGCACGGCCTAAGCCATGGGAAAAGACATACGTAAAGTTGCCAGCGTATGAGCAAGTGAGTGTGAATAAACCACTTTATGCCCATGCATCGCGTATTTTACACCAAGAAACAAACCCAGGCTGTGCGCGTGCGTTATTTCAGCGTCATGGCGATCGTTCTATTTGGGTCAATCCGCCTGCATTCCCACTTGAAACAGAAGAGATGGATGGGGTATTCGGTTTACCCTATCAGCGTATTCCACATCCAAGTTATGGTGATGAGAAAATCCCTGCCTACGAGATGATAAAAACCTCAGTGAATATTATGCGTGGTTGTTTCGGCGGCTGTTCATTCTGTTCGATTACTGAACATGAAGGACGCATTATCCAAAGTCGTTCTGAGCAATCTATCATTGATGAAATTGAGCAAATTCGTGACAAAGTGCCAGGTTTTACAGGGGTTATTTCTGATTTAGGTGGGCCTACAGCGAATATGTATAAGTTACGCTGTAAGAGTAAAAAAGCAGAAAGTACGTGTCGTCGTTTATCCTGTGTATACCCTGATATTTGTAAGCATATGGACACTGATCACACGCCAACTATCGAACTTTATAAAAAGGCTCGTGGCGTTAAAGGCGTGAAGAAGATTTTAATTGCCTCTGGCGTTCGTTATGACTTAGCAGTTGAAGATCCTCGTTACGTAAAAGAGTTAGTTACTCACCATGTTGGTGGTTACTTGAAAATAGCCCCAGAGCATACTGAAGATGGCCCGCTCTCTAAAATGATGAAGCCAGGTATGGGTGCCTACGATAAGTTTAAAGAGTTATTTGATAAGTATTCGAAAGAAGCGGGTAAGAAGCAGTACTTGATCCCGTATTTTATTTCTGCTCATCCAGGCACCAAAGACGAAGATATGGTGAACATGGCGCTGTGGTTAAAGAGTAATGACTTTAAGCTTGATCAAGTGCAGAATTTTTATCCATCACCCATGGCCAATGCAACAACGATTTATCATACTGAGATGAACTCGCTGCGTAATATTAAAAACAATACTGAGCAAGTAGCTGTGCCAAAAGGTGCACGCCAGCGTCGCTTACATAAGGCTATATTGCGTTATCATGATCCAGCAGGTTGGCCAATGATCCGTGAAGCGCTGAAAAAAATGGGTAAGGCGAACTTAATTGGTAAAGGACCAAATTGCTTGATACCTGAAGAGAGCCGCAATGAGAAAGCAGCGAAAGGAAAGGGCGGTAAAGGCCGTGCAGCACTGACACGTCACACTGGTTTTAGCCAGTTTAAAAAGGCCAATACTAAACCTAGAGTGGGTAAAAATAAGCAGCGTGCAAGTAAATAGAAATAAAAACGGCCCTTAGAAGGGCCGTTTTTATATTAAATTAATAACCAGGTTGCGGTGCCTAAAAAGGCAAAAATGCCCACAATATCGGTGACGGTGGTCAGCACGACACTGCCTGCAAGAGCAGGGTCAATTTTCATTTTCTTTAAGATCAAAGGAATGCTCGCACCAGCAATACCTGCTGCAACGAGATTCATAAACATCGCAAAGGCAAGCACCGCACCGAGCTTAAAGTCCCACTGCCAGAGTGCGACAACACCGGCGATTAATATCGACCAAATAACACCATTTAGCGCCCCAATCGCGAGTTCTTTGAGTAATAAAAAGCGTTGGTTGGTTTGATTAATATGGCCAACGGCTATACCACGAATAACTAAGGTAAGTGTTTGGCTACCAGCAACTCCCCCCATTGAAGGCACAATTCCATTAAGTACCGCAAGGATTGGTAAGATTGCTAAGGTGTTTTCAAAGAAGCTTGCAACGATGGCAGCTAACAATGCGGTTAATAGGTTCACCCCAAGCCAAATAGAGCGACGCTGCGAGCTTTTCAGAACGGGTGCAAAGGTGTCTTCTTCATCATCAAGACCCGCAAGGCTAAGCATGCTATGCTCTGCATCTTCACGAATGACGTCAACGATGTCATCGATGGTTATACGACCAAGCAAGTGGGCGTTATCATCCACAACAGGCGCTGAAATCCAGTTATGACGCTCGAATAGTTGAGCAACATCACTTTCGTCCATCGAAATGAGAATAGACTCACATTCTTCATCCATTAAATCGCGAACAATTTTGTCTGATGGGCTGGTTAAAAGTGTTGTTAATGACAAGGCACCTAAAAAGCAATTATGTTTATCAACCACGTACAGATCATCTGTACCTTCAGGTAGCTCACCACGTAGACGTAAATAACGCAGTACAACGTCTAATGTGACATCGGGGCGAATAGTGACGGTATCACTATTCATTAGTGCGCCTGCAGAGCGCTCCTGATAAGAAAGTGCTTGGGTCGCTCTTTCTCTATCTTGCGTATCCATAGCCCCGACAACATCTTGATAAACAGTATCAGGTAAGCTACGAAGTACTTCACCTAAGTCATCATCGTCCATGTCCTCAGTTGCGGCGGCAATATGCTCAGGTTCCATCTGGGCAATAATGCCAAGGCGTACATCTTCTGAAAGCTCTTCAAGTACGTCACCACGTACATCTGGATCAACGAGTTGCCACAACATGCGGCGGATTTTATGAGGAGATGACTCAAGTAACAGTGCTGTATCGCAAGGTGCTGTTTTAGCTAGCATACCGCGCACTTGAACAAATTGACCACTATTAAGTGACTTGGTCACCTGTTTAAGTTGTTGTAGTGGGTAATCTTGTTCAAAGGCTTCTGGCATTGGCGTCCTTACAACTAAAAAAGTGAGCTCTGGCTAAATAAATACAGCATAGTTGCACAATAATAAATTTGCTGAGTTATCGTTTAAAGCAACCATTATATTAAGAATATTTGTTATATAAGATGAACGAATGACTTAAAAGTAAGATATTTAAGAGGAATTTAAATACCTAAGTTAAGTTTAACGCAAATCTTTCGTGCTTAGCAAATGCTATTCTTGCTCATGAAAGCGTTGTGCTATTAATTCACCTATTGCATTAAGTGCAGCAGTTGCATCAGGGCCTTCGCATACAACGCGTACTTCTTTACCTTGGCTGCTTTCTAATAACATTAGAGCAAGTACACTGTCACCTTCAGCTTCTTTGTCATCTTGATATAACATAATTTTAGCATCAAATTGAAGTGCAAGTTGTGCAAGTACAGTTGCTGCCCGAGCGTGTAAGCCAAGTTTGTTTTGAATTAAAAACGTATTTTCAGCATACATGTTAAAGCCCTTATTATAAGTCTTGCTCACGATGGCGAATTTTTACATTCGCATGGCTTTTCGCGAAACTTTCACCAATCGTCTGTGCTAAGTAAACCGAGCGATGCTGTCCACCTGTGCAGCCAATTGCGATCGTTAAATAGCTGCGGTTATTACGTTCAAGGTGTGGTAACCACGTTTGCACAAAGGTTTGAATCTGCCAAGTAAATTTTTGCACTATGCTATGGCTTGCAAGGTAATCTTTAACTGGTTGGTCGAGACCCGTAAGTGGCTTAAGATCTGGCTCCCAGTGTGGGTTTGGTAAAAAGCGTGCATCAAATACATAGTCAGCTTCTTTCGGGATACCATGCTTAAAGCCAAATGACATAAAGGTAATAATAAGCTTTTTGTCTTTTTTACCGAGAATCTTCTCACGAATTGACTCTGCTAGCTGATGTACACTTAAATCCGTTGTGTCGATCATAAAGTCGGCGCGGGTAATTAGTACATCGAGCAGTATTTTTTCTTGCTTAATTGCTAAATCGAGTGGTAAAGAATCTAAAGAAAGCGGATGTAAACGTCTTGTCTCAGAGAAACGTCTAATGAGTGTTTGATCATCACTATCAAGGTAAAATAAGGTTGGATTGGCGAAACCTGGCAAGTATTCAAGAATATCATTAAATTCTTGTTGCTCTTTTGGCAGGTTACGTACGTCGATACTGACTGCTATTTTGTCGTAATTATCAGAGACGCTGCGCACTAGCGAAGGTAATAGGTTTACAGGAATATTATCAACGCAATAATAACCAAGATCCTCAAGGACTCGTAAAGCGACTGATTTACCTGAGCCAGAACGGCCACTGATAATAATTAATTCCATTTATGCCTCTGATGCAATAACTTGAAACAGTTCCTGATCGGTTTTAGCGCTGCGTAACTGTTTACAAAATTCTTTGTCTTTTAGTCTATCAGCAATTGTTGATAAGGTCTTTAAATGAAGTTGGCAGTCTCCATCAGGTACGATGAGTGCAACAAAAATATCAACAGGGCGGTTGTCAATTGCATCAAAGTTAATTGGAGATTCGCTCACTATAATAAACGCATGCGGTTTATCAGCACCTGACATACGACCATGCGGAATAGCAATACCTCTACCAATTCCTGTGCTCCCCAATTTTTCTCGATTGAGTAAAGCATTAAGAATATCTTGCTGCGATAGATGAGGAAGCTGCTCATGAGCGAGTTCGCTGATAAATTCGAGAATTCTTTTTTTGCTATTAAAAAGGACCGCAGCTTTGCTGCAGTCCTGGCTAGTAAGTGAACTAAGTTTCATAATTTAGTGTCGAGCTAATTTCTCTTTGTGTTTAATTACTTGGCGATCAAGCTTATCAATTAGCGAGTCGATGGCCGCGTACATATCTTGATGCTCTGTAGAGGCAAACAGTTCGCCTCCGTTTACATGTAAAGTTGCTTCTGCTTTTTGACTTAATTTTTCTACGTCTAAAATGACATGAACATTATTAATATGATCAAAATGCCTTTCTAGTTTCGCAAACTTGGTGTTTACATAGTCTTTTAATGAATCTGTGATTTCTACATGACGACCAGTTAGGTTTAGTTGCATAAGCATTTTCCTTCTATGTAAAACGTCTAAATCAAGCTTTTACGCTGATTAGACGGCGGTATTGCTAGAGACTCTCGGTATTTTGCAATTGTACGTCTAGCTACTTTAATTCCTTGCTCAGCCAATATATCTGCAATCTTACTATCACTCAATGGCTTCGCTGAGTTTTCTGCGGCAATAAGCTTTTTGATTAAAGCGCGTATTGCCGTTGATGAACACTCGCCACCATTTTCTGTGCTGACGTGGCTTGAGAAGAAATATTTCAACTCAAAAATACCCCTTGGGGTATGCATATATTTTTGCGTTGTAACCCGTGAAATCGTCGATTCATGCATTTCGACCATTTCAGCGACATCATTTAGCACCATCGGTTTCATCGCCTCAGGGCCGTGTTCAAAGAAAGCCTGTTGTTGTTGAACAATACAGTTCGTTACTTTTAATAAAGTATCATTCCGGCTCTCTAAGCTTTTAATAAACCACTTAGCTTCTTGCAGATGAGAGCGAATAAACTGACTGTCGCTGCTTGATTTTACAGAGCGTGACATAGCCGCATATTGGCTATTCACTCTGATCTTTGGCATACAGTCAGGGTTAAGCTCAACGACCCAACGACCTTTTACTTTTTTTACTGATACGTCGGGTATGACGTATTCAGACTCTTCACGTACGATGCTATCCGCGGGCTTAGGGTTCAAGCTATGGATAAGCGTCATGACTTCTTTTAGCTCGTTTTCTTTAAGCTTAGTCTTTTTCATCAAAGTACGATAGTCGCGACTTGCTAATAATTCGATGTGCTCAGATAAAACCATTTTAGTTTCAGCCAAATAAGGTGTATCTGCATCGAATTGACGAAGTTGAATACATAGGCACTCTTGTAAACTGCGAGCACCAATGCCGACAGGATCAAATAGCTGTATTCTTTTTAGGACCGCTTCGACTTCATCAAGTTCTATTTCTTCTTCTTCATCATCGTTTTGATTAAAGCTTTCAACAATATCCTCACAACTGACGGTTAAAATACCTGAGTCATCAATAGCTTCGACTATAGCAACAGCAATTGCTTCATCAGTTGGACTAAATGGGGTCAACTGTAGTTGCCACATCAGATATTCGTGGAGAGTTTCGGTTGACGCACCTTGATAAATAGACTCATCTTCTGGCATTGGCCCTGAAGAGGTTGAAGGAGCTGCACTCATGTACTCATCCCACGTGACGTCCATTGCTAGGTCGTCACTAACGGTATCTTTATTGAGTGCATCACTGCTTTCTTGCTCGTACTCACTTGGTGCTTCTTCTGCCGTAGCAGTGACTTGTGAATCATCAGAGTCAGATTTTTGTTCGTTTTTACCGATTGCGTCTTCACTGTAATCCGCTTCTTCCACTTCAAGTAGAGGATTACTATCAAGCGCTTCTTGTATTTCTTGCTGGAGATCCAATGTACTAAGTTGCAATAAGCGAATGGCTTGTTGCAGTTGTGGAGTCATTGTAAGTTGCTGGCCCATGCGCAGCTGTAATGATTGCCTCATGTATCCCTAACAATCCTTTTAAATCATTTATTGATACTACTTTGAGTCAATATCAATATGTTGTCATTATTGTAAGTCTAGCAGATGCTCTAGTCGGTGGTGTATTGGTTACAACCTGAATTGCTCGCCTAGATAAACATCGCGTACGGTTTGGTCTGCTAATACGTGTTCAGGCGTGCCTGATGCAATTAGCTCCCCATGAGAAACAATGTAGGCTTTTTCACAAACATCAAGGGTTTCTCGAACATTATGGTCAGTTATTAGTACACCGATACCACGGTTTTTCAAATGCTCTATAATTTTCTTTATATCTAACACTGAAATTGGATCAACACCAGCAAAAGGCTCATCTAGCAGAATAAATTTTGGATCTGCGGCTAATGCTCGCGCGATTTCAACACGGCGACGCTCGCCTCCTGATAGCGCCATACCTTGGCTATCTCGAATGTGCTGAATACTAAATTCATCAAGCAGGTTATTGAGTGTTTCTTCTCGTTGCTGTTTTTTAAGATCTTTACGTGTTTCAAGAATCGCCATCAGGTTTTGGTAGACCGTCAACTTTCTAAAAATGGATGATTCTTGGGGTAAATAGCCAATACCTAATCGAGCGCGATTGTGCATGGGTAATAAAGTGATGTCGTTGTCATCAATACTAATTTTACCTTTGTCGCTTGGCACTAGCCCTACAATCATGTAGAAGGTGGTGGTTTTACCTGCACCATTAGGGCCTAGTAGGCCAACAATACTGCCAGCTTCGACTTCTAGTCCCACATTTTTGACAACTTGGCGGCCTTTATAGCTCTTTGCTAACAGCTCTGCTTTTAATGTACTCATGGCTGGCCTTTATCATCTTTTTTATTATCAACAGGCACTAAGATTGTATGCACACGATCCGTTGAATTTTCGTCTTTTTCAGCACTAATGAGTTGTTGTTCCATGTCATAAGTTATACTTTTTGCACTGACTTTTTGCCCTGCTTGTGTCACTTGTGCATCGCCAACTAAAGTGAGTAAACGCTTTGCTACATCGTAACGTACTTCGTCTGCACTGGCGCTCATAACCGTGCCATCTTCTTGTTTTTCTTCAAAGTAGGCTGGCTTACCTGTGGCAATGATAAGTGAAACAGTACCATCAACCTCACCAGCATGTGCTTCTAGGCGATCTGCGGTAATACGACGATTACCATGGGTTATTTCTACATTTTCTTCAAAAATCCCGACTCCATTTTTTAACTGACCTACTTGGCGATCTGAGCTAATGCTGATAGGAGTACCCGCTTGGTCTGCAGCAGCGCTTGAAAACGCAATCAATAAGCTTGGGATTAGAAGTAATTTTTTAAGTTTATTGGTCATAGTATATGGTTCGTGTATGGTTAGTTAACTCGACGATTTCGGCTTTTAAATCAGCTTTTAAACCTTTACCGGTAATCTTTAAGTTTGGGCCTGTTAATGTAACAGGTTGTTTTGAGTACATGGTCATTTTTTCAATATCGACATTGATATTTTCTGCGTTGATATCTTCAATCATGCCATTATGAGTTAGATTTTTTGCAACAACGTCACCTTCAAAAATAAGTTGATCGTTTTCGTACAAGGTAGCCTCTTTTGCTTTCACCTGCCAAACCTGTTGATCCCCATAAATGGTAAAAATAGGCTGTTCAAAAAAAGTAAACCCTAATTGCTGGTATAGCTCCATTTTAGCCGCAGCGACTTTATGGCTGATGTTACCTTGCTCATCATACGCCGTTTGCTTTAGCGCAATGGCGGTGTAATCCGGTGTTGCGATTATCTCGTCTTCACTGTTTATTGCGCCTGTTGGTTGGCTAAAGTACGGATACCATAACCAGATCATGCAACAAACAAAAACAATACTCAGTAAAATACGGGCTATATTCATGCGCTGGTTCCATCAGTTGTTAACGCTTTCGCGTTTTCCAGCATTAATAAATCAGTCAGCTCTCGCACAGCGCCAAACCCTCCGGGTAACATGGTGGTGTAATGAGCGAGTCTTTTTATAAGTGGGTGAGCATCGTTTACAGCAACCGCAAAGCCTACTTTTTCCATGACAGGTAAATCAGGGCCATCATCACCGATATAGGCTATTTGCTCATCGCTCAAAGTCAGTTTGTCTTTTAATTCTTGATACGCAATAAGCTTGTTTTCTTGACCTTGATAAATGTGTTGTACTGTTAGGCTAGTCATGCGTTGCTGAACTATTTGTGAATGTCGCCCTGTAATAACCGCAACCTCAAAGCCACTATTTATTAATGCTTTAATACCAAAGCCATCTTTGGTATTGAACGCTTTGAGTTCTTCACCGTTATTTCCTAAGTAAATACGGCCATCAGAGAAAACGCCATCAATATCGCAAATGAGTAGTTTTATTTTCTGAGCACGTTGGCTTACATCGGTGCTTAATGGCTGATAAAGCTCGGCAAACGTCATCTTTAAAGTACCCCTGCTTTTAAAAGGTCTTGCATATTAAGTGCGCCAATCGGTGTATTACTTTCATCGATTATTATTAAACCGTTAATGCGTTTTCGTTCCATAATATTCAATGCTTCCGCAGCGAGCATATCAGCATGTGCGGTGGTGCATGAGCGCGTCATTACTTGGCTAATCGATGTGTTATGAATATCGACACGTTGCTCTAAAATACGGCGTAAATCACCGTCAGTAAACAGACCTGCAAGCTTTTTGTTTTCATCGACAATAGCTGTCATACCGAGGCCTTTGGCTGACATTTCTATTAGTGCATCTTTAACACTTTGGGATTCGGTAACGATAGGTGTAGCACTGCCAGTATGCATGACGTCTTCAAGGCTCAGTAATAAGCGCTTACCTAGGCTCCCCCCCGGGTGAGATAAAGCAAAGTCATCGGCAGTAAAACCGCGCGCTTCGAGTAGGGCAACGGCTATCGCATCGCCCATAACTAATGTCGCAGTGGTGCTGGCAGTAGGGGCGAGGCCCAATGGACACGCTTCTTGGCTAACTTTGATGCACACATGGACATCCGATAGCTTCCCCATAGTTGAGTTAGGGTTACCTGTTAGAGATATCATTTTTGCGCCAATACGCTTAATAACAGGAATAATACCAAGCACTTCACTGGTTTCACCTGAATTTGAAATGCACATCACAACATCTTCACGTGTGATCATACCTAAATCACCATGACTCGCTTCACCTGGGTGAACAAAAAATGCAGGGGTGCCTGTACTTGCTAATGTAGCGGCTATTTTGTTGCCGATATGGCCTGATTTACCCATACCTATGACAATAATACGACCTGTGCAATGAAACATTAATTGGCAAGCATGTTCGAAATCAGCATTGATATACTGTTCAATTTCTCTTAATGCTTGCGCTTCAACTTCAAGAACTCGCTTACCTTGCGCAATAAAGCTTTGCTGCGTCATTTGTTATCCTATTTGACTGAAAATATAGCCTTGGTATGCAATAAATGCGACTAACAATAAACCACCTTCAATTCTATTGATACGACGAGCACCTCTTAAGTTCAATGACATGGCGATTAAAGCTATGGTTGCGCCAATCATAATCAAAGCATCTCGGTTAGCCGCTGAAGGGTCGATGATTGATGGGTTGATAATCCCTGCAAGAGGCAGTACCGCCAATAGGTTGAATAAGTTTGAGCCAACAATGTTACCTAAGGCTAAATCATCTTCATTTTTTAGTACCCCGGCAATACAGGCTGCTAGTTCAGGTAAACTGGTGCCAATAGCAATGATGGTTAACCCAATCACTAAGTCGCTTAAGCCAAAGTATTTTGCAATATCTACTGCCGAACCAACCAGAAAGTGTGAACTGATAGGAAGAAGGATCATACCCACGACAAGCCAAAACAAAGCTGAGCCTGTAGAAACATTATCAGGGATATCTTCACACGCTTCAGAAACGAAAGGGTCATCCGCTTGGTTTTTATCTCTTAAAGAAATAATAACTAAGCCTGCAATAAAAACAATAAAGCCAATAAGGAGCGCAACACCCTCAGCAAATGAGAAGAAGTTATCAGAGAATATGTACCAAGAAGCCACCGACACTAATAGTACTAGTGGCATCTCACGTTTGAGTGTTGTTGAAGAAACAGATAAAGGCCTTAACAGTGCTGTAATACCTAATACTAGTAAGATATTAGTAATATTAGAGCCAACAGCATTCCCTACCGCGGTATCTGTTTTGCCTGCAAGGGCTGCTGATGCTGACACCATCATTTCCGGTGCCGATGAACCCATGGCAACAACCGTAAGGCCAATGATTAGGGTTGGGATCCCCATGTTTTTTGCCAGTGCCGCTGCCCCGTAAACAAAACGGTCTGCACTCCATACAAGTGCGGCAAAACCGATAATTAAAATGACAAAAGAAGTCACCATTTTTATACGCCAATATTACTTAAACAGATGACTGCAAATAGTAACAAAAGCAAACCTGAAAGTATAAGTAAAAGAATAGACTGAATGTTTTAAATGGGTGTTTTTTGGAAACTAAATTTAAGCGTGTATTAAGTTCGACATTTCTAGCATAGATTATTTTGATAGAAAATATTACAAAATTTTACGATTTGTTTTTTCCATCTTGACTAAAAAACCCTTAAAATGGCAAAACTAGTGAAAAAAGTTATGGAGAGCGACTTGTCGCAATCAATAGTAGAAATCAAGGATGTAACCTTTTCACGGGGCGATAGAATCATATATAAAAATATGACTTTTAACATTCCGAAAGGCAAAATTACCGCTATTATGGGACCAAGCGGCATTGGTAAAACCACCATGTTACGTTTAATTGGTGGCCAACTTAAGCCTGACGCGGGTGACATTTTATTCGAAGGGCAGAGTATCCCTAATATGTCACGCAAGGCACTTTATGCTGCCCGTACAAAAATGAGCATGTTATTTCAAAGTGGCGCTTTGTTCACTGATATGACTGTATTTGATAACATTGCTTTTCCTTTACGTGAACACACGCAACTCAGTGAAGACTTAATTCGTCTTGTCGTGTTAATGAAACTACAAGCCGTTGGTTTACGTGGTGCACAAGATTTGATGCCATCTGAGTTATCGGGTGGTATGGCAAGGCGTGCTGCACTAGCGCGCGCTATTGCACTTGATCCTGAACTCATTATGTATGATGAGCCTTTTGCTGGCCAAGATCCTATTTCGATGGGGGTGTTAGTGAAACTCATAAAATCACTTAATCAGGTGCTCGGTTTATCCTCTTTAATTGTGACACATGATGTCACTGAAGTTTTAAGCATTGCAGACCATGTTATTATAATTGCTGAACAAGGGGTGATAGGCGAAGGCTCCCCTGAGCAAATGCAGAACCACGAGTCTGAATTAGTACAACAATTCTTAAAAGGTTTGTCTGATGGCCCCGTGCCTTTTCATTACCCAGCTCCTGAATACAGTGAAGAGTTATTAGGAGTGCGCAATGTTTGATCTTTTGCAAAAGCTAGGACATAAAACCTTAGGGCGTTTTGCGGCACTGGGTCGTTCTACACAAATGTTATTTGGCGCCTTAGTCAATAAGCCGAACTTTAAAAAGGGCACGCCTTTACTTATACGTCAGTTGTATATGGTGGGGTCGCAATCGCTGCTTATTATTATGGTGTCAGGCTTATTTATAGGCATGGTACTTGCGCTCCAAGGCTACACTGTATTAGTTGGTTATGGTGCTGAGGACAGTTTAGGTCCATTGGTTGCACTTAGCCTATTGCGTGAGCTTGGGCCTGTGGTTACAGCACTGCTTTTTGCCGGTCGAGCGGGAAGTGCTTTAACGGCGGAAATCGGTCTAATGAAAGCAACAGAGCAACTATCGAGTCTAGAGATGATGGCAATTGATCCGCTCAAGCGAATTATTGCACCTCGATTCTGGGCTGGCTTCATTAGTATGCCCATATTGGCACTTATTTTTTCTGCGGTAGCTATTATAGGCGCTCATTTAGTGGGTGTTGATTGGCTTGGTGTTGACTCGGGTAGCTTCTGGTCAATCATGCAATCGCAGGTGTCGTTTCAACAAGATATCGTAAACGGCATGATTAAAAGTTTTGTTTTTGCCATGATCGTGACTTGGATTGCTCTTTATAAAGGGTATGACTGTATCCCAACCTCAGAAGGGATAAGCAAAGCCACAACAGAAACCGTTGTGCACTCGTCACTGGCAGTATTAGGTTTTGACTTTATTTTAACAGCGGTAATGTTTACCAGCTAATTAGGGTATAAAGATGAATTCACGGAAATTAGAAATTTTAGTTGGCTTTTTTGTAGCCCTTGGTATTGCTGCATTTGCGCTATTAGCATTCAAAGTCGCCAATGCGGGGATCAGCGGTAATGGTGAGACCTACCAGCTTAATGCCAAGTTTGAAAATATTGGCTCTTTAAAAGCGCGTGCGCCAATTAAAGTGGGGGGGGTTGTTGTGGGGCGTGTCGAGTCTATCTCCATTCATCCTAAAGAGTTTGTTCCTGTGGTTAACATGGCTATTGATGCGAACTATTTATGTAAGTTTTCGGACACGACATCAATCTCTATTTTAACGTCAGGTATTTTGGGTGAGCAATATTTAGGTATCAATCCTGTTATTGCGCCACAGTCAGCTGAGCAACGTTGCATGGGAAGTGAAGTCACTGCCGATGAGCAAGATGCAGGCTTAGATGAACTATTTGGTGTCGAGAGTAAAGCATTAGCTGATGGTGATTATATTACTGATACTAAATCAGCATTAGTACTTGAAGAGCTAATCGGTCAGTTCTTATTCAACCAGGGTGGTGAGTAATTATGTTTAAGAAATTTTTGTTATGTTTAAGTGCTGTATGTGCACTAAGTGCCAACGCGGCTGAACCAACCGTCGATTTAAAAGATCCATATAAAATGGTGCGTGAAGTGTCTGACAATACATTCGCACGCATTACTAAAGATCAGCCATTAATTGCTAAAGACAAAGAGCACTTGCGTGTTATCGTTGAAGAAGAGTTGATGCCATACATTGATTATAAATACGCAGCGCTGCGTGTTTTGGGTAATCATGTTTCAAAAGTAAGAGCAATCGAGGATAAGGCTGAAAAAGCAAAAGCAATTAAAGAGTTACAGCGCTTTATTGACGTGTTTCAAAAGTATTTAATTGCGACATATGCAGGTGTATTCACACAATATACAAATCAAAGTGTAGAGTTTGGCCCTGCTCAGCCTTTTAAAGGTCAAGACGTTGTTTTAGTTAAGACAAAAATTGTTGAGTCGGGCAAACCTGATATCAAAATTGATTTTAAAGTACGTGAAGATCGTGATGGTGATTGGCGCGCTTACGATATGATTGCAGAAGGGATCAGTTTACTGGATGCAAAGCAAAGTGAGTTCCAAGGTATCTTACGTCAACAAGGTATTGAGCATGTGAGTGACTTACTAGAGCAAAAGAGCCAACTGCCAGTGCAATTTAGAGGTGAAGGTGGGAATGAGTAAAGTATCGATTACTCAACTCGATGATGACCAATTTCGCGTCAGCGGTGAACTGACTCGAAATTCTATCGGTCATGAACGACTTCTGAATATGAAGCCACAAACTAAGCATAAAACATGGTATTTTGACCTTTCTGAGGTCTCTAGGGTTGACACGGCGGGCTTAGCTTGGTTAATTCATTCTTTCGCAGAATTAAAGCAGCAAGGTGTGCGCCTTGAGCTGAAAAACAGCCCTGATCAACTGCAGAAATTAATGCAATTAGGTCAGGTCACAAACCTTTTTGAGTGAGATTTATGGAAACAAGCCAAGTCGAAACGTTATTACGCGACGAATTAAAATTAGATGAAGTAATTGTTAAAGCAAACGGTAGCCACTATGAAGTGATTGCTGTTGGTGAGTGTTTTGATGGTTTATCTCGCGTTAAAAAGCAGCAACTGGTATATGCTCCATTAATGGCGACTATCTCAGACGGTACCATCCACGCAGTGTCAATCAAAGCATTTACACCAACAGAGTGGAAACGCGAACAAAAATTTATACTTCCACAATAGTCACAGGACCTCCTCATGGATCAATTTGTTATTCAAGGTGGTACATCACTGGCAGGTGAAGTCACTATCTCAGGCGCTAAAAATGCCGCTCTGCCAATTCTTTTTGCTGCACTGTTGGGACAAGGCAAAAGTACCTTTAGTAATGTCCCTCGCTTGCGCGATATCGGTACCACAGAAGCCTTGTTAAAAACGCTGGGCGCAAATGTCGAGTGGCAACAAGATAAGCTTGTAATTGATGGCGCAACCGTCAATAAGACACTTGCACCTTATGAATTAGTAAAGCAGATGCGTGCCTCGGTTTTAGCTTTAGGGCCGCTGGTTGCGCGTTTTGGCGAAGCCCAAGTATCACTGCCTGGCGGCTGTGCAATTGGTGCTCGTCCGGTTGATATCCATATTCAGGGCCTTGAGCGCATGGGCGCGGCGATTAAGGTTGAAAACGGTTATATAAATGCCAAAGTTGACGGTCGCTTAAAAGGTGCTGAGATTTTCATGGAAATGGTCAGTGTCGGCGCTACTGAAAACTTATTAATGGCGGCAACGCTGGCTGATGGTAAAACCGTACTTGAGAATGCAGCCCGTGAGCCTGAAATTACCGACCTTGCTAATTGCTTAATCGCAATGGGTGCAAAAATCACTGGCGCAGGTACGAGCCGAATCGAAATTGAAGGCGTTGAGTCGCTATCTGGTTGTGAATATAGCATATTGCCAGATCGTATTGAGACAGGCACCTTCTTGGTTGCAGCGGCAATGGCCGGAGGCGAGGTACTGTGTAAAAATACCCACTACCATAGCCTTGATCCTGTGATTGAAAAACTGCGTGCTACCAATGCATTGGTTGAAGTGACAGATAACAGTATTTACCTAGACATGCGCGGCCGTGATTTAAAAGCCGTGAATATCAAAACCATGCCACACCCAGGTTTTCCAACAGATATGCAAGCACAATTTACTGCACTCAATGTTGTGGCAAAAGGCAGTGCAACAATCACAGAAACTATCTTCGAAAACCGTTTTATGCACGTGCCTGAGTTGCAGCGTATGGGGGCTAATATTCGTTTAGAGGGCAATACAGCGATTTGTGGAGATACCGATAAGTTGTCAGGTGCACAAGTAATGGCAACGGATCTACGCGCTTCAGCGAGCCTTATCTTAACGGGGATTGTAGCGCAAGGTGAAACGATTGTTGATCGTATTTATCACGTTGATCGTGGTTACCAGCGCATTGAGGATAAACTTAGCGCGCTGGGTGCTAATATTAAGCGCCGCTCAAATTAGTTAGAAAACGTTAAGTGTAAAAAAGGCCTAATACTAAGTTAGGCCTTTTTTGTGCTTATAATTTGGTTTCGAGTTCAGCAACTGTCACCATGATTTTCAATATTTTACCATCACGGTAGAGCTCAAATTCAATTTCTTTACCAGGTTCCGTGTTCCCAATTTTTTCAAGAACTTGCTGTGGGTTAGCGACCGATAAACCGGCGATCTTAATCACAATATCTTGCTCTTTAATACCCGCTTGCCAGGCAGGGCCTAGGGGATCGAGGTTATTAATACGCATTCCAGTGACGGGGGTGTAGTTGTCACTCACATCTTTACCCGTGCTATCAACAGCTGTACCCGTAAAGCCAAGATAGCCTCTGACAACTCGGCCGTGTTTAATCAGTTTGTCCATAATATCCTTCGCCAGTGAGTAGGGCACTGCAAAGAAAATACCTTGTATATCTAAATTTTCACGGGTTTTAAATTGTGCAGAAGTAATACCGACTAAGTCACCCCGAGAATTAACTAATGCGCCACCGGAGTTACCCACGTTTATCGCAGCGTCCATCTGGAGCAAGTTATTGTAAGGACTATCTGTAATTTTTTGTTTTCCTGTTGCACTGATAATACCTTGAGTAATTGTTTGCCCTAAATTAAGTGGATTACCAATCGCTAAAACAACATCACCAACGCGAGGCTTGAAGTCATCATTAATCGGGATAACAGGTAAATGATCAGAATTGATCTTTAATAAGGCCAAGTCAGTGATTGTATCAAAGCCAATTAACTGAACATCATAGAAGCGACGACCATCAGTTAAGATAACAATGATTTGATCGGCATTATTAATGACATGGTAGTTCGTTAAAATATACCCGTCTTGCGACATGATTACACCAGAGCCAAGCTCTTGAATGGTATTTTGTCGCTTGTAACGAGGTTGATTACTGATGCTCTCTGAAAAAATAGTCACTACCGAAGGCGCTGCACGATGGACTGCGTCCGCAAAACTCATATGTTGAGTGGATATTGCATCCGGTAGGCTGACATTCGGAAACAGCGCCGCGCGCATCGTAGGACTGAGCAAAACGACTAAAAAGGCAATGCCTAAGCCTGTGAAAAGTGGTGGAAGAATAAATTTTAAAAGTTTAAGCACAGTATTCTTATTATCAGTGAGCAATCCCTTAATGATGGCACAAAAAAAATAACAGCGGCAAGCACCACTGTTATTTTTTCATGATTAATCAATTAAGTTTATTGGATAAGAACAAAAATAAGCTCTCTTCCACGTTTTACACCTAGGACAATATTGCCTTGGGTGTTTTCAATAATCTTGTGCATATCTCGGATATTCTCAACGCGTTGTCGGTTGACTTGCATGATCACATCTCCCTCTTCCAAGCCTACTCGTGCTGCTGGTGAGCGAGCTTCTACCGAGGTAACCTCTACGCCTTTACCATCACTTTTTTGCGTGTTTTCAAGGGTTGCGCCTTGGAAAGCAGGGTGGGTTTCTTCGCCAGCGGACACTGAGCTTGCTGCACCATCTAAGGTAACGCTCACTGTTTTAACTTTACCATCACGATAAATGCCCAGTTTGACTTTTTTACCTTCACCTAGGGTAGCTATCTTACTGCGCAGTTCATGAAAACCACTGATCTCGCTACCATCAACACTAATAATGACATCACCAGCCTTTATGCCTGCTTTACTCGCTGCGGTATCATCCATTACTTGCATCACATAAGCACCTTGTTTCACATCGAGCTTTTGCGCTTTAGCAAGGCCTGCATCAAGTGGACGACCTGAAATACCTAGTGAGCCACGTCGAACCTCACCGTGCTCAATAATTTGGTCAACAAGGTTTTTCATCATGGTTGATGGAATGGCAAAACCAATACCTACGTTACCGCCTGAGGCGCCTAAGATAGCCGTATTGATACCAATTAGTTCACCATTTAGGTTAACTAAGGCGCCGCCAGAGTTACCTTGGTTAATAGCAGCATCGGTTTGAATAAAGTCTTCATAGCCTTCTATATTTAAACCGCTGCGGCCAAGGGCACTGACGATACCTGATGTCACGGTGTGACTTAAACCAAATGGGTTACCAATCGCAACGGCAAAGTCACCCACACGAAGTTTATCTGAATCGGCAATCTTCAGGGCTGTTAAGTCTTCGGCATCAATTTGCAGCAATGCGACATCAGACTCTTTATCACTACCGATTTTTGTTGCTTCATACTCACGACCGTCCTCTAACGTGACGACCATTTTTTCTGCGTCTTCGATCACATGGTTGTTGGTGACTACATAACCCTCTTTTGCATCAATGATTACACCTGACCCAAGACCGCTAAACTGGCGTTTTTGGCTACCACCTCGGGGGACACCAAAAAAGTCATCAAAGGGTGTTGCACGGCGGCGTACTTCTTTTGAGCCAGAAACTTGGATACTGACAACCCCAGGGGTGATCTGTTCAAGCATAGGCGCTAAGGTAGGTAACTGTTGACCATTAACTGCAATAGGAAGTTTTGCAGTTGCAATCGCCGGACTCAATAATAAGCTTGACGATAAAAGGGCAGCACTAATAACAGATAATTTCATTTTCATAGTCTGGGTTTACTCCACTTCAGAGATTTCAGAGTTAAAGCAAATGAGGCGTGTTAATTTTTGATGTTAACTCGCCCAAAAAGAAAAAGGCTGCGTAAGCAGCCCTTTTCTTGGTTTAGATATAAAGCTGTTATACCTAAAGACTATGGGGTCAAAAAAAAGTTCATCAAGAGGCTTTAGAATGTTCTGAAACTTTATTTTCACCGGCAAACAAGCCACTCTCACCAACAACGTAGTCAGCTGGCTGAGCCTCGGCGTTTGAGCGATCGCTGCTGCGATCTTTTAATGAGTTTTGTAGCTGCTCAGTGGTTTCTTTCGAAAAGAAAGGCTCAGCAGGGTGCTGCTTCTTATCAGCAAGTAATAACTTATTTGTTTCTTCAACATGGTTAAGCAATTGGTCATAGTTATCCTTCATTTTAGATACTAGTTTACCTGTGCTTGCGAGATGATCAGCAACATCTTGGCGATATTGCTCAAGTGCATTGTTGGCTTGTTCAACTTGCTCTTCTAATTCGTCTTGTTTAAATTGCTTTTTAGTTACAAATGCGCCAATGAAGAATGCCGAGATTGCAACAATGATTAAAATACCTATCCAGGTAATAGTACCCATAAACCTACCCCTTTGGGAAAAATAACAAAAACTATGCTGTTGAAGCCTTTATAGTCCAATCTATATTAAAAAAAGCTTAATGTGATTGTGAAATCATACTGCGGGTTAATATACCCTGAGATACGATGCGTGTTAATATACTGTGCAAATTTAACTGTGTTTTATTGTAACGACCTATGACTCCTTGGCAAAAATACCAACAAGATTTACAGCGAGAAGACTTTGTACATGATGCAGCGCAAGAAAATGCAGTGCGCCATTTGCAAAGACTCTATGATGACCTAACGGCAGACAAACCCGCCGCGAAGGGATGGTTTGCCAAACTATTCTCTAAAGATAGCACGCCTAGCATAAAAGGGCTGTATTTTTGGGGCGGAGTGGGCAGAGGTAAGACCTATTTAGTTGATACGTTTTACGAAGCTTTACCCACCGAACGTAAAATGCGTGTGCACTTTCACCGTTTTATGCATCGCGTGCATGATGAGCTTAAAAAGTTAAAAAACACCCGTAATCCATTGAACGTTGTTGCCGATATCTTTAAGTCCGAAACAGACATTATCTGTTTCGATGAGTTCTTTGTACAAGATATTACCGATGCAATGCTGCTAGGTGGTTTGATGGAAGCATTATTTAAACGCGGCATTGTGCTCGTTGCGACGTCAAACATTGTGCCTGATGAGCTGTATCGTAACGGTTTACAACGGGCCCGTTTTTTACCAGCGATTGAGTTGGTAAAAGCGAATACCGAAATCGTCAATGTTGATTCTGGCATTGATTACCGATTACGTACACTAGAGCAGGCTGAGATTTTCCATAGCCCGCTTGATAAGCAGGCTGATGAAAATTTATTTGAATATTTCGATAAATTGTCGCCTGAGCCAGGTGTGCTTGATAAGGCAATTGAAATTGAAGGGCGGATGATCAAAACCCGTAAAGTTTCAGACTGTATTGCCATGTTTGAGTTTAGTGAACTGTGCGAAACAGCTCGCAGTCAAGTCGATTATATGGAAATAAGCCGACTTTATAATACGGTGATTTTGTCGAACGTAAAAGCACTTGGTCAGGCTAATGATGATGCGGCACGTCGTTTTATCGCCTTAGTGGATGAATTTTATGAGCGTCATGTAACCCTGATTATCTCCGCTGAAAAGCCAATAACCGAGCTGTATAGCAAGGGAAATTTAAATTTTGAATTTAAGCGTTGCATTAGCCGATTACAAGAAATGCAATCGCTCGAATATTTAGCAAAAGAGCATTTGGCATAAAGCTGTTGGCGCAATTTCTTTCTTTGAAATGTGCCTGACAAGCCTAGCGGCTATGCTTTATTTTTTAGAATAAAAAACGACCATCATATAGCAATGTGGTTTAAGTGCTGGTATACTCCCGCGTCTGCCACGTTGCGTTCTATTGCCTGATATTAGTTTAGCCTCTAATTGATGGCTCAAAGTCTTAAACTCGAAGGGGTTAAAGCATTCAACTTAGAGCGGTAATTAATGATAATTACCTGTGGTTTTAAATAAGAAAACATTGGATTTTAATAAATGAAAACGTTTGTTGCTAAGCCAGAAACAGTAAAACGTGACTGGTACGTAGTTGACGCTGAAGGTAAAACTTTAGGTCGCATCGCTACTGAAATCGCTCGTCGCCT